>OGYQ01000305.1_pt1 | contig 59707 bp, 61 predicted proteins | sample 1576641 | NCBI WGS metagenome assembly OGYQ01 (sample SAMEA3541476, study PRJEB24748) | human gut metagenome | biome: human gut; feature: human-associated habitat; material: faeces | place: China | collected 2012 | reverse complement strand
TAGCTGTAAACAGCATCGCTCGAGCGCGAAAGAGTCGCAAGCGACTCTTTGTTCTAATAATAAATAATGGAACTGACAAAAGACAGCACAAATCCTTAGGGAAATGTGCTGTTTTATGATACAATATTTGTACTATAGAACAATATACAGGTGAGTAAGAAGCAATGTCAGAAAGGAAATAGAATTGCCTGTGCCGGCAATTTTACATAAAATATGATCATACAGGAGCGGAATCCGGGGGAGACCGGAAGAGATTATGCATACAGAGTTATGCGTTATAATATTGTATACAGGGAATTAAAGCCCGGTACGATGCTGAGCGAAAAAGAGATCGCAGATCAGCTTGGACTGTCAAGAACACCGGTGCGCGAAGCATTTATTGAACTTGCCAAGACAGGGATCATTGAAGTCCTGCCGCAGCGCGGCAGCCGTGTCGCTTATATTGATTATGCGATGGTGGAGGAAGCGGATTTTGTGCGTATGGCACTTGAAAAAGCAGTTGTGGAGCTTGTCTGTGGTATGCGGACGGAGGATGATTTAAAAGAACTGCGGGAAAATGTAATGCTTCAGGAATTTTATCTTAAAAATCCAGATCATATTCGTCTGTTAGAACTGGATAATGATTTTCATAAGAAATTATTTCAGATAGCCGGGAAAATGCAGGCATATACCATGATGGAGGGGATCTGTGTCCATTTTGACCGGGTGCGTGATTTAAGTATCGGTGTAGTGAAAGATCTGAAAGTTGTGGATGATCACAAAAAGATATTAGAAGCGATTGAAGCACAGGATGCCAGGCAGGCAGCAGAGATCCTTACGCATCACCTGCAGCGTTTCCGTTTAGAGGAAGATGCGATCCGCGAAGTTTATCCGGAATATTTTGAAAAATGAAAAGATACACCCACTGGAATATTCTGTGAAATATAGAAAAAATTTTACATCAACTAGTATACTAGTAGACAAGATGAAAAAGATATGTTATGATTCAGATAACAAAAATAACAGATGGTACAGGATCATTATGGGGATTCAAAAAGGAGGATTTCATATGAAGATGACATTTCGCTGGTTTGGAGAAAACAGTGACTCAGTAAAATTAAGCCAGATCAAACAGATTCCGGGGATGACCGGGGTTATGGGATTTTTGGATTACAAGGCAGCAGGAGAAGTCTGGACAAAAGAAGAGATCAAAGATTATATTGACGGGATTCATAAAGCCGGATTAGAGTGTGAAGTGATCGAGAGTGTCAATGTCCATGAGGATATCAAGATCGGTCTGCCGACAAGAGACAAATATATTGAAAATTATAAGACAACGATCCGCAATCTTGCTGAATACGGAGTAAAAGTCATCGTTTATAATTTTATGCCGGTATTTGACTGGCTGCGTACAGATCTTGCGCGTGTGATTCCGGAGGACGGATCAAACAGCTTATATTTTGATGAAAAGGATCTCGGAACGATGGGACCGGTTGAAATCGTGAAAAAGACTGCCGCAGATTGTAACGGTTTTTCATTGCCGGGATGGGAGCCGGAGCGTCTGGCAGAGTTAGAGACTACTTTAAAACATTATGAGGGAATGACAGGTGATATGCTGCGGGAGAATTTTAAATATTTTCTGGATGCGATCATCCCGGTTTGCGAGGAGTGTGGCGTTGTGATGGCATGCCATCCGGATGATCCGGCATGGGATATCTTTGGACTGCCACGTATCGCACACAGTCAGGATGATTATGACCGTATCGTAAAACTGCATGATTCACCGGCAAATACAGTATGTTTATGCACTGGTTCCCTTGGATCAGATCCTGCAAATGATATTCCTTCGATCATCCGGCATTTTGGTGAGATGAACCGTATCGGCTGTATGCATATCCGTAATATCAAGCATTTGGGATATCATAATTTTCGCGAGAGCAGCCATCTTTCTTCGGATGGAAGTCTGGATATGTATGAGATTGTAAAAGCAGTTTACGAGACATGCCCAGATACCTATATCAGACCGGATCACGGAAGAATGATATGGGATGAGACAGGAAGACCTGGATATGGATTATATGACCGTGCACTTGGAGTTACATACTTAAATGGTCTTTGGGAAGCAATTGACAAAGCTGCCAGAAAGAACTAAAGCAAAATAGTTATAAAAGAGAAGGGAGAATAAAATGCTTCAGTTAAATTTAGAGGGAATCAAAGATAAAAGCGCATGGCAGGAAAGAAATGTAAAACTGCCGGAATTTGATGTACAGGCAATGATGGCAGAAACGAAAAATAATCCGGTATGGGTACACTTTGGTGCCGGAAACATTTTTCGGGGGTTTATTGCGGCATTGCAGCAGTCCCTGTTAAATCAGGGGCTTGAGAAGAGCGGAATTATAGCAGCTGATACATTTGATTACGATATCATAGATCAGATCTACCGCCCGCATGATAACATGACGCTGATGGTAAGTCTACTTCCGGATGGAACCATGAAAAAAGAAGTGATCGCTTCGATCGGGGCAGGACTTCGTGCCGGCACGGAATTTCCGGAAGATATGGAACAGTTAAAAGCGGTTTTTCGTAATCCATCCTTACGGATGGTTTCGTTTACGATCACAGAAAAAGGATATGCCTTAAAAAATATAGAGGGTGCATATCTGCCGGTTGTACAGCAGGATTTTGAAAATGGACCGGAAAAATGCTCACATGCAATGAGCAAAGTGACAGCACTTCTACTGGAGCGGTTTTTAAGTGGTGGTACGCCGGTTGCCGTTGTCAGTATGGATAACTGTTCACACAATGGAGAAAAATTAAAGACCAGCGTTCTGACCGTCGTAGAGGAATGGGAAAAACGAGGCTTTGTAACAAAAGAATTTGCAGACTGGGTAAATAATGAAGAAAAAGTGTCATTTCCATGGACAATGATCGACAAGATCACGCCGCGTCCGGCAAAAGTGGTGGAAGATGCCCTAAAGGAACTTGAAATTGGAGAAATGGCACCTGTCATTACCGGAAAAAATACATATATCGCACCATTTGTCAATGCAGAGGAACCACAGTATCTGGTTGTGGAAGACCGTTTCCCGAACGGCAGACCTGCGCTTGAAAAAGCAGGTGTATATATGACAGACCGCGATACGGTCAATGATACCGAGCGTATGAAAGTGACGACATGTTTAAATCCGCTTCACACAGCACTTGCAGTATATGGATGTATGCTTGGTTATGAGAGCATTGCTGCTGAAATGAAAGATACAGAGTTAAAGGAATTAGTAGAACTGATCGGCAAAAAAGAAGGTATGCCTGTAGTTACAGATCCTAAGATCTTAAGTCCGGAGAAGTTTTTAGATGAGGTGCTGACCAAACGTCTCCCAAATCCGTTTATTCCGGATACTCCACAGAGAATTGCAACTGACACGAGTCAGAAACTTGCGATCCGCTTTGGAGAGACGATCAAAAGCTACTGTAAAGCAGGAAAAGATTTAAACGAACTGACAGGAATCCCGCTTGTGATTGCCGGATGGCTCCGTTACCTTCTTGCAGTAGATGATGCAGGAAAAGAGTTTACACCAAGCAGTGATCCAATGCTTTCGGTTATGCAGGAGAAACTGAAAGATGTCCATTTATCAGATCCGGACAGTGCAGATGGAAAACTTTCTGACATTTTATCAAATGATACTTTATTTGGATGTGATCTTTATGAGGCAGGAATTGCGGAAAAAGTAATAAAAATGTTTAAAGAGATGTTAGAAGGACCGGGTGCAGTACGGAAGGTGCTGAAAAAATATCTCTAGTTCATCAGAAAAAAGACATGACAGTGATCGGAAATCCTGCCATGTCTTTCTTTTTTATCGTAATGGAATATTTGCGGAGTGCGTATTCTATTATTAACGAAGTTTCATTTTTTTGCGTGTCTTTTTTTGTGTCAGTGATTTTTCTGTGCCGGCATTCTGTGGGATCACGGAAGCACTGCTCATTAAAGCATTTGCAGCTTTCTGTTCCAGCTCACTTTGCTTGTGCTGGGCAATTTGAAGTTTAACCTTGCGGAAACGGTCTGCCGTTTCTTTGATATAGGCATCAGAGACAAATTGTTTGACAGAATCTTTGTCTAAAGCGATGCGGTTGTCCATAGTTTTCATGATATCTGTGATCTTTAAAGATTTACTGATCACCGGGTCACTTAAATCGTATATCATGTTTGTGGAAAACTTCAGTACCATCGGATGAAGAAAATCAGCCGGATTCTCTGCAAGCACAAGGGCTTTTTCTCCATCGGAAAGATCAACACATGCACCGGTCGGAAGAATATGGATACATTCTGCTAAAGCGGAAAGTACGAGCGGATTGTAGGTGGCTTTATCCTTTTTCAGACGTCCCATGGCAGCAATTTCTGAAATTGGCGGTTTGTTAATGTTCATTGCGGTCAGATGGTCAAATTCGTCCGCTACTGCTAAAATATCGACGAGAAGACGGATATTGTCTGCCGGTTCTTTGACTTTTAAAGTACGGCTGTTTTTAAAAATGATCTGCTGGATGATATCAAGCGTATGTACCGGGAATTTATAATCACCACGGTCCGGGCGGAGCGTTTCATAACCGCGCTCTAAGTTGAGCTGGATAAAATCCTTATCTGCTGTTGTAAGGTCATCCCCCTTGTCTAACACTGTCTGTGGTACATACAGATAACCAAAATCGTAGAGAAGCGCAGCTGTGATAAGGGCTGTCTGTTCTGCAGCAGGCAGATGCATCTGATTTGTGATCATCGCACAGAGAATGCCGACACTGATGGAATGTTTGTAAACAAAATCTGCAGAACTTCGCAGGTTTTGTGCAAAATTTAATTTGTGATCAAGACTGCCGTAATGTGTCTGGATGTCCCGGACGAGATCGCTCAGCGAAACAGGTGCCTGATTGGCCTGCAGACGATCCATATTTTCTTTTAGTTTAAAAACATATATCGTCTGGAACTGTTCGAATTCAAGATCCTCTCTGGAAAGAGGCGGTACCGGCTCTGCCGGCTCAAGAATAAAAATACCGATCAGACCAAAGTTTTCGATACTGTTAATACCCTGCGTGGTTAAAAGTGTGTCTCTTTCATAAAGAAGAACACCCATCTTATTGTAGATTGGTTTTGCAAGTCTCATGCCGGGTTTTAAATCTGCTGTTTTTACAAATTGCATAGGTAAATCCTCCCCCTGTGATGATTATCAGGCTTTTTTTATACCATATCCAGACACCAGATGCCTGAATATTCCCCCAATAATGGTATGTGAAAAAATTAATATTCATATTGTGCTTTACATGCTATAATACCATATTAATAGAAGAAATACAATGAACGAAAAATACAACAGCAGCCGAAAGGTTACTGTTCAGCCGAAAGGAACAGCATGAGACACAATTTTTTGAGAAGAATCCTGGGAGGAATACTGACCGGCTGCATGCTTGTTACGGCAACTGTCCATGCAGGAACGACACAGAAAGATATTGATAAGGCAAAAGACCAGATCACAGACCTTAAGAAACAGAAAGAAGATGCGAAAGATCAGGTGGACAGCCTGACCAATGAAAAACAGGGGTTGGAGAGCGACCTTAGCGGACTGAATGGACAGTTAAATACGATCACTTCCGATATGAACCAGTTAGAGCAGCAGGCAGCACAGAAAGAGGACGAGATCAATACGGCGGCGGAAGATCTGAAACGTTCCGAGGAACGATCAGCAGAGCAGTATGAAGATATGAAAGTGCGCATTCAGTATATTTATGAAAATGGCAATCAGTCTGTATGGGACATGCTTATTCATGCGTCCTCCATCGCAGAATTTTTAAATCAGGCGGAATATACAAGTGCAATCAATCAGTACGACAGAAATATGCTTACGGCATATCAGGAGCTCACGGAGCAGATCAAAGAACAGAAAAAGGAACTCGAGAAGCAGAAGGAAGAACTGACTGTATTACAGCAGGAAAAACAGAAAGAGCAGGAAAAAGTCAACAGCCTGATCGAGGATACGCAGAAGAAGATACAGGAATCCAGCGAGAAAATTGAAGATGCACAGTCCGATGTGGAGTCGATCGATGCAAAGATCAAGAAAATGATCGAATACGAAAAGCAGCTTGAGATACAGAAGGCAAAAGAGGATGCTGCGCGCCTTGCAGCCATCAAAAAGCAGGAACAGGAAAACAGGTCGAATGTGACATACGCACCGGCCCAGAGCGATGCGTATCTGTTAGCTGCCATCATCCAGTGTGAGGCATGGGGCGAGCCATATGATGGAAAACTTGCGGTGGGCAGCGTGATCATGAACCGTGTCAGAAGTTCCTATTTTCCGAATACAGTTTCCGGTGTGATTTATCAGGGAGGGCAGTTCTCTCCGGTTGCCAGCGGTCGTCTTGCATACCGTCTGGAGCAGGGAGTTGCTTCTGATTGTATGAGTGCAGCACAGGCGGTGCTGGGTGGAACGAGCACAACAAATTGTCTGTATTTTCGTGTGAATAACGGCATAATAGAAGGAACAGTTATAGGTAATCACGTGTTTTATTAAACAAAATGATAAAATGATAAAAATTTAACAAAAAACCCCGCAAAATGGAGCAAAAAGGATGTGGAAAATTGTTTACAAAGATGAAAAATAAAGAAAGCTATTGCAATTAATTGTGAAATATGTTAGCATATGAAAGTACAAGAAATGCAGAAAAATAGCTGATTACATAGCAAATAAGCTTTTAAAAATGAAAGAGAAAAAAGATAAATTTCAATCGGAAGTTTGAATTTATTTTTTTGAAAAAGATTGTTAAAAAATTAACAGCATTTTTCGGCAAAATGAAAGAGAAAGAAACAAATTCTCTGCAAATGCAGAGCTTTGTGTTAAATTGAAAGGAGAATTCAAAATGGCAAAGAAAGTAGTTTTAGCAGGTGCTTGCCGTACCGCAATCGGTAAAATGGGTGGAGCATTAAGCAATACTCCAGCAGCAGACTTAGGTGCAATCGTTATCAAAGAGGCTTTAAGAAGAGCAAACGTTAAACCGGAGATGGTTGACGAGGTAAAAATGGGTTGTGTAATCCAGGCAGCTCAGGGTCAGAACGTTGCACGTCAGGCAGCAATCAAAGCAGGACTGCCAATCGAAGTTCCGGCAATCACGATCAACGTTGTTTGTGGTTCTGGTTTAAAATGTGTCAATGATGCAGCTACCATGATCATGGCAGGTGAGGCTGATATCGTTGTTGCAGGTGGTATGGAAAACATGTCTATGGCACCATATGCTATGACAAAAGCTCGTTTTGGATATCGTATGAACAATGCAACGATCATTGATACAATGGTAAATGATGCATTAACAGATGCATTCAATCACTACCACATGATGATCACAGCAGAGAACGTATGTGATAAATATGGCATTACAAGAGAAGAACTTGATGAGTTCTCAGCAAACAGCCAGCAGAAATGCGAGAAAGCAATCGCTGAAGGCAAATTTGATGATGAGATCGTTCCGGTTCCTGTAAAAGTTAAAAAAGAGATCGTTGATTTCGTAAAAGATGAGGGACCACGTCCTGGCACAACTGCTGAGTCTTTAGCAAAATTAAAATGCTGCTCTGGTAAAGAGGGCGGACTTGTTACAGCAGGTAACGCTTCCGGTATCAACGATGGTGCAGCAGCAATCGTTGTTATGAGCGAAGAGAAAGCAAAAGAACTTGGTGTTACACCAATGGCTACATGGGTAGCAGGTGCTCTTGGCGGAGTTGAGCCAGAGATCATGGGTGTTGGTCCTGTTGCTTCTACAAGAAAAGTATTAGCTAAAACAGGTTTATCCATTGATGATATGGACTTGATCGAAGCAAACGAAGCATTCGCAGCTCAGTCTATCGCAGTAGCAAGAGATCTGAAATTCGATATGTCAAAAGTAAACGTAAACGGTGGTGCAATCGCATTAGGACACCCGGTAGGTGCTTCCGGATGCCGTATCCTTGTTACATTACTGCATGAGATGCAGAAGAGAGACGCTAAGAGAGGTCTTGCTACACTTTGCATCGGCGGTGGTATGGGATGCTCTACAATCGTTGAGAGATAATAGTTTTTTATAGTAATTCCCGGGGAATGACTTCCCGGGGATTGCATTTTTTAAACATACAGTTAACATAATTATTTTCAGGAGGTAACCGAAATGAAGGTTGGCGTTATTGGTGCAGGAACTATGGGACAGGGCATTGCAAAAGCATTTGCTCAGGTAGAAGGATATGAAGTAGCACTTTGCGATATCAAGCAGGAGTGGGCTGAAGGCGGAAAAGAGAAAATCAAAAAAGGTTATGCAAGATTAGTAGAAAAAGGAAAAATGACACAGGAAGCTGTTGATGGCATCCTTGCAAAAATCACTCCAGGTTTAAAAGAAGACCTTTGCAAAGACTGTGATCTGATCGTAGAGGCAGCTTTCGAGAACATGGAAGTAAAGAAAACTACTTTCAAAGAATTAGACGAGATCGCAAAACCAGATTGTATCTTCGCTTCTAACACATCCAGTCTTTCCATCACAGAGATCGGAAACGGATTAAACCGTCCAATGGTTGGTATGCATTTCTTCAACCCGGCAGACCGTATGAAACTGATCGAGGTTATCGCTGGTGTGAATACTCCGGATGAAACTGTTTCCGCTATTAAGAAAATCTCTGAAGAGATCGGAAAAACTCCGGTACAGGTTAATGAGGCTGCTGGTTTCGTTGTAAACCGTATCTTAATCCCAATGATCAATGAAGCTGCATTCATCAAAATGGAAGGTGTTTCCGATATCGCTGGTATCGATGCAGCTATGAAACTTGGTGCTAACCACCCAATGGGACCGTTAGAGTTAGGTGATTTCATCGGTCTTGATATCTGCCTTGCTATCATGGATGTACTTTACAAAGAGACAGGCGACAGCAAATATCGTGCATGCCCACTGATCCGTAAGATGGTTCGTGGTGGTAACCTTGGAGCAAAGAGCGGCAAGGGATTTTATGTATACAATGCTGATCGTACAAAGACTCCGGTCGATGCTCAGTAAAATAAATATTTATGGAGGAAAATTAGATCATGGATTTCACTTTAGACAAGAAACATGAAATGGCGCGTTCCTTATTCAAGGAATTTGCTGAAACAGAAGTAAAACCGCTTGCACAGGAAACAGATGAGACAGAAGCTTTCCCGGCTGAAACGGTTAAGAAAATGCAGAAATACGGATTTATGGGAATCCCGGTTCCGAAAGAATACGGCGGACAGGGTTGTGATCCTCTTACATACGTTATGTGCGTAGAAGAGTTATCTAAAGTTTGCGCAACCACAGGTGTTGTTGTATCTGCACATACATCTCTCTGCATCGATCCGATCATGACATATGGTACAGAAGAGCAGAAACAGAAATATGTAAAACCACTTGCAACAGGCGAGAAGTTAGGTGCATTCGCATTAACTGAGCCGGGTGCTGGTACTGATGCACAGGGGGCACAGACAAAAGCTGTTTTAGATGGTGACGAGTGGGTATTAAACGGATCTAAATGTTTCATTACCAACGGTAAAGTTGCAGACGTTTATATCGTAATCGCAATCACAAGCATCACAGAGGATAAGAGAGGCAGAAAGAAGAAAAACTTCTCTGCATTCATCGTTGATAAGGGAGCTCCAGGCTTCTCATTCGGAACAAAAGAGAAGAAGATGGGTATCCGTGGATCATCTACTTATGAGCTGATCTTCGAAGACTGCAGAATCCCGAAAGAGAATCTGTTAGGACCGGAAGGAAAAGGTTTCCCGATCGCAATGCATACACTTGATGGTGGACGTATTGGTATCGCTGCTCAGGCACTTGGTATCGCTGAGGGTGCATTAGACAGAGCTATCGCTTATACAAAAGAGAGAAAACAGTTCGGCCGTTCTATCGCACAGCAGCAGAATACACAGTTCAAACTTGCTGATATGGCTGCAAGAATCGAAGCTGCACAGCTTTTAGTTTACAAAGCAGCAATGGCAAAAGCTACCCAGAAAGTATATTCTGTAGAAGCTGCAAAAGCTAAATTATTCGCAGCCGAGACTGCAATGGCAGTTACAACTGAAGTTGTTCAGTTATTCGGTGGATACGGATATATCAGAGAGTATGATGTAGAGCGTATGATGCGTGATGCTAAGATCACAGAGATTTACGAGGGTACAAGCGAAGTACAGCGTATGGTAATTTCAGGTGCATTGTTGAAATAGTCGTGATCCAGCGGATTGAGAATGGCTGTAAAAAATATGGAATCACGCTTGCGTGAATGGAATATTTTTTTCAGACATTTGAGAGCGCAACGCGCATGAGAAACACGTAGTGTTTCGAATCAATCCGCGTAAAATTTAAACATATAAAACATAAGGAGTGGAAAATACATGAATATCGTAGTATGTATTAAACAGGTTCCTGATACAAAGGGTGGCGTTAAGTTCAACCCGGATGGAACGCTTGACAGAGCAGCAATGCTTGCTATCATGAACCCAGATGATAAAGCTGGTCTTGAAGCAGCACTTAGAATCAAAGATGAGACAGGAGCAAAAGTTACAGTTCTTACCATGGGACTTCCAAAGGCTGATGCAGTTCTTCGTGAAGCATTAGCAATGGGTGCTGATGAAGCAGTTCTTGTAACAGACCGCGTATTAGGTGGAGCTGATACATGGGCAACATCTACCACAATCGCTGGAGCACTTCGTAACTTAGACTATGACCTGATCATCACAGGACGTCAGGCTATCGATGGTGATACTGCACAGGTTGGTCCTCAGATCGCTGAGCATCTTGGACTTCCGGTTATCTCTTACGCAGCAGACATCAAAGTAGAGGGTGATTCTGTTGTTGTAAAACGTCAGTACGAAGACAGATATCATGAGTTAAAAGCAAAAATGCCTTGTCTGGTAACTGCTCTTTCTGAATTAAATGAGCCGCGTTACATGACACCAGGCGGAATCTTCGATGCATTTGACAAAGAAGTAACCGTTTGGGGAAGAGCAGACTTAAAGGATGTTGACGATTCTGATCTTGGTTTAAAGGGATCTCCTACTAAGATTGCAAAAGCATCTGATAAAGTTGCAAAGGGTGCTGGTGAGAAAGTAAACCTTGATCCGGCAGAATCCGTAGCATATTTGATCGGCAAATTCAAAGAGAAACACATTATCTAATAAAAAAAGGAAAAGTGGTGAATAACATGGCATTAGAAGAATATAAAGGAGTATTTGTCTTTGCACAGCAGGTAGATAACGTATTAGATGGCGTTGCATTTGAGTTACTTGGAAAAGGCAAAGACTTAGCAAAAGATTTAGGTACTGATGTAACCGCAGTATTAATCGGATCTGGTGTAAAAGGCTTAGCAGATCAGTTAGCTGAGTATGGTGCTGACAGAGTTATCGTTGTAGATGATCCGGAATTAAAAGACTACAGAACAGAGCCGTATGCACATGCATTAGCATCTGTAATCAATGAGTACAAACCGGAGATCATGTTAGTAGGTGCAACTGCAATCGGTCGTGATTTAGGACCTACTGTTTCCGCAAGAGTAAAAACAGGTCTGACAGCAGACTGTACATCTCTTGAGATCGGTGATTTCCCACTGGTTGCTGCACCTGGTAAAGAATCAGAGCAGAAACACAATCAGTTATTAATGACACGTCCTGCATTCGGTGGTAACACCATCGCAACAATTGCCTGCCCGGACAACCGTCCTCAGATGGCAACTGTACGTCCTGGTGTTATGCAGAAGATCGCTCCGATCGCTGGTGCAAAAGCAAACGTTGTAGAATACAATCCGGGATTTACACCAAACAACAGATATGTTGAGATCTTAAATATCGTAAAAGCTGTTAAGAGCACAGCAAACATCATGGAAGCAAAGATCCTTGTTTCCGGTGGTCGTGGAGTTGGTTCCAAAGAGAACTTCAAACTTCTTGAAGATCTTGCAGAGGTACTTGGCGGTACTGTAAGCTGCTCCCGTGCAGTTGTAGAGAATGGCTGGTTACCAGTTGATTTACAGGTAGGTCAGACAGGTAAAACTGTTCGTCCTCAGATCTACTTTGCAATCGGTATTTCCGGAGCAATCCAGCATGTAGCTGGTATGGAAGATTCTGACCTGATCATCGCAATCAACAAAGATGAAGATGCTCCAATCTTCGACGTAGCTGATTATGGTCTGGTTGGTGATCTCAATAAGATCGTTCCAGCTTTAACAACAGCATTAAAAGCTGAGTTAGGCAACAAATAATATAGGTGGACAACCTGTAAGATAGAAAGCCCGTCTTTCATGTTTGGATTCTGTGAGGAAGCTGACATGGGGGACGGGCTTTTTGTTGGGAGTTGGAGAAAATTTGCGGCTTCTTGTCTGGAGTTGGTGGAAAAAGTTATTTAGTTGTCCGGCAAAATCGTTACGGTACATTTTTTCTGATCCGCAGATACAGAGTCAACCGTGATCGTATACCCGGTATCAATGGTCACCTGTCCGTTGTTGTCATACCAGCCCAAGCCTGTGGCAGTGCCATCAATCACATCACCGTTCCGGTAAAAGCCATTTCCGTCATTGACCAGTCTTAAGATCCGCCTGCCGTTATTGGTGGAATCGTAGACAGGACTGTAGTTATCAGCGGTCAGATAGGGGGCATAGTATTCGTCGTTTGCAAGGGTGGCATCGACGTGATAAATACGAAGTCCGCCGGAAGAAAACATACCGTCATAATTACCATTCGGGGTGATATAGTCAAGGATCATGTATTCTGAAAAATAACTGGAAGCATCAGTGCGCGGTATGATCAGACAGCTTCCCTCTTGGGTATCATCTGTCAGGGTAAATGTCTGTGCAGCTGGAGTGTTAGTCTGCATGGAGGAGTCAGCTAAAGTGATGTCGGTCTTTTTGCTGCCGGGGTGGTAAATCTGTACTTCTGCCGGAAGGTACCATCCGAGCAGCAGCTTTGACAACGGACAAAAATCACCCGCAGCTTCATCCATGCGTTCAATGCCGGCATCCCCAGTCGTAGCTTCAAAATTTTCTTTTAAACCGTATTTATAATAATCCGGGAGTCCCATACAGTGCCCGTATTCGTGGGCGAGTGTTCCGAGATAATAATCCATGGTATCGGCATAAGGCTGTTCATCGCTGATCACATAGTAATTTAATTTTTCGCCATCTAAATCCGGCAGGGTGGAAGTCCACCAGGATGCCGTACAGCCATACCAGAAATCAGCATTGCCTCCGCTTGGAACAGAAAGGCAGAGAGCGTCGATATAGCCATCGCCGTCAGAATCATAATCGGTATAGTCGATCGTATCATTTAAACCGGAAAGAACCTCACGCACCAGCGTTTCGTATCCATCGTTCGTTTTTTCGTAGGATGCGATCGTACCTTTCGCTGTGTAATGAAATACATTTCCGGTCATATGTAGTGATCCGTATGAAGCACGGTCAAAATAACTAGTCAGGCTCTCACAGGGATAAAATTCAGTATTGTCTGTGCCAAACAGATAGGAGGAAATTTCTTCATCGGACAGGCGTCTGTCTGTATCATATTTCGCATCCGCAAAATCGACCACAACATCAAGTGCTCGGACATTGCCTGTCGTCGGCAGAATATCTGAGGCGAGAGCTGTAATCGGTGGCGGCGTCATTGGCGTGTGAAGCTGCCCGTATGCCGACCCCAAAAGCAGGGCACCAAGGCAGATAACCGGAACGGTGTTAAGTACATTTTTTTTCTGTATCATGGTAAAAACTCTTTTCTTATAAATATATGGTTAGCTTTGCACGCAAAAAGCAGAAAGTCAATGGCATTTATTGATAATTAAGGAAACATTAAAAATATAAAAAAGTGGTAGTATACTGTATCATTGATATTTAATTAATTTTATGGTCTGACAAACCGTTTCATGATATATTAAAAAGAAACGGCGGTGATTTTAGATGGCAAGACCAAAAAAATATAATATTTCATTAACGGATGACGAACTCAAGGAACTAAAATCTGTTATGCGTAAAAAGCAAACAACCAAAACTGTTCGAAACAGATGCCAGATTATCATTGATCTAGATGAGGCACACGGTAAAGTTCTTACCCATGCACAGTCTGCCAAAACAAATTGTGTATGTATGGCTACTATCATGAATACTGTAAAGCTTTATTCCGAAAAAGGCATCCAGGGTATCCGTACAATGAACCGGAATGTCAATTCTGATAATGCATGCAGAAAATTTGATGGGCGTGCTGAGGCTCGTATTATTGAAATTGCGTGCAGTCCTGCACCGGAAGGACATTCCCGCTGGACACTCCGTCTGCTGGAAGAACAGGCAAAAATTGTACTTGATGTTCCAGTCAGTAAAGATACCATCGGCAGGGCTTTAAAAAAAATAAACTTCGACCTCACATGAATGATTACTGGTGTATTCCGTCAAAAGAAGATGCTGATTTTGTAGCCTGCATGGAAGATGTCCTTGATGTTTATGAACTCCCATATGACCCGATGTACCCTGTTGTCTGTATGAATGAAAAGCCATACCAGCTTTTGGATGATGTAAGGCAGCCACTGCCTGTTCGTCCGGGTGACAACCAGAAAACGGATTCCGAATATAAGAGGAATGGCACCTGCAGCATATTTGCTTTTGTTGAACCACTTGGCGGCAGACACCATGTGAGTGTCCATGAACACCGTACTGCAATTGACCGGGCAATGGAAATCAAATATCTGTCAGATGAAATGTTTCCAGATGCAAAGAAAATCATACTGGTAATGGACAATCTAAACACCCATAAAGCTGCTTCACTTTATAAAGCATTTCCACCATCAGAAGCAAGAAGGATCATAAAACGACTGGAAATCCACTATACGCCTAAACATGGAAGTTGGCTTGACATGGCAGAAATTGAGCTGAATGTAATGACACGCCAATGTCTTTCGCGTCGAATATCCACCCTTGACAAACTTAAATGTGAGTTATCAGCATGGGAAATGGAACGTAATCGGGATACAGCTAAGATACAGTGGCATTTCCAAACCGGGGATGCACGGGAAAAACTGATATCACTGTATCCGACACTATCATCTGTCACTTTTTAATTAAAGTGGCAGATATACTAAATTTCAATGATACAGTACAGTAGTGCAATTCTGAGGATGGCACAATTTTAGGATTAACGCAATCTAAGATTGCGGAAAATACTGCCAGATGTTATACTTAGTCACGTTGCAGAGATACAGGATGCCGGAAATTTATAATGATTCACAAATGGCTCGTCCTGTGTTTCGTATAAAATTACATAAAAACGAGAAAAGAGGAAGGGACTATGACTCAGAAAAAGTTTTCCACAAAATTTCTTGTGGAAATGGCACTTTTAGTTGCCATCATTCTTATCATGGCTTTTACCCCGCTCGGATACATTAAGACAGTAGGTATAGAAATTACCCTGATCGTTGTTCCGGTGGCGGTAGGAGCTGTTACACTAGGACCAACGGCAGGTGCAATCTTAGGTGGTGTATTTGGATTTGCCAGTTTTTTACGGTGTTTCGGACTAAACGCCTTTGGTGCGACGCTGCTTGGAATTAATCCGTTTCTGGCATTTCTGGTATATGTGCCGACACGTATTCTGGTAGGATGGCTGACCGGATTGATCTATCAGGGACTCAGAAAGACGAAAATCCCATATACTGCATCAATCACGGTCGCAAATTTATGCTGTCCGCTTTTGAATACGACATTGTTTATGGGTATGCTAGTGATTGGTTTTTATCAGACGGAGTATATCCAGTCATTTGTTCAGACACTGGGTGTCAGCAATCCGTTCTGGTTTGTGCTTGCATTTGTGGGAATCAACGGACTTGTTGAAGCGGTTGTATGTTTTGTTGTAGGAACGGCAATTTCTGCAGCTTTGAAAAAGGCACTGAAATACAATTAACAGAATATGTTAAAAACGTTAATGCAGCATTGCGGAAAAGGTGTTCAAGTGCTATACTTAATAACGTTGCATATGAAAAAATTACATATTATTAAGAAAAGAGGAAGAGACTATGACTCAGAAAAAGTTTTCCACAAAGTATCTTGTGGAGATGGCACTTTTAGTTGCTATTATTCTTATCATGGCTTTTACCCCGATCGGATATATCAGAACAGCAGGTCTTGAGATCACGCTGATCGTCGTTCCGGTAGCGGTAGGAGCTGTTACATTAGGACCGGCAGCAGGTGCGATCTTAGGCGGTGTGTTCGGCATTACAAGTTTTATCCAGTGCTTTGGCATGAGTCCGTTTGGTGCAGCACTGCTTGGAATTAACGGCTTTTTGACATTTCTGGTATGCGTACCTACCCGTATTTTGATGGGATGGTTGACAGGTCTGATCTATAAAGGACTTCGCAAAACAAAGCTGCCATCCGGTGCATCTGTTACGATCAGCAACCTTTGCTGTCCATTACTTAACACTACATTTTTTATGGGAATGTTAGTGCTCGGATTTTACAATACAGAATACATCCAGTCATTCGTATCGGCTCTGGGTGCGAAAAATGCATTGCTGTTTATTTTAGCATTTGTCGGTGTGAACGGACTGATTGAAGCAATCGTATGTTTTATCGTAGGAACGGCAATTTCAGCAGCTTTGAAAAAGGCATTAAAATACAATTAAATAAAACATATGACGATATGTAGAAAGATCCCAGTGTTACCATTAAGGATAACACTGGGATCTTTCTGCTTATAAAAAAAGCGTTGAAGTTTCCTGTTATATAAAATGAGGAAAGCAGCACACAGAAAATGGCAGATGCGCAGAGTCAGCAGGAAAACGAAAGTACACAGGCAAGCAGGGATATATTTGCAATGGATACCTATATGAATGTAACAGCTTATGGTGTTGGTGCAAATGAAGCTGTCCGACGGGCAGAGGAGGAAATAGAACGTCTCGATAGTCTTTTATCTACCGGAGATCAAAATAGTGAGATTTATCAGATCAACCAGAATGGAGGAGGAATCCTTTCGGAGGATACCGCTTATCTTGTGGAACGGTCTTTAGACCTGTACCAGTCAACAAATGGTGCATTTGATATTGCAATATACCCTGTGATGAAAGCATGGGGATTTACAGATGATAATTTCAGGGTGCCGGAGGAAGAAGAATTACAGGAGCTTCTGACATTGACGGATGTGAATGATATTTCTTATGACAGCAGGACGAAGGAGATTTCATTCCAAAAAGAAGGAATGCAGATTGATTTAGGCGGGATAGCAAAAGGATATACTTCCGCACGTATCATGGATATATACCGTGAATGTGGAATTAAAAGCGGACTGGTTAATCTTGGTGGAAATGTACAGGCACTTGGAACCAAAACAGATGGGGGCAAATGGCGTGTTGCAGTGCAGAATCCACAGGATACAGATCAGTATATTGGGGTGCTCTCCATACAGGATAAGGCTGTGATCACTTCCGGTGGGTATGAACGGTATTTTGAGCAGGATGGAAAGACATATCATCATATTATAGACCCCAAAACTGGTTATCCGGCGGAGAACGGACTGATTTCTGTTTCCATTGTTACGGCAGACGGGACGCTTGCGGATGGACTTTCTACGTCCGTTTTTATTATGGGGAAGGAAGCTGCAACGGAATACTGGAGAGCTCACAGTGATGAATTTGACATGATTCTGATGACGGATGACAGGAAAATCTATGTCACAGAGGGGATTGCAAATAGTTTTGAATCGGAACTGGATACGAAGATCATTGAAAAAGAATCATAAAAAGATAGTTTTAGATGGAGATAAGCATGAACAAAATCTGGAAAAATATTTCAGGAATCGCACCAGTTATTCTGGCAGCAATCGTGGGACTTGGTGCAGTTGTTTCACTGAGTGATTATACAGCACCGGTTTATGGTGCAGAATCAGAGGGTGAACAGGAAGAGTCAGAAACTGTTATCGAAAATGCCAGTAATGAGTCGGTGGAAGAGCCGGAAACAGAGACGGAATTTGAAAATACGGAAACGGTTGCTGTTTTGACTGGTGCGTTTGATCTTGCAGATGGAACTTATGAAGGAAGTGCGAATGGATTCTCCGGCAAGATCAAAGTTTCAGTTGAGATCAGAAATCAGACGATCCGGTCGATCAATATTCTGAGCAATTCGGATGATGCAGCCTTTTTCAATCGTGCAAAAGAAGGCGTGACAGCAAGCATCCTTGCAAAGCAGAGTACGGATGTGGATACAGTTTCCGGTGCAACATACAGTTCAAAAGGAATCATAAATGCAGTCAAAGATGCATTGTCTTCCGGTGACAAGACGAAGAAAACGGCTGTGGCAAAAGGAAATTTTGCGTTGGATGATGGCTATTATGAAGGAACCGGAACTGGATTTGCCGGACCAGTCAAATTGTTTATTGAAATCAAAGATAAGTCGATCGTTGGGATCTATATTGTAAAAACGTCGGATGATGCAGGATTTTTTAACCGTGCAAAGGAGGGTGTGACTGCAAGTATTTTAGAAAAGCAGAGTACGGATGTGGATACGGTCTCCGGCGCTACATATAGTTCAAGGGGAATTATTGATGCGGTAAAAAATGCATTGACGGGCGAGACGGAAGATGCATTTACAATTGGAAAAGGAGATTTTGATATTGCGGATGGTACATATACGGGAAGTGCACAGGGATATTCCGGCACAGTGACAGTATCGGTAAAAGTGGAAAACCGTACGATCACGGCGATCGATATTGTCAGCCAGTCAGACACGGAATCTTATTTTGAACGTGCGAAAGGCGTTATAAGGACAATCCTTGCAGGTCAGACAGTAAATGTGGATGCGGTTTCCGGTGCAACATTTAGTTCCAACGGTATTATTAATGCGGTAAAAAATGCACTTGGGCTGGACAAGGAAGAAACAGAAAAGCAGAAAAAGGGAAAATTTAACTATCCAGACGGAGTCTATACCGGAGTCGGGGAGGGCTATGGCGGTGATATCGCTGCCACGATGGTATTACAGGATAAGACGATTAAGGCGATTCTGATCACAGATCACAAAAACGAGGATGACCGTTATTTTAACCAGGCGAAAAAAGTAGCGGATACTATCATAGATAAGCAGAGCTTGTCTGTGGATACGGTTTCCGGTGCAACATATAGTTCAAAAGGAATCATTGAGGCAGTATCAAATGCGATGAAGGCTGCAAAAAAGGGAAAAACGGATACCGAAACACAGGATGATACCGAAAAGCCAGACACATCAAATGCGAGTTCGTATTATGGAGTAGTTGTATGTAATCCGGATGAGAGCGGTGCTTTTACATCGTACAACCTGCATGTAAAAGTGATGTTTCAGAATGGAAAGATCATTGAAGTTTCCGACGTGTATGGGGATGGAGATTCCCAGAATGATACTTATATTACAAAAGCGGTCTCTGGCAGCAGTAAACATCCGGGGGTTGCGGCGCAGATTGTAAAGAAAAACGGAATTGATGGAGTAGACACAGTGTCTGGTGCAACCTGCACCTCTAAAGCGGTAATGCATGCTGTGGAGGTAGTGGCAAAAGCTGCAGAAAAAGACGGCATCTACACTTCATCCGGCAGTCAGAACGATGCTGACGATACAAAGAACAGCGAGGACACAGAAAAAGACAGCGAGAATACAGAAAAAGACAGCGAAAACACGGAAAAGAACAGCGAGAATACAGAAAAAGACAGTGAAGACACAGAAAATAACGGTGGTAATACGGAAAACGGCAGTGACAGCACGGAGAGTGGCGGTGATACCGAAAAAAATGATACGGAAAACACTGAGGATAGTGGCGAGAAGACGCTGACTTATAAAAATGGTAACTATAAGGTAAATGTTGTCTGCAATCCGGATGAGGACGAGGATTTTGATGCATATAATCTGACGGTGACGGTTGTGATTGAAAACGATAAGATCACAGAGATCAGAGATATTTCCGGAGACGGTGGAAAGAGCAATTCTTTCTATATAAAAGCCGCATCGAAAGGTGTTGTCAGTCAGATATTACAAAAGAACAGTACAGAGGGAATCGATACGGTATCGTCTGCAACCTGTTCTTCAAAAGCAATCATTGAAGCCTGCCAGAAGGCATTAGAGCAGGCAAAAAATTAAGGGAGAATGTCAGATGAAAGATTTTTTGATCCGCTCATTTAGTCTGGCAGCAGTCATTTTGATACTGGTAGGTTATGACCAGGTATTAAAGGATAGAAGCAAAGATGAAGAGATCACAAAGTTAGAGGCGCAGGTGACAAAACTGCAGCAGGACAAAGAAGATGCCATAGGGCAGGAAAATGAGAAAACTGTCAATGCAAAAGGAGCATATTCTGATGGTAAATGGGAAGGTGAAGCAAAGGGTTTTGGCGGAATGATCAATGTACTTGTGACCGTTGAAAATGGAGCAGTCAGTGAAATTGAGATAACATCTGCAGATGGTGAGGATAAAGCTTATTTATCCATGGCAGAAGATATTATTCCAAAGATCATGGATGCGCAGTCCACGGAAGTGGATACCATAAGTGGTGCAACATTTAGTTCTACCGGAATCCGGGATGCCGTCAGCGAGGCACTGAAACAGGCAGAACAGTAAGAGTGAGGAAAAAATTGGAAGATACAAAGTTAAAAAATATAGCTGAAATAATTCAAAAAAATAGATCTGTTTTTTGGAAAAAGCATAAAAAGCAGATCCCGGTATGGATACGTGCGGGAATACAACTATTGTTTTTTGTATTGTTCCCATCAGCATTTACGGCTGCATTTTCCGGTGTCAAATATATTGCCGGACAGATGGGAACAGGGGCACAGATAGAGATTACGTCGTTTGTGATGACACTTATTATGCTCTGTGCATTTACTGTGGTATTTGGACGGTTTTTTTGTGGATTTGCGTGTGCATTTGGAAGCCTTTCTGACTGGGTGCGTGCAGTTTATGTCTGGGTTAGTAAAAAATTAAAAAAGAAGCCGGTCACGCTTAGTGCGGAACTTACGGCAGCGTTATCACAAATAAAATATATCGTATTAGTAGTGATTCTTCTTCTGTGTTTTAAAGGGATTTATGTGAGGCTGAAAGGCAGCAGTCCGTGGGATGTGTTTTCCATGCTTCATGCAGGCAATCCTGCATTGGGAGGCTATCTTGTGGGAACGGTACTATTCATTTTGATCCTGTGCGGCATGTGTGTGCAGGAGCGTTTTTTCTGCCGCATTTTGTGCCCGATGGGAGCGATATTTTCTCTTCTTCCGGTATTTCCATATTTTGTACTCAGAAGAGACAGGGAAAACTGCATTCCGGGGTGTGCGGCATGTACGAAAAAATGTCCATCGGATATCGGACTGCCGGAAAATGACTCGATCGAGACAAGAGGTGAATGTTTTATGTGCCAGAAATGTATCGGCACCTGTCCCAAAAGGAACATTCACTGCGGTATCTCTGGAAAACAGAAAGGTAATGAATGGTGGTTTACTGGCATAAGGGTGGTAATTCTGCTTTTATTATATTTATGGATCGGAATTTGATCAAAGAAAAATTTTTGGTTAAAAGTTAGTTGATACTGACTTTTGATAGATAAAACAAAGGAGGATTTTAAAGTGAAAAGAAAAGATGTATCTGCACGGATTCTTACTGGTGTATTGGCTTTTTCCATGGTGGCAGCAACAGGAACACCGTCTATGGCAGTTTTTGCAGCAGAAGAAAGTGCAGTAGAAGCAGAGCAGAACACCGGAGAAGAGGTGAAGAGTGAAAACGAGACGGCGCAGGAGTATCAGTATGCTTATGCAGCACTGAGCTGGGCTGAGTACTGGAAAAATGAAGATGTATATAATGCCGGAAGTACAGAGAGCTCTGCCGAGGAAGATGCAAAGGGCGAACTTGACAAGGGCGCATTTGATACGGTATCGAGGGCAACTACCAATCATGGTCTGCACAGGGGAAGTTACCAGTGTACATCAGAAATTACAATGAAAGATGGTACCAAACTTAAAGTGGCATATTATACGGGGGCAACCAAAGGTGTACTGACGGACGGAAATCCTTTTTCCTATGATAAAAAGGATATTGAAAGTTATGTGGTAACCGGACTTAAATATGTTCCAGTCAAGGTAAAAACAGACGATTATGAAGCTTTTAAAGCAGCATATACCGTAGTAGAAAATGGAGATACTTTATCCGGAGGCTTTACGGAGAACAATCTGAAAAACTATACGGATCTGGTCGCAGAAGTAACAGAAAACACCAATGGCTTAAAAACGGTTACCAAAAATGAGGACGGAAGTTTTTCATTTTCTGCGAGGGTAAATAAAGGAACGGATTCTGGTATTAAGGATGCTGCATTAAAAACTGCAGAGAATATCACAACAACGGTAAAAGAGGCAAACGGTTCTTATGGAGAGTTTCTCCGTGTTGATTTAACAGGAGACGGATATGGTGCACTTGGCGCAGATATGCAGGCAGTAGAGTGGACTTATTATGGATCTGACAGTACTTATACCAAACCACTTCAGTCTTATGGAACCAAATTTGCAGCAGATAACTGGATGCACAAAGCACAGGGAATACAGCTTGGACTTACGGATTCACTGCGCTGCAAACTGCCGGAGGGAACAGATGGAACCGGATATTGGACATTGACGGTATATGCACTTGGTTACAATGATTATACAGTAAAATTTGAGGCAACGGATGCAAATATCGTTAAGGATAAAGAGGAAACGGTAAATACTACAGCACTTGAAGCTGCAATCAAAAGTGCAGAGAGCTTAACTGAGAGTGATTATACGGCAGCAAGCTGGTCTGATCTTTGCGTTGAATTGAAAGAGGCAAAAGATGAGCTTGCGGCTCCGCACACACAGGCTACTGTAGATGAGGCAACAGAGCATCTGAATGCTGCAATCAAAGCACTGGTAAAGGCAGAGCCAAAGGAAGAAACAAAAGAAGAAACAAAAACAGATGTTACAAAACTGAACGCTGCGATCAGGAAAGCAGAATCATTAAAGCAGAGTGATTACACGGCAGACAGCTGGAAAAAGTTACAGACTGCACTTAATGCTGCAAAAAAACTTACAGATGCAGCCGCAGAACAGACTGCAGTAGATCAGGCAGCAAGTGATCTGGAAACAGCGATTTCGGCACTGGTAAAAGCTGATACGGGAAATAACGGAACTACAGACAAAAAGAAAAAACCGGCAGTTGGAACTGTGAAAACAGTTGGACAGATCAAGTATAAAGTAACCGGAAAAAATACCGTAACCGTAAATAAATATGCAAAGAAAACCATTACAAAGGTATCTATTCCTGCAACGGTTAAAATCAACGGATATACATTTAAGGTAACTGCAATTGCAGACAGCGCATTTTCCGGATGTAGCAAACTGACAAAAGTAACTGTCGGTTCTAATGTAAAGACGATCGGAAATAAGGCATTTTATAAATGTACAGAATTAAAAACTGTAAGTGGAGCATCTAATATAACAAAAATTGAAAACAACGCTTTTAACGGATGTAAGGCGTTGAAAAAACTTGTTTTAGATTCAAAATCCCTGCAGAGCATTGGGAATGCTGCTTTTAAAAATTGTACAGCACTTACCAGCATTACGGTTTCTTCCACAAAACTGACAAAGATCGGTAAAGAAGCATTTTCCGGTAATAAAAAGTTAGCAGCAGTTACAATCAAGACATCAAAACTTACTAAATCAAGTGTAGGAAAAGATGCATTTAAGAACATCAAAGCAAACGCAGTCTTTAAAGTACCTTCAAAGAAAGTATCTTTTTACAAGACTATTTTTAAGGCAAAAGGTGCCGGTAAAAATATCAAGGTTAAAAAAATGTAAGGCGCAGATATATTTTATTGTAAAATGGGGTCTGAATCTGAAAAGATTCAGATCCTTTTTTTGAACTGTAACCAGGCTTCTTCTTTCTTTTATTACAGAAAATATGGTGCTTGTGAGAAAAGAAACCTTATTGTAGAATGGAATGTGTAATTGAACATTTGCGGAGGAAAAAGCGATGCAGCAGAACACAGGCGAAAAAAAGAGCAAAAATAAAGAGAAGAGAACACGGGTGATAAAGATTCGTATCACGGGAGGGGTTATTTTAGCAATTGTGATAGTGTGTGTCATTCTGAAAATTCTGAATGCAGATCCTTCATCTGTTTTCTTAAAAAATACAAAAGATGCAATCATCGGAGAAGAAGGAACGGTAACAACGATTTCAAAAGCGTCATTGGAAAAAGTTTTTGAAATCAGTGAACTTTCCACGGTAGATTATTCCTATAATGCAGTTGCCCGTGCGTATGAGGAGGATGGTGTTACTCCGAAATATTATGTGGCATATGAAGGAACCGTTACTGCAGGAATTGATTTCAGTAAGATTATGATCGATATTGATGAGGATACAAAAATAATCACCATTACCTTGCCGGAGAGCGAAATACAGAATACAATGGTGGATTTTGGTTCAATGGATTATATTTTTGAAAATAAAAAATATGAAACGGAAACTGTATCACAGGAGGCATATGAATTATGTAAAACAGATCTTGCCAGGCGGGCGGCAAAAGAAAATGATCTGATGACATTGGCGAAGGAAAATGCGGTTACTGCGGTAGAAGCGCTGGTTGATCCATGGGTACAACAGATAGACGGAGAATATAAAGTTAATATTAAATAGGGGGGAATGCAATGAGAAAATATAGGATAATAATGATACTATGTGTCATGTCATTGTTTTTAGTTGCATGTACAAATAAAAACGATAAGACAAAAGTGAAAATGGAAGAAACACAAGAAATGGAAACTGCGGCTGTCTTAGAACCGGATCTGGCACAGATCAGATCCATCTGTGATCTTGCAACGCTGGAATGTTATTATCATAATGTGGCTAAGTCCACAAAAGAAAAAGGATCCGGATTGGCACATCTGGGAGAAAAGGAGAGAAAATTCTGGATTGAGTATACAGGAGTTGTCAAGATTGGGATTGAAATGTCAGATGTGAAAATGGATGTAAATGGTACCAGTGTACAAATTACGATTCCCGGAGCAAAAATTTTTCAGCCGGAAGTAAAAACAATAGATGTGGATGATTATATTGCAACGTCAGATTCATGGTTTAACAAGAATCAGATTACAGCTGAGGAGCAGACACAGGCAGTAAATGAGGCACAGGATGAAATGGTGGCAGCAGTGGAAAAGAATAAAACGTTATTGGCAGGCGCGCAGGAGCGTGCGAAAACATTGATAGAAAATTATATCACACAGTTGGGGGAAGCTACCGGTGTGGAATATCAGGTTACATGGAAATATGCTGAAAATGGAACAGAAAGGTAAGAAACAATAGGATGCATGTTCTGTAAACATTCTATTGTCATGAACAAAAATTCCCTGCATACAATGTAAAAACAAGTATTGCAGGGGATTTTTTGTGAAAACCTATATTGAGGAAAGAGCTATGGAAATAGCCAGATATATTATTGATAATAATACGACGGTGCGTCAGGCAGCGAAACATTTTGGAATCAGCAAGAGTACGGTACATATGGTTGTAACAATATAGAGCGGTGGAAAGGTAAGGTTGTTTGGGTAGTTGAATAGGGGTAAAGTAGGAGCACTCTCAGGTGGAAACTTGGGGGTGTTTTTGATTGTGAAATTGGTTATTTAATGATATAATATGCATGTATTTTTTGCCTATATGGAGTATTGTAATTGGAGTATTAACAACAGCAATAACGGTGGCGCTTTCCGTAAGAAGTGAATTTGATAAGCATGGAAGTAAAATTCAAAAATGCAAAAAGCAGAATCGCGAAAATAACAGTAAGAAACTGTTGGTTAGATGGAAAGGATTAAGTAAAATGACTATTGTATTTGCAACATTTATGGTGAGCATTGGTATTCCTGGGCGTGACTCAAAGGTGTGTGGTTAATACAAAGATAAGAATGCGTTGAAAATAGGACGGAGTACTTTTGGGTTCGACTCCCAACACGCTCATTAGGAAAACCCGCTTGTGTAAGCGGGTTTTCCTAAATTATAGTAAAGAAAATTTACGTAAGAATAGACTGGTAGAAAGCTCTATGAAAGGACAATGTGATATGACGGAGAATGTAATAATTAAAGATATAGACTGTAAAGGCATAAATGTAGTTGAATTGGTAAAATATGTTTTGAATAAAAAGTGCGATAGTATCTGTACTCAAAACATGGATGATAGACACTTTGTAGTTACAGCGACTTTTACTGATAATATGCGTAATAAACCAGTTAGATTGAATTTACTGCTGGATTATGACGAATTAACTATTTATGAGATAAAGTTGGAAATAAATCAAGATGAAAATGACTTTATTGATTATTCAATGGATTTGAAATTATATTATTATGAAAATTTAGATATTTATAGGGCCATTCAAGAAATTAGGTCGGAAAATGATACTCCTAAAACGGTAAGAATATATAAACTGATGTATAATTCATATCCTATAAAGGGGGTATATTCCTTTAATTTTAAAAATTATAACCTTATGTTTCATACACTGGATAGTGTGGAAAGAACAGAACCATTGACAGAACAGTTTGTGGCATTTGACATAAAGTTGAAAGCAAATAACATCCAAGAGGCAAGAGCGAAAGCATATAATATAGTATCAGATTTTGTGAGTTATTTGTCGATATTACTTGATGTTTGCTTTTATGATCCACAATCGATATATCGAAATTTCGTGAGGCTTTCATATGATTCACATTATCGGAGAAATATAGTGCATGAGAGATATAGAACAGCATTTATTGATAATGAATTAAAATTAGTGGTAAAAGATAATTTGAATGGATTAGCAACTTTAGAAGATGTTATGAAAGGTGAAAATTTTGAAGGTGGAGTTATTTCCATAATGAATCCTGATAAAAGTGGTGTGAAGATTATAGAAAAATATGGTGATACAAAACACGTTGAAGAAATATTTGAAAGACATCGATTAGAAAAGATTCCAAAAAGCCAACCAATATATCGTGGTGAGATAAATGACGATGTATTTGTATTAGGACAAGAAATTTTCGTTCCGAAGTGTATTAGAGATTACTATAGAGGGATAGAAGATCTAGATGAGAAAAGGAGAATGGCATTTAGGAATTGTTCTAGATTATACAATAAGAGCATAGTAATGGGACCGGATGAATCTTCGTTTCAAATAGCTCTTTTGGTAGCAAGTGTTGAAAGTTTATCTAAAGCGGAAGGAATTAGTTTTTCAGATTTTGTACAGAAATATTGTAACACTGTCCAAAAGAATGATATAGATGATATGTATGAAATAAGATCAAAATTATTTCACTCCGGAGAATTTTCGTTTTTGGAGTTCGATGTTAATATGAACCCTTATTTGAGTCCTATGTATGAATATTTGTCAGATAAGTATAACAAATACCGTAGAGTACTTAGGAAAACGATTATATCTTGGATAAAAGAGAATGTTCTTAAAAGTAGTAATTGCGAATAAAAATTACACGATGCTCGTTACATGAGTAGCATGTGGTAGACTTGTTGTCATGGCAACTTGTGCCGAAGGCATAGGAACGCTGTGTTGTCATCAATCCACATGCGACGGAGGCTCGTGTCAAGAACAGAGTGAGTTGACATAGTTTAAGACAGAAGGAGGCGCTTTTATGTTAGAATTCGGAATGCCAACCTTAATTGAAAATAGGACTCTTGAGGATAATATTGCACTTTGCAAAGAATTGGGGCTTTCCTTTATTGAATTAAATATGAATTTTCCGGAATATCAAATTGACAAAATTGAAGATGTAGAATGGTTTTATAAAAAAGCGGATGAAGCGGGCGTTTATTATACAATTCATTTGGATGAGAATTTGAATGTTGCAGATTTCAATCCATTGGTCAGAGATGCTTATTTGGAAACGGTACGACGTACAATAGAAGTTGCAAAACATTTTGTGGAATTAAAGAATAGGTATGGAAAGAAGGAACAACCATTAACAATTAATATGCATATGCATCACGGGATATATATTACATTGCCGGACAAAAAGGTTCAAATGTATGAGAGAGATTTTGATGTATATATGGATTATTTTTTGCGCTTCAAAAAATCCTGTGAAGAGTGGATTGGAGATGCTGACATACATATTGCTATTGAAAATACAAATGGATTTCGTGAGTATGAGAAAAAGGCAATAGAAAGTATGTTAGAAAGTGCTTGCTTCGCTTTGACATGGGATATAGGGCATTCAAAGGGCACTGGAGAAATAGATGTACCATTTATACTTGATAATAAGAGCAAGCTAAGTCATTTCCACATTCATGACGGAAGAGAAATCCCACCTAAAAATCATCTGGCATTAGGTGATGGAGAAATAGATTTGATAGATCGCTTGAATGTGGCTAAGGCATGCAACGCGAGATGTGTTTTAGAAACAAAGACGATAAAAGCATTAAAGAAATCGGTGGAGTGGATAAAAAATGATGGAAATTAAGAGAGCTTCTGTAAATGAAGCAAATTCGGTAGCAAAATTAGCAATTCAAATGTGGGATGAAAATTCTGTTGATGGCTTAGAAGCGGATTTTGTTGATTATATGAACAATGGCGGTGCAGTATTTATGGCATGGAATGATAATACTGCAATAGGGTTTGCTAAATGTGGATTTAGACATGATTACGTAGAAGGAACAGAAACTAGTCCCGTAGGATATTTAGAAGGTGTTTTTGTTGAAGGAGCTTATAGAAGACAAGGTATTGCCAAAGAATTAGTGAAAGCATGTCAAAAATTTGCTAAAGAGCAAGGATGTATAGAGTTTGCAAGCGATTGTGAATTAGATAATGAGGAAAGTTTGCTGTTTCATCTTAAAATGGGATTTGAAGAGGCGAACAGAATAATATGTTTCACTAAGAAATTATAGATTAGAAGAGGTGTTAGTAAGTTGGTAGAGGTAAATTTTTATGATAATGATAGTGTAGATGATAGTCTGCTTAAATTTGCAGTTATTATTGCCAAAACCGATGGTAAATGGGTATTTTGCAAACATAGAGAACGTGATACATATGAAGTACCGGGAGGACATCGAGAAGATGGTGAAGAGATTTTAGAAACGGCAAAACGCGAATTAAAAGAGGAAACGGGTGCTGTGACTTTTGATATTACTCCTATATGTGCATATTCGGTAAAAGGTAAAACGAGAGTCAATGAAAATATTAATGATGAATCTTTTGGAATGCTTTATTATGCAGACATTGCATCTTTTGAAGAATTGCATAGTGAAATTGAAACTATATTGATTACAGATAAGTTGGTTGATAGTTGGACATATCCGTTGATTCAACCGAAATTGATTGAAGAGGCTAAAAATAGAGGATTTATTTAAGAGAGGTATCGGAATGAAGATTTTATATGGTACAACGAATAAAGCAAAATTACAAGCTATGAGAACCGCATTGGAATCATTTGATGTAGAACTGATTGGATTAGGCGACATACATAGTGAAATTCCGAGCATAAATGAAAATGGAAAGACTCCTTTAGAGAATGCTGAAATAAAGGCAAAAGCATACTTTGAGGCATTTCAGATTCCGGTATTTTCTTGTGATAGTGGATTGTATTTTGATGAGTTACAAGAGGACGAGCAACCGGGACTTCATGTGAGACGTATCAATGGAAAAGAATTAACAGATGATGAAATGAGAGAACATTATGCTGCATTAGCTGCAAAACATGGTGGAAGAATAACCGGACGATACAGAAATGCAATTTATTTTATCCTGGATGAAGAACATCATTATTCCAGTATGGACATGTCAATTGCTACAGAACCTTTTATTTTAGTAACGCAGCCACATCCAAAGAGAGTAGAGGGATTTCCTCTGGATTCTTTGTCTGTTGATATTGAAACTGGTAAATATTATTATGACTTGGATGTGAAAGATGTAAGCACATCTGTAGATGATGGTGTTCGCGCATTTTTTGGAGCAATTTTCTAGAAGCTTTAGACTGCTGACAATTAATTCTGGTGGTAATATAATACATAAAAAATTAAGGACAGCCATACAATGCAGATCTTACATTTTACAATGAACTATATGTACATGTATTATGGACGTACTCGTTTGTAACTGTAAAGAATCCGAGAAGGATGCACGGTTACAGCAGGTAGGTCTGATATGTCTGTGCAGAAAGTCCGGATGATGTAGGTTTTGATTTTTATATAGTCTTACAGAATAACCGTATGTAAATTTTTGCACCAGACATATCAATGTTTGGTGTAATTTTTTGCGATGAATGGCAGAAAGGAGAGTTATATGAAATTATCAAATGGTAACGAGGCAACAGCAAGGCGATATCAGGAGTAGGATGAAGAACCAATTGTAAATCTGATACGAAGAAATTTTTGGGAAGTCAATGTAAAAGATTATGGTGAAAAGGCAATGAAAGCATTGGCTGAACATCATGAACTCTTTTTGTATGCAGATAGAATAGAAATTCCTGCTTTTATTACAGCTGTAGAGTTTTTGCAAAAAACAAGGATATGATTACAAAAATGGTGTAAACGAATTAGATGATGAAGGTCATTATAGATTAGAAAAATTTAATGTTAAGAAAGGTGTGGACTAATATGGTACGTTTTGCAGAAGAAAAAGATTTGGATATAATTAGTGAATTGAGAAAACAGGTAAATGATATTCATGTAGAAGGACGCCGGACATATTTAAAGCAGGGTTTGGAACGGAATTAAGGGATTATGCACAGGTACTCATAAACGGAGAAAATAGTGATATTATTGTTGCAGAACGTGATGGAATAATATGCGGTATGGCATGTGTAGATTATGTAAACAAACCTGAGACTCCATTCGGAAACGCAAGATGTTTCTACCATGTACAAGAAATAGCGGTAGATGTAAATCATAGGCGGCAAGGTGTGGCTAAAGAGCTGCTTGAATTTATGATTGAAGATGCTAAAAAGAGAAAGCTAGGTAAGATAGAGCTTGACGTGTGGGAATTCAATGAGTCCGCAATTGAATTTTATCAGGCGGTTGGTTTTAGACAGATGCGAAGATGGCTGGAATATGAAGTGAAATAAAAAACTGCGTGATAGTTTTAGAACAAATACGCTATACCGGAGAAATTACAGAAAACGTAATTTTTCCGGTATTTTGTGTCATTAGGACATCTATGGTGGCAAGGTATGTAATATCATTGGCGACTGCATTTAATAAGTTCTACCATGATTGTTCTATTTTACAAGCAGATGAAAAGGAGAAAATGGCACGAATGTTTTTGGTGGATATCGTGCAGAAAGTGTTGTGTGAGGCGTGTGGTTTGTTAGGGATGGAATGCCCAGAAGAGATATAAGGTATATTACAAGAGAATTGGACTAAGAGTGTAGCACGGACATGTAATGTAGGGCGTGGCTCAATCGGTTTCCTGATTGACTCTAAGGGTTTGGGAGATACTCCCAACAAGCAAAAAATGTATTTGTGATCACAAATGCACTGCTTGCTAATTTGTGAATTTATGTTTTTTATTAAGTTTAAAATATAATAAATCTTTATTCAACCTAATGTACCATCAATAGTATTAACAATGTGTTTATATCAAGCGCATGGAAAGGATAATGGATATTTCAGATCTTATTCCATGCGTTTTTATTTGAACAACGATTTGCTGGTGAAGCTGTTACATGAAATTGTGCCTAGTAGTAAGGAATAAAGTATTGTGGGAATAGACTTAAGTACATTATTTGGGGAACGTAATTTTATTTCAAATGGAATACAATCATCTTGTGAAAAAAAGATAGGTCTAACCTAAGAATCAATCTCATAGTATGGGAAAGAAGGACAAGCAAGAAGGTGGTGGGGATTCCGCTTGAAACAGAGAAAACTGAATTATCGCTTTCATAATCCGAATTCGGCAGAGGATACCACTGACTTCTTGTGTAAGCTTTTGATTGAAGTAAATGCAGGCAAAGTGGAACGTGCTATAGAAGAAGCAGCATCAAAATGTGCAGAGGAGAGTAAGTACATAGCAGAATCTGAGGGGATAAAAAGGGTGGAGGAACCGGTGAGTATAAGACGGAGAAGAGCAAGGTAGGGATGCCTTGCTTTTTCTATACAAAGGTATTAGAATTTATGAAAATGGTAATATTGAGTTAAGATATGAGATAAAATCTCAAATATATGTTGCAAAACGAGAAAAACGGGATATAATATAGGTAGAATGGAGGGTAAAAGATATGTTATGTCAGTTTACTGTGAAGAATTACAAGAGTATAAGAGATGAAGTGACCTTTGATATGCAGGCAGCAGCAATCTCGGAGCATGAAGATAGAATAATCAAAGACCAGGATGATGAGATGTATTTACCGGTGTCTGCCATTTATGGTCCTAATGGTGGAGGAAAATCCAATGTTCTGGCAGCGTTGCACACATTGGTTGCAAAAATTCTGCGCCCGTTGTATGCCACAGAAGACAACGAAGATAAGGTTCTTTTACAAAAAAGAATTATTGTTGAACCATTTGCTTTTTCAGATAGCAAAAATGAACCAACAGAGTTTGAACTGTTTTTCCGTACAGAGTCTGCAGAGTACAGATATATCTTGCATGTGAAGCGTGATGTGGTTATATATGAGAGCTTGGACAGAGTGAAGCTTGAGACCGGAAGACGTTCTGCATTGTATACAAGAGATGATAAAGGGATTGTTTTAAAGGGTGCATTTGCGAAACTGAAAGTCAGTGATGATTTATCTAAGACACTTACCTTGCTTTCCTACTTGGGTATCGCCTACAAGGGAAATGCAGTAGTTAGGGATGTATTGAATTGGTTCGAGTTCGGCGTGGATTTCTTGAATTATGGTAATCCTATTCAGGAGCTTAGAATGGCAATATCCACATCAGAAGATGTGAAGCAGTTGATGCTTGAAATGATTCAAGAAATGGATCTGGACATCGTTGATTTCAGAGTGGAAGAAAAAGAGAATGATAGGATAGAAGTGTTTACAAAACACCTCGTAGATGATGTGGAAACAGAGCTTAGCTTATCCGATGAATCCAGCGGAACAAAGAAGTTGTTTGGTCTGCTTCCTTTTATTGCGGTAAGTTTGCTTGATGGAACTGTGCTTGTAATTGATGAATTGGATGCGAAGATTCATCCGGTATTATTGCGTCATATTATCATGATGTTTAATGATATGAACATCAACAGACATAAAGCGCAGCTGATATTCACATCCCACGATTTGTCTACCATGAACAGTGAAGTTTTCCGCAGAGATGAGATTTGGTTTGTGGCAAAGGGAAATGCACAGAATTCAAAACTGTACTCGCTAGTAGAGTTCAAAAATGAAAAAGGTGAGTCTGTCAGAAAGGATGCAAAGTTCGATAAGCAGTATCTTGAAGGTAAGTACGGTGCTGATCCGTACCTCAGAAGAATTATAGATTGGGGGAAGGTCAATGCCTAAAAAAGCCGGAATGGAGAAATGGAAAAAGAAACGTCGTCAAGAATACTTGGAGATGAAGCAGTACCGGTACTATATTTTCTGTGAAGGACAGCAGACGGAACCACAATACTTTCTTGGATTTAAGAAATTGATTGAGGATAATCCAATCTATAAGGATATGGTCTTGATAGAGATTGAACCTTGTCAGGCAGAAACCATGCGAGTAATCGGTATGGCAGAGGAATATGTAAAGAAAAATAAAATTAAAAAGGGGCAAATCTGGTGCGTTTATGACAAGGATAGTTTCCCGGCAGAACACTTCAATGGTGTCGTGGAACGCGCAGAGAGTTTAAACAAAGAAAATCCGGAATTGCAATATCATACAGCATGGAGTAATGAATGTATTGAGTTCTGGTTCCTGCTTCATTTTGCATATTACACCGCTAATAACCATAGAACAGAGTATATTGCATTTTTGAATGATAAGTTCAAAGAATTAGGAATCGGAAAGTATCAGAAGAATATGAATAATATCTTTGAGATTCTGATGGAGTATGGTAATCCGAAACTGGCGATTCGATATGCGAAGCGAATTATAAAGGATGGAGCAGGAAAAACACCGACAGAGATTGCGCCGGGAACTAAGGTGTATGAGTTGGTGGAGGAACTGGCGAAATATTTGCCGGAGGAAGTAAGGTAAAAGCTTATGTGATTTGGAGGGAGACAAATGAAAGACTTAAGTAGAAATGTAACAATGTTTTGTGATGTGTGTGGCAATGACCAATTTTCAACGTTAGATGAAATTAAGTGTGAATTAGGTGAAGCACCAGACGAAACAAGAGTGCAATGTTCAGACTGTGGAAAAATTTTTACCAAGGCTGAACTGTTGGAGGTCAATCAAGAAGTTATTAATGACAATATTGAAGAAATAAAAAATGCAGCAATAAAAGAAATGGAAAAGAAATTGGCAAAGGCACTTAAGAAATGGAGGTAAAAATGCCATCAGAGATTATTGAGATTTGGAATATAGCAAAAGAAATAATTAAAGACATAGCTATATATATTATGCCCATCGCAGCAGTTCTAGTTTCTGTTATTGCATTGATAAAATCTAACAAATGCACACAAGTTCAAGTTAAGCTGTCTGAAATGGAACAAAAACTACAAGAATATGATTTGGCACTAAAAAAGTATGAGTTAGAGAAGATTGAAAGAGAAGTAAATCGAGAAAAGAAGGCATGCGTTGAAGCGAGAATTATAAAAATTTCTCAAGGCAAATATAAGTTAAAAGTATGGAACTCAGGAGATGTGACAGCGTATAACATTGATGTTGAGATACCGTCGGAGTATAACATAATATTGATGAAGGATAAGATGCCATTTGAGTATCTTGAGCCAGGTAATGGTTTTGAAGAACATGTAGTAGTACATATGCAGTCTTCAAGGAAGTTTAAGATTATTTGTAAGTGGGAAGATAAAAATGGAGAACAACATTTCAATGAACAAATCAGAGATTGTTAGGGGGAAACGTTTATATGAAGATAAAAAATTTCAAAATTAGAAACTTTCGTGGGTATAAAGGGGAAGTGACAATTGATTTTGATAATTTTACTGCTTTTGTCGGTAAAAATGATATTGGCAAATCGAGTGTTTTAGAGGCTCTAGATATATTTTTCAATGACGGTAAAGGGATTGTAAAACAGGATAAAGATGATATCAATAAACAAGCTTTGGCAGAGGGAGACACAGACATTGTTATCACGGCATGTTTTGAAGAATTGCCAGAGAGAATAGCGATTGATGCTACCAATGAAACAAGTTTAGCGGAGGAATTGCTTTTAAATGAAGAAGGTCAGTTGGAGATAGAGAAGAGATATCCCAATGCTGGTTCTGCCAAGGTGTTTATAAGAGCATATCATCCAACTAACGCACAGTGCAATGGACTTCTTCAAAAAACAGACAAAGATTTGAGGAAAATTATAGATGATAATGGAATCGCATGTGATGATAGAACAAGAAATGCTGTTATGAGACGGGCTATTTGGGAGCATTATCGAGACGATTGGCAATTGGGATTAACAGAGATTGATGTTACAAAAGGTGAAACAAAGTCCATATGGGATAAGCTTCAGAAGTATTTGCCAGTGTATTCACTATTTCAATCGGACAGAAAGAATACTGATAGCGACAGTGAAGTTCAAGATCCATTACAAGAAGCAGTAAAGCAAATTCTTAGTGAAGAACGTTTACAAGAAGAGCTAGCGGCAATTGCAATGGAGGTAGAGAGAAAACTGGAGGAAGTGTCAAGTAGAACTTTAGAAAAACTGAGAGAAATGAGTCCAGAAGTGGCTAATAGTCTAAATCCGGTGATTCCGAGTGCTAGTAGTCTTAAATGGTCAGATGTCTTTAAGAAAGTGTCAATTTCAGGAGATGAAGGAATTCCAGTTAATAAACGCGGTAGCGGTGTAAAGAGATTGATTTTGCTCAATTTTTTCAGAGCCGAAGCGGAGCGTAGGATTGCAGATAACGCAAATGCAAGTATTATTTACGCTATAGAAGAACCAGAGACATCGCAGCATACTGAGAATCAAAAGAAATTGATAGAAGCATTGCTAGAGTTATCTGAAGTAAATAGTACACAAGTAATTATTACTACGCATAGTGCAAATGTGGTCAAAAAATTGGACTATTCAAATCTGAGGCTAATATCGAATTCTGATGAAGGAAAAACAGTGGAGACAGTATTGCCAGGACAATTGCCTTATCCATCCTTAAATGAAGTTAATTATTTAGCATTTTCAGAGGTGTCAGAAGAATATCATAATGAGTTATATGGTTATATCGAAGCAGAAGGTCAGTGGGATGCATATAAAGCGGGAAAACCGACTATGCCATATATTAAGATTTTAAGAGGCGGAAGTACAAGACAAGACCAAGTTGTATTGTCAGAGTATATAAGGCATCAAATTCATCATCCTGAAAATACACATAATCCACACTTTACAGAACAGCAATTGCAAACATCAATACAATTGCTGAGAGATTTTGTTCAAACGATAGTATAAGGAAAAAGACGATAGGAGAAAAATCTTCTTCGCTAGTTACTCGCTAACTAATTCTTTGCGGTAATTCTTTGTTTAGAAAAACAAGTAATAGATTAGGGAATAATAATGGGATTGTTATTCCCCAAATACTAAAGGAAGGCGATAACATGAAGTTTGTAGATGGATTTTTTACATGGATTCTTTCCATTCAAAATTTGCTTGAAAAAATTGAAGGATGGTATAGAAGTAGACGTAAATATGTACCATGGGTCTACATGTCAACTTTTATGATTGGAGTAGTTTTGATTCTTCTTAAGCTAGTAATGTTGGGAGAATTGGTAATTATTTCAGGAGTGGTATTCGCAGGGGTCGATAATATTATAGGATGGAAGCATTCTGTAAGAAGATGGCTTAAATTATGTGTTGTATACAACCTGTTTTTTTCACTGGTATTAACTGAAATTGTGCAAGGTATGGTAAAAGGTGCGATTGCTGATATAGTATTTGTTATAATATACTTATTGGTTTGGGTTTTTCTCTCTTTGATATCAAATAGTAAGGTGGCATTGCTGGTAAACGAGATTGTATCTGGTATGGCGGCAACAATATTTACAATAGGGACATATCTTGTGAGTATGGCATTGAAAAACAAACCTGCTTCAAGTAATTATCTGCTATATTTTCAAACTGATGAAGCTTTCGAATTAGCACTAGCAAATAAAGATGCTTTGGCATGGGAGTTTTTTTGGATAATGGGTCTGGAGATGTTAGAAACGGCCTTTTTGTCTTTGCTTCCAGTTATTGGAGTATCAGCGTTATGTATTATTATGATAAAAATAAAGGGATATTGGGTAGAAAAAAATAGAACACCAGAACCCGAGAAAAAAATCGGATATAGTGAAGAAGCTACCGATACATATTAACAACTATACTATTAAGAATAGCGTAGGAAAGAAACTCTAATGGACAGTTTTCTTTTTCTGCGCTATTTACTTTTAAGATAAATAAGTTATAATAGTTGTAACAGAACGTAACAAAACTAACAGAAAGGCAGATAAATATGAACATCGCAGCATATTGCCGAGTTTCCACAGATAAAGAAGACCAGCTCAACAGCTTAGAGACTCAGAAAGAGTTTTTCTTAGAATATACAAAACGTACAGGGGACAACCTTATTAAATTATATGCAGACGAAGGTATTTCCGGAACTAAAATCAAGAATCGTAAGGAATTCCAGCGTATGCTTGCAGACGCTGAAAAGGGCTTATTTGACATGGTTGTGGTAAAGGATATCTCTCGCTTTGCCAGAAATACCGTTGATTTATTACAGAGTGTCCGCAAACTAAAAGCACTTGGTATTGAAACGCAGTTCCTCACTGCTAATATGACAAGTATGGGTAACAGCGAGTTTGTTTTAACCATTTTCGGCGCATTAGCCCAGGAAGAGAGTGCCAACACTTCCAAGCGTATCAAGTTTGGTAAGAAGATGAATGCGGAAAAGGGACGAGTTCCCAATATCGTTTACGGATATGATAAGACTATCGGTGACTATTTCAATCTATCTATCAATGAAGAAGAGGCAAAGGTTATCCGCCAGATGTACAAATGGTATACAGAAGAAGGATTTGGTGGTGCGAAGATTGCAAATATGCTCAATGAACGTGGTGTGAAAACCAAACGAGGAAATAATTGGAGTCAGAATTCCGTGTGCCGTATTCTGACCAATGAAATATATACCGGAAAGATTATCAATGGTAAAGAGGAAGTGGCCGACTTCCTGACCGGGCAGAGAAAAGAAAAAGACGAGTCTGAATGGTTAGTTACACTTCGTCCGGAACTTCGCATTATTGATGATGAAATTTTTGACAGAGCACAGGAGATTTTGAAAGGTCGTCACGATTCTTTCAAGATGACTCACGAACGCCAGAGCAACAAGCACTTATTCTCTACATTGATTAAGTGTAAGGATTGTGGATGGTCTTTTCGTAGAACAGTACGTCAGTATAAGAATACTTATGTGCGTTGGGTTTGTTCCGGTCACAATGGTCGTGGTGCAGATAGCTGTCCAAATGCAATCACAGTGGATGAAGAAGAATTGATTCAGGTATTACAGGAGTATTTTCAGGATGTACTCAGCAAGAAGAAAAAAGTAATCGACTATGTGATTAGAGAATTCCAACGTGTTTACAAGGCAAAAGATGAAAATATCGAGTATGAAAAGGAACTGAACGCAGAACTGAACAAGCTGCGTAAGTCACGTGAAAAATATATGGATATGTACACCGATGATTTGATTTCGAGAGAGGAATTGAATGAGAAAATCGGTGGCATGAGAAAAGAGATTGAACGCTTGGAAAATGAATTGAAAATGGTATCTTATCATCTCACCAAAGGAGAGCAGCTTGAGGCAATTCTTAATAGTACCTTTAAGGAGATGGAAGACATTACTGATGTTCATGAAATGACCAATACACAGCTAAAACGTCTTATTAATAAAATCGAAGTGGACAAGGATGGAAATGTGGATATTTACTTGCGTCTTGTCGGTGACTTGGGCTTGGATGAAACAGTGTTGGTGGAAGCAGAACAAGAGAATTCGGATGATTCGAATAAGACCGTTACAAAATGTATTAACGGTACATAAAGATGTCACGGAACGTCTTGCCCAGGTAAATCCGTCGCTTGCGGCAGAAGCACGAAAAGTATTAGATGTCAATAAATCCGAACGTCATATCCGTGGCGGACTCGCAACAAGGGAGAAATATCTGCATCAGCATGCATGAAACGAAAGACATGTTTCAAAAATGAAAGGCATGCTTCATGAAACAAAAAACATATAAAAAAGGAAAGTGCTTCCTACGAAATTATAGGACAGCATTGAAGAAATTGCACAATGAATTTCATGAATTGTATAAAAAATTTGTGAAATTAAAACTATTATAAAAGTGCATATAATACGTTATAATAATCACACGACGTGCAGCAGAGAAAGCGATCGCAAAGATTGCTTTCTCTGCTTTTTTGTCGGGAAAAATAAATATTTTATCAGAAGAATGAGGAGAAAAATATGCCAAAGACAAAGTTACAGGAAGTTGTATTTACTATTTTAATGGTGTTCGTGATGGTGTACGTAATGATCTGCTACAATATTTCACTGAACATGGGAGGAATGAGCAATATTGTATTTTTAAATGCATTTCATGAACTGGTGATCATGGGACCGATCGCATTTATTCTTGACTTTTTCCTTTACGGATCATTGTCAAAAAAACTTGCATTCCGTATTGTGACACCGGGTGTGGACAAGCCGATCATGCTGATTCTTGCTATTTCATCAATCACAGTCTGCCTGATGTGTCCAACAATGAGCCTTGCAGCAACACTTTTATTTAAACATGCCGGAAAAGAAGTGATCGCTGTGTGGATTGAGACGACAGCACTGAATTTCCCAATGGCATTTTTCTGGCAGATCTTTTTTGCAGGCCCGCTTGTACGTGCTATTTTCGGAATGATTTTTAAAGAAAAAGAAAATCAGGTTATGGAAGAGGAAAGCGAATATTTAGAAAGTGGAAGTGCCAGAAATTAAAGAGGCAGATGAAGGCGCAAGCCTGCAGATTAAAATGTGATTCCATGCCCGGCATTTGGGAAAATCAGTGCAGCCGCGCAGTCTGCGAGGAATAAAAGTACCAGCATACTGTTGAAGCAGCGTCTGAAACCGGGTGGCAGGGAGAACCAGTATTTTCGGAATATATTAGAAAATACACAGATCCAGAGCATACCTGCGATACCAAATCCGATTGCTGAAAAAAGGCAGATATATCCATGAAAATTGTACGGATAACTGCTGTAATCCCAGTACCGTAAATGGAAAAATGTATTGAGAAGCCATCCGGTCACAAGTTCTAAGGCTGTTCCAAGAAGAGCAGTTTTGGTGAATATAGTGATTGGGTGGTATTTTATTTTAGAGCGGAATGTTCTGCCTGATAGATGAGTGGCTCCGGATATTTTTTTGCTGGAATGATGAAAAAAACAGTAAAAGACCACCGCGCCAATCCCATAAACAGGCAGCCATGGACCATAAAAGAAGCCACGGTTGCGAAAAGTATTATCTTTTACAAGAAAAATAAGGGTTTCCCAGAGAAATCCTGAAAAACTTCCCAGAAAGAAGAAGTGGATCAGCAGGGAAATCTTATCCTGTATGGGATTCTGCTCCGGTGTGCAGAGTTTTGAAAAATCCGGAAGATTGGAATGTTTTTTCATATGGATATTATGACCGCAGAAGAAAAGGGATATGTATTTTTGTTTAATAATTCACAGATTTTAAAATGCATCAGCCAGATTTTTAGACCAAATTTTTCAGGTACATGTTTTTAAAATTAAGTGATATTTGAATCCAAAATATTTATTTTTTTGATAAAAATGACAAAATACTGTAATAGAGGGAAAAACGCCTTGTAAACTCTCAAAACGTATCTTATAATAAATATCATTAAAGTCTGTATCAGGGAAGGACATGCTTTAAAAAAGGCATCGTCACAAACGGATGGCAGGCAACGAAAACATCAGGAGGAAGAAGATCAATGGATCATGAGAAAGTAATTGTCATTGATTTTGGCGGTCAGTACAACCAGCTGGTTGCGAGACGTGTCAGAGAATGCAATGTTTACTGTGAGATATATTCCTACAAGACGGATATCGCGCAGATCAAGGCAATGAATCCAAAGGGAATCATTCTTACCGGCGGTCCGAACAGTTGCTATGAGGCTGATTCACCGACCTGTTCGAAAGAATTATTTGAACTTGGCGTGCCGGTTTTAGGACTCTGCTATGGTGCGCAGTTGATGATGCACGTACTTGGAGGAAAAGTGGAAAAGGCACCTGTCCGTGAGTACGGAAAAACCGAGGTTACGGTCGATACTTCATCGCCGTTATTTACAGGCGTATCAGAAAATACGATCTGCTGGATGAGTCATTTTGATTATATTTCAAAGGTTGCACCGGGATTTAATATTGTTGCGCATACGGCAGATTGTCCGGTTGCTGCTGCAGAGAATCAGGAGAAAGGATTATTTGCAATCCAGTTTCATCCGGAAGTGCTTCATACACAGGAAGGTACGAAGATGCTTCACAATTTTGTACGCAGCATCTGTGGCTGTGAGGGAACCTGGAGAATGGACTCTTTTGTGGAGCATACGATTAAAGAGATCCGTGAAAAAGTCGGTGACGGAAAAGTATTACTTGCCTTATCTGGTGGAGTGGATTCTTCTGTTGCAGCAGGTCTGTTGTCCCGTGCAATTGGAAAACAGCTTACCTGTGTATTTGTAGACCATGGTCTTCTTCGTAAAAATGAGGGCGACGAGGTTGAAGCAGTATTCGGACCAAACGGACAGTTTGACCTGAATTTTATCCGTGTCAATGCACAGGAGCGCTATTATAGCAAGCTATCTGGTGTCACAGAGCCGGAGCGGAAACGTAAGATCATCGGTGAGGAATTCATCCGTGTATTCGAAGAAGAGGCAAAGAAGATCGGAGCTGTCGATTTCCTCGCACAGGGAACGATTTACCCGGATGTTGTTGAGAGTGGACTTGGCGGAGAGTCAGCCGTGATCAAATCCCACCACAACGTAGGTGGTCTTCCTGATTTCGTTGATTTCAAAGAAATCATTGAGCCACTCCGTAATCTTTTCAAGGACGAAGTAAGAAAAGCCGGACTTGAACTTGGTATCCCGGAAAAACTTGTTTTCCGTCAGCCATTCCCTGGACCGGGACTTGGCATCCGTATCATCGGTGAGGTTAATGCCGAAAAAGTCAAGATCGTGCAGGATGCTGATGCCATCTACCGGGAGGAAGTGGACAAAGCAGTAGAAGAGTACACTAAAGCAAATGGCAAGGCGCCATCCTGGATGCCGAACCAATACTTTGCGGCACTCACTAACATGCGTTCCGTCGGTGTTATGGGTGATGAGCGTACCTACGACTATGCTGTGGCACTGCGTGCCGTCAATACAGTTGATTTCATGACTGCCGAATCAGCGGAGATTCCGTTTGAGGTGCTCCAGAGAGTTATGAGCCGAATTATTAATGAGGTGAAGGGCGTCAACAGGGTAATGTATGATTTGACGAGTAAACCACCGGGAACGATTGAGTTTGAATAATTTTCAAAAGCTCGCAAAGCCTTGTAAAATGGGCATTTGCGAGCTTGTTTTTTGTCTTGTGGTACTAAAATGGTACTATGAACTAGATAACTTTGTTTATGTATGATGATATAGCTTTTACTAATTGTATAACAAATTTAGCTTCTCTGTTACTTATTAATTCAGAGTTAGGATGAGACAAGGAATGCCTATTACGCATATCATTCATAGATGATATAATTCCTGAACCACTGCGGAGAGTTGTTTTTATTAAATCAGCCATGGGACCAGGAGTGATTTTATTGCATATATCAGAATGTAATTTGTTGTACAATTGATTTAAAGTGTCAGATTCTTCATATGAAACATTGCGATTATCTAGCACTTTTCTTAAATAACCATGAAATGCAGTGTGAATACGATCGAAAGCAGAATCATATTTCCCTTGTTGCATTAATAATTCAGCATCATTGATTGCTTTAGAGATTACTTGAGTAAGGGATATTTCTGAAAAATCAATGATTTCATAATGTTCAACAAGGATGCCAATATCTATGTCTGTAAGATATTGATCCGCTTGCCTTCCGAAGAGTTGTTGTGCTACATCTAACACAAGTTTAGAATTGGCAACAAAAGTATCACGTGTGTCTAGGGGCACTTGAATATGAAGAATTGAACAATAAGTATTCCACTCAATTCTTGTATATATACATGTGTCTTCAATGTATAGATTACATAATGGAAGAGAAGATATTATTTTCCAAATACCTTCTGTATTAAATGCTGATTGAGTATTGGCATTATGTTCAAGTGCTTTGATTAATGTTAGTTTAAAATCGAGATCGTTCATAGATGCTTTCCTTTCTTTTTATGCCTGAGGCCATGTTATTTTCCACTCAAAATATTCGTTAGGAGAAATCTCTCCATTATTTAATTTCGTTTTCATTTCACACCATTCCGAAAGGAAATCATTTACTAATCCATATTCAAAAGTTAATGCAACAGGTGCACCTGCACAGTCATAATCATCTTCGTTATAAGTTGGTCGGGCTGTTTCAGATGGTTTTGCAGGAGTCATTTCAGTTAAGTGAATCAGATTGCCAGGAGCAGTGTACTCAGGAAATCTTGTACCTTTTCCTCTGGCAGGAAGTGAAGCTGCACTTTCTTCAAGCCAGAAAAGTGTTTCAATGATATCTTCAGCAGCACCAAGGCTGTAATCAGATATTGCCTTGTAATTGCAGTGCAAAGCATCAGCAAGTTTTAGAATCATATCTTCACCGGGAATGCGGGCACCGGTTTCATACTGGGATATGCGGACAGACATATTTTTGCCCTCAAATCCAAGTGCACCGCCCAACTCGTCCATTGTCATTTTACGGAATACCCGTATTTTCTTTATTCTTTCACCAATTGTCATAGTGTAGTTACCTCCGTTTATCTGTCCCTGATGGACTGTTAAAGACAGTATAACACGGAAAAAATGAAAATGGAAGTTTTTCTATACGAGAACATTAGAAAAATATCTTGACAATTCAATACTACACGGTATAGAATAATATCAATTCAATTATCTATACGATATAGTATTGAAAAACAACTGAATGAGCGGTATCAGAAATCTAACAGGCATTTGCCATGACATTCATAGGAATCGAGCGAATGTAGACACTCCCCCAAGCGGACCGAGTACCTCGAGCAGGAGCGGGCGGTATTACAGGAGATTATCTCAGGTAAGGAGGCTGGTTGTGACATCAGCAGAACTGGTATGGAGAAACGCCAAAACAAATATTTAAAGGAAAGGTGGTGAAAGGGCATGAACGAAAAGTTTTTAGAAGTAGAAGATATTATGGAAATTCTTGGAATTTCAAAATCAGCAGCATATAAGCTTATGAGACAGATCAATAGTGAACTTGAAAAGAAGGGTTACATTGTTATCCGTGGAAAAGTAAGCAGAAAATATTTTGAAGAACGCATTTATGGTATGAGTGATGCAGGATAAGCAACAGGTAAGAAGATTGAGACAGAGGCAGGTGCAAAAGCGATACGGCTTAGGCATCTGCTTCTGCATATGGAAAGAAGGAGATGATGAATATGCCAGTTTATAAAGACAGTAAGACAGGCACCTGGTTCGTCAAATTCTATTGTAAAGATTGGACCGGGGAAAATAAACAGATAAAGAAGAGAGGATTTGCAACAAAAAGAGAAGCGTTGGATTATGAACGTAATTACAAAATACGGCAGGAGAATAATCTGGATATGACATTTGGAGAGTTCTGGAAGCTGTATACAGAGGATGTGAAAAATTATGTCAAACTCAACACATGGCTTACCAAAGAACACATTGTGGATACAAAGATACTTCCATATTTTAAGAATTTTAAGATGAATGAGATTACACCGGGGGATGTACGCAAGTGGCAGAATGAGATGGTTGCATTCCGTTATAAGAATGGGAAGAGTTATTCCCAGACTTACAAGAAAACAATGCATAACATCTTAAGTGCGATATTCAACCATGCGTGCAGGTTTTATAATCTGAAATCAAATCCGGCAAGACAGGCTGGAAATATGGGCAGGGAAGAAAAGAAGGAAATGCTTTTCTGGACAACTGAGGAATATAAGAAGTTCTCAGAAGCGGTGATTGACAAGCCGGTTTCATTTTATGCATTTGAAATGCTGTACTGGACAGGAATGAGATTAGGTGAGCTGCTTGCACTTACGATGGAAGATTTTGATTTTGAAAAGAACACAGTCAGAATAAATAAATCGTATCAGCGGCTGCAGGGACAGGATGTTATTACAACACCGAAAACACCTAAGAGCAACAGAACAATCAAGCTGCCGAAGTTCCTTGCCGAAGAAATGCAGGAATATTTTGCAATGTTATATGACCAGACACCAACAGACAGGATTTTTCTGGTAACAAAGAGCTTCCTTCATCATGAGATGGAGCGTGGCTGCAAATTATCTGGTGTGAAGAAAATCAGAATCCATGATCTAAGGCATTCGCACATTTCGCATCTGATTGACCTCGGGTTTTCCGCAGTTGCAATAGCTGACAGGGTTGGTCATGAGAGCATTGATATCACATATCGTTATTCGCATCTGTTTCCGTCAAAGCAGGTGGCAATGGCGGACAGACTTGATGCTGTCAATGCAAGCTTTGAGGATTGCGAAGAGCAGGATGATGATGTAGAAACCATGCAGACCGAGGAAACAGCACCTATGATTGATATGGATGCGGCTGCGGAAAAAATTATAAGCATTGATAAGTACAAGGCAGTCTGATAATGCCTATGTAAAACATTATGAATCATGCCGGTACAGGTTTTGCTGGATATATGAAGCAGACATTAAAAGAATAGATTTTATATTTGAAGGAGCAGATTATTATGAGCGAGAAAAGGCTGGATGCCAAGAACAGATGGAGAAATGTTGTAGTAGCGTTTCGTATGTCACCGGAGGAAGCACAGGAGCTGAATGTGAAGGTTTCACTCAGCGGACTTTCAAAACAGGATTATATCATCCAATGTCTTCTAAAGCATGAAATCAGGGTTGTTGGTGGAATGAAAGTGGCAAAGAAAGTACAGGTGCATCTTGATACGATACTGGAAGAATTACAGACATTAGATGAAGCAGACAGAGGTATAGATGTTGAAGAACTGCTGGTTCCATTAAAGCATGTGCTTGATATTCTGCAAAGTGATGAGAAAGGCGGTAATCATTATGAGTAGGACAACATTTGAAAAGCTTGGCATCCCATATGAAGAAAGGGATGGAATCTTTTATCCGGTGCTTGTCGCAGGAACAGAGAAGGCAGATATAGATGCAGGGAAGTATGGGCGTATGTGGATTAAATATATCAAGGAAGAATATCCAATGAGATATAAAAGTCTGGTGCGGTTTGGAGAGCTTGAATCGAGAGCAAATGAAGTTAATGAAACAGCTTACGAGCTGCTTGATGATATTGAAGCTAAGTGGCTGAAAAAGCATAAGCCGGAGAATCCGAATTCTTTTATGGAACAGTTACAGCTAAGGACACAGACCAGGATGATGGCAGAGGAAATCGTTATTATGGATGTGGTGATGCAGTTTCATTAGTGTGGGGGCAAAAAGCGCCCCCAAAACCACAAAGTGGGGGCAGAAAGCGCCCCCGCACAAATCAGAGCCGAAAAAGTGTGGAGGCAAAAAGTGCCGTCAAAATGCAAAAGTGGGGGCAAAAAGCGCCGTCAAAACAGCAAAGTGACGGCAAAAAGCGCCACCACTCAGATAAGCGAGAAAAAAGCCATGGTGGCGGAAAGTGCCACCATATCAGTAATTGTGGTGGTACATTAACTACCACATATTATATACAGGGTGCAGGTGCTCCTGCCAAGACGAAAAATTATGTAAACGCTGATGGCGTTTATATTTTTTCGGGAAAAGGTCCGACCTTTTCCGCATCTTGCAAAACCTATAAGCAGAACTTTTGGAAAGGATGAAAAAAGCAATGGTACAGATAAAAAGAGATTGGTTTGATACAGCATTAGAAAACTACGAAAGGGGAGAAACGTATGGCAGATGGAAAGCGAAGATACAAGTCTGACAGGAAAGATCATAAGGTATCTGTGAAGTTGTCGGAGAAAGATATGGATATTCTAAAAGCGGCACTTAACCGGACGGGAATGACAGCAAGTGCCTATATAAGAGAATTGATCCGGACGGGCGGCAACATAGATACAAGTTATCCTGAGGACAGGGCAAAAGCAATCCGTATCATAGCAGGTATTGCAAATAATATTAATCAGACGGTAAAGCTTGGCAATTCACAGGGAAAGTTATATTACAGCGATATTGATAAACTGCAGAGCAGTCTGGATGATGTAAAGAAAACATTTGGGGAGGTGCTGGAAATATGGCGATTACAAAGATCCTGAATATCATGGAATCGGAAGGCAGAAATCCGGCATCACACCTGAAGAATGCTTTGGAATATATTCAGAATCCAGATAAGACAGAAGAATGTGTACTGGTGGGCGGCATTAACTGCCTGCCGGATACGGCATTTGAGCAGATGGAGGAGACAAAGAACATTTTTCATAAGACGGGTAAAAGGCAGGGATATCATGTGATCATATCATTTTCACCGGAGGAAAAAGTAACATCAGAGCAGGCAATGTATGTTCTGGAGCACTTTGCGAAGGATGTGCTTGGTGATGATTATGAGGCTGTGTATGCGGTTCATAATGACAGGGAGCATATGCATGGACATCTTATCTGGAACAGTGTCAGTATGACAACCGGCAAGAAATATAATTCACCTAAAAACAACTGGAAGAATCATCTCCAGCCTATTACAAATAAATATTGTGATGAGCTGGGGCTTGCTATCATGCCGGCAGAGTACAGCAGGAATCCAAAGAATATCAGTAGGGACAAGTGGGAAAAGAAAATGTCGATGAAAGATATTATACTTCGTGATGCTAAGATGTGTGCGTATGCGGCAGGAAATGTGGAACATTTCAGGTATCTGATGAGAAGTCTGGGATATGTATTCAGGAAGAGTGCGTGGATGGAGGTGCAGGCACCGGGATTTCAATATTATCATAGTCTGGCAAAGATGGATGAAATGTTTGCAGAGGACAAGCTGAGACATTATGTAGATATGCCTTGGATGACAAAGCCTTATTTTTATTCGTCGGATATAAGAGGATTGCACAGGGCGAAGTTATCACCATACCAGAAACGATTTTATGCAAAACTATATAGGCTGAGAATTGTAGAGCAGAAACGATTTGTGGTTGGTGGGGCAAAATATACGGAAGAATTGAAGAGGTTTCATCAGCTGCAGGACGAGTATCTGCTGCTTGTGAATAATGATATCAAGGATGTTGCGGGACTTGTGAAGTACCGGAGCAAACAGCAGGAAAAGATGCAGCGGATTGATGACAGACAGCGGGAGATATATAAGGAAAACTTCAGCAGGAAACGCAGGATTAAGACAGATGAGCAGTATCGGGAATATCAGGTGTGGCATGTTGGAGTGCAGGAAGAACTGGATGAGCTGAAATCGGAGAAAATGGATGTTAAGAGGCAGTTACAGCTTGCTGATAGCATTATGAAAGAGGATTTGTATACGGCTTATTATACAGTCTCGGAGGATGAAGAGATTGTTGGTGATAAGGAAATTGAGATACCGGGGATGGAGAAGGATATGCTGGTTGAGAGAACAACGAAAGCGGTTGTTGAGTCGGAGAGAGATGTTGTTGTAATGAATCAGCCTGCTAATAGCCATAATAATGGAAATGGACAAGAGGAGCAAATTAATGTTGCCGGTAAACAACAGATAGATTTAGAAAGAACAGAAATGTCAAAGGTTCACAATCTGTCTGATGAGAATGTGACAAGAATGGACGAAAGTATAACTGATGTAACAGGTAAAAGTGAATTTGTGGAACCTGAAGAAAAAGAGCCTATAGATAAAGTTGGCTGGATTGTCAGGAGAATATCAGAGTTTGGTGGTTATGAAAATGTCAGTGATTCTGATAAGGCTGATATATTTGGATTCGATATTGCTGATGTAAGTGGCAGCATAAGGTTGTTCTCGGATGCAATGAAAAGGCTGGGGATAAAGCTGGATGGTGATGAGCTTTATGAAGAGTTTCAGAAGATTTATGATGAGAGTGTTGATGGAGATGCTGGCAAAGATAAAGCAGAAGATAAGATGTGGAATAGGGGCAGAGGAAGATGATTCCTCTGCATATCCCCGATTCACTTTACGTATCTGAATTATATATTGCAAATTGGGAAACGATCGCAAGAAGTTGCGATTGTTATTGATGATGTAGTGATTCTGTGATATCATATAAAATATGGTACATGAAAACGGAGGTCAAAATGAAAGTATTGGTAATGAATTGTAGTCCTGTAAGAAATGGTGCAACAGCAGAAATTGTTAATATAGTTACTGATTGTCTGGAAAAGAAACATGATGTTAAAAACATATGTATTGATGATTATGATATAAAATTTTGCAAAGGATGTAGAAAATGTCATACTACAGCAAAATGCGTTCAAAAAGATGATGTTGATAGAATAATAGAACAATATGAATGGGCTGATATAGTTATATCTGTGTCTCCATCTTATTGGGCAGATATACCGGGACAATTTAAAGCTTTTATTGATAGATGTACTCCTTGGTGCAATACGCATGAACCACATGCAAAAATAAGTAGTGGTAAGAAGGGATATGTTATCGCATTAAGAACTGGACCGGGAATGAAGGAATGTGAGAGGATTATTGCAACCATAGAACATTTTTATGGACATATGGAAATTGAATGTTGTGATAGACTTGGCTTGTGTTCGGTGGAATATAAGGAAGATTTGGACTGTAGGAAAGAAGAAATTATAGAATTTTGTAACCAGATAGAGTAAGTGATTTATTGCACAGTATAGTTATATCTGTATCTTTATGAAGAAAGTACATTAAACTTTTGTCGAAGTGCAGGATATAATAGTTCGATAAGACGGCATTTATTCAATGGATTGATATGTAAAATATGGAGAATGATTATGATATATGAATTAGCAACAATAGAAGAATTGCATGCTGTGTACGATTTGGTGCAGCATACGATAAAAAAAGTATATCCAAAATATTATCCAGCAATATTATCCAGCAGAAGTGGTGGTATTTTTCTGTGAGCTTCACAGCAAGGAGGCGATAAAAAGAGATATCGAAAATGGATATGTAAGCGTCCTCAAAATAGATGGAAATATGATTGGCACAGGCTGTTTTGAAGATAATCATATTACAAGAGTTTATGTTTTGCCGGAACACCAGAAAATGGGCTATGGAACATTTATAATAAAGAATATCGAAGCTCAGATTATGGAAAAATATGATAAGGCATATCTGGATGCTTCATTGCCTGCAGCAGCACTTTATGAAAAACTGGGATTTTCTACAATAAAGCATGAGCGTTATCCGGTAGAAAATGGAGTGATACTTGCCTATGAGGTTATGGAAAAAGAACTTAATAAGGTGTCTACAAACATTTGTTATGATGGAAGAAGGTTCATTCCCAAAATGAATTCCGAGAATGGCGAGGTTAGTGAACAGACTACCTTTACATATCATCAGAATGGGAAATTGTTATGGGCAGACTACAGTGGTGGCGATATATTGAGGGGTTCTTTGATAGGTACAGTATCAATTAACGGAGAACTTGATTTTGTATATCATCATATGAATCAGGATATGCAGGTAAAAACCGGAAAGTGTCATAGTGTACCAACTGTATTAGAGAATGGGAAAATGGAACTTTCGGAACAATGGGAATGGACAAGCGGAGAATGTTCTAAGGGAGAGTCTTTGCTGATGGAGGTGTAGAATGAAAGAAAACTATGAATATAAAAAAGCAACCATAGCAGACATAGATGAACTTGTAAGAACTAGAATTATTGTTCTTCGTGCAGCAAACAAACTATCGAATAATGTGGATATGTCATTGGTGAAAAAAGAATCCTATGAGTATTATAAGAGTGCATTAGAAACTGGTGGGCATATTGCATATCTGGTGTATGATAACGAAATCTTTATTGGCGCTGGTGGTGTCAGTTTTTATCAGGTTATGCCGACCTACCATAATCCAACAGGTAAAAAGGCTTATATTATGAATATGTATACGGCACCGGCATATCGGAGACAGGGGATTGCATTTCATACATTGGATTTACTGGTAAAGGATGCGAGGGAGCAAGGCGTATCACAGATTGCATTGGAGGCGACAGAGATGGGACGACCGTTATATGAAAAATATGGATTTGTAAAAATGGAAGATGAAATGGAACTGAAGCATAGTCATGCATGTTCCAATTAGAAAGTAGGTATATAATGAGAAATAGCTCTTTAACAGCGGAATGTAATAAGATATTTAATTTTTGGAAATTAGAAGAATATTTTACACCATCGGATTATCCGGAATTGGTTTTAACAATAAAAGAGGGGAAACAAGATATTCCGTTTGATGCATATTACAATGATTACAGTATCAGAAGTTTGCCATTAAAAAGATACAAGGCTCATAATGAATATTTGAGTCAGAAAAACAAATCTGATGAGAGGTTATATAATCGAGCAAATATTTATTGTGGCTGTTATATAACTAAAGATTTTGTTGAAAAAATGGCTGAAAAGTGCAAATTAGATATGGAGAAATATGCGGAGATAAATGAATTAACAGGACGGTTTTATGCTTTTTCTGTTCAGATAGATTTAGATGGGAAAATTACAGAAGAAGGCGTGCAAGTCAGTCCGTTCTTTTATGCTGTACTTTGTATGATAAAAGCCGAGGGCATAAATGTTAATATTATGCAAGAAAATATATGGAAGCTTAATGAAGAAGTAAATGAGATACTTAAACAAAATAATGTACAAATATTGGAGTTTACAGATGTAACAATAGTAAAAAATATTATATTTGATAAACTGAGAATTGAGTCTGAAAGTGAAGTTGGGCTAAAAAGTGCTTCGGATAAAGTATATGCATGTAAAGGTTTAAAAAAAGAAGATGAAACAAGTGACTTTACCAGTTTTTATTTGGACGAAATAGAAAATGTTCAGAAGAACTATAAGGATAATGAGAATTTGATAAAATATACCACCTCATTATTGGCAGGAAATCAAAAAAAGATAATGATAGACAGTGATGTTTGTTCCATGAAAAAATGGTTAGAAGTAGATAGATTTCCAATGGGAAAATATCCATCGAAGTTTTCTCCGACATTAATGCAGCAAATAGCTATAAACATAGCTATATCAGAAAAGGATAGAAAGGAAAAAATATTTTCAGTAAATGGACCACCAGGAACGGGAAAAACAACTCTTTTGAAAGAAATCATTGCTTCAAATGTTGTCCAATTAGCAGAAGTTTTAATTAAATATGGAATTAGTGGTAGTAATTTTGTTTCTAGGAAAGTTGAATCCGCATCAAATGCTAGTTATACAGAAAAATATTATGAAATACCAGAAGAAATTTCTAAATATGGAATTCTTGTGGTATCAAATAATAATGGAGCTGTAGAAAATATCACGCTCGATTTACCGAAATCTGGCGATATGGAAAAAGATAAAACTAGGACAGATTACTTCGACAGAAAAATAAATAAAGAAGTGTATTTTTCAGCGGTAGCAGATAATCTTTTGGGAAAAGAAGGAGGTGCGTGGGGATTAATATCAGCTCGTATGGGAAGAAAATCCTATGTTACTGAAGTTTTAGAATCTTGTGTATTCGCTAAAAAAAATGATGCTTCGGATAAAGTGACATTAGATCTGGCAAGAGAAGATAGTATTTCGTGGGATGAAGCTATTGATAAGTTTAATGTAGCTAAAAGAAAGGTTTTGTTATTAAGAGAAGGCATTAAAAAAGACCAAAAACTCTTGGATGATTTTTATAAAGAAGGAGAGGGTTTAGCGAAGAGTAAATTGGATTTAAAACAGTTGCTCATAGAAAAGGAGCAATTAAATATAAAGTTAAATGAGGTAAGAACGGAATTAGAAAGTAATGAACAGGAGACTTTAGAGCAGGAAGGGGAAATTAAGTATATTAAGGAACATAGCTCTATTTTTAAGAAACTACTTATCCTTTTGGGAATAGGGAAAATAGGTAGGCATGTTGCTGAAAAACAAAAATATGTCGATGAGTTAATAATTAAGCATGAAGATATTAAACGTAGATATAGTTTGGCTGTGAGAAATACAGAAGAAGTATGTACAAAAATTGAAAAGCAATATAGTATAATCGCTGCTTTAGCAAAGAAAGTACAGATACTTGAAGAAAAAATATATGGAAATAATGGGTCTTTGAAAAACAAATACAAAAATAATTTTGCAGATGAAAATTTTTATATAAATATTAAAGAATCTGAGGACTCGCAGAATGCGTGTCCATGGACATTTGAGGAATATGATATGGCTAGGGAGGCATTGTTTTATGCTTCATTACAAGTGCGAAAAGCGTTTATTTTGGAATCACCATATATAAAAAGAAATCTGTTTGTATATGAAGCATATAACAATGGAAAATATACAATAGCAGAAAAACAACAGATGTTTCCACATTTGTTTAATTCATTGTCAGTAGTGATACCTGTGTTGTCTTCTACTTTTGCTTCGGTGGGAAGATTTTTAAAACATGCTGGGAATATGAGTTTAGGTATGCTTATCATTGACGAATCTGGACAAGCAGTTCCACAGTCTGCTTTAGGAGCAATTTATAGAACAAGGCGAGCAGTTGTTGTGGGAGATCCATTGCAAGTAGAACCTGTTGTAACAATTCCTAAAGTGCTAATTGACATACTGGCTGATAGTACTTGTGTAGCAAATGAATATAAGGTAATTGAAAATTCAGCTCAGACTTTTGCTGATAATATAAATGAGTTTAACGGTATGATCGGGGAACGCCAGGTTGGTTGTCCGTTGGTTGTTCACAGAAGGTGCATAGAACCAATGTTTTCTATTTCAAATTTGATTACATATGACAATAGAATGTTTAATAAAACAAATAAGAAGGAAGAATATTTGAAACCAGAAAATCCATTTTTGATAAAAAAATCTGGATGGATTAATGTTGAAGGAGTAGAAAATGGTGGCAAGGATCATTTTGTGAAAAATCAAGCTGAGAGAGTATGCCAATTAATGGAAGATGCAGTACATATATATTCAGATTTGCTTGAGACAGATGATAAGATTTTTATAATTACACCTTTTAGAACAGTTGCAGAATCAATGCGTAAGTTTATCATTAGCTACTTTTCAGCAAAAGGATATGATAAGGAAATCTTGTCAAAGTGGACGAAAAATTGTGTTGGTACAGTGCATACCTTTCAAGGTAAAGACGCGAATGAGGTCCTTTTGGTATTAGGTTGTTCAAATAAAAGTGCAGGTGCAATGAATTGGGTAGTAAAGAAAGCTAATATACTTAATGTTGCATGCACCAGAGCAAAATATAGAATAGCATTTATTGGTAATATAAATGATTGGAAAAATAGAAGGTACTTTAGAGAGTTTATTCCGAATTTAATTGATATAATAAATGTGTAAAATATAGACGATATGGAGTCAGAGTAGGAGATATTGTTATGGCTGTATCATATAACAAATTATGGAAACTATTAGTGGATAAAAAAATGAGCAAATCTGATTTGCGTAAAAAGGCAGAAATTGCCCCAAACACAATGACAAAATTGCGCCGTGATGAAGAGGTGAGTCTCACAATTTTGAGCAAGATATGTAAGACTTTAAATGCTGATTTTGGAGACATTGTAGAGTATGTACCGGATGCAGAAATCTGGGATTTGTATGATGAAAATAGGGAACTTCTTGGGAAAGACCATGTCAGAGGAGAACAGCTACCGATAGATGGATATCATTTGGTAGTGCATGTATGGATTCGTAATTCCAAGGGAGAGTATCTGATTTCACAGCGTTCTGCAAACAGACCTACATTTCCGTTGATGTGGGAATGTGTAGGCGGCTCGGTTGTAAAGGGTGAAGACAGCATGCAGGGAGCAATTAGAGAGGCAAAGGAAGAAGTAGGTGTTGAATTGAATCCTGAAAAAGGACAAGTCATTTTTACCAAAACAAGAAAAATTATAGAGGGTAAAATCTTTAATGATATTATGGATATCTGGTTGTTTGGGTATGATGGAGAGGTTGATTTGAGTAATGCCACAACTGATGAAGTGACACAGGTTGCGTGGATGAATAGGAATCAGATAAAAGAATTATTTGATGCAAATATGTTTGTGGATACATTGGAGTACTTCTTTGCAGAAGTGGACAAAGAAGGGATATAAATGTTTAGGTTTATAATTGTCAAAGAACGAGATATTATTTAAGAAAGAGTTGTTTATGAGCACAACATTTGAGATTATAAAATTTCAAAAACCAACAATGAAAGAATTATTAGTTGTGGACAGGTTTCAACCATATGATTCATATCGTATTTTAGATGAAGATAGCGATGATACCGATTACGGGATTTATTTGTTCAGAATGGATGATAAATCTGTAAGCAATCTTGTAAATAGTCGTTTCGGTGTAAAAATGGTGCTTCCGGAATTGGAAGTGGATTACGAGAAATTATATGAGGACTTGGGTTTTGATACTAAAGAGAAAAATAACAAATCTGTTCGTGTTATTAGGTCAAATGCCAGATTCATGGATATTTCAGATGGTGTGAATACGAAGCATATAAAGAGGATAATTCTTAAAGATTACGAAATAATGGTTCAGATAAGCTGTATTGCCATTAAGATGAAAACATTGTGGAATAGTGGGGAAAACTATATTTACGGGTTGGATAAAGAAAAGATAAGAAAATACATACCGGATATCAAGGATTATCGATATGTGCCAGTAAATAATAGTATGCTTGCTAAAGCAGAGATACCATTTCTGATTTTTGAAAAGAATCGCGGAAAATGTTTTATAGAGCAATATTAACAGAGAATAAGATGCACTTTAGAAAGGGGTACAAGGCAATATGAGCAATGAATTAAATATTGAACCAAATGACAAAGACATTGAACTTGAAAAATTATGTACTGATTCAGTAGAATTAATACATTATGCGAGAAATGCAATTGTTAAACATGTAAATATTGTGCAGATTATGACATATTATTCATTGGGAAGATGGATAGTAGAGACTCAGCAGATGGGGCAGAAACGTGCAAAATATGGAAGTAAGGTTATCAAGACATTATCTGAAAAATTACAGGAAGAATTTGGAAAAGGATTTTCAGAAGATACTTTGAAAAATGCCAGGAAATTTTATTTGACTTACAAGGAACGAATAAGTGAAACAGTGTTTAGCCTTTTTGCAATTGAAAAAAGCGAAACAGTGTTTAGCCTTTTTGAACAAGAACCGCCATTCATTGTTTCTTGGTCGCATTATTTGCAATTAATGCGAATAGAAAATGAGGATGAGCGTAGCTTTTATGAAATTGAATCCGCAAAATCAGGATGGACAGTTCGTACTTTACAAAGACAATATAATTCAAGCTTGTATGAGCGTTTAGCGTTGAGCCGGGATAAAAATGGCGTTCTACGTCTTGCAAAAGAGGGAAATGTGATCGAAAAACCGGAAGATATAATAAAACAACCTACAGTTTTAAAATTTTTAGGCATGGAGGAAAAGGCAAAGTATTCAGAGACAGATTTGGAAACAGCACTTATAAATAAATTGCAGAAATTCTTGCTGGAGTTGGGAAAAGGTTATTTGTTTGAGGCAAGGCAGAAAAGGTTTACATATGACGAAGAAAATTTTTATGTGGATTTAGTGTTCTATAATCGTCTGTTACGTTGTTATGTATTGATAGACCTTAAAGTGGATAAACTAACGCATCAGGATATTGGTCAGATGCAGATGTATGTTAATTATTATGATAGATATGAAAAATTAGAAGATGAAAATCCCACTATAGGTATTCTTCTATGCAAAGAAAAGAATGATGCTTTAGTTGAAATCACTTTGCCACAAGATGCTAATATTTATGCATCAGAGTATAAATTGTATTTGCCTGATAAGAAACTGTTACAGCAAAAATTGAAGGAATGGATAGAAGAGGAAGAAGAGTAAGATTAATCTTATAGGAATTAAAATAGGTGGAGTATTAATAATAAGAAGGATTTTGGAGGATGATATGTCTATAAAGAAGTTACAAATATCAGAATAAAAGGAGGTGGGATAATGACATATAAAGTGTTTTTAGCATGGCAAAGCCAAAATAAGAAAACTGCAAGCTATATAAAAAATCAATTAGATAAAGCCGTAAAACTACTAAAAGAACAAGGAACAACAATAGATGTAATAAAAAGTCCGACTCAAGAAGATGCAGGTTCTCCTAATATAAACGAAGCTATTTGGAAGCAGATACAAGGTGCAGATATTTTTATTGCTGACTTATCGTTTGTATCGCGGGTGCGCACGTCAAATGACAATGTAATGTATGAATTAGGAATAGCTGACGCACTTTTAGGAGCTAATAGGACAATTATTCTAGCGGATGAAAATACTAAAATTGAAAAGCTGGCTTTTGATATTAATCACAAGCGTATTTCTCCAATTAACACGGATAATAATAATTTCTATAGAACTCTTTCGGAATGGATAATACAAGCATTGGAAGAGTCTGACAAACAGCGATTTACTAGGCGGTATATTATAGAAGAATTTGCATCAGATGTGGTGTCGATTGTTAATTATTTCTATCGTATGTCATATTATTCCGATGCTACTTATTCTGCTGGATTACAGATTCCTACAGTTGACCAAATAGAGTCAGAATTATCAAAAACGAAGATTGGAATGTATGCTGCAGAGGTTGACTTTTCTACTATTATTCAAATTTTAGAACAAAAGTTACAGAAGCTTATGGATTTTACGCATCCAAGAGCAGTGTGGCATATATTAAACTTGATTTCGTCAATAAAAGATTACCAACTGTATTGCAATAGTATCCAATATAGGCATTTGAATATAATCGATGAAGGCAAAGAACAATACGGATTGTATGATAAAAAGACATTTTTTTTAAAGCCAGGAAATAATGTTGGAGAAATAAAAGGCAGTGTCTTTTTTAATAAGAATACCATTATATGTCAGAATATGAATTGCAATATTGTGCTAGATAAAAGGTGGACAGTAAAAGATGATGCTAATTTTAAAGTACAGAATATTGTTTTAGATAATGGTACTGAGCAAACTGCAGTCGTTATGAAAATTGCTACTTATGCTGAAGCGTATCGAAGGTATCTTGCAACTTACATACATGGAATATTGGAAGCTGTTAATGGTCTGATAGATTATTGTGAGTTAGAGATGGTTCATATTGGAAATGATGGAAAGGAGACTGGGATAATAACATTGATGTTAAAGTAAAATTGCCATAAAAATAGCTAGTTCTGGTGCGAATATTCAGATAAAAATGTTTGATAACCATATAGCAGTTGAAAGTTCTTGGAAACTTCCGGGACTTGTAAGAGCAGATAATATACGTTTCACACGTTTTTTCTGAAATCCTAAGATTGCAGAGTTTTTTAAGAACTATAAATTTGTAAAAGAATTTGGCGAAGGCGTTAATCGTATGTGTAATGAGTTGGAGCAGGCGGGACTAAAAGATCTTGTTTATCATACAAATGCTTTTATGTTGCAGGCGGTTATTTATAATTCAAATGTTGGAAAAACTATTGTTGAAAAAACCGCTTATTCATTAATAAAATTGGCTCTTGCAGTCAATAAGTCGTTGATTGATTCACAAAAGCCGGTGATTGGAGAAGAAAAGTCGGCGATTGACGATAAAAAATCGGCGATTGAGCAACAGAGATATAATGGAACTTTGAAGGCAAATATTCTTAAGGAGTATGATGAAATAGAGAAAAAACGGATATTCCAAAGTTAGCCTCAACGAAGTCTCACTAGATTTGAGACTGAGTGAGACACTATGATATAGAAAAATGCGATAAAATCGGTATTTGCAGGTGAATTATAAAGTTGTAGTCTCAAGCTAGTCTCATTTTTGAAGTTGTTTGTTGAGACTAACATGAGACTGAGGAGGTTCAAAATCATGGACATAAGCAAAAAGGATTGGAAATTATTTCGAGAAAGATTATCAGGCTGGCAGGAAAATTATATGGAAGGTCTTGTTAAAGAGTATGCAAATTTTCTGAATGATGATAAAAAGCCTGCATCAGAGAAATTCTGGGAACTTGAAAAACGGATAAAAGAAGATAAGCGCCATCCGGGTGTTATCATGGAGATGAGTAAATCAGAGGCAATATGGGATATTGTTCGTCTAATTAGACTGAAAGTAATTACATATGATGATTTATCAGACTTTAGTGATGAATTACAGAATGAAGTAAAAAGAATACTTGAGATGAGCAGGTGATACATATGGAGATTGGTGCAACAAAAGCAGTTCAAGATCGACTAAAAACAACAAAGATTGAAGAAAGCAAAGGTGCTTCACTTGTGTTCTGCTGGGACACACATTTGACGAAAATAAAAGGAAGAAATGTCTTGTTTATTGTGAATGCCAGTAATCGTTATACAATAGCAATGACAGATATTGAACC
>OGYQ01000292.1_pt1 | contig 61327 bp, 60 predicted proteins | sample 1576641 | NCBI WGS metagenome assembly OGYQ01 (sample SAMEA3541476, study PRJEB24748) | human gut metagenome | biome: human gut; feature: human-associated habitat; material: faeces | place: China | collected 2012 | reverse complement strand
AAAATGGAATCTCAGAAGCCAGATAAATAAAGGGCTAGAGATTCCGAGAGTCTATGAGAATGTTTAGGAGGAAAGAAACATGTATAGGAAAAAGGTAATGCGCGCATGCTTAACAGGACTTATGGTTGTGACTGTTGCAACAGCAAATGTAGCGCCAGTATTTGCAGCTGAAGCACCAGCAGGAACAGAGACGACAACCTCAAAAGCATCTGTTGTAAAAGCACAGTTTGTAGATGCAGCAGGAACAGTCGTAGCAGGTGGAGACTACTTTGTAGATGCAGATGGAGATGGAATTTTCAACGTGAGTGAACTTCCAGTACCAGAAGGATACAAAGCAGAGACAGTTGGAGATTTCTTTACAAAAGATTACGCAGACACAGCACTCCAGGTAACGGTTGACAAAATTGCAAAAGCATCTATTATTAACGTACAGTTTATGGACGGAAATAAAGTCGTAGCAGGTGGAGACTATTTTGTAGATGCAGATGGAGATGGAATTTTTAATCTTAGTGAACTTCCGGTGCCAGAAGGATATGAATTGTCTTTGGCAGGTGATCAGTTCGTAAAAGATTATGTAGGAAAAACAACACAGTTGAAAGTGAAAGCGGTAAAGGCTGCAACTATGAAGGTGGTGTACAAAGATCAGACAACACAGGAAGTAGTTGGAGAAGAAACATTAACAGGTTCACGTCAGGATGCAGATGGAAATTATGTATTTGATGCAGCAGTTGATTTTAATATTCCATTTGGATACCAGCTGGTAGTAGATTATCTTGTAGAGACATTGAAAGCGGGAGAAACTAAAACAACAGAATGTCTGGTAACAGCAAGAGAAACTGTTCTTCATATTACATTTGAAACACAGGATGGAGAAGTAGTAGGAACAAAGACAGTATCTACAACATCTCAGGGAGCAGGCGGAGAGTGTTGGACATTCATGCTGGGAACAGATTTTGACCTTCCAGAAGGATATAAACTGGCAGAAGGAGTGGATCAGATCACAAACATCCAAATTCCATTTGGATCCACAGGCGGATTTACAATGATTGTAGAAAAAGAAGATAAATCTTCTATCGTAAAAGCACAGTTTGTAGATGAAGCAGGTGTAGTACTTGCAGGCGGAGACTATTTTGTAGATGCAGACGGAGATGGAATCTTCAATCATACAGAAGTATTAGAGTGGGTACCGGAAGGATATGAGCTGGCAACACTTGGAGATTTCAAGGTAGAAATGTACAAAGAGACACCATTACAGCTGAGCGTAACAAAGATCAAAGAGGATAAACCAGAAACTCCGGATCCAGAGGAGCCAAATAAACCAGAGAAACCAGAAGATCCTGACAAAGAAGACACAAATAATAAAGACGACAAAAAAGAGGATACCAAGAAAGAAGATAAGAAGAAAAATTCTCCAAAGACCGGAGATGAGACAAATGCAGCAGCTGCAGCATTACCGGCAGGTGTCAGTCTTGCAGCAATCCTTGCAGTATTAGTAAAAAAATTCAAATAATCTGAAAAACGAATAGACGGTTTTCGGTTATAAGAAATGAGAATATTGCCAAAAATGCAGTGCGTTTTTGGCAATATTTTTTTAAAATTTTCAGATTGTACTAAATCAAATACAAACGAGAATCATTCCTGTTTTCTCTTGTCTTTCTTTTAACATAATGGTATACTAAGACCCGTAAGAAAGAGAAAATTATTCATGTACATTGAAGGAGGATTTTAAACGATGGCACAGTTTGAACAGTGGTCAGGATTTAACGGAAGACTCTGGAAAGAGGAAGTTAACGTTCGTGACTTCATCCAGAACAACTACACACCATATGAAGGTGATGAATCTTTCCTGGTTGGACCTACAGAGGCAACTGACAAATTATGGGGAGAGCTTCAGAAACTGCAGAAAGAAGAGCGTGCAAAAGGCGGCGTTCTGGATATGGAGACAGAAGTAGTTTCTGGACTGACAGCGTATGGCCCGGGATATATTAACGAAGAAATGAAAGATTTAGAGCAGGTTGTTGGTCTTCAGACAGACAAACCGCTGAAGAGAGCATTTATGCCATACGGTGGTATTAAAATGGCTGAGCAGGCTTGCACAACATACGGATATGAGCCAAGCCCGAAACTGCACGAGATCTTCACAAAATATCATAAAACACACAATCAGGGAGTATTCGATATCTACACACCTGAGATGAAAAAAGCCCGTCACAGCAAGATCATCACAGGACTTCCGGACACATACGGAAGAGGACGTATCGTAGGTGACTACCGTCGTGTAGCTCTTTACGGAATCGATTACCTGATCGAGCAGAAACAGAATGATTTTATCGAAGGTGAAAGACACGGAATGAAAGGAACAGATTTCCGTCTTCGTGAAGAAATCGCTGATCAGATCAAAGCATTAAAAGAAATGAAAGAAATGGCTGCTGTTTACGGATTTGATATTTCCAAACCAGCTACAAACGCAAAAGAAGCTGTGCAGTGGCTGTACTTCGGATACCTTGCAGCAATCAAAACTCAGAATGGTGCTGCAATGAGCGTTGGACGTATTTCTACATTCCTTGACATTTATATTGAAAGAGACTTAAAGAACGGAACACTGACAGAGACAGAAGCTCAGGAACTGATCGACCACATCGTTATGAAGTTCAGAATGGTTAAATTCGCAAGAATTCCATCTTACAACGAGCTGTTCTCAGGAGACCCGGTATGGGCTACACTGGAAATGGGTGGTATCGGAATGGACGGACGTTCTATGGTAACAAAGAACGACTATCGTTTCCTTCATACACTGGAGAACATGGGACCTTCACCAGAGCCAAACCTGACAGTATTATATTCTTCTAATCTGCCAGAGAACTTCAAGAAATATTCTTCTTATATTTCTATCAAGACAAGTTCTGTACAGTACGAGAACGATGATGTAATGCGTCCGGTATGGGGAGATGACTATTCTATCTGCTGCTGCGTATCTGCAACACAGACAGGAAAAGAGATTCAGTTCTTCGGAGCACGTGCAAACCTTGCAAAATGTCTGCTTTACGCAATCAACGGTGGTGTTGATGAGAAGACAAAAACACAGGTTGCTCCAAAATACAGCCCAATCACATCAGAGTACCTTGACTATGATGAAGTAATGGACAAATATGACCAGATGATGGAATGGCTGTCTAAACTGTATGTAGATACATTGAACATGATTCACTACATGCACGACAAATACTACTATGAAGCAGCAGAGATGGCTCTGATCGATACAAACGTAAGACGTACATTCGCTACAGGTATCGCTGGATTCTCTCACGTAGTAGACTCTTTGAGTGCGATCAAATATGCAAAAGTTAAAGTAATCCGTGATGAAAACGGACTTGCTGTTGACTATGAGACAGAGGGAGACTTCCCAAGATACGGTAACGATGATGACCGTGCTGATGAGATTGCTGTATGGCTGTTAAGAACATTCATGAGCAAACTGAAAAAATGCCACACATACAGAGACTCTGAGCCAACAACATCTATCCTTACAATTACATCTAACGTTGTATATGGTAAGGCTACAGGATCTCTTCCAGACGGAAGAAAAGCTGGGGAACCACTTTCACCAGGAGCAAACCCATCATACGGTGCAGAGCAGAATGGTCTGTTAGCATCCCTGAACTCAGTTGCAAAACTTCCATACGAAGAAGCGCTGGACGGAATTTCTAATACACAGACAATCAGCCCTGGAGCACTTGGACATGATGACGATGAGAGAAAAGTAAATCTGGCTAACGTAATGGACGGATACTTCGATCAGGGAGCACATCACCTGAACGTAAACGTATTCGGAACAGAAAAACTCATCGATGCTATGGAGCACCCAGAGAAAGAAGAATATGCAAACTTCACAATTCGTGTATCAGGATACGCTGTTAAATTCATCGACCTGACACGTGAGCAGCAGTTAGACGTAATTGCAAGAACATGCCATAAAGCACTGTAATTTGTAATTCACAGGGACGTAGTACAAACAGGATGCTACGTCCCTTTTTAAATATCAAGAGAAAGGGAATCAAGCAAATGAAAGGATATATACACTCAACAGAGAGTTTTGGATCCGTAGACGGACCGGGAGTCCGTTTTCTTATTTTTGTGAGCGGATGTCCAATGCGCTGTCAGTTCTGCCATAATCCGGATACATGGAGTATGAAGACAGGAACGCAGATGTCAGCAGATGAATTGTTGGACAAAGCATGGAAATACCGCAGTTATTGGGGAAAATCCGGTGGAATTACAGTCAGCGGAGGCGAGCCGCTTTTGCAGATCGACTTTTTATTGGAATTGTTTAAGAAAGCAAAAGAAAAAGGAATCCACACAACAATCGATACAAGTGGAGCACCTTTTACAAGAGAAGAACCGTTTTTTAGTAAGTTTGAGGAACTGATGAAATATACAGATCTGCTTCTTTTGGATATCAAACATATTGACGATGAGCAGCACAAGATTTTGACTGGTCATACGAATCAGAATATTCTGGATTTGGCGAGATATTTAAGTGACATCAATAAACCGGTGTGGATTCGTCACGTACTGGTTCCGGAGAGAAGTGATAATGATGAATATCTGAAAAAGCTGGATGCATTCATTCAGACACTCTCCAATGTAGAGAAAGTGGAAGTACTTCCGTACCATACATTGGGAGAGTATAAGTGGAAAGAACTGGGGATGGAATATCCGCTGGAGGGGATCGAGCCTCCGACAGAAGAGCGGATCCGCAATGCGAATGAATTGCTTCATACAGGAAAATAAAAAAGAAATCGCTCATCATCCGCCTGAGATGATGAGCGATACTTTTTATGCATTATTCTGTTTCAACAAATGCGTCTTTTCCAAGTCCGCACAGTGGACATAACCAGTCTTCCGGGATATCTTCAAAAGCTGTTCCAGCCTCTACACCGTTGTCTGGATCGCCTACTTCAGGATCATAAATGTATCCACATGCTTCACATAAATATTTTTTCATAAAAATAGTCCTCCTTTAATTTTTAACGAAAGCATTTAACATATGTATTATAACCAAAACAAAACGATAAGTCTACTAAAAAGTAGAAATTTGTAATTAATTATAATAATAGTAATTGTTATTGGTATAAGAAGAGCTAATAAAATAATGAAGCAGTAACAGAATGGAGTAATAGGAGCATGGTAAATAGAAAACAATATTGACATCCATACAGGCTGTCCATATAATATAATTAGCAGTTGTATCAAAGGGTTCTGGTTGTTGCAGGACCCTTTCTTATATTCTGGAGGGAGAAATTTATTATGAATAAAAAAGAAGTATTAGAAATCCGTAAGCAGTTTACACCGGCAAATTGCGCGATCACAAGAATTGCCGGCTGCTATGTGGATCATGAGAAAAATAAAAAGATGGAATCAAAATCGGCATTTTTATCTTTGCCTGAGGAAGAGGCGTTTAAATATTTTGACATTTTTAAAAAGACACTTTCCGGGACGATGGGGAAAAATATGTTGAATATGGAATTCCCGATCGACCAGGAGATGCCAGGCGGGACACAGGAATTTTTAATGAAACTAAAAGCCAGTAAGCTGGAAGATGACATGCTCCTGGAAGAATTTTATGACAAAGTAATCGCTACATATGAGTATGCGGAGAATTATTATATTATTTTAATCCATGCAATGTATGATGTGCCGGGCAGATCGTCTGACAATATGGAGATGTTTGACGCATCCGATGAAGTGTATGAGTATTTGGTGTGCAGTATCTGTCCGGTTTCGTTGTCAAAGGCAGGATTAAGTTACAATGCAGAGAGCAATTGTATTCAGGATCGTATCCGGGACTGGGTGGTAGATATGCCGGACAAGGGATTTTTGTTTCCGGCTTTTAATGACAGAAGCACGGATATTCATGGAGTACTCTATTATACGAAGAAATCAGAGGATTTGCAGCCGGAGTTGATTGAGCAGCTGCTGGGAGCAAGGATGCCGATGTCAGCCAACACGCAGAAGGAGACATTTCAGATGCTGATCGAGGATACTCTGGGAGAAGACGGAGATTATGAGACGATCCGCAATATCCATGATACTTTGAATGACATGATTGAGGAACATAAAGAAGAACCGGAACCGCTGCAGCTGGATAAGACCGATGTACGCAAGGTATTTGAAAAGAGCGGCGTTTCTTCGGAAAAAATGGAGTGTTTTGATCAAAATTATGAAGAGACAGCAGGGGAAAAGACTTCTCTTCTTGCAACCAATATTACGGAGACAAAAAAGTTTCAGATTGAAACGCCGGATATTGTGATTAAAGTCAATCCGGAACGGGCGGATCTGATCGAAACGAGAGTGATAGATGGAAGGCAGTGTCTGGTCATTGCTGTAGATGATCATATTGAAGTTAATGGAGTAAATGTAAGGACTCTGAAGCGCAAAAAAAGCACAGAAGAAGAGGAATAAAATAGAACATAACGGGATTTTTATCTGGCGGTCTCAGATGTTGATCAGAGACTGCTTTTTTACGAAATGAAAATAATTAAATATCTAACTAGTTTATTGGCATAAATATTAAAAAAATGTGAAAAATTATATTAATGCTTGATTTTTTTGGAAGATAATACTAATATATCGATTAGATATCTAACGAATTAAAAAGGAGGTATAGCAATGCGCTGTGATCTGGATAAGGTTCCAAGTGTCGGACTCTTTGGGATGGTGGTTCATCAGGGCGGACTGCGGGCACAGAAGATGTTTGACAAGTATGGGCTGAATAAGAGTCAGGCAGGCATCCTGTTTATGCTGCATCATGAGGAAGCTGTTTCTCAAAAGCCTCTTTCTCAGAAGGAGCTGGCAAAAAAGCTGAATGTGACGGCGCCGTCTATTACATCTGCGATTCAGAAGATGGAGAAGGCTGGATTTATCAAACGACAGCCGGACGAAAAGGATCAAAGGATCATGCGTCTGTATCTGGATGAAAAGGGAAAGGCTTGCATTGAACATGTAAAGGAAGTAGCCATGCAGATGGATGAAATCATGTTCCGAGGCATCAGTCAGGAAGAGAAGCTTCTTTTGCGAAGAATTATGATTCAGATTTTTGACAACTTAAAAGAAGAACCAAGGTTTCATACATCAGGAGAAAGTAAAACAGAGAGATAAGGCAGGAAAGGAGAGCGTATGAAAAATTTATTTAAATTTATCGGACATTACTGGAAAGCGGTCATCGCGATTGTTGCGATACTGGCAGTACAGGCTTATTGTGACCTGTCACTTCCGGCTTATACATCCGATATTGTCAACGTGGGAATCCAGCAAGGCGGAATTGAAGATAAAGTGCCGGCTGCGATTTCAGAAGAAGAGTGGAATAAGGTGATGTTGTTTGTATCACAAAAGGACCAGGACACGGTGAAGGATGCATATGAAAAAGACGAGAGTTCTTATGATAAGACCGCCTTCGTTTTGAAGGATTTCGTCAAGGAAGATGAGACAGCGCTGAAGAAAGTAGAAGATGTTTTAGCGCTTCCGATGATGGTAACTTCCGGTTTTGAGTCCGGAAGCAAGCAGACTCAGAAAATGGAGAAGAAACTGAAAAAACAGATTCCAAAGGAGATGCTCACAGAAGATACTACGGTGTTTGATATTTTACAGATGATGCCGCAGGAATCCAGAGAGGAACTGGTAAAAGAGATCAAAAAAGAAATGAAAGACATGCCGGATATGATTCTGGAGCAGGCAGCAGTAAGTTATGCAAGGAATGCATATCAGGATCTGGGTATGGATGTAGATCAGATGCAGTATCACTATCTGTTTACTACGGGCGGTAAGATGATCGCACTTGCGTTTCTTGGAATGGCAGCCAGTGTTTTAGTCTGTTATCTGGCTTCACGGGTGGGAGCAAGAGTCGGACGGGATCTCAGAGGAAGAGTGTTCCGAAAGGTAGTTGGATTTTCCAACAACGAATTTGATCATTTTTCGACTGCATCATTGATTACAAGGAGTACCAATGATATTCAGCAGGTACAGTTTTTGGCAGTTATGGTTCTGCGAATGGTATTGTATGCACCGATTCTCGCGTTGGGCGGTGTTTATAAGGTATTTCAGACCAATGTTTCAATGTCCTGGATCATTGCACTTGCGGTGATTTTGATCTTTTGTGTGGTGTTGGTGCTGTTTGTTGCGGCAATGCCAAAGTTCAAAACATTGCAGAAACTGGTAGACAGGCTGAATCTGGTGACAAGAGAAATTCTGACCGGGCTTTCAGTGATTCGAGCATTCAGTACAGAAAAGCATGAAGAAGAGCGGTTCGACACAGCTAACAAAAACCTGACGAGAACGAATTTGTTTGTTAACCGTGCGATGACATTTATGATGCCGACGATGATTCTGATCATGAATGGTGTTTCTGTTCTGATCGTATGGAACGGGGCACATGGAATCAGTGACGGTCAGATGCAGGTTGGAGATATGATGGCATTTATTCAGTATACGATGCAGATTATTATGGGATTCCTGATGATCTGTATGATTTCGATCATGCTTCCAAGAGCGGGAGTGTCTGCAGATCGTATTCAGGAAATTCTGACAAGTGAGACGGTGATCGATGATCCGAAAGAAGCAAAGGCATTCTGTAAAGAAGAAGCAGGTGTCCTGAAGTTTGATCATGTGTCATTCCGTTATCCGGGAGCAGACGAAGATGTACTCCATGATATTCATTTTACGGCAAGGCCGGGAGAGACGACAGCGATTATCGGAAGTACCGGAAGCGGAAAATCCACACTGGTCAATCTGATCCCGCGATTTTATGATGTGACGGAAGGAACGATCACCCTGGATGGTGTGGATATCAGAGAAGTATCCCAGCATACGCTGCGTGATAAGATTGGATATGTTCCGCAGAAAGGTGTTCTGTTTTCCGGAGATATTGCTTCCAATATTTTGTTTGGAAATCCGGATGGTGGAGAAGCTGTGATGAAGGAAGCAGCACAGATCGCACAGGCGGAAGAGTTTATCGAAGCAAAATCAGAGAAATATCACAGTCATATAGCACAGGGCGGTTCGAATGTATCAGGAGGACAGAAGCAGAGGCTTTCCATTGCAAGAGCAATTGCAAAACGTCCAGAATTGTTTATTTTTGATGACAGCTTTTCGGCGCTTGACTATAAGACAGATGTTGCACTTAGAAAAGCGTTGAAGAAAAAGACTGCACAGAGCACGGTGCTGATCGTAGCACAGCGTATCAGCACAATCCTTCATGCAGAGCAGATTATTGTATTAGATGAAGGAAAGATCGCCGGAATCGGAACGCATAGAGAACTTTTGGATTCGTGTGAAGTGTATCGTCAGATTGCGGCTTCACAGCTTTCTGAGGAAGAGTTAGATTTGAACGGAAAGGGGGCAGAGGCAAATGCCTAGACATGGACATATGGGGCCGGGCGGCGCCAATGAGAAAGCAAAAGACTTTAAGGGAACGCTGAAAAAGCTTCTTCATTATATGAGTGTCTTTAAAGTACAGATGGCATTTATTGTGATTTTTGCAATCTGTGGAACCGTTTTTGATATTGTAGGACCGAAGATTTTAGGAAAGGCCACAACAGAGATTTATAATGGTCTGGTCAGTAAAGTGTCAGGCGGCAGTGGAATGGACTTTGGGAGAATTGGGCAGATTCTTCTGATGACATTGGGATTATATCTGATCAGCGCATTGTGTTCGTTTATCCAGGGCTATCTGATGACGGGAGTTTCCCAGAAAACAACATACCGTTTGCGTAAGGAGATTTCCGAGAAGATCAATCGGATGCCGATGAATTATTTTGATACAAAGCCGGTCGGAGAAGTACTCTCCAGAGTGACCAATGATATTGATACGCTGGGACAGAGTCTGAACCAGAGTGCGACACAGATGATCACGTCCGTGACAACATTGATCGGAGTACTGGCAATGATGCTTTCCATCAGCCCGTTGATGACATTGGCGACGCTGGTAATCCTGCCGGTCTCTATGATCCTGATTTCATTTGTGATGAAGCATTCACAGAAATATTTCCGCGGACAGCAGGAATATCTGGGAAATGTGAATGGGCAGGTGGAAGAAATCTACAGTGGACATAATATCATCAAAGCCTTCAATAAAGAGGAAGATGTGATTCGTGAGTTTGATACAACCAATGACAGGCTTTATGATTCCGCATGGCGTTCTCAGTTTTTTTCCGGGATGATGATGCCGATCATGCAGTTTATCGGAAATCTCGGATATGTGGTGGTTGCGATTCTGGGAGGATTTCTGGCGATCAGAAAGACAATTGAAGTAGGAGATATTCAGTCTTTTATTCAGTATGTGAAACGTTTTACACAGCCGATCCAGCAGATCGCACAGGTTGCGAACATGCTGCAGATGACGGCGGCGGCGTCCGAGAGAGTGTTTGAATTCCTAGAGGAAGAAGAGGAAGATCAGACTGTGGAGCATCCGGTATCGGTAGAAAATCTGGAAGGAAATGTAAGCTTTGATCATGTTCATTTTGGATACAATGCGGATAAGATCATTGTCAATGACTTCTCAGCAGAAGTAAAAGAGGGGCAGAAAATTGCAATTGTAGGGCCGACCGGAGCAGGAAAGACGACGATGATCAAGCTTCTGATGCGGTTCTACGATGTGAACAGCGGTGCCATCAAGATCGACGGACATGACGTCAGGGATTTCAACAGAAGTGAACTGCGTGAGATGTTCGGAATGGTGCTGCAGGATACCTGGCTGTTCAATGGAAGTATCCGGGACAATATCAAATACGGAAAACTGGATGCAACGGATGAAGAAGTGATCCAGGCAGCCAAGGCAGCTCATGTGCATCAGTTTGTGAAGACACTTCCGGGCGGATATGATATGGAACTGAATGAAGAAGCAAACAATGTGTCTCAGGGACAGAAACAGCTGTTGACGATCGCGAGGGCAATTCTGGCAGATCCGAAGATCCTGATTCTGGATGAGGCGACAAGTTCTGTAGATACAAGGACAGAGGTATTGATCCAGAAGGCCATGGATAACCTGATGAAGGGACGTACCAGCTTTGTAATCGCTCATCGTCTGTCAACGATCCGGGATGCAGATATGATCCTTGTTATGAAAGACGGAGATATCGTAGAGCAGGGAAATCACGAAGAACTTCTGGCAAAAGGCGGATTCTATGCGGATCTGTATAACTCACAGTTTGAGAAAACAACGGAGGTGGCATAATATAAGAACCGGCAGGAGAGGAGACTTTTCTGTCGGTTTTGTGTTTCGTGAAAAAATATGTTATACTAAAAAATATGACAAAAAAGGGGGCAAAAGAGTATGCCGTTGACACATTTTGATGCGGAGGGAAAAGCCCGCATGGTAGACGTGACAGAGAAAAAAGAGACGGTAAGAGAAGCAACAGCAACCGGAAAGATCAAAGTCAGTCGGGACGTGTATGATGCGATTGAAGCCGGAACGGTCGGAAAAGGCGATGTGCTTTCTGTAGCGACCACAGCCGGGATCATGGGTGTGAAACGGACGGCGGATCTGATTCCGATGTGTCATATCCTGCCGATCACGAACTGTAAGATCCGTTTTGAAAAGGATCCAAAAAATCTGGAGATCACCTGTTTTTGTACGGTAAAAGTGACCGGAAAGACCGGAGTGGAGATGGAGGCGCTGACAGGTGTCAGTGTGGTGCTTCTGACGATTTATGATATGTGTAAGGCTCTGGATAAATTTATGGAGATACAGGATATTTATCTTTGTAAAAAGACCGGAGGAAAGAGCGGAGAAATCGTAAATCCGAGAATGGAAGACAGAGGAGAAGAGGGAAGATGAAGGCAGCAGTTGTGACATTGAGCGACAGGGGATTCCGAAACGAACGGGAAGATAAAAGCGGAGAGCTGGTACAGATGATGTTGAAAGAAGCCGGATATGAAGTGGCGGAATACAGGTTACTTCCGGATGAGCAGGCGCAGATTGAGACGGTATTAAAAGAGTTGAGTGATGAGAAAGAGATGGATCTGATCCTCACGACAGGAGGAACCGGGTTTTCGCAAAGAGACTGTACACCGGAAGCAACGCTGAATGTAGCTACCAGAAATGCGCCGGGGATTGCAGAAGCAATGCGGTATGCGTCACTGGCTATTACCCCCAGAGCGATGTTGAGCCGCGGGGCATCGGTGATTCGAAATCAGACACTGATCATTAACCTTCCGGGCAGTCCGAAAGCGGTGAAAGAAAATCTGGAGTATATTTTGCCTACACTGTCACATGGACTGGAAATTTTAAAAGGAGTGACAGGAGAATGCGGGATCAGTTTGAAAGAAACATAAATTATATGAGAGTGTCTGTCACAGACCGATGTAATCTGCGCTGCGTGTATTGCATGCCAAAAGATGGCGTTCAGCAGATTTCTCACGATGAGATCCTTACGTTTGATGAGATCGCAAGGGTGTGCCGGATCGGGGCAGAACTTGGGATTTCCAGGATCAAGCTGACAGGCGGCGAACCGCTGGTGCGAAAGGGGATTGAAGATCTTGCAGAGATGATCTGCCGGATTCCGGGAATCGAGCAGGTGACGCTGACGACAAACGGAATCCTGTTAAAAGACAAATTGCCTGCACTCAAAAAGGCTGGAATTTCTGCGGTTAACATCAGTCTCGATACGATGGACAGAGCGCAGTACCAGGAATTGACAGGAAAGGACTGTTTGTTGCAGGTAACGGAAGGCATTCGGGCGGCACTGGAGCAGGGGATGCGTGTGAAAATAAACTGCGTGGCGCTGAATGAATGTAATGAGTCTCAGTGGGGAAAGCTTGCAGCATTGGCAAAAGAGTATCCGCTGGATGTGCGTTTTATTGAAATGATGCCGATTGGTCTTGGAAAAGCTTATCAGGGAAGTATGCAGGAAGTGATACAGAAGAACCTGGAAAACATATATGGTGCAGCAAAGCCGGATTCAGGGGCAGTGCGTGGAAATGGTCCGGCAGTATACTGGGAGTTTCCTGGGTTTCAGGGAAAGATTGGATTTATCAGTGCGATCTCCCATAAGTTCTGCAAAGACTGCAACCGGATTCGGATGACGGCTGAAGGTTTTGTGAAGCCCTGTCTGCAGTTCGCACAGGGAGTGGATATGAGATCCCTTTTAAGAGGGCAGACGGATGATGAAGAACTGAAGCAGGTATTCGAGCAGTTGATTTATGAAAAGCCGCGCTGCCATCAGTTTGAAACAGAAAAAGCGGACGAAAGTCTCGAACAGCGCGAGATGTCAAAAATCGGAGGATAGGTTGAAATGGGAATTGTAAGAGCAGTGTGTACGAGCCCGGCAAAGGGAACGCAGAAGACGAACGTGAAAAGTGCGGAATTTATAGAAGATTTTGGAATCAAAGAGGATGCCCATGCGGGAAAGTGGCATCGTCAGATCAGTATTCTTTCCTATGAAAAGATCGAGGCGTTTCGGGCAAGAGGAGCAGAGGTTGCAGATGGTGCATTTGGAGAAAATCTGGTGGTAGAGGGATTTGACTTTAAAAATCTTCCGGTGGGAACCAGGTTTCAGTGCAATGAAGTTATTTTAGAGATGACACAGATTGGAAAGGAATGTCATCACGGATGTGAGATTTTTCAGAAGATGGGAGACTGTATCATGCCAAGAGAAGGTGTATTTGCAAGGGTCATCCACGGCGGACGGATTTCCTGCGGGGATGAGATGTACATGTTGGGTCAAGGTGAGCAGTAACCATTTCGATATGAAGTGAGAGAAGATTTTCTTGCAGAAATAAAGGAAACGTAATATAGTGTAAAAAGCAAAAGTAAACGGAGGAACAAACATGAAATGGAATAAATTTCGTCTGACAACAACAACAGAGGCGGAGGATATTGTCAGCAGTATGCTTATGGATCTGGGAATCCAGGGGGTCGAGATTGAAGATAAAGTTCCGCTGACACAGTCGGATAAAGAGCAGATGTTCGTTGATATCCTGCCGGAGACAGAGGCAGATGACGGTGTGGCATACCTGAGTTTTTATCTGGAGGAGGATGAAGATAAAGAGAAGGTACTTGCTGATGTGCGTGCAGAATTACAAGATATGGCATCCTATTTGAACGTGGGTGCGTGTACAATCGAAGAGTCTCAGACAGAGGATGTGGACTGGGTAAATAACTGGAAGCAGTATTTTCATCAGTTCTATGTGGATGACATTCTGATCATCCCATCCTGGGAGGAAGTAAAGCCGGAAGACAGTGATAAAATGGTGATCCATATCGATCCGGGGACTGCATTCGGAACAGGAATGCATGAGACAACCCAGCTTTGTATCCGGCAGATCCGCAAATATACAACGCCGGAGACAACAATCCTTGATGTGGGATGCGGAAGCGGTATTCTGGGAATGCTGGCTTTGAAATTCGGCGCAAAATATTCCGTTGGAACAGATCTGGATCCATGTGCGATCGAGGCAACTTATGAGAACATGGAAGTCAACGGAATCAGTAAAGAGATGTACGAAGTGATGATCGGAAATATCATTGATGACAAAGACGTGCAGGACAAAGTTGGTTATGGAAAATATGACATTGTCGTTGCAAATATTCTGGCAGATGTTTTGGTCGCACTGACACCGGTGATCGTGGATCAGCTCAAAGACGGTGGAATCTACATCACCAGCGGAATTATTGATGACAAAGAAGAGACAGTGGTAGAGGCAGTTAAAGCAGCAGGTCTGGAAGTCCTGGAAGTGACGTATCAGGGCGAGTGGGTTTCTGTGACGGCGAGAAAGAACGGATAAGGAAGGATTAAGATCCATGCAGAATTTTTTTGTATATGACTCTCAGGTGCAGGGGGAAAACATTTATATAGAGGGAACCGATGTAAACCACATCGTACATGTTCTTCGTATGAAGGTTGGAGAGGAAGTCAGTGTACACGATGATGTGAACCGGAAATACCTGTGCCGGATCGAGAAACTGCTGGAAGAAAGAGTGGTGCTTTCTATTGTGGAGCAGCAGGAATCGGACACGGAACTTTCCTGCCCGATCTATCTGTTCCAGAGTCTTCCAAAGGGAGATAAGATGGAATGGATCATTCAGAAGTGTGTAGAGCTTGGCGTACATGCAATCGTGCCGGTCGCGACGAAGCGGGCGGTTGTAAAGCTGGACGAGAAGAAGGCGCAGAAAAAAGTGAACAGATGGAATGCCATCGCAGAGAGTGCGGCGAAGCAGTCCGGAAGAGGGATCGTTCCGGAAGTACTTCCGGTGATGAAATGGAAGGAGGCGCTGGAATACGCGCGTCAGCTGGATGTTAAGATGATCCCTTATGAGAAGGCAGCAGGGATAAACGCGACAAAGCAGCTGATCGGTTCTGTTTCTTTTGGACAGTCAGTCGGGATTTTTATCGGTCCGGAAGGTGGCTTTGAAGAGGCAGAAGTGGAAGCTGCAAAAGCGATGGGAGCAGTCCCGGTGACTCTGGGAAAAAGGATCTTACGAACAGAGACGGCCGGAATGACGATCCTGTCAATTCTGATGTATCATCTGGAAAGAGAGTAACATAGTTTAATATTGAGAAGAAGTGAAAAGGAAGGTATCATGGAAGTATATTTGGACAATTCGGCGACTACCAGATGTTACACAGAGGTGGGAGAACTGGTATATAAAGTGATGTGTCAGGACTATGGCAATCCGTCTTCCATGCACCGCAAAGGTGTGGATGCGGAGCATTATATCAAGGATGCAAAAGAAATTCTGGCAAAAATTCTGAAGGTCAATGCAAAAGAAATTTATTTTACGTCCGGCGGTACAGAAAGTGACAATCTGGCGATCATTGGAACAGCAAAAGCAAACAAAAGAAGAGGAAATCATCTGATCACATCATCTATTGAGCATCCGGCGATTTTGAATACGATGCGTTATCTGGAAGAGGAAGAAGGCTTTCGTGTGACCTATCTTCCGGTGGACAGCATGGGACGCATCAAGCTGGAAGCTCTGAAAGAGGCGTTGTGTGATGAGACAATTCTGGTTTCCGTCATGTATGTGAATAACGAAGTAGGAGCAGTGCAGCCGATCGATGAAGCTGTCCGGATCGTGAAGGAATATAATCCGGATATTCTGTTCCATTCGGATGCCGTACAGGGATTCGGAAAGTATAAGATTTATCCGAAGCGTCAGAAGATCGATCTGCTGACAGGAAGCGGACATAAGATCCACGGACCGAAAGGAACTGGATTTTTATATGTCAGTGAGAAAGTTAAGATCAAACCAATCGTGTTTGGCGGAGAACAGCAGAAAAATGTCCGTTCCGGTACAGAGAACGTTCCGGGGATTGCAGGACTCGGGTTAGCGGCAAAGATGATCTACCATGATCTGGATATGAAGACTGCACTGATGCGGGAACTCAAAGAGTATTTTATTGAAGGAATCGCGAAGATTGAAAATACAACCGTTCACGGGATGACCGATGAAAACAGTGCACCGCATATCATCAGTGTGGGATTTGCAGGGATTCGAAGTGAAGTGCTTCTGCATACGCTGGAAGAGAAAGGAATTTACGTATCCTCAGGTTCTGCATGTGCGTCCAACCATCCGGCAATCAGCGGGGTGTTAAAGGGCATCGGAGCCGGAAAAGAGTATCTGGATGCGACGATCCGTTTCAGCATGTCTGAATTTACAACCAGAGAAGAAATTGACTATACATTGGAAACGCTATATAATTGTGTACCGATGCTGAGAAGATATACAAGACATTGATGCTTGATAAAGAGTCCAAAAGAAAAGGATAAATAAAGGAGAATATCATGAGATTTCATTCATTTTTGATTAAATACGGAGAAATCGGGATCAAAGGAAAGAACCGGTATCTGTTTGAAGACGCTCTGGTGCGTCAGATCCGTTTTGCATTGAAGGATGTGGACGGAGAATTTAATGTACACAAAGCACAGGGGAGAGTGTATGTGGACTGTGAAGGCGAATACGATTACGAAGAGACTGTGGAAAGTTTGAAACGAGTGTTTGGTATCGTAGGAATCTGCCCGGTTGTGCGTCTGCAGGACAATGGATTTGAACAGCTGAAAAAAGATGTGGAAAAATATATCGGAGAAGTGTACCCTGAGAAAAACCAGACATTTAAGATTGAAGCAAGAAGAAGCAGAAAGTCTTATCCGTTGAATTCTATGGAATTGAACTGTGAGTTGGGCGGTGTGATCCTGGATGCGTACCCGGAGATGAAAGTAGACGTACACAATCCGCAGATTCGTCTGAATGTGGAAGTACGGGAAGAGATTTATCTGTACTCAGAGATTATTCCGGGGCCGGGCGGAATGCCGGTAGGAACTAACGGAAGTGCCATGCTCCTGCTCTCCGGTGGTATCGACAGCCCGGTTGCCGGATATATGATCGCAAAACGCGGTGTCGCTCTGGAAGCAACGTATTTCCATGCACCACCGTATACGAGTGAACGTGCAAAAGAAAAAGTGGTGGATCTGGCAAGACTGGTTTCCAGGTATTCCGGCCCGATCAAGCTCAACGTAGTCAACTTTACAGACATTCAGCTGTATATCTATGAGAAGTGTCCGCATGAAGAACTGACGATTATTATGCGAAGATACATGATGAAGATCGCAGAGCATTTTGCAAAACAGGATGGCTGCCTGGGACTGATCACCGGAGAAAGTATCGGACAGGTTGCGAGCCAGACGATGCAGAGCCTTATGGCGACCAATGCGGCATGTACGCTTCCGGTCTACCGTCCGCTGATCGGATTTGATAAAAAGGAAATTGTGGATATTTCTGAAAAGATTGATACGTACGAGACATCGATCCAGCCGTATGAAGACTGCTGTACGATTTTTGTTGCCAAGCATCCGGTGACAAAACCGAATCTGGAGCGTATTGAGAAATCCGAGAGAAATCTGGATGAGAAGATCGATGAGCTGATGCAGACAGCAATCGATACGGTTGAAACGATCATGGTAAAGTAGGACAATAAAAAGGCTGCCTCATAAAGAGACAGCCTAAAAATAAATGATTTTATTATTTGATGATGTAAGAATCCAGTGCAGCTAAGATGTCATCCAGATTAGAATCAGCGTGGATATTCAGATCGATCGGTTTAGAAAGATCCAAACTGAAAATTCCCATAATTGATTTGGCATCTATCACATATCTTCCGGACACTAAATCAAAATCGTTATCATATTTTGTGATTTCGTTTACAAATGATTTTACTTTGTCGATTGAGTTTAAAGAAATCTGTACTGTTTTCATTATAAAAGTCCCTCCTTGATATACAATGCTTCGAGTATCTGTACTCTAGGTATATTCTACGAGAAGTAACTGCAAAAGTCAAGGAACAAACAGGAAAAAGAAGGAAAACCAGGAGAATATTTTTATGAAAAAAGTCGCGTTACACAATCTGGGATGTAAGGTAAATGCATATGAGACAGAAGCCATGCAGGAAATGCTGGAACATGCCGGATATGAGATCGTTCCGTTTCAGGAAGGAGCGGACATTTATGTGATCAATACATGCACAGTGACCAATATTGCGGACCGCAAATCAAGACAGATGCTGCATCGGGCAAGAAAGATGAATCCGGATGCTGTTGTGGTCGCAGCCGGCTGTTATGTGCAGGCACAGGCTGAAAAGCAGGTGATCGATCCATGTATTGATATTGTACTCGGAAACAATAAAAAGCAGGATCTTCTGACAGCGCTGCAGGCATATGAAGAAGCACACGGTGATTTGAGGGAAGTGATCGATATCAATCATACAAAAGAATATGAGAATCTGCATCTGACAAAACAGGGGGAGCATACGAGAGCATATATCAAGGTGCAGGATGGCTGCAACCAGTTTTGTTCTTACTGTATTATCCCGTATGCGAGAGGAAGAGTCAGAAGCAGGGCAAAAGAAGATGTAGTAGCAGAAGTGACAGATCTGGCGAAAAACGGATACCAGGAAGTCGTGCTGACGGGAATTCATCTGAGCTCCTATGGCATTGATTTTGAAAATGAAGACAATCTGCTCAGTCTGATTCGTGCAGTGCATGAGATTGAAGGAATCAAAAGGATTCGTCTGGGATCTCTGGAACCAAGGATCATCACAGAAGAGTTTGTACAGGCGATCGCAGCGCTTCCGAAGATGTGCCCGCACTTCCATCTGTCATTGCAGAGTGGCTGCAATGAAACCTTAAAGAGGATGAACCGCAGATATACAAGTGAAGAGTTTTATGAAAAGTGTGAGATATTAAGAAAGTATTTTGAAAAACCGGCGCTGACAACAGATGTGATCGTGGGATTTCCTCAGGAGACAGAGGAAGAATTTGAAACAACGTATGAATTTCTGAAAAAGATCTGCTTCTATGAGACTCATATTTTCAAATATTCCAAACGAGAAGGCACGAAAGCGGCAGTGATGCAGGGACAGATCCCGGAGCAGATCAAGGCCAAAAGAAGCGCCAGACTGATCGAACTGGGGGAGAAAAACCGCAGAGCATATGAAGAATCGTTTCTTGGAAAAACAGTGGAAGTGCTGGTGGAAGAAAAATCGGATGTGAACGGAAAAGAAATGTGGACAGGGCACACAAAGGAGTATATGAAAATTGCACTAGAGTCAGAGAAAAATCTTCAGAATTGTATTCTAAACGTGCAAATTAAAGATGGCCGGGAAATTATTCATTGAATTTTAAAATAGATTATATTAGAATGATAAGTAGGATACTAACGCAATTATGCTGATTCCGGGGAATCAGATCTGCGCGTGAATAAAAGAAAAATGGAGGAGATACGATGAGCGATTTGAGTAATACACAGTTCTTTCAGGTAGAACCGGGACCACAGATTTCTGCAAAAGATATTCTGGAAATCGTGTATAAGGCACTGAAAGAAAAAGGATACAACCCGGTTAACCAGATCGTGGGATACATTATGTCAGGAGATCCTACTTACATTACCAGCTATAATGGAGCAAGAAGCCTGATTATGAAGGTGGAAAGGGATGAATTGGTCGAAGAACTGTTAAAAGCGTATATCGAGCATAATTCATGGGAATAATCGACTATGCGGATCATGGGACTGGATTATGGCACGAAGACTGTAGGGGTTGCGATCAGCGATGCTCTTGGTCTGACTGCGCAGGGGATAGAGACCATTCAGAGAAAAGAGGAAAACAAGCTGCGCCGTACACTCGCCCGGATTGAAGAGCTGGTAAGGGAATATGAAGTGGATACGATCGTGCTTGGTTTTCCGAAGCATATGAATAACGATGTGGGTGAACGTGCAAAAAAGTCTCTGGAATTCAAAGAGATGCTGGTGCGCAGGACAGGACTTGATGTGGTGATGTGGGACGAGCGGCTTACTACCGTGGAGGCAGAGCGTACATTGATCGAGAGTCAGGTGCGGCGCGAGAACAGAAAGCAGTATATTGACAAGATCGCAGCTGTTTTTATCCTGCAGGGATATCTGGATTCGATTTATTTGAAAAAGAAAGCCGAAGAGGAAAACTAGAAGCTGCCCACAGGAGGAAGAACGCATGGAAAAGATTAAGTTTTGTTTTGACGAGTCGGGAGACAGCGTTGAATTTTTTGTACTGGAACAGACAAAGATCAACGGGGCATCCTATATTCTTGTGACAGATTCACAGGAGGATGACGCGGAGTGTCTGATCTTAAAAGAAGGTGAATCTCAGGACGCGAAAGAGAGTGTCTATGAGATCGTAGAGGACGACGTAGAATTACAGGCGGTTTCCAAAGTATTTGAGGAACTGCTGGAAGATGTAGAGATTGAAATGTAACTTAGAATATTACTTTACCGCAGGGGACGTGGAGGATGACAGTAGAACAGGAAAAAGTACAGGGGATGCTCAAGGAAAAGCTCAGAGAAAAAGGTTGGAAAGTGACCAGACAGAGACTTTCTATTTTGCAGACCCTGGCAGAACATAAAGGGCAGCATCTGGCGGCGGAAGATATTTTTGAGCTGATGAAGGATGAATATCCGGAAATGGGGCTTGCGACCGTGTACCGTACGTTGCAGCTTTTGTATGAGATTCAGCTGATCGACCGGATTCATTTCAATGATGGATGTATCCGGTATGAGATCGGTCATATATTTGACGGAGACTCCAAACACAGTCATCATCATCTGATCTGCAGAACATGTGGGCGTGTGATGCCGTTTGAAGATGATTTTCTGGAGGATCTGGAGGCACAGATCGAAGCCGATACCGGTTTTCATGTGTTGGATCATGAACTGAAATTTTATGGTCAGTGTAAGGAATGTGCCGAAGCTTCCATGCGGAAAGAGAATACATAAAAAACTCATGGAGGTGTATATTTTTGAAAAAAGAAAATCGTGGAAAATTAAAAATCATTCCTTTGGGAGGTCTTGAGCAGATCGGTATGAATATTACTGCTTTCGAATATGAAGACAGTATCATTGTGGTAGACTGCGGGCTTGCATTCCCGGAGGATGACATGCTCGGAATCGATCTGGTCATTCCGGATGTGACTTATCTGAAGGATAATATATCCAAAGTAAAAGGATTTGTGATCACCCATGGTCATGAAGATCATATCGGAGCTTTGCCGTATGTACTTAAGGAGATCAATCTTCCAATCTATACTACAAAGCTGACAATGGGAATCATCGAGAACAAGTTAAAAGAGCATAATCTGCTCCGTACGACAAAGAGAAAAGTGGTGCGTCATGGACAGTCCATCAATCTTGGACAGTTCCGAATTGAATTTATCAAGACGAACCACAGTATTCAGGATGCTTCCGCACTGGCGATCTATTCACCGGCAGGAACTGTTGTGCATACCGGAGACTTCAAGGTGGATTATACACCGGTATTCGGAGATGCCATTGATCTGCAGCGTTTTGCGGAGATCGGAAAGAAAGGTGTGCTGGCTCTGATGTCAGACAGCACGAATGCAGAGCGGAAAGGATTTACCCAGTCAGAGCGTACGGTGGGAATTACGTTTGATCATATTTTTGCAGAGCATCAGAACACAAGAATCATCATCGCGACATTTGCATCGAACGTAGACCGTGTGCAGCAGATCATCAACTCTGCGTATAAGTACGGAAGAAAAGTTGTGGTAGAAGGACGCAGCATGGTAAATATCATCACGACAGCATCTGAGCTTGGGTATCTGAATGTGCCGGAGAATACACTGATCGAGATCGATCAGTTGAAGAACTATCCACCGGAGAAGACCGTTCTGATCACAACAGGAAGCCAGGGAGAATCCATGGCTGCACTTTCCAGAATGGCAGGGGATGTACACCGTAAAGTGACGATTCAGCCGAATGACACGATCATTTTCAGTTCGAATCCGATTCCTGGAAATGAGAAGGCAGTATCCCGTGTGATCAATGAGCTTTCTGCAAAGGGTGCGAACGTGATATTCCAGGATGCGCATGTTTCCGGACATGCCTGTCAGGAAGAGTTAAAGCTGATCTATTCGCTGGTAAAACCAAAGTATGCCATTCCGGTGCATGGTGAGTACCGCCACTTAAAAGCAAATGCGGAGATCGCGCAGTCTCTGGGAATTCCGAAAGAGAATATCTTTATCATCCAGAGCGGAGATGTGATCGAGCTGAGTGATGCAGAAGCAAAAATAGTGGATAAAGTCCATACAGGAGCGATTCTGGTAGATGGTCTGGGTGTCGGTGATGTCGGAAATATCGTACTGCGAGACAGACAGCATCTGGCAGAGGACGGAATTTTGATCGTTGTTCTGACACTGGAAAAAGGCAGCAACAATCTGCTGGCAGGACCGGATATCGTATCCAGAGGATTTGTCTATGTAAGAGAATCCGAAGGACTGATGGAAGAAGCCAGAAAGGTTGTGACAGACAGTCTGGATAAATGTCTTTCCGGAAGACATGCGGACTGGAATAAGATCAAGATGACGATCCGTGACACAATGAACGATTTTATCTGGAAGAAAACAAAGAGAAGACCAATGGTCATTCCGATTATTATGGATGTGTAAGATATGATAGTAGATGAACGTATCGTGACATTCATCAATTCCTTAGAGACAGAGAACAGTGAAATACTCGAAGCAGTGGAACAGGAAGCTCTGAGCACATATGTGCCGATCATACGAAAAGAAATGCAGAGTTTCCTGAAAGTGCTTCTGATGATACAAAAACCTATGTGCATCCTGGAAGTAGGGACCGCAGTAGGTTTCTCTGCGTTATTGATGAGTGAAGCGGCACCAGAAGGGTGCAGGATTACAACAATTGAAAATTACGAAAAGAGAATTTCGATCGCCAGAGAGAATTTCAGACGGGCAGGGAAAGAAGAGCAGATCACGCTCATAGAGGGAGATGCTATGGATGTGCTGAAAACATTGGAGGACACCTTTGATTTTATTTTTATGGATGCTGCAAAGGGACAGTATATCCGGTATATGCCCCAGGTGCTGCGTCTGCTTCGTCCGGGAGGAACTCTTGTGACAGACAACGTACTGCAGGATGGGGATATCGTTGAATCCCGTTTTGCGGTGGAACGGAGAAACCGTACGATCCATTCCAGAATGCGGGAGTATCTGTACGAATTAAAACACCATGAACTGCTGACAACGTCCATTATTCCACTTGGGGATGGAGTGGCGGTCAGCGTGAAGAAACAGGAAGGAGAATAAAATGGCAAGACATCCTGAACTTTTGATACCGGCAAGCAGCCTGGAAGTATTAAAGACAGCAGTCATTTTTGGAGCAGATGCGGTTTATATCGGAGGAGAGGCATTTGGACTCCGTGCAAAAGCGAAGAACTTTTCCATGGAGGACATGAAAGAAGGAATCGCATTTGCGCATGAACATGATGTGAAAGTGTATGTAACAGCCAATATCCTGGCACACAATGAGGATCTGCCGGGAGTGCGTAAATATTTTGAGGAACTCAAGGAAATCAAGCCGGATGCTCTGATTATTGCGGATCCGGGAGTGTTTGAGATCGCAAAAGAAGTGTGTCCTGAGATTGAGAGACATATCAGTACTCAGGCAAACAATACAAACTATGGAACCTATAATTTCTGGTATAAACAAGGCGCGAGCCGCGTGGTTTCCGCCAGAGAGCTGTCTCTGGAAGAAATCAAAGAGCTGCGCGCGAATATTCCGGAGGATCTGGAAATCGAGACATTTGTACATGGAGCGATGTGCATTTCTTATTCCGGAAGATGCCTTCTGAGCAACTATTTCACAGGCAGAGATGCGAACAGGGGGGCATGTACCCACCCGTGCCGCTGGAAATATGCGGTTGTGGAGGAGAAGAGACCGGGAGAGTATCTGCCGGTTTATGAGAATGAAAGAGGAACTTATATTTTCAACTCCAAGGATCTGTGCATGATCCAGTATATCCCGGAGATTCTGGACGCGGGTATTGACAGTCTGAAAATCGAAGGACGCATGAAAACCGCGCTCTATGTGGCAACAGTTGCAAGAACCTACAGAAAGGCGATCGATGACTATCAGAAGGATCCGGAATTATATAAAAAGAATATGCCGTGGTATCTGGAGCAGATCTCCAATTGTACGTACCGCCAGTTTACGACAGGATTCTTCTTTGGAAAACCGGATGAGACAACACAGATCTATGACAGCAATACGTATGTGAAAGAGTATACCTATCTCGGAATTATCGGAGAGGTCAGGGACGGTCTGTGCCGGATCGAACAGCGCAACAAGTTTTCTGTGGGTGAGATTATTGAGATCATGAAGCCGAACGGGGAAAATGTGGAAGCGAAAGTAGAGCGTATCCTCAATGAAGAAGGAGAGGAGCAGGAGAGTGCTCCTCACTCAAAACAGGTGTTATATGTGGCGCTGGATCAGAAGGCGGACAAATATGATATCTTACGAAGAGCAGAAAAAGACGCGTAGCTTTTCGACCGCGCTCTTTTCTATCCGGGATACATAAGAACGGGAGATCCCCAGTTGTTTGGCGACTTCCCTCTGCGTGTATTCCTCGCCGCCATAAAGTCCATACCGCATTTTTAAAACGAGTTTTTCCCGCTGGGAGAGCTCGTTTTCTACTTTTTCATACAGCTTCTGGATATTTTCTTTCAGGCATACCCGTTCCGGGATGTCGTCTTCATCCGTTTCGATAATATCGTATAATTTGATCTCGTTTCCTTCCCGGTCCGTACCGATGGGTTCATATAAAGAAATCTCTTTTGACGTCTTTTTCCGTGCGCGCAGATGCATCAGGATTTCGTTTTCCACACACTTGGAGGCATAGGCTGCCAGACGGTTTCCTTTGCTTGGATTAAAGGTGACAATGGCTTTGATCAAACCGATGGTTCCGATTGAGATCAGATCTTCGGGATCTTCGTCCACATACTGATATTTTTTGATCACATGTGCAACGAGCCGCAGATTCCGTTCAATCAGAATGTGTTTTGCCTGCAGGTCACCCTCAGTATATTTTTGAATATATTCTTTTTCTTCGGAAGGGGTGAGGGGATTTGGAAATGATTTCAAGACAGCACCTCAAAGCACATTTGATAACAGTGTATGTAAAGAAGGCATGATTTGTGCTTTTCCACTTGAAAAGAGGACGGGCAGAAAAAAGTAGTTGACAAACAGCGGGCAGGAGAGATATAGTAAGACTACATTCCCGGAGCGATCCGCTCTGGAGAGTATAAGATCTATTGATTCAAAAGGCCGTATCGGCCAGCGTTTTCAAGTTACAAATTTATTAGAAGATCAGTTATGTGGGGACTGAACGTACAGGCTCTTGGAAAAGGAGTGTGTGATGAGTTTTTGCTCAGTATTATCTGCAGCAGTGATCGGGCTGCGGGTAGAATTTATTCATGTGGAAGCTGACGTCAGCAACGGGCTTCCGGTATTTCATATGGTGGGATACCTTTCTTCTGAAGTGAAGGAGGCTGCAGAGCGTGTGCGCACAGCAATCCGAAACAGTGGAGTTTCGTTTCCAGCCAAACGGACGATCGTCAATCTGGCGCCGGCAAATGTAAGAAAGAGAGGAGCGTCGTTTGATCTTCCCATTGCAGTGGCAGTGATGATTGCATTGGGATGTCAGATTTCAGAGGGGATAAGGCATACGCTTTTTATAGGAGAACTGGGACTGGATGGCAGTGTGCTGGAAGTACCTGGTGTTCTGCCGATCGTTCTGGAGGCAAAAAAGGCGGGAGTGAAACGCTGCATTGTACCAGAAGCAAATGAGGCGGAAGGCGCACTTGTGAAAGGAATCGAGATCATTGGGGTAAAGCATCTTAAGCAGATTACAAAGATTCTTTCAGGAGAGAGAAAAAAAGAAAAAACAAGGAATCAAGCAAAAAAGCAGACGGTAAAAAATCCGCAGCCGGATTTTTCTGAAATGCAGGGCCAGGCAGCCGTCAAGCGTGCAGCGGAGATTGCAGTGGCAGGCGGACATAATCTTCTTTTGATCGGACCGCCGGGAAGCGGAAAGACCATGGCAGCGGAACGGATTGCCGGAATTCTGCCGCCTCTGACATTAGAAGAGAGCATGGAGATTACAAAAATATACAGTATTATGGGACTGCTTGATGAGAAAGAACCGCTGATCCAGAGCCGGCCTTTTCGCAGTGTACACCATACGGTCACAAGGGCAGCACTGGCTGGAGGCGGGATGATCCCGACGCCGGGAGAGATCACACTCGCACACGGCGGTGTTTTGTTTTTGGATGAATTGCCGGAGTTTTCGAAAAGTGTGATCGAGGTACTGAGACAGCCGCTTGAAGAGCACCAGATGCGGATTGCGAGAACACACGGAAATTATGTATTTCCAGCGGATTTTATTTTGATCGCGGCGATGAATCCATGTCCCTGCGGATGCTATCCGGATATGCAGAAATGTACCTGTACGCCTGTGCAGATTCAGAATTATTTAGGAAGGATCAGTCAGCCGTTTCTGGATCGAATCGATCTGTGTGTAGAGGCGCCCCGGGTGGAATATGACTCACTGGTGGAGAAGAAAGCACAGGAATCTTCGGAAGCAATCCGGCAGAGAGTATGTGAAGTGCGAAATCTGCAGAGAATGCGTTATGGAGGAACAAAGGTAAATGCAAGACTGGACAGCCGGGAGACAGAAGAATTCTGCCGTCTGGGAGAGCCGGAAAACGAAGTGATGAAGCAGGCATTTGCTGCCTTTGGGTTTACAGCACGTACTTATCATAAAGTGTTAAAGGTGGCGAGAACGATCGCAGATCTGGACGGAAGTCAGGAAATCCTAAAGCAGCATCTGTGTGAGGCAATCGGCTATCGGACGCCGGATAAGAAGTACTGGAAACGATAGGAGGAAGAACGCATGAAGTATGAATACTGGTTTGCCGGAATCCGAAATATTCCGGATCGGACAAAAATAAAATTAAAAGAAAAAGCAGGGACAGCAGAAGCCATTTATTATATAGAAGAAACTGCACTCAGAAAGATGCAGCTGCTCAAGGAACAGGAAATTTGGAAGCTGCTGGAGGCGAAAAAGAAAGAGGAGCTGGACAGAAATTATGAAGCAATGAGACAAAAAGGAATCTCGGTGATCCCGTGGGGAGAAAAGGAATATCCAGGTCGTTTAAAAGAAATCTATGATCCGCCGTATGCATTGTATGTGAAAGGAAAGCTGCCGGATGATACTGCGCGTGCGGCAGCCATTGTGGGAGCGAGAAGTTGTACTCCCTATGGAGAAAAATATGCGCTGGAATATGGGAAAAAACTGGCGGAATGTGGAATTCAGGTGATCAGCGGACTTGCGCGCGGCGTAGACGGGATCGGACAGAGAGGTGCTCTGCTGGGAGGTGGAAAGACCTTTGCTGTTTTGGGGAGCGGGGTAGATGTCTGTTATCCGAAAAACCATATGGGATTATATCTGGATATCCTGGAGCAGGAAGGCGGGATCCTTTCAGAACTCCCGCCCGGCACACCGCCGCTTCCGCAGCATTTTCCGAGGCGAAACCGGATCATCAGCGCGCTGTCAGATATTGTGCTCGTTATGGAGGCAAGAGAGAGGAGTGGATCACTGATCACGGCAGATCTGGCACTGGAGCAGGGAAAGGATGTCTATGCGCTGCCGGGGCCTGTTAACAGCAGCTTAAGTCAAGGGTGTAACCGCCTGATCTTTCAGGGGGCCGGAATTCTTTTAAGCCCGGAAAATCTGCTGGATGAGATGGGCATTGCATACAGCGGGGAATGTGAAAAATCAGACAAAAATGAAAAAATGCTTGAAAGTCCTGAATATATGGTGTATAGTTGTGTCGGTCTGTATCCAAAGAGCGTGGGGCAGCTGACAGAAGAAACAAAGCTGCGCCCGGAGGAAGTTTTAAAGCTTTTAGTGTCTTTGGAATTACAGGGATATATCAGAGAAATCTCAAAAAATTATTATATAAAAGTGAAATGACGGCGTGAGGGCGCCGGATGGAGGAAATGTTTCAATGGCACATTATCTGGTAATTGTGGAGTCACCGGCGAAAGTGAAGACGATCAAAAAATTTCTTGGAAAGAACTATACAGTAGCGGCATCAAACGGGCATGTCAGAGATTTGCCGAAAAGTCAGCTCGGAATCGATGTGGAGCATGACTTTGAGCCCAAATATATTACCATTCGGGGAAAAGGGGAGATTCTCGCAAACCTGAGAAAGGAAGCCAAGAAAGCCGACAAAGTATATCTGGCAACCGACCCCGACCGTGAAGGAGAGGCAATTTCATGGCATCTTGCAGCAGCGCTGAAATTGGATGAGAAAAAAATGCGCCGTATTACATTCAACGAGATCACAAAGAATGCAGTCAAGGCGTCATTAAAAACACCAAGAGATATTGATATGGATCTGGTGGACGCACAGCAGGCAAGACGTGTTCTGGACAGAATGGTAGGATATCGGATCAGTCCGCTTTTGTGGGCAAAAGTAAAACGGGGATTGAGCGCCGGACGCGTGCAGTCTGTAGCACTCCGTATCATTGCGGACCGGGAAGAAGAAATCAATGCATTTATTCCGGAAGAATACTGGAGTCTGGATGCAATCTTAAAGGTGAAAGGAGAGAAAAGACCGCTCACTGCCAAGTTCTATGGAACCGAGAAAAAGAAGATGACGATCCATTCCAAAGAGGAGATGGATGAGATCTTACAGGCTTTGGAAAAAGAAACATACGAAGTAAAAGATATCAAAAAGGGAGAGCGTATTCGAAGAGCGCCGCTTCCGTTTACAACCAGCACTTTGCAGCAGGAGGCAGCAAAGGTGCTCAACTTCGGTACACAGAAGACGATGCGTATCGCACAGCAGCTGTATGAAGGAATTGACGTAAAGGGCAGCGGTACGATCGGTGTGATCACGTATCTGCGTACGGATTCTACCCGTATTTCAGAGGAAGCAGATGCAGCGGCGAGAGCGTACATCACAGAGAATTACGGCGCAGAGTATGCAGCAGCAGGAGAAGCAAATAAAAAGACTGAGAAGAAGATACAGGATGCGCATGAGGCAATCCGACCGACGGACATTTCCATGACACCGGCTTCGTTGAAAGAGTCTCTCTCCAGAGATCAGTTCCGTCTGTATCAGCTGATCTGGAAACGGTTTGCCGCAAGCCGGATGCAGCCTGCAAAATATGAGACCACATCTGTCAAGATTGGTGCCGGGGAATACCGTTTTACAGTGGCAACTTCAAAAGTGGCGTTTGAAGGATTTCGTACGGTTTATACAGAAGCAGATGAAGAAAAAGAAGTAAGCAATGTTCTTGTCAACGGATTGAGCATGGATTCGGAACTGACGAAAGAAGAGTTTGATACCAAACAGCATTTCACACAGCCTCCGGCACACTATACAGAGGCAACACTTGTAAAGGCACTGGAGGAGCTTGGAATCGGACGTCCGAGTACCTATGCACCAACAATCTCCACAATTCTCGGCAGACGTTATATTACTAAAGAAGCCAAGAATCTGTATATCACAGAGATCGGAGAAGTAGTCAACAATATTATGAAGCAGTCGTTTCCTAGTATTGTGGATGTCAACTTTACGGCTAACATGGAAGGGCTTCTGGATATGGTGGAAGAAGGAAAAGTGCAGTGGAAGGTTGTCGTAAGCAACTTCTATCCGGATCTGGATGAAGCAGTGAAAACTGCGGAAAAAGAATTAGAGAGCGTGAAGATCGAGGATGAAGTAACGGATGTGATCTGTGAAGAGTGTGGAAGAAACATGGTGATCAAATACGGTCCTCACGGAAAATTCCTTGCCTGTCCGGGATTTCCAGATTGCCGCAACACAAAACCGTACCTGGAGAAGATTGGTGTTGCCTGTCCGGTCTGTGGAAAAGAAGTTGTGATCCGCAAGACGAAGAAGGGAAGAAAGTATTACGGATGTGAAAATAATCCGGAATGCGATTTTATGTCATGGCAGAAACCGTCCAAAGAAAAATGTCCGGAATGTGGCGGATATATGGTGGAAAAAGGGAATAAACTGGTCTGTGCAGATGAACAGTGTGGATATGTCCGAAATTTGAAGGGAAATTAGAAGGATTTCGAATAAAAACAAGAGGAAATTGCAACAATTTCATTGAAAATTCGTGAATTGTATGATAACATGAGGGTGTCTATTGAATAGGAACGAGTTGTATATACAATTGAGTCTGGAGGAGACGGATGAGCGTACAGTTATTAGATAAGACAAGAAAAATAAATAAATTATTGCATAATAATAATTCCAGCAAAGTGGTGTTTAATGATATTTGTGCTGTCCTCACAGAGATCCTGAACTCCAATGTCCTGGTAGTCAGTAAAAAAGGAAAGATTCTCGGAGTCAGCAAAAGTGCGCATGTAGATGCAATCAATGAACTGATCGTAGAGTCTGTGGGAGCGCATATCGATGAGATGCTCAATGAGCGTCTGCTCAATGTACTTTCTACCAAAGAGAACGTGAATTTGGAGACACTTGGTTTTTCATCGGAAAAAGTGCAGGGATATCAGGCAATTATTGTTCCAATTGATATTGCGGGAGAACGCCTTGGAACACTCTTTATTTATAAGCAGAATGAGTTGTATTCCATTGATGATATCATCTTAAGTGAGTATGGGACAGCAGTTGTCGGACTGGAGATGCTCCGGTCTGTGAATGAGGAGAGTGCAGAGGAGACGAGAAAGGAACATATCGTACAGTCAGCGATCAGCACACTTTCATTCTCTGAACTGGAGGCGATCATTCATATTTTTGAAGAGTTGGATGGAACAGAGGGAATTCTGGTGGCAAGCAAGATTGCAGACCGTGTAGGAATCACAAGATCCGTGATCGTCAATGCACTTCGAAAATTTGAGAGTGCCGGAGTGATCGAATCCCGTTCCTCCGGGATGAAGGGAACATACATTAAGGTGTTGAATGACTATGTCTTTACCGAATTGGAAAAGATCAAAAAAGAACGTTTGTAAAAATCGTACAGAAGATAAAAGGGTATCAGCAAGCTGATGCCCTTTCTCTGACTACAGGTAAGAAGAGCAGGAGGAAAAGAACATGTATGAAGGCAATGCAGTAGATCTTCAGATGGAGAAAGTGATCGCGGCAGATGCGATCCTGGATGATGAGACACATCACTGTCAGGTTTTTCGTTATGATATGGAAGAGGATTACATATACTTACAATTAAAGGAGGACGATCTGACAGCAATCTCGCTGGATGCAAAGTATCAGTGCTATATTTCTACAAGGACAGAGCTTTTGTTCTGCACAGGCGTGGTACAGGAGCGATACCAGTGTGAACATGGGAAAATTTTGGTCTTTCATATTGAGAATGGATTCTATACAATTTCGGATATGAAAGGACCTGTAAAAAGAAAATAAACTAAATATAAAATTTTTGAATCTCTGTTGACAAATAGAAAACAGAGTGCTATTTTATATTCATGAGGTTTAGCACTCAATATGAATGAGTGCTAATAACGTATAAAATAAGGAGGAGTTACCATGAAATTAGTACCATTAGGTGATAAAATCGTATTAAAGCAATTAGAAGCAGAAGAGACAACAAAGTCAGGAATCGTTTTGCCTGGTCAGGCAAAAGAAAAACCACAGGAAGCAGAGGTAATTGCAGTCGGACCTGGTGGAATGGTAGACGGGAAAGAAGTGACAATGCAGGTAGCTGTAGGAGATAAAGTAATCTATTCCAAATATGCAGGAACAGATGTAGAGCTGGATGGAGAAGAGTACATTATCGTAAAACAGAATGATATCCTTGCAGTTGTAAAATAGAAGAAAGAGACAATTTTTTGGAAACAGTCAACAGACGAAGTATAACAGGAGTGTGAATGAAAATGGCAAAGGAAATTAAATATGGAGCAGAGGCAAGAGCCGCTCTGGAAAAAGGTGTAAACCAGCTTGCAGATACTGTAAGAGTAACTTTGGGACCAAAAGGAAGAAACGTTGTTCTGGATAAATCGTTCGGAACACCATTGATCACAAATGACGGTGTGACGATCGCAAAAGAGATCGAACTGGAAGACGGATTTGAAAATATGGGAGCACAGCTCATCCGTGAAGTAGCAGCGAAGACAAACGATGTAGCCGGAGACGGAACAACAACAGCGACTGTTCTGGCACAGGCAATGGTAAATGAAGGAATGAAGAACCTTGCAGCAGGAGCAAACCCGATCGTACTGCGTAAAGGTATGAAAAAAGCGACAGATGCAGCAGTGGAAGCAATTGCAAATATGAGCCGTCAGGTAACAGGAAAAGACCAGATCGCAAAAGTTGCAGCAGTATCTTCCGGTGATGAAGCGGTTGGAAATATGGTTGCAGATGCAATGGAGAAAGTTTCCAAAGATGGTGTTATCACGATCGAAGAATCCAAGACAATGCAGACAGAGCTGGATCTGGTAGAAGGTATGCAGTTTGACCGCGGATATATTTCTGCATATATGGCGACAGATATGGAGAAGATGGAAGCAGTTCTGGATGATCCGTACATCCTGATCACAGACAAGAAGATTTCCAATATTCAGGATCTCCTTCCATTGCTGGAGCAGATCGTACAGTCAGGAGCAAGACTTCTGATCATTGCAGAGGATATTGAAGGAGAAGCTCTTACAACTCTGATCGTAAACAAACTGCGCGGAACATTTAATGTTGTTGCAGTAAAAGCTCCTGGATACGGAGACAGAAGAAAAGAAATGCTCAATGATATTGCAATTCTGACAGGCGGACAGGTAATTTCCGATGAACTTGGAATGGACCTGAAAGAAGCAACAATGGATCTGCTCGGACGTGCAAAATCTGTAAAAGTTCAGAAAGAGAACACAGTCATTGTTGACGGATGCGGAGATAAGAAAGCAATCGAAGACAGAGTGGCTCAGATCAAAAAACAGATTGAGGAGACAACATCTGAATTTGACAGAGAAAAATTACAGGAAAGACTTGCAAAACTGGCAGGCGGTGTTGCAGTGATTCGTGTGGGAGCAGCGACAGAAACTGAGATGAAAGAAGCAAAACTGCGTATGGAAGATGCACTCAATGCGACAAGAGCAGCAGTAGAGGAAGGTATCATCGCAGGCGGTGGATCTGCATATATCCATGCTTCTAAAGAAGTTGCAAAACTTGCAGAGACTCTGGAAGGTGATGAGAAGACAGGTGCGAATATCATCCTGAAAGCTCTGGAGGCTCCATTGTTCCATATTGCAACAAATGCAGGTCTGGAAGGTGCAGTGATCATCAATAAAGTAAGAGAATCAGAACCGGGAGTCGGATTTGATGCTTACAAAGAAGAATATGTAGATATGGTAAGTGAAGGAATTCTGGATCCTGCCAAAGTGACAAGAAGCGCACTGCAGAATGCAAACAGTGTTGCATCTACTCTGCTGACAACAGAATCTGTTGTTTCTACGATTAAAGAAGAGACACCGGCAATGCCGGCAGCACCTGGCGGAATGGGAATGATGTAATGACAAGAGGTTTCCCGGATATCTGTTTTGATACAGATATCCGGGGCTCTTTTTTTATTTTCGGGATTTCAGCAGTAATAGACAAAAGAATTATAGAAAAACTGAGAAATTATGTAAAAATTATGAATGAGACATCATCTATAAGTATCGCTTAATAATAGGAGTTAAAATAAATCAGGATAAAAATAAATTGTAAGTGGGAATAGGCTTGACAAGTGGTGGGAATTTTTGTACCATAACAGATAATCTATGGACATACATATTAGAGAAAGAGAGGAAATAAATCATGGGAAAAATAATCGGAGAAGGTATTACATTTGACGATGTCCTGTTAGTACCGGCATATTCACAGGTCATTCCAAATCAGGTGGACTTATCCACATATCTGACAAAGACGATTAAATTGAACATTCCGATGATGAGTGCTGGTATGGATACAGTTACTGAGCACCGCATGGCAATCGCCATGGCACGTCAGGGAGGAATCGGTATCATTCATAAAAACATGACGATCGAGCAGCAGGCAGAAGAGGTAGATAAAGTAAAGAGATCAGAGAATGGTGTTATCACAGATCCATTTTCACTTTCTCCGGATCATACACTGGCAGACGCCAATGATCTGATGGCAAAATTCAGAATTTCCGGAGTGCCGATCACAGAAGGGAAAAAGCTGGTTGGAATTATTACAAACCGTGATTTGAAATTTGAGGAAGATTTCTCTAAGAAAATAAAAGAATCCATGACTTCAGAAGGGCTGATCACAGCACCGGAAGGAATCACACTGGAAGATGCAAAGAAGATCCTTGCAAAGGCAAGAAAAGAAAAACTTCCGATCGTGGACAAAGATGGAAATTTAAAAGGTCTGATCACGATCAAAGACATTGAGAAACAGATCAAATATCCACTGTCAGCGAAAGACGGTCAGGGAAGACTTCTCTGCGGAGCGGCGATCGGAATCACAGCAAACTGTCTGGAGCGTGTAGAGGCGCTGGTGAATGCGAAGGTAGACGTGATCGTGATGGACTCTGCACATGGACATTCTGAGAATGTTCTGCGCACAGTGCGTATGGTCAAAGAAAAATATCCAAATCTTCCGGTCATTGCAGGAAATGTTGCTACAGGGGAGGCGACAAGAGCCTTGATCGAAGCCGGTGTGGATGCCGTAAAAGTTGGTATCGGACCTGGATCAATCTGTACGACCCGTGTGGTTGCAGGTATCGGTGTACCACAGGTAACAGCTGTTATGGACTGCTATGCAGTGGCAAAAGAGTACGGAATTCCGGTTATCGCAGACGGTGGCATCAAGTATTCCGGAGATATGACAAAGGCGATTGCAGCAGGAGCGAATGTTTGTATGATGGGAAGTATCTTTGCTGGATGTGACGAGAGCCCGGGAACATTTGAATTATACCAGGGAAGAAAATACAAAGTATACCGTGGTATGGGATCTATCGCAGCTATGGAAAACGGAAGCAAGGATCGTTACTTCCAGGCAGATGCAAAGAAATTAGTTCCGGAAGGTGTGGAAGGACGTGTTGCATACAAAGGAACAGTAGAAGATACCGTATTCCAGCTCATGGGAGGCCTCCGTGCAGGAATGGGATACTGCGGAACTGCAAATATTGAGGCACTGAAAGAGAACGGACAGTTTGTTAAGATTTCAGCTGCATCCTTGAAAGAAAGTCATCCACATGACATTCATATTACAAAAGAAGCACCTAACTACAGTGTAGATGAATAAAGTGAAGGAGTGCCGGAGCAGGAAACTGTTCCGGCATTTTTGAAATCAGGAGTTCAGATGAAAATAAGATCCAACAGAAGAAAAAGAAGAAGATATGGACGGGGAAGAAGTGACAGGAAAGTATTCTATGCAAGAGCCGGACTGGCAGCGTTGCTGTTATTGACAATAGTGCTGATCTTAAGGTCATGCATCTCAAAGAAGCAAGGAGAGATGCGGGCGGATGTGGATGCGTCCAGACCGGAGATTGATGTACAGCTTCTGGATATCAATGAGTACTCCAGACCGGGAATCGAGTCAGACGGGATCACAGGAATCGTGATTCATTATACGGCGAATCCGGGCTCTACTGCACAGGAGAACAGAGATTATTTTGAAGGACTTAAGGACACCCATGAGACATCAGCAAGTAGTAATTTTGTCGTGGGACTGGAAGGAGAGATCATTCAGTGTGTGCCCACATGGGAGGTGGCATATGCATCCAACGAGCGGAATAAGGATACCATTTCGATCGAATGCTGTCATCCGGACGAAACAGGAAAGTTTACAGAAGAAACCTATCAGTCGATGGTGCAGCTGACCGCATGGCTTTGCAGAAAGTACAGTCTGACTGCGGATACAGTGATCCGCCATTATGATGTGACCGGAAAAAATTGTCCGAAATACTTTGTGGAAAATGAAGAGGCATGGGCGAATTTCAAAGAGGATGTGGCGAATGCACTGGCGAAAGGCGGTACGGATTAAAGGAAACGAAAAAGTATATCTCTTGCGGTCTGAAACAATGCTTGTTATAATAAACGGACAGAAGAGTTGAAGGGAAAGGGCAGAGGGAGAAAATATGAATGAATTGATAAAAAAGTTTCGGGAATCATGTGATTATAATATCGTACTGATCGGATTTATGGGAGCTGGAAAATCGACGGTGGCAAGAACTTTGGGAGAATGGTTTGACATGGATATTGTGGAAATGGATGAACTTATCTCAGAACGTCAAGGGATGAGAATTCCGGAGATTTTTGAAAAGCACGGAGAAGAGTATTTCCGGAATCTTGAGACGAATCTTCTGATTGAGCTGCAAAAAGCAAGTCGGACGATTATTTCCTGCGGCGGCGGTGCTGCAATGCGTAGTCAGAATGTAAGTGAAATGAAAAAAAATGGATATGTGGTCCTGCTGACAGCTGCTCCAAAGACGATTCTGGAACGTGTCAAAGAGAATGATGACAGACCTCTGCTGAAGAATCATAAGAATGTGGAATATATCGCACAACTGATGGAAAAGCGCCGGGAGAAATATGAGACGGCAGCAGATTTGATCGTGCAGACAGATAAGAAGAATGTGCAGGAAATCTGCAAAGAGATGATTACAAAATTGATGGAGATGGATAGTAGAGATGTTTGATAAATTTTTTCCGGATGAATACCTGGCATCCACCTATGTGATTCCTTTTGAAGAGCTGTATGAGAAGGGATACCGGGGAGTCATCTTTGATATCGACAATACACTGGTACCACACGGAGCACCGGCAGATGAAAGGGCAAAAAAGCTGTTTACGCGTTTAAACAAAATCGGATTTTCCTCCTGCCTTCTGTCAAATAATCAGAAACCGCGTGTGGAGATGTTTAATCAGGAGATACAGACTGCTTATATCTATAATGCTCACAAGCCTTCAATCAAGAATTATGAGAAGGCAATGAAGATTATGGGGACAACAAAGGAGCGCACTCTGTTTGTTGGCGATCAGCTGTTTACCGATGTATGGGGGGCAAAGAGAACCGGGATTCACAGTATTTTGGTGAAGCCGATCCATCCAAAAGAGGAGATTCAGATCGTTTTGAAGCGTTATTTGGAGAAAATTGTTCTTCATTTTTATAAAAAGAAGCGGAAACTGGATAAAAAAGGTTGAAAAAAGACAGAATCTATTATAGAATTATAAACAGTCGAGAAAAGGCAGCGCATAAAGTGCGCATTTGAAGGAGGATTACAGATGATTTCAGCAGGAGATTTTAAAAATGGTGTTACCGTTGAGATTGACGGAAATATCTATCAGATCTTAGAATTCCAGCACGTAAAACCTGGAAAAGGTGCAGCATTTGTTAGAACAAAATTAAAAAATATCATCAGTGGCGGTGTTGTTGAGAAAACTTTCAGACCAACTGAAAAATTCCCGAAAGCACATATTGACAGAAAAGACATGCAGTATCTTTACAGAGACGGAGATCTGTTCAACTTTATGGACGTAGAGACATATGATCAGATCGCTCTGAACGAAGATGTTGTAGGAGATTCTCTGAAATTTGTAAAAGAGAACGAAGTAGTAAAGATCTGTTCACACAATGGAAATGTATTCTCAGTAGAGCCACCTCTGTTCGTAGAGCTTGCGATCACAGAGACAGAGCCTGGATTCAAGGGAGATACAGCACAGGGAGCTACAAAACCTGCAACTGTAGAGACAGGAGCAATTGTTATGGTACCATTGTTCGTAGAACAGGGAGATGTACTGAAGATTGATACACGTTCAGGAGAATATCTCTCACGTGTTTAATACGAAGGAGACGCCTCAGGGCGTCTTTTTCTTTTGGTAAGGAGAGTTGTTTCATTTATAGAATCTTTATAGATAGTTCATATAAAGTTCGTTGTATTTTGCATCAGAGTCGGATATAATCAAGAAACATAATATTGTTCAAATCAGATTTCAAAGGCACATTCGTGCCGCATTTCTCAAAAAGATGAGCACACAATCAGGAAGGAGACAGTATGGAATATAGAGAATTTGTGTGCGCAGCAATTGAAACAATGAATCAAAAGGAGGGGAAAAACGGGATACAGGCAAGAGAACACAGAGCAGTAAAAAACAACGGGAAGATTCGTGTTGGATTGTTGCTTCAGGAAACGGGATCCAATCTGTTTCCGACAATCTATCTGGAGGAATATTATGAGAAGTTTCAAAAAGGGGAAACTCTGGAACAGATTGTGTCGGAGATCAGCCAGCTTTATCAAAAGATCAAGGCAAAAAATATCATAGATGTGGATTCTTTTTTTAATCTGGAATCATGGAAGAATAAGCTGGGGATCAAAGTGATAAAAACGGAGAAAAACAGGGAATTACTGGAGGAAATCCCGCATTTGGATGTGCTGGATCTTTCGCTGACCTTTTATGTCATTTTAGACCGGCAATGTGAGGGAAGCGCAACAATGCAGATCACAAATGAGTATATGAGGCAATGGAATCTTGAAACAGAGGAATTATATGAAATGGCCATGCGAAGTGCTGTCAGACTGCTTCCGGCAGAATTCTGCTCACTTCCCGATATGATCCGCAGGATAACCGGAATTGAAGTGGAGGCGATCCGCGGCATGCAGAGAGAATGTCAGATGTATGTGCTGACGAATTCCAGCAAGATCCAGGGGGCAGCCTGTATGTTTTATCCGCATGTTCTTGAGATGATCGGTGAAATTTTGAAAGAGGATTTTTATATTCTCCCGAGCAGTATCCATGAAGTGATCATTTTGCCGAAATCAAAAGGAATTGCAAAAGAGGAACTGGATGCTATGATACAGGATATCAATCATACACAGGTAGACACAGAAGAAGTGCTCAGTGATCATGCATATCTTTATGAAAGAGGATTGGGGAAAATACAAATGGCCTTTTAAAAAGAAAAGATGGAATGAGAAATTTGAAAGAAATGCTCTTTACAAGATTGTAAAATTGTGCTAGGATATATAAAGTGTCCGGTTGAAATTCAAAGGACACAAAAGATTATGCGTCTGTAGCTCAGTGGATAGAGCGATGCCCTCCGGAGGCATGTGCGGCGGTTCGACTCCGCCCAGACGTGTATTTTTTATATCGAAAAGAGATCAGTAAAAGGGATTGAGCGGCATCCGGGCGGATGTGCTTCAATCCCTTCTTTTAAATCAAATTCACGTTTCTTTGCAAAATCCGATAAGTAATAAAGTATCCTGCAATGGCAAGTACTGTCGTAGTACAGGTTCCGATCAGGAGCATCTGAAAGAAATACTCTGAAAAGCTGGTCTGTGCAGGAGAAAAAACATAATCAGGAAAGACACTGGTGATGATGGATACTCCTATGCTGATAATCTGAGTAATGAGATTCAGAATAAAATATACAGCAATGGATACAATGATCCGATGTGCGGGAACCAGCTGTCCGATTGCAATACTTGTATAAATAAATAGCACGCAGGAAAGAATTCCGACAAATGAAAAAAATACAACAAGACCGCAAAAGGAAGAGAAGGACATACCAAGTGCAGCCTGAAAGTCAGGTTTGATCCTTTCCAGAGCAGACTGTATATTGTCTCCCGAAATCAAAAACCACGCAGCGGCAAAGCAGATTGTAAGATCCAGCACATACCAGATGGAGGCAGACAGAATCTTCGCCCAGAGCTGGGTCAGCGGTGACGCCGGAAGCGTCCAGGTGATGTATCCTTCATCTGTAAATAGGTTCTTATAAAACCGGACGGCGTACATGATACAGCATCCAAAGGAAATCGCAGAAAACAGCATTGTGAGCACGACGATCAAAAGGGCGATAACAGGAGCAAATTCTTCAGGATCTGCTGAAAAGTCAAGATGATCGATTACAAGGAAGCGTGCCATCAGACAGCCGATGATCAGAATGATATGCAGGACTGCAAACATACGTACTCCATATTTTAAATCATGTTTGATCAATTTTTTTAACATCGAAATACCTCCCGGAATAAAGCATCTACCGATTTTTTGTGTCCCCTGCGGATCTCATCGACAGAAGCGGTGAGCGTAATCTGCCCGTTTTGCAGAAATAAAACCCGATCCAGAACATTTTCTACATCTGCGATCAAATGGGTAGAGATCAAAACAGACGCATCTTCGTTGTAGTTTGTCAGGATGGTCCGGAGAATATAATCTCTGGCTGCAGGATCTACACCGCCGATCGGTTCATCTAATACGTAAAGCTGTGCATCCCGGCTCATGACAAGGATGAGCTGGACTTTTTCTTTTGTCCCCTTTGAGAGTGTTTTCAGACGAAGCGAAGGATCGATATCCAGATCTTTTAACATCGTATGAGCACGGGAGACATCAAAATCGGAGTAAAAGTCACTGTAATAGGAAATCAGCTCTGAAATCCTGCGGCGTTCATCCAGACATCCGCGCTCCGGAAGATAGGAAACGATTTTCTTCGTCTCTACACCGGGAACTGATCCGTTTACTGTGATCTGTCCGTCAGTTGGTAAAAGAAGCCCGTTGATCAGTTTGATCAGAGTCGTCTTTCCGCTTCCGTTTGGTCCAAGCAGGCCGATGATCTCTCCACGTTCCAGAGTCAGATCAACATTGGAAAGTGCAAAAAAGTGATTGAATTTTCGGGTCAGCCCTTTGCATTCGAGAATGGGGTTCATAGGTCTACCTCCTTGAGTGCTTTTTGTATCAATGCAGCAGTTTCTTCTTTCTGAAAGCCGAGCTGTTTCATCTTTTCAAGAAACTGCAGGATATGTTCGGATGCGAGACTGGTCTTCATTTCATCCAGCAGCTGGGTATCTTCTGTAATAAAACGTCCGCTTGTTCGCTGAGAATATACCAGTCCGCTCCGTTCCAGTTCGGAGAGTGCTTTTTGCATTGTGTTCGGATTCACGGCAGCTTCTACGGCGAGATCCCGGACAGAGGGAAGTCTGTCACCGGGTTTGTAGATACCGGATACGATATCCTGCTGAATACGCTCCATCAACTGTAGATAGATGGGACGGTCATTGTCCAATTCCCATGGCATTTGATCACCTCGTTTTCTATGAAAAACTAACTGTACTATATATATAATACAATCGTATAATGAAGTTGCGGATTTGTCAAGTTACTTTTCATTTGCCGCAAGAATTTCGGCAGGCAGTTCCGGGTGAAAGATCCCTTCCTTTAACATACGAATCTCATATTTGTAAGGCGCATAGGATTTCTTCTCTTTGACAGCCGATGGAATGTACGGTGTTTCCAGAATTTTCGGGATATCCATAAAATCTTTGTGGTGTACGATATGGTGTATCGCGTCAAATCCGATATGTCCGAAACCGATATTGGCATGCCGGTCTTTTGCGGCTCCCGGAATATTTTTACTGTCATTAATGTGAAAGACGGCAATCTGATCTTTTCCGATCAGGCGGTCGAACTCATCGATCACATCATCGAAATGGTGGATGATATCATATCCGCTGTCACTGGTATGGCAGGTGTCAAAGCAGACTCTCAGCTTGTCATTGTATACAACGCCGTCATAAATCTGTGCAAGCTCTTCAAATGTGCGGCCGATTTCGGAACCTTTTCCGGCCATGGTTTCCAGTGCGATATGACAGGGAGTATCTGCTGTCAGGACAGAGTTGAGTCCTTTGATGATCTGGCGGATTCCGGCGTCAGTTCCGGCTCCTACATGAGAACCCGGATGAAGTACCAGAGTATGGCTTTTGCAGGCGGCAGTGCGCTCAATCTCCTTTGCCAGGAATTCGACTGCAAGTTCAAATGTTTCAGGTTTTACAGAATTTCCCAGATTGATGATATAGGGAGCATGTACGATGATTTCGTCAATGCCATGTTCTTTCATATATTCCCAGGCAGGTGAAATATTCAGTTCACTGATTTCTTTGCGCCGTGTGTTCTGCGGAGCTCCTGTATAGAACATAAATGTGTTTGCGCCGTAGGAAACGGCTTCTTTTGCGGAACCAAGCAGCATCTCTTTACCGCTCATGCCCACGTGTGATCCTAATTTCATAACATATATCCTCTTCTTTCCTTATTATATAAATCCTTTCGGATGCGTGTACAAACAGCTTGCCGTAAAGCATTATACATGATAAAATAGCAAAATGAAAGAAAAATAGAACGGAGAGTGGAACAGAAGTGAAAACATTGTTGGAACTGATTACAATAGAAATGAAAGAAGCCTTTGAGGCAGCCGGTTATGATGCGGCATTTGCGAAAGTGACCTTGTCAAACCGTCCGGATCTGTGTGAATACCAGTGCAACGGAGCAATGGCAGCAGCAAAAACTTACAAAAAGGCACCGATCATGATCGCAAATGATGTGGTGGCAGGACTGCAGGAAAAAGACTGTTTTGAAATGGCAGAAGCGGTGAATCCGGGATTTATCAATCTGAAAGTAAAACCATCCTTTGCAGCAGCATTTCTCAATGAGATGGCAGCGAGTGAAAAGCTGGGAGTGGAAGAGATGGAGACACCAAAGACGATCATGGTGGATTACGGCGGACCGAATGTGGCAAAACCGCTGCATGTAGGACATTTGCGTTCTGCGATCATCGGAGAGAGTGTAAAGCGGATTCTGCGTTATAAAGGAAACAAAGTAATCGGTGATATTCATCTGGGAGACTGGGGATATCAGATGGGGCTGATCATTACAGAATTGCAGAAGAGAAAACCTGAGCTTCCATATTTTGATGAAAACTTCACCGGAGAATATCCGAAAGAGGCGCCGTTTACGATCGGAGAGCTTGAGGAAATCTACCCGACGGCCAGCGCTTATGCAAAAGAACATGAAGAGTATCGTGAAAAAGCACTGCAGGCGACGTTCCTTTTGCAGAACGGACATCCGGGATTCCGTGCGATCTGGAATCACATTATGGCAGTTTCTGTAGCAGATTTGAAGAAAAACTATGCAAATCTGAACGTGTCTTTCGATCTCTGGAAGGGAGAGGCAGATGCCCAGAAATATATTCCGGATATGGTGGAGATGCTCAAAGAAAAAGGATATGCGCACTATGATGAAGGTGCTCTTGTAGTGGATGTACAGGAAGAGACAGACAAAAAAGAAGTGCCTCCGTGTATGATCTTAAAGTCAGACGGGGCTGCACTGTATGACACGACAGATCTGGCGACACTGGTAGAGAGAGAAGAACTGTACCAGCCGGACGAAGTGATTTATGTGGTAGATAAGCGTCAGGAGCTTCACTTTGTACAGGTATTCCGCTGTGCAAAGAAGACCGGAATCGTAAAACCGGAGACAGAACTGGAATTTTTAGGATTCGGTACGATGAACGGAAAAGACGGCAAGCCGTTTAAGACAAGAGAAGGCGGCGTGATGCGTCTGGAAAATCTGATTCGTGAAATCAACGAAGAGATGTACAAGAAGATCATGGACAACCGTACGGTTTCCGAGGAAGAGGCAAAGAAGACTGCACAGATGGTAGGACTTGCTGCGATCAAATATGGTGATCTTTCCAATCAGGCATCCAAAGATTATGTCTTTGATGTAGACCGCTTTACTTCCTTTGAAGGAAATACGGGACCGTACATTCTGTACACAATTGTCCGCATCAAGTCGATCCTGAATAAATACCAGGAAGAAAACAGTCTGGAGGATCTGGTGATCAGAGAGGCATCCAGTGAATTTGAAAAAGCACTGATGCTGGAATGTGCAAAATTCAATGATGTGATCGAGACAGTTTATGAAGAGACAGCGCCGCACAAGCTGTGTGCATATATTTATGATCTGGCCAACGCATTTAATAAATTCTATCATGAGACAAAGATCCTTTCAGAGGAAGACGCAGAGAAGAAGAAAGGTTATATCGCGCTTTTGAAACTGACAAAAGAGGTTCTGGAGAGTTGTATCGATCTGCTTGGATTTGAAGCGCCGGAGAGGATGTAGGATATGACGGAAAAATTGTTTTATCTGGACAGTCATCTGCAGAGATTTTCTGCGCAGGTAGAGCAGTGTGTCCCGGATGGAGAAAACTGGCAGATCGTGCTGGATCGGACTGCCTTTTTTCCGGAAGGGGGAGGACAGTATGCGGATACAGGGATACTTGGCAGTGCGCGAGTGCTGGATGTGCAGGAAAAGGATGGTGTGATTTTTCACAGGACAGATGCGCCTCTTTCGGTTGGGGACTGTGTAGAGGGAAGGATTGACTGGGATCTTCGTTTTATGAAGATGCAGCAGCATACCGGAGAGCATATCGTTTCCGGGTTGGTTCATAAAAGGTTTGGGTATCAAAATGTGGGATTCCATCTGGGAAGTGAAGACTGCACGATGGATTTCAACGGAGAGATTACCAAAGAGGAGATTCGCGAGATTGAATGGGAAGCCAATCGGGCAGTGGTGCGAAATCTGGAAGTGGAAGTGACCTATCCGGATCAGAAAGCACTCCAGACGCTTGTATACCGCAGTAAGATTGAGATTGAAGGTCAGGTACGGATCGTGACGATCCCGGAATATGATGTGTGTGCGTGCTGTGCGCCGCATGTGAAACAAACAGGGGAGATCGGGCAGATCCGTCTGACGGGAGTGCAGCGTTATAAAGGCGGCGTCCGTGTGACCATGCTCTGTGGATTCCGTGCGTTGGAGGATTACCGCAGGAAAGCAGAGAGTACAGGGTGTATTTCTTCTGCTCTGTGTGTGAAAGAAGAAGACGTGGCGCAGGGAGTAGAAAAATTAAAAAATGACTGTACAGAATGGAAGCAGAGATATGCGCAGTTAAAGCGAGACATGCTTGCCATTCGTGCAGAAAGGCTGGCCGGGCAATCGGAGGATGTGATTGTGTTTGCGGATGATCTGGAGGGAGAAGAGCTGAGGATTCTGATGAATCTTGTTCTGGATCATGGCAAACGGCTCTGTGCAGTATTTGGCGGAGATGAGGAGCATGGTTTCCGTTATGTGATCGGAAGCAGGATATTGGATATGAGACCGCTTGCAAAAGAACTGAATGAGACATTTCATGGCAGAGGCGGCGGAAAATCGGAGATGGTCCAGGGCAGTGTGCAGGGAAATGAGAGTGAGATGAGGGCATGGATACAGGAGAAAGCGAGGAAAATGAATGGATAGAAATTCAGAACCGGTGAAATTCTGGCATGTATGTGGTCCACTCTTATTGTATTGGGTGATTCAGTTTGTTGCCCAGTTAGTGGCAGAGCTTGCGGTGATGATTCCGCATATCGGTCAGGTTATGGATTATGACGCACTGGAAAAGAGCACTACGACAGAAGAGATGACCAAGGCGATTATGAGCAGTGTGCAGGCAATGTACGAGATCGTGGGTAAATATATTATGCCGATTCTTGCGTTCAGTGCGCTTTGTACGTTGTTTTTGACGGTACCGCTGTTTTTGAAAGACCGGAAGAAGGAACGAATACTTTATAAACAGGCAGTGAAAGTTCCGGGAGTCAAGAAGTATCTGGTCGTTTTCGGACTGGGAAGTGCATTTTGTATCGGATTAAATTGTCTGATGATGTTGTCTGCCCTGGCGTTGTCCTCCTTCGCGTACAGCGATGTGGATATGCAGACGAATGTGGTCGTGCAGTTGATTTGTATGGGGATCATCGTGCCGGTTGCGGAAGAGTTGATGTTCAGGGGGCTTGTTTTTAAAAGATTACGTGAAAAGAGTACATTCTTTAGTGCGGCTCTGCTTTCGTCTTTGATTTTCGGATTGATGAACGGGAATCTGCTGCAAATCCTCTATGTCGGAGCAATGGGAATGGTGCTTGCCTATTCCTATGAGATTTGTGGGACGATCAAGGTGCCGATCCTGCTTCATATTACAGTAAATGTGATGGGAATTCTTCTGACAGACAGTGCACTGGGAGCCTGGATCCAAGGCGATATCATGCGTCTTGGAGGGGCGGTTATAGTCAGCGCCTTTGTCGGTTCTTCCATGTATGTGCTTTTGCGGGGGATGAAGAAGCAGGAAGTACCGCCTGTTGAATAAAGCTTTTAGGAAAAAGATTACGGTTTACGCCGGTGGGGGTGAATCGTAATTTTTTTTGTTTATTAATATTTAAGAATTTATACATTGACTTTCAGGAGTCAGAGACGTATAATTCATACATAACTTAATCGACGGAAGTTCTTCCGGCAGAGGTTATAAGTTCCATGGATCGTAATGAGATCCAGTCAAGAAATCAAGTGTTAATTTCTAACAGATTTCAGTTATTTTAAGTGTTTTATAATGAATCATATATGGCAATAGTCTGTAGAAGATACAGGCTCAGTTCTGATATTCCTGTCTGAGAAAATCATTTCTATTTTTATCTTACGATCTTACAGATTTCCGGAATGCAGAAAATAATTATCGATTTAAACTTTCAAAGTTTAAATAATACAACAATATAAAATATGCAATATATGTGCAGAAAAAGAAAGGAGGAAGTCTGATGAGAAGAGAAAAAGATGAAAAAGGCTGAAATTCTATAAAAATCCGGTAAAAAGTAAACAAAATCATGAAAAAGAATCAAAAGGAGTAGAAAAGTATGAAAGCATTTATGGAAGAATATGGAGTAATCGTAGTAGCAGCAATCGTCATCATGATCATTGTAGTAGCAGCATCACCAATCGGAGACAGCATTAAAAGCGGAATTATGGAAGCAGTACAGAAATTGACGAACGCACTTGCAGATGCAAATGGAGTCAGCTAATGAAAATATCCAGGGAAGCATGGGTTTTGAAAGAGGAGTGCTTCGGACCGCTGCTCCCATATGTAAAAGATCAGCAGGTTACAGACATCAATTATAACGGGACTGATGTGTGGATCGAACATTTAAAATATGGGATTCGAAAAGCTCCGGTGAATCTGACACCGGAGTTCGCAGGCCGATTTAGCGTTCTGATTTCTAATATTGTGAGTGAACAAATCAATAAATTTAATAATGTTCTGGAAGCGGAGACGGACACTCTCAGGATTTCGATCATTCATCCAAGCGTGACAAATACAGGGTATTCCATCTCTATTCGAAAAACACCAGCGGTTATGCGTATGACAGAAGAAAAAATGCTGGCCGATGGATACTGTTCCAGAGAGGTGCTTCTGTTTCTGAGAAATTGTATGGAAGCAAAATTGAATATGGTCTTTTGCGGGTGTCCGGGAGCTGGAAAAACAGAATTGCTGAAATTTTTAACACAATTTATACCGAAGCACGAAAAGGTGATGACCATTGAAGATAACCTTGAGATTCATTATCGGGATATTAATCCGGGGGCAAACTGTGTGGAACTGAAAGTGGATGAAGAATTTTTCTCTTATACGAAAGCAATCAAATCTGCACTTCGGCAAAATCCGCAATGGGTGCTTCTGTCAGAAGCGCGTTCTACAGAAGTGAAGTATCTTTTAGAATGCTTTTCGACAGGTCTTCACGGACTGACGACACTTCATACAGATGATACGAGGAAGATTCCTGACCGGATTCAGAATATGATGCAGGATTCTTACGCGGCATCCAGAATGGAAAATGACATCTACAGTTTTTTGAATGTAGGAATATTGCTCTGCAAAAAGGCAACCGGAAATGGAAAGGTCTTTCGGTTTGTCGATCAGATCTGCCTGTTTGACAGAATCGGAGAAGAAAACCGAAAGTATCTGATCGTGGAAAATGGAAAAGTAGTGTCCAGAGAAATTTCTGAGAATATCAGAAAAAAATTTCAATGGGCAGGAATAAGATCCCCCTTTTTGGGAGAAAGCGAGGGGAAAATGGTGTGCAGGTAAAACAAAAAAAGAAAAGGCGAAAAAGGCACATGTTTCACTATTGGAATCCGAAACTGCTGAATCTGGAGATTCAGCGGTGTGGATACACATTCAGTGCTTCGTCCTATGTGAAATATCTGTTGGCGGTCTATCTGGGAATTGCAGGATTTGCCTATCTTTTTCAACTGCAGATTTTCTTTTCAGTGATTGTAATGGCAGCGGCATCGATATTTGTGCCAACGGTATTTTTAATGAATTATAAAAATCTGTATGAAGAAAAGAAGTTTGAAGATCTGACTGCCTATATGGAACAGCTTTTATATTCGTTTAAACGCAGGGCAAAGATTCTGACGGCGCTGGAAGATACAAAATTATTGTTCCGTCAGGGAGAGAGCCGTTTATACAATGGAATCGAATATGCAGTAGAGCATATCCAGTCCGCACAAAGTGAGGGAAACATTTATCAGGAGGCGTTTTCAGAAATTGAAAAAGAGTATGGATGTAAAAGATTGTATAAGATCCATGATTTTTTGATGCAGGTAGAGCAGTCGGGAGGAAGCCCGGATGCAGCTATTGAGATTTTACTGAATGACAGAAAAATGTGGATTGAGAGGATTTATGGTCTGCAGAAAGAAAAAAAGAATATCAAGGTCAAGGTAACGATCGGGATCGGACTCTCTTTTCTGATCTGTGCCATGAGTATTCTGATGCTGCCCAAAGAGTTTGATATCACACAGAATCCAATTTCTCAGGCGGTTACGACAGGAGTGGTGATTCTCAATATGCTGATCTGGTATGCAGCGCAGAAAAAACTTTCCGGCAGTTTGATCTTATCAGATGAAGATGTCGATGAAGCGGAAATTCGGGAAAAATATAAGTATGTTGTGAAGGGAAACCGGGAAAAGGGAAGGCTTAAATATAGTATCATTGGATGTATCTTCGGTGTGACGGCGATCTTACTGGGGAATACTGTGGGGATGACAGCAGCAGGTGCGGCGGGTGCAGCAGCAATCTGGATGTTGACGCAGGAGAAGCGAAAATATAAACATGCCAGAAAACGTGTATTACGTGAGGTGGAAAAACAATTTCCGGAATGGCTGATGAATCTGTCCCTGCAGCTTCAGACGGATAATGTGCATGTATCTTTAAAGAAGACAATACCGGACGCACCGTTTATCTTAAAACAGGATTTAACGCGACTGGTAGAAGAAATCGAACAGCAGCCGAATGCACTTCAGCCTTATCTCCGCTTTATGAGAGAGTTCCAGATTCCGGATGTGCTTTCTGCAATGAAGATCTTGTATTCCATGGCAGAATTTGGAATTGGAGATATGGGAGGGCAGATTGATGCGCTGGTACAGAGAAATACCGTTATGATGGATCGGGCAGAGCGTTTGAAGGAAGAAGATCTGATGGCAGGTGTTGGGTTTCTTGTACTGCTTCCAATGATCACGGGAGTCGTAAAAATGCTCGCAGATCTGGTACTGGTCATTTTGGGGATTTTGTCTGTTGTAAATACAATTTAGAAGGTTTGAGAGAAAAGAGGGCGATATCATGAAAGAATTTTTGGAAGAATACGGTTCGATCATCGTAATTTCAATCATCGGATATGCGGTCATGTCCGGTTTATGGAAGATTTTAATACAGGTAAGTTCTGTTTGAGAAGGAGAATAGCGGAATGAAAGAATTTATGGAAGAGTATGGCGGTGTGATCGTGACGTGTATGCTGGGAATCATGCTGCTTGGACTTTTGTATTCGCTGCTTGCTTCAGGAGGTCAGCTGCATAGGCTGGCAGAGCTGTTTTTTGACGGGATAGGGATAAAAATGTCAGGAGGGCAGATGTGAAGAGCTGGATCGGAGAATATGGAAAAATCGCAGCAATGGCAATTATCCTGGCCGTATTATTTGCATTTGTTTGGAATCGTACTGATCATGGATATCTGGGCGCGCTTTCAAAGGCAGAGCCAAAATCATTTTTAAAAGCAACCGATAATTCCGATTTTCTTGTACAGTTGAAACCGAGACCGGATCCGGTCTTGACGGTATCTGTCAGTAAACTGAAGTATCAAAGAAGATATGACCTTCTTCATGGAAAAGAAATCAGTGCCAGGGCTGTGGACGCGGATGGAAGAGAGCTTCCGGTCAGCGTGATAAAACTGATCGCTCCAGATGGAAGTCAGCTGGAAAAGGAACTAAATCCAGAGGCGTTTTGGACAGCGCAGAGAGGTGTTTATGAGATTACTTATCAGGCAGAGGAAAACTATCAGGGGGCTTATATTAGAAAAGTAACAAAGGTATGTCGGGTTACAGTAGATTAAAGTGCGGTTGAAAGGAAAAGAAAAATGAAAGGTGCGATCGAAACAATGGTGGGAGTTGTACTGATTGCCTTCATGGCAGTGCTGAGTACTGCCTATATCAGCGCATCGTTGAATACACAGAAGGCACAGGCTTATCATTCTACAGTTGTAACAGAGATTGAAGCGAGTGATTATAATGCAGAGGTTCTGGAGAAATGTAAAAAGAAAGCGCTGGAAAACGGATATGAAAATCTGGATATTCAGGTTGTGACCAGTGCGGCAGGAAGCAAATATGCAAAAGTGACATTGGCATACCGGTACACGATTCCACTTTTGAATATGCTTTTGGAGCATCAGATCACAGGATATGCAAAATAGAAAAAAGGGGAAAGGAGAGTATGCCAGGAACGGATGAGACATGCAGTGATGGGATTTTTTATTTTAATTATGCTGATTTTTGCAGGAGCATCGATTTATACGGCGGAGACAAAGACGATGCATCAGAATGAGCTGGACAGTATTCTGGGAGCAGCAATGGAAGAATCGATGGAGATTCTGACAGTGAATCCGACATATTCGATCGGGAAAGAGATGGAAGGAAAAGAGCTGGCAGCAGATTTTATTCAGAATATGCTCATGCGAACAACCAGCAAATCGACATTTGAAGTAGAGATACTGACAGCAGATGCGCAGAAAGGTTTGCTGGATGTGCGGGTGACGGAATATTATCGACAGATATGGGGAACGGGAAAGGCAGTTGCCAGAAAAACTGTGATATTGGATGATGTAGAAGGAAAAGAAGAGGTTTTCTCTAAGATATCATTCTGGAAATCATACAAAGATAATAAAGGCGAGGAAAAACGTATTGTAAAGCAGGTGGTAGTTCCGGAGGGGATTTTGCTGCCAAAGGAAATACTGCCGGTTGAAAATGAAAGTGGAGATGAGAAAGTGAAAGGCTGGAGAGCTGTCGGCCAGTCGGAAAACACCATATATACAAAAGAAAATATCGGGACAGTGCAGGCGAAAGGCGATATGGATTTTGAAGCTGTTTATGAGAAAACCGGCAGTAAGGCAGATTAAAAAGGAAAAATATTACAAAAATATTAAAAAGTTATTGCTTTTTCATCACGTATCGAATATAATTCTTATTGTATGATTAAACTTGGCGATAATACCACACAATCCTTTCAAAATACCACAAACTGTATTGAAAAAGTGCGGAAAATCAGGTATTATGTAGAATATGTGGGGACATAAATAAGAATATTAAGGATAGGTGAAAGTATGAAAATGAAAAAAGTACGAAGTGTACTGCTTGCGGCAGCATTAACGTGTTCCATGATAGTTACACCTGTTATGGCGGCACCAGATGATACAACAAGTCTTCAGAATCAGAAAGAATCAGCTCAGAATGAAGTGAACGGTCTTCAGGCACAGCTGAATGAATTGTTTACAAAGACAAATGATCTGGAAACACAGCTGATCAACAAAGGGCAGGAGATTACCAAGGCTCAGGAAGACCTGGCTGTAGCAGAAGAGAAAAAGCAGCAGCAGTATGAAGATATGAAGCTTCGTATTAAATACATGTATGAGGAAGGCGATACTTCAGCATTAGAACGTATTGTAGCTTCCGGAAGTATCTCGGAGATGCTTACTCAGACGGAATATGTGGAGAAAGTACATACATATGACCGTGATAAGTTGCGGGAATATGCAGAGACAGTTCAGGAAGTAGAAGATCTGAAGACATCTCTGGAATCAGATATGACAAAACTGCAGAATCTGGATGAGGAGTACAAGACACAGACAGCAGAGCTGTCAAGTACGATTGAGTCCAAGAGAGCAGAAGTGTCTAACTTGGATGCAATGATTCAGGAAGCTGCAAGAGCGGCAGTAGAAGCTGCGAAAAAGGAACAGGAAAAGAACAACACGGTAAATAATGAAAATACCAATACACCGTCAGGCGGTGGAGATAATAGCGGTGGAACTGTAACGCCGGCACCAGAGCCGACACCAACTCCGGATCCGACACCGACACCGACACCAACTCCGGATCCGACACCAACTCCGACACCGACACCGGAACCAAATTACAATCCGTCTACCGGAAATGCAGTCGTGGATCGTGCATACAGCTGGGTAGGAAAAGCGGAATATGTATGGGGAGCATGCAGTCCGGGAGCGTTTGACTGTTCCGGTTTTGTAGCGTATTGTCTGACTGGCAATTATGCTCGTCTTGGTACAACGTATACATTCCTTGGATGGCCGCAGGTAAGCAACCCGCAGCCGGGAGATGTGGCAGTAAATGCAGAGCATTGTGGAATCTACATCGGCGGTGGCCAGATGATCCATGCAGCAGATTATGGAATCGGTGTTATTGTAGGACCGGTTCAGAGCGGTATGATCTACGTTCGTTACTAAAGAAAAAATCATATACAAAGTACAAAAGAAAAGCCCTGATGGTCATCGTGTCATCAGGGCTTTAAGATTCTTAGATCAGTTTTTGTGGAACAATTTCAAGCCAGTATCCATCCGGATCAGAGATGAAGTAAATTCCCATTCCCGGATTTTCGTAGCAGATACATCCCATTTCTTTGTGCTTGTTGTGAGCTGCATCGAAATCATCCACTTCAAACGCAAGATGGATCTCATTGTCTCCCAGGTTGTAAGGGCGATCCATATCGCGCAGCCAGGTCAGCTCTAAAAGATGTGGAGTAGTTCCGTCTCCAAGGTAGACCAGGGTAAAGCTTCCATCCTCAGCGTCTTTTCTGCGAACTTCCGTCAGATCCAGAGCTTCTTTGTAAAATGCAAGAGATTTATCCAGATCCAGTACATTTAAATTGTTGTGTGCAAATGTAAATTTCATAGAGTACATCCTTTCTTTTTCTTTTCCATCAGCATACCATAGAAAGTCCTTGCAATCCAGTATTTTCTATGATATACTACTAGCGTTGCGAAAAAACACGTATGCGTGGTATCACTGAAGGTGCCTAAGTTTGACGATAAGACAAGCCGGTCTCAGTGTAAAGAAAGTATACGGAAGTAAAAAACCAATTTGGAGGAAAAAACATGAGCGTTATTTCAATGAAACAACTTTTAGAAGCAGGTGTTCATTTCGGACATCAGACAAGAAGATGGAACCCTAAAATGGCTCCATATATCTACACAGAGAGAAATGGTATTTACATCATCGACCTGCAGAAATCTGTAGGAATGGTTGACGATGCTTACAAAGCAGTTTCTGATATTGCAGCAGAAGGCGGCACAATCCTTTTCGTAGGAACAAAGAAACAGGCTCAGGATGCAATCAAAACAGAAGCAGAGCGTTGTGGAATGTTCTACGTAAACGAGAGATGGTTAGGTGGAATGCTGACAAACTTCAAGACAATCCAGAGCCGTATCGCACGTCTGAAAGACATCGAGAGAATGGCAGAAGACGGAACATTTGATGTACTTCCTAAAAAAGAAGTAATCGAGCTGAAAAAAGAGTGGGAAAAACTGGAGAAGAACCTTGGCGGAATCAAAGAAATGAAAAAGATTCCGGATGCGATCTTCATCGTAGATCCTAAAAAAGAAAGAATCTGTGTACAGGAAGCACACACTCTGGGAATTCCGCTGATCGGAATCTGTGATACAAACTGTGATCCGGAAGAACTGGATTACGTAATCCCAGGTAACGATGATGCGATCAGAGCAGTAAAATTAATCGTTTCCAAAATGGCTGATGCTGTTATCGAAGCAAATCAGGGAGCAGCAGAAGATGCATATTATGAGGAAGCTGAAGAAGCAGTAGCTGAAGAGACTGTAGAAGCAGAATAATTATGAACGTAAATGCTTCAGCCTGAACATCAGGTTGGAGCATTTTTGGTAAACTATTTCAATTCATGGAGGAAAAAATCATGGCAATCACAGCAAGCATGGTAAAAGAGTTAAGAGAGATGACAGGTGCAGGAATGATGGACTGCAAAAAAGCTCTGAATGAAACAAACGGAGATATGGATGCAGCAATCGAGTTCTTAAGAAAGAACGGACAGGCAAAAGCTGAGAAAAAAGCTGGAAGAATTGCGGCAGAAGGTATCGTAAAAGCTGTTGTTAAAGACGACAAAGTAGCAGCAATTGTAGAAGTAAACTCTGAGACAGACTTCGTAGCTAAGAACGAAGAGTTCCAGGGATTTGTAGATGCAGTTGTGAATCAGGTTGCAGATTCTGATGCAACAGATATGGATGCATTCATGGCAGAAGCTTGGGCAGCTGATACAACAAAGACTGTAAAAGATGCTCTTGTTGAAAAAGTAGCAGTAATCGGAGAAAACCTGAACATCAGAAGATTTGAAAAGATCGTAACAGACGGATGTGTTGTAGATTATATCCACGGCGGCGGACGTATTGGTGTTCTGATCGAAGCAGAGGCAGACGTAGTAAACGATGAAATCAAAAAATGCTTAAAGAACGTAGCTATGCAGGTAGCAGCTATGTCTCCAAAATATACATCTCGTGCAGAAGTTTCTCAGGAATACATGGATCACGAGAAAGAAATCCTTCTTGCAGCAGCTAAGAAAGAGAATCCGGAAAAACCGGAAAACATCATTGAAAAAATGATCATCGGACGTCTGAACAAAGAATTAAAAGAAATCTGTCTGTTAGATCAGGCATATGTTCAGGACAGCGACCTTACAGTTGCTAAATATGTAGAAAAAGTTGCAAAAGAAAACAATGCAAACGTAACTGTTAAGAGATTTGTTCGTTTTGAGACAGGTGAAGGAATCGAAAAGAAACAGGAAGACTTTGCAGCAGAAGTTGCAGCTCAGATGAACGCATAATCGAATATTGTGTTAGATTTCTGAAATGATAATAACCCTTACGAATGGTGGTGACACTGTTTGTAAGGGTTGTTTTTATAGAAACTTACTAGATATTAGCAAAAAGAATAATTTCAGAAGAAGGAGAAGAAAGTCCTAATTTTATTGAAAACATTGTATTATTTGATGTATAATGAAATAATGCAATAATATATTTGTTCGTGTTGGAGGAATATAGATGAGGAAAAATGAAAGAGATATTCAATTCAATGTTGATGCATATACTGCAAAATTAATAGGTAGAGAAAATGTGTCAAAATTAGAAGGTGCAGTTCTTGAAATTGTAAAAAATGCATATGATGCAGATGCGAAGCTTTTCTGTTTTTATTGGAGCGAGAAAAATAATTGTATTTATATTCTGGATAATGGAACTGGTATGAAGGAAGAAATATTACGAGAACACTGGATGACAATTGGGAATTCTTCTAAAAAAAGAGCGTATAGGTCTCAAAATAATCGAATTCAAACGGGTGCGAAAGGTATCGGACGTTTTGCTCTTGATCGTATTTCAGAGCGATGTGAAATGTTGACAATAACAAGTGATGGAGGACTAGAATGGATAGTTGACTGGGAAGATTTTAGTGATGCAAAAAAATTATCGGATGTAACTGCAAAATTATATGATTCTGATGAAAATATGTTAGAATATGTGAATGTTTCGTCATGGAAAAATCGAGCAGTAGCAGAAAAAATTTGTAAATTGAACTGGGGCAATACAGGGACAGCATTTCGATTATATGGGTTTCATGATGAGTGGAATGAAAAAACAATGAAAAAATTAAAAAATCATCTTGAAAATTTGCTTCCACCAGATGTTGTTAAAGATTTTGATATTTATTTTTTTGATGATACTACCTCAGCAGAGAATGCAAAAATTGTAAGTGCTCATATTGATTCGTATGATTATAAAATTCAGTTTTGGGTTGAAGAGGATCAATTACAAATTGATATTACAAGAAATGAATTTGACTTTGGGGAAGAGGAAAATAAAATTCTTAGAGATGCTCATATTGATGAAGAAGAGCAGAAATATTTTCATGGAGTAGTGAAGTCGGTTAAGTATTCATTTCCAGAAATCGGAGAAAAGAATAATGTTATAGGAAATTATAGTGGAATTTTATATTTTAATAAGATTTCAGCATCAAAAAACGATACTGAAAAATTTTTTTATAAGGATATAAAAGGAAGAAAAAATTTTACAAAAGAATTTGGTGGAATTAAACTTTATAGAGATCATTTTAGAGTTCGACCGTATGGAGAATATGGAGATAACGATTTTGATTGGCTAGAACTGGCAGCTAGAGTAAGGAGATCCCCAGCAGGTTTAGGTCATCCGACAGGCAAATGGCGTGTTGCGTCAGAACAGATAATTGGGTTGGTAGAGATTTCAAGAAAAAATAGAAATTTAGAAGATGCAGCAAATAGAAATGGTATTCAAGAAGGAGAAGGATTTGAACAATTAAAAAGAGTATTGATAGCTGTAATTCAGGAATTTGAAGCTGATAGACAATTTATTGGTCGTAAATTGGCTCAATATAAAAAGGAACAAGATGAACTCCAAGAACAAATTGAAAATATGCGTAAATTAGCAGAGGAAAGGAAGCGTTGGGAGGCGGAAAAAAAACAAGAAGAGCAAGTTGAGTTGGAGAAAAGAAAAAATTTGGAGGAGAAAGAGCAAGAAGCTCATTTGAAAAATCAATCAGAGGCTCCTGCGATTAATCCGGAAGATGTGGAACGGCTTGTAGATTCATTACAGATACGTCAAGAAGAAGAAATTAAGGACTTACAAGATGAATTAAAAATGTTGCAAACACTTGCGACAACAGGAATTGTGACGAATATGTTTATGCATGAAATTCGTACTTTGACAAATAATATAGGTCAGGAGTTAGATGCAGCATACGAGGCAATAAAATATGATAGAGATATTGATGAGGCATTTGCAAATATTAAGCAAGCCATAGAATTTAAGAAGCATTTTGCTTCATGGTTTAGTGTTACAATAGATTCTATTAGAAAAGATAAAAGAAAAAGAAAAATTCATAATATTTCACGTTTGTTAAATGATTTTCTTGAAAATTGGAAAGCCATTTTAAAAAGAAACGATGTTGAATTGATAGTGGAATGTGATGAGGATATAAATTTTAAATGCTTTGCATTTGATATTGAAAATATTATTAGTAATTTGATTTCTAATAGTCTTTTTTCATTTGATAAGGAAAGCAATCAGGTTTTAGAAAGAAAAGAAATACATGTTTCTGTTGAGAAAAGAGAAGAAGGATTTATAGTGTATTATGAGGATACAGGGTGGGGATTGAGTCCGAAATATAAAAAGAGACCAGAACTTATAACAGAGGCATTTGAAAGTGATCGCAGTAGTTCTAACAGAGAAGAAGATGAAGATGGTACAGGAATGGGAATTGTAAAAAGAACGATTCTTGAATATAATGGAGATATTGATTTAGATTCTAATAAAACAATGAAAACAGGTTTTAAAGCGATAATTAGTTTCGGAGGAAAATATGTATAAAATAGGTTATATTGATGATCATCCAGATCAGTATGAAAATTATAGAAAAAAAATCAAACGTAGATTTCCCGATATTGATTTGATTTTATTTGATGGTTGTAAAACAAAAGAAGAATTTTTGGAACGCATTTATAAAGAACAAGTAGATGTAATGCTTATTGATTATAAAATGGCAGGTACATTTTCTTTTGATGGTTCTACATTAATTAATTATATTAACGATCAAGTACGAGATTTAGAATGCTTTATTTTAACGGGCGTAGAACAGGATAAAGTCGCTGACGGACTTGTAGCAGAACGTAATCGTTATAGTAAAACTATTTTTGATACAGAAGGTGATGACGAGGAAAAATTAAAAAAATTTTTTGATTTTATAAATGTTCTTATTGAAAGTGCAAATGTGTTTCGAACACGTAGAGAGCAAAAAAAAGAGGAATATAAGGTTTTATATGAGAAGAGAAAGAAAGAGACACTTTCATTAAAAGAAGAAGAGGAATATTTGAGATTGTATAAAGTTTTGTCTTCATATGGAATGATAGAGGAACTGCCGAAGGAAGTTTTGACAATAGATTTTGAAGAGAAATTGGATCATTTACTTAGAATTGGTGATGCAATTCTTGAAAAACATAGAGAAGAATAGGTGAAAGAATTGTGAGAGTACATGGAGATAGAATAATTAGACGAAGATCAGGAATAACGAAACTAAAAAAATATTCTGAAGCACGTAAAATATTGGCGGAGGATTTCAAAAATATATGTGGTTACTGTGGGAAAGATAGTCACATAATGCATGAACGATTTCATGTAGATCATTTTGTTCCGGTGAGTCTTAATCCAGAAAGGGAGAATGATTACTATAATTTGGTATGGGCATGTCCTAAATGTAATTTGGTTAAATCTAATAAATGGCCAACAGAAAATAAAGAGATTGCTAATGATGGGAATAAAGGATTTGTTGATCCTGCTACAGAAGAATATGATAAACATATAGAGAGAAATGAGCAAGGATATATCTGTGGAAAGACATTGTTAGGAAGAAATATCTGCGAAAATTTAAATTTTCATATAAGAAGGACAGATTTGTATTGGAAAATACATAGTCTTTATAAAATACAAGAAAAATTAGAAGAATTGTTTGATAAACAAAAATTAAGTGAAGCGGAGAAGGATTTTTACATAGAAACCAATAAATTACTGAAAAGATATGTAAATGATGCTTTTGATGAAAGGGAATAAATGAATACGGATAAGGAAACGGGATCTTATTATACGCCATATGAGTTGGTAAGATTTATGGTTAAATATTTAAATGAAAAAGAACAAGATTTTTCTTGTGTATTAGAACCTTCTGTTGGAGACGGAAGGTTTCTTTCTGCGATTCTCTTAGAAAGCCAAGAAATAGATGCAATTGAATTGTTTGATAAAAAAGTAAGATATATTCGTCGGAAATATAAAAATCCCAAATTAAAAGTAATGAAACGTGATTTCCTTAAATATGCAATGACATCTCAAAAAAAATATTCTTTAATTATAGGTAATCCTCCATATATAAACAAGAAAGTTATGGATAAAGAAGAAATTATACGAGCAAAATTGTTGTGTAAACAAGAAGGATTACAAGAATCTATAATGCAAAATATGTGGCTTGCATTTGTGGTAGGTGCAATACGGTTATTAAATGAAAATGGCAGTATATTTTTCGTGCTTCCGATGGAATTTTTACAAGTACAATATGCAGAAAAACTCCGGGAATATTTAGAAAAAATTTTTAATACGATTCATATAATATCATTCCGCAAGAAAATTTTTTCGGATATAGAACAAGAAATATGTTTAGTGTATTTGACAAACAATAAAAAAAGTACACCTTATATTTCATATGAGATTTATCAGGATGCTACAAGTAGCGAGCCGATGATTAGCAACCAAATTCAAAAAAATAAGCCGTTAAAAAAATGGTCAAATGCTATTTTGTCTGACGAAGATATTGCACTATTAAAAGAAACGTCTAATAAATATTCGAAAATAGAAACAATAGGAGAAAGTGCGCCCGGAATTGTAACAGGGGGAAATAAATTTTTTATTCTGCCAGAAGACAAAATAACAGAATTGGAAAGCAAGGAGTATACACTTCCTATCCTACAAAAGAGCTCTTATATTAGCGAAAATTCAATTATTATAGATGATAAAACTGTTGATCATCTGAAAGAAAAGAATAAACCTATGTATCTTTTGAATTTGGCAAAAGTACAAGAAGAAAATATTCCGAAAAAATTAGGAAAATACTTGAATGAAATAAAAAATGCAACAGTGGGTAATAATAAGTTGATAGAATGTTATAAATGTGCAAACAGAACTCCATGGTATGGGGTTCCAATTGTTAACAAAGGAGATGTTGTTTTTTTTAAACGTTATCATATTGCACCAAGAGTATATATAAATCGAGCACATATACATACTACAGATGCGGGGTATCATATTCGTTTAAAAGAAGGATTAGATAAAGATAGTTTAGTGTTCTGCTTTTATAATTCATTGACACTTGCTCAGTGTGAGTTCCAAGGTCGATATTATGGTGGTGGTGTAAGTGAATTAGTACCGACTGAGTTTAAAAAATTACCGATTCCATATTATGAAATTGACAAGAAGGACATAGAAAAACTTAACAGAATGTTTCAAAATAATGATGAAATAGAAAAGATAGTTGCTTTTGTAAATTCAAAAACATTAGAAAATGATTTGGATAATGCTATGCTTCAAAAAATAGAAAGCATAAGACAAAAGTTGGTAGAAAGAAGAATTTCGAAACATAAATGATTATAATATTGAAAGTAAAAGTATGGGAGTGGAATTAACGAATTAATATTTATATTGGGGAATAAAAATACTCCCCAACTTTATAAAAAGAATTCCCCAAATAAGAAAAAATGAAATTGAAATCAAGCAACAAATACTCAGAATTATTCCCCAACTTAAAAATTGGGGGAACACCGGAAATCGTTAATTAGCCGGAAAGAACAATTTCTTGAAAATACTGATAAATACATAGCTGTATTATATATAAGTAGCAATACAGGCAGGAATATAATTTCAAAGTTCACAATTCAGGCTGGAATGTAATCTAAAAGTCGCAAAACAGATGGGAAACTAATCTGATATTTGCAAATCTTTAATAAGACCCATAAAACCCTTGAAAATCCAGTGTTTTCAAGGGTTTTTCTTATATTATTCACTTCATATTTTGCATTATAAATTCATGTAACTTTTTGGGCGGATTTTCGTAAAATGTTCGTCAGTGTTTTCGTAAAGCTTCTGTACGAATTCATTAACGCAAACTTCGCATGATTTTTAAGAAAAATGTGGCGATTTCGGTAGCTAATTATTATGCGATTTATAATGCAACTTATCATTTTCGTAATTTTCGTAAAAATATCCACTAAAAAATTATTACTTTTTTCTCTCAGATGCCGGAAAGGAAATCATATGGCAAGAGTAATTTCTATTGTAAATCAAAAGGGGGGAACTGGAAAGTCCGCATGTACAGCTAATTTAGCAGTAGGATTAGCACAAA
>OGYQ01000282.1_pt1 | contig 62950 bp, 52 predicted proteins | sample 1576641 | NCBI WGS metagenome assembly OGYQ01 (sample SAMEA3541476, study PRJEB24748) | human gut metagenome | biome: human gut; feature: human-associated habitat; material: faeces | place: China | collected 2012 | reverse complement strand
TAAATGCAATGAGCAGGGAATATGTATTGAAACAGATTTTATATGGTATCAAGGAGCAATATGATGTAGTCATCATTGATTGTATGCCATCATTGGGAATGATTGCATTGTGTATTGAAACAATAGCATGTACAGGAATTCGGATCAGCGAAATAAAATATTTTACAGTGGAGCGTGTAAAATCTGGAAAGACAGAAGTAATATTTGGAGAGAAATGAAACGATTAAAAGAAAAGGCAGGAGTAGCAGAATCAAAAATATTCCCGCATAATTTTCGACATCTATTTGCAAGGATTTATTATAAAGTGACAAAAGATATTACAGGTCTTGCGGATTTACTTGGACATAGCAGTATCAATGTAACGAGAATATATACAGCAACTACAGAAACAGTGTTCCAAAAGAAGCTGGATAAGATTGTCGAACAGGAAATATTAGAATGTACAACATAATATCTGTTATGTTGTTTATGGACAGATTAATTTTCGTACGATATAATATTAAATAACACCATGTTATCTGTTATGCTGTTCATATTACATAGTTCCTTTCTGATTTTTTTGTAGCTGTGTCCTATTTAAGTACCGCTCCTTGTAAATCGGCTATAATCTTTATTATTTTTATTGTTTAAAGTTCTCTTTTAGAGGAAATGAATGACTTGCAGAAATAGGGTAGAACAGGTTAATAGAGGCACTGTACAACATAACAGATATTATGTTGTATTGATTTGGCAATGGATAAGGAGTAACGATGGCATATACTGTAAGAAAATTACTTGAATCAGAACAATTCCCTAAAATGAAGCTGCTTTGTGGTAAAAAAGGTCTGGATCGGGAAGTAAAAGGCATTCGAATCATAGAAATTGAAGATATGGAACAATAACTGACAGGTGGAGAGATGCTTATAACCAGCTTTCAGGTATATTTATCATGCAGTGACCGGGAAGTAGAGCAGCATTTTGAGGATTTGGTGAAAAGTGATATTAGTGGTTTCATTGTGAAAAAAAGAGAAGAGGATGATCCAACAGGAAAGCGATTGAAGTTATTGGAAAAACACTGTGAAAAATATGAGATTCCACTGCTTGAGATTCCGGAAGATTTATATTACTGGGGAATTATTCGCTATGTTATGACGCAGGTATTCGATAAAGATACAGCACGATTCCTTTTTCAATCAATGAGTTTATGTACGGAACAAAGAAAAGAGAGAGGTGAGCACCTATGCAGCTTACAAATACAAAGGATTATGCGAGCGAGATCTAAATTAACATGGAGGTACAAACACGAATGGGATACACAGTAAAAGACTTTATCGACTCGAACAACTTCCCAGAAATGAAATTAATTAGTGACAATTCAGAAATCAATAGAGAAATAAAAGGGGCTCGAACTATTGCAGTGCCTGATATGGAAAAATTTCTGGGGAGAGGTGAACTCCTTCTGACATCTCTGATGGTTTATGAAAAGCTGGATAAGCGTATGATGCTAAGTCATTTGGAAGAATTAAATAAAAAACAGGTAAGCGGATTTATTGTGAAAAGAATTCAAAATACAGCACATCAAAATAAGCTGTTTGAAACTTTATTGCTTTTTTGCAATGAACATAGTATTCCGGTTTTAGAGATTCCACAGGATTTCAACTATTGGCTGATTATTAAATATTTGCTGTCGCAGGTATTTAATACAGAAATTTCAAAAGCAGTCTACTCTAAAATGACACGTGATGAATTTAATCGCCTTTTTCCAGAGGGAACCAGTGACTACAGATCATTAGAGAATCTGTTTGACAGAGCAGGGAGGATACTTGGGAATCCAATAGCTTTGTACGATGAAGATTTCCACTGCATGTATTCAAGTACATCAGAAGAAAGTGATTTAATAATCGCAGATGATTATGAAAAGTATGTTCCCAACATTATTTCGAGATATGAATATATGAGGCAAAAGAGAAAAAATGTTGAGTATATTAGAAAAATCAATATTTTAAACCAGTGCACGTTTTATTTGGTGGTTTCGGAAGTAAATGGATCATTAAGAGAACTGGATTTTATAACATTAGATAGTTTAATGCCGCTTTTATTATATGCTCTGAATCAAACTGTAACGGATAAAAATATGGAGAAAAAATATCATAGAGATTTGGAGTACAGATTGTTAAATGGCTCCTTGGCTGAAGCGGAGGAAGAAGATGTTGCAAACTTGCTTAGAATTGGTCTGACTGAAGATTATAGGGTTGTCACATGTTATTTGAAACCTGAAAATTATAAAGATAATTTTACTGTTTTTCAAAGAAAAAAGATGGAGGTTATAGAAAAAGCAATTTTAGATTTCGTACCGAGAGAGTATATTTATTGTAACTCGAACCAAGTTATATATATTCATAAAGAAAACAGGACAGAAGAAAAACTGGATTTAAGAAAAAAACTGGAAGAGTTCCAAAGAATGATACAAGATCAATTGAAAGAAGAAAAATCGAAATACGAATTTCTGATTGGAGTAGGAAATAAGGTTAAGGGTTACCATAATCTGAAAGAATCTTTCGCAGACTCTAAAATTGCAATAGAATACATTGATGTCATTAGAAAAATAGTAGGAGATGCAAATAAATCAGTGGTGGATTGTTCAAAATTGGGTTTTTTTCATATTTTTGCAAATATTAAGGATGAAAAGCAATTAAGAACATATATACCAGATACAGTGCATGAAATTCATCAGTATGATATTCAGAAAAATGGGGAACTGATTGATACGCTGGAATGCTATCTGAATAATAAACAGAGTATTCGAAAAGCTTCTGAACTAATGGGCGTGCATGCCCGGACAGTTTCGTATCGTTTGCAAAAAATAGTAAAACTAACGGGGATGGACTTCGATAACATAGCTGAGATGCTAGTTGTCCGAAATGGAATTATTATATTAAAAATACTGGAATTGTTATAAAAGATAACGAATCACATGGTTAGTGTGGTTCGTTTTTTTGCATATTAGTCAAAAATGGAGCACTTCGAACAAAAATACGTTAAAAATTTTTCGTCCGTTGCACATTATATTTTTAAGTTTAATAGCGTATAATACGTAAATTGATAAGAAAAATTATCAGTGAAAAACATTGAACATATCAATTTTGATATTTTTTTTGATATAAACTAAGACTTCACAGGGTTTAGATTAGAGGGATAACGATGCAACTAAAAAATTCGACAGATTACGCAATTAGAATTGTGTGTTACTTAGCAGCACAGGAACGGATGGTATCTACATCAGAATTGTCACGGAAGCTAAATGTTTCTGCTAATTATGTTCCTAAAATAGCAAAAAAACTGAAAGATGCAAAAATAGTCACTGCCTGTGAAGGTACAAATGGTGGCTATATGCTGGCAAAACAACCGGAGAACATTTCTTTAATGGATATTATATCGTGTGTAGAGGAAACAATGGCAATTAATCGTTGCTTGGAAGAAGATCGTTTTTGTTCCAGAAGTTTAGAAGATACCTGCAAGATACATAAAATATTGCTGAGTTTGCAGAATACATACAATAATAAATTAGAGAGTGTAAAGGTTTCAGACGTTATCCGCCCTGGAGAAGATGAATATTTTGGACGATTTTATGTTGTGTTAAAGCTGAACTTAAAGGAAAAAAGCTACGAGTGTGTGTACTCGCATATCCGTGAAGTATATGAGAAAGTAAAAAATACAGAAAGCTATGAAGAGTTCATAAGTCAGTATGTAGAAAGATATGTGTATGCTTCGGACAAAAAAATGGTTCATGACTTCTTATTAAGTGAAGGATTAGAAGAAAGATTAGTTGATGGATGTATGGAAAAAGATCTTCCATATCGCAGAATTACTGGAAAAGATAAGAATGCATATGTTTGGATGGAAGCAAAAAAATATATAGATGCAAATGAGAATACTGCAATTATCACCTTACATAATGAGAAGATTGTCCAGAACACAGTTATAAGGATGGAACAGGAACTCGTAAAGAAAGAACAGGATATGGCAAAGCAGTATTGGGATATGGTATCACTTTTAACTACTGTATTGAATCATAATCAGTTAGTTGAATCAGGATATCAAGACGATATCAGTTTCTATACGAAACAGGTATATCTTCAATTGCAGAATAAATATCCGGAATACGGGATTACGGATGAAGAAATAGCGTCAGTAGCTCATTTGGCACCGATTCATGATATTGGAAAGATAAAAGTACCACTTGAAATTTTAAATAAAAATGGAAAATTGACGGATGAAGAAATGAATGTAGTAAAGCAACATCCATTAGTAGGTGCAGCGATGACCCAGCGATTCCCAGAGGGGATAACAACGAAAAAGCTGAATCAATATAGCTATGAAATATGTAGACATCACCATGAAAGATATGATGGATCAGGATACCCGGACGGTTTAAAAGGGAATGCAATTCCAATGTGTGCACAGGTCGTTGGAATTGTTGATGCTTACGATGCATTGATCAATGATCGTCCATATAAAAGAAAGTATGAACCTGAAGAGGCAATACAGATGATTTCAAATGGTGAATGCGGAGCATTTTCCAATCAGCTGATGCAATGCTTTCAGGAGGCAGCAAAGCAGCAAAAATGGCTAAAAAGGAAAAATTAAAGTAACAAGTGAAGACAAAAGATTAGAGGTCCAGATATGAAGAAAAAAAGAAGGATAGAGAACAGAATTATCGCAGTAATACTATGTATGGCTATCTTATTTTCTCAAGTGAATATTGCGGATGCGGCAGATCTGAATCCATCAGGTACCAACACGAGTCAAGTGGCCCTTTCTGATGAAACCAATATGAGTAATGATGAAGCATCAACCGAATCCACAGTTTCAGATGAAATAAATGGCAGCACGGAGTCCGAATCTGCGATATCGGAGGAAACAAATGAAAACTCGAAGAATAACGAATCGGAATCTTCCGGTGAAAATGTTAAAGCGGAATCAACAGATAATATAGATGCTTATTATAAGGATAGTAAAATATGCATTTATAATTATGAACAATTAAAACAGATTGGTTCAGATGCTTATATTTACACAGGTGATAAGGATGGACAGATTGGTTCTGGAGAAGTGGTAAAGAGTGAAGGCACAGAGCTGAAATACGGTGCAGATGCTCAGTACATTTTGATGAATGACATCCAGATGAACTCGGAACAGATCTGGTTAGTACCGGATTCATTTACCGGAACTATCACAGGTACGAAACTAGAAGAAAACGAAACACCAACGCTGTATGATAAGGAAACGGATACAATCTACATATACAATCCATATCAGTTAATGGTACTTGCACAGGAAGAATCTGAAACAGAACCAGTTATGTCGATGGATTATGATGCGCCACAGTTTGGTATGGGACAGATGATCTATCCGGATGGTGAAGACAAGGATTATTTAACTTACAGTAAAGATCATAATTATGTCATTTCAAAGAACTTCAGTTCAGATAAGCCGGAGTTAATAGCAGATCAATTGAGCATAGATCCTGATACAACAGATACTGAAGGACGTGACTTTAAGGGGCAGGTTGTAAAAACAATTGGTGATAAAACCTATATCTTAATTGGGAATGAAGATCAGTTAAGAGCAATTGGTACAGACAAAGCAGTTCAAGGTGCTGTTTATCAGGCTTATCTTGAATTAGGAAAATGGAAAATCGATACAGATTTATCTGGAAATTCAATAATGTTGTATGGAGGAGATGCTGATTTAACAAAAGAACAAAATGGTAAGCAAGAGTTCACGTTTGGAAATGTTTTGGATACGAATAAAAAGTTGAGTAGCGTAAGTAGTATTCATACTAGAGGGCGTTGTGGAGTTGATCAAACAACAGGTAAAATTGATCCAAACCTTGATATAGAAAATCAAACTAAACAAAAATATTCGAAAAATGCGAACTATATCATTTTCCGTGATATTGATTTAGGTAGTTCAGATTGGACTCCACTTACTTTCCAAGGCACAATGATTGGTGCTAAATCTGCAGAAAAAGGTGGACTTTGGAAAGATAATGTTTTAAATACAACTGATAAACCAGTGTTATCGAATGTAACTGTAGATCAATCAACTAAGATTAATGTTGGAAAACAAATGGGTGTTGGATTCTTTTCAACAATATCAAGTGAAGTAAGTGAAAAGGATATTGGTCTTAGTAAAGGATTGGTAAAGGTATCTAATATTCAATTTGATAATCTAAAAGTTTATACAACAACAAATGAAACCTATTATCCAGACACATTAGTAAGTGCACTTACACAGACTCTGGGAAAGTTATTGGGTGGATTGTTGAGTGGGTTAACATTTATTTTAACTTTTGGGCAAGTGAAAATTGATTTAGGCAAAACATTAGGCGATGTTTTAGATGCACGTAAAAAAGATCCTACAGCTTTATCAACTGGAGCAATTGCTGGGCGAGTTGAAGGGCAGGTTGAAATTTCAAATATTGAAGTCAATAATGCAAATGTAAAAAATGTGAATGGCTATACAGGTGGTTTTGTTGGATATGCCGTTGGTTCAACTCAATATGATGGATTATCGAATGCTTTAGGGGATTTGGTTAAATTATTAACAAATATTTTAAATGTCATTCCAGGTTTAGGCTTAGGTGATTTAATTAAGATTCTATTAGGGAACGCAATTCCTTTAGAAAAGTTAATTCCAACAGGATATATCAATCCGAAGATAGTAAATTGTAATATAAATAGTTTAACTATTTCTACAGCATCCGATAAAGAATATGCCGGTGGATTTATTGGTATGCAAAAGGGTGCTATTGTAGAGAGTTGTTCTGTAACAGGTGGTACGAATACAATTAGTGGAAAGAATTTTGTAGGTGGCTTTGTTGGTCTAGCTCGTGATGATGTGATTGAAGGAACACTATCAGGGGCATTGGATATAGAGACAAAACTTCCTAAGATGAATACGGAAAGTTTACTTCTAAATTGTTCATTAAATAATGCAGTTGTGTCTGTTTCTGGTGAAAGTTATATTGGTGGTTTTGCCGGAGGATTGGCCAATGCATCAACTGTCAATTGTAATGTTAAATCGGATAATGCACTCACTGTAACAGCTTCTGGAAATTATGCTGGTGGTTTTGCAGGAATTGCATCTCTTGGATGGGCTGCAGACCTAGGTAAAGATGACACAAAAGATAATTTACTTGGCGGTGTAGTTGATCTTGTTGTAAAACTTTTGAGTAGTAATCCTGGAGCAACTTCATCTTTACTTTCTCTTGCTGGTGTAAATCCATCACATATCTTAGGATGTTCTGTAAATGCTCCACTGCAAGTTAGTGGAAAGGACTATGTTGGTGGTGTAACAGGTCGAGGTAATGGTGCATATATAGCACAATCGAATGCGGATAATTTACAGAAAATATCATATTGGAAAAATAATGTTTATGATGTTGGTTCTGTTCAAGTGATTGATAGCTCTTTAACGGGATTATCAAGTGTTACAGGAAATGATTATGTTGGTGGAATTGCTGGATCAATGGGTACGGCCAGTGTTGCCGGTTTATTAAATACAACGCTTGGCGTTGCATCTTATCTTGCGTTTACTGTAGATAATGTTCATGTAAATGGTGCAGAGAATGGATTTGCTGTTACGGGAAATGAACGTGTTGCCGGTGGATTTGGAGATGCGATTGGTGGTTCTATAACAACTGTTAGTATCAATAATTTAGCTTCTATAGAAGGCAATAACTTAGTAGGCGGATTTATAGGTCTTTCTGGTCCTGGTGATTTGGCTGGAACAGATGGTGGATTAACTGTTAACCTGTTAGGTTTGAATTATTTGTTGAAATTGAATAATTTACTTTCTTTAGGACAAGCAATTGAAGTAAAAATTAAGGATACAAATGTAAATGGAATTAAGGATGGGTTTACGGTACACGCAAAGGGTAGTCGTGATTCTAATTCGGTTCGTGATTATAGTGCTTCTGGTTTTATCGCAAAAAGCGGAAGTACAAAAATAGAAAATTCTCATGTAACAAATCTAAAATCAGTGAAGGCTGCAGATAATGGCGGATATGCTTCAGGATTTATTGGTATTTCAAAAACAGGTGGTCTAGCAGAAGTTGCTGATGATAATTCGATTAAATCATTAATAGAGACAAATGGTTTAGTAAATGCCGTAGGATATTTAATTCCTAAATATACAAATTGCACGGTTTCTTTTGTGAATGGTGGAAGTGTTACAGCAGATGTTGCTGGTGGTTTTGCAGCAGATTTTCAAAGTGGTACAGTTGATAACAGTTCACGAGGAACTAATGATTATTACGCAGTATACAATTTAGATTCTGTAAATGGTCAAACCTATGCAGGTGGCTTTGGTGGAAATGTTTATTCTGGAGCATTGGCCGATGCTAGTAAAGGTATTAGTATTCTAGGAAATATAGATGGGCTGAATATAAACATTGGAGAGTTGTTAAACTTAGTAAATGCATATGTTCCAACAATAGAATATGCAGGAGTTAAATCCGATAATGGATTTACGGTTACGGCTAATAAAATCAAATCGGATGATACGAATTCTGGTAGTGCTGGTGGCTTTATTGGTTATGGCAGTGGAGTTCAAGTTAGTCATTGTGATGTAACAAATTTAAAACATACAAAGGTAACACCTCCTAAAGATTTAGAGGGTGAAGATAGTTCAAATTATTTTGGACAGGATAGTACATATGCAGTAACGGGTGCAAGATATGCCGGTGGATATATTGGTTATATGAATATTGGTTCCGCAGCTTCTGTTGGAAAAGGCCTGAGTGTCCTTGGTACATCGATAGGAATTAATAATGTGCTCGATGCATTGAATGTGGTCGTTTCTACAATTGAGCATTCCAATGTTACAGGAAATGTTGGAGGATTTGCAGTAAAAGCGACCTGGAAAAATACAGCATCCGATGCCTCAGCAAATGACGTTCTTGGAGATGCAGGAGGTTTTGCCGGAAAGATATCCGGTGGACATATTCAGGACTCTAATGCAAATAACTTCTCCTATATCATTGGACAGATTACAGCCGGTGGTTACGTGGGAGATCTTGAACCCGGAAATGTGGCAAATGTACTTGGCGATACTGGTATCTTAGGTGGTCTTGTTGATGTGTCAGATACATTGGCATCATTAGCGGAGGACTTTGTACCGACGATCAGAAACAGCTCTACGACTTGTGTTCCTTGCGGTGGTGCAGTTCGTGCAGATGCGGCTTCCACAACACAGGTACAACGAGGTATGGCCGGAGGTTATGCAGGGCATAATGAAGGCGGTCATATCTGGGGAAACAATACAAAGAATTGGAAAGGTAAAGCTTATACCGAACCAACAAGTACTTGTAAAGCAGTAAGAATCCGTTCGGTATATGGAGAAGAAATCGCAGGTGGCTTCACAGGACTTATGGAGTCAGCCGATACGGCAAGTACCGGAAACCTGTCCTTGTTGTGGGGACTGGTAAAAGTAGATAATATCCTGGGAGCACTCAGCGTTGTCTATCCGACAGAAGAAAATACGGCAGTTTACGGACCACTTGCCTTGATGGATTACGAAACCTGGAACAAATGGGTGGAATTTGTCGGTAAAAAAGGTGGTTATGGAAGTGATCTTGCTGAGCATGGAACAGTAACTAATCAGGCTGAACTGGATGCAATCATAGGAAAGTATGCTTACGGATACAATGTCGTAGCTGGAAGAGCAAATTATCGAGATGAAATAAAACTGGCAAATGGTGGAGCAGCCGGTGGATATGTTGGCTCGATGCAGACTGGGACTATTACAAATGGACAGGCTTATCAGGCGAAGACAATTAAAGGGCTTCGATGCGCCGGCGGTTTTGCAGGAGAAATGATAAACGGCGGAGCAGCAAAGCTTGGAGGAGTTGATATCCTTGGTCTTAATCTGCAATTAGGACAAATGCTGCAGGTACTTAATGTCTTTGTGCCAGTAATCAAGAAATCTTCAGTAGAGGGTTATCAGAGTGGACTGATTGTTCAGTCAGAAGGTGTAGATGACAAAGATACCTGTGGTTATGCCGGAGGTTATGTAGGAAAACTGATCGGTGGGCAGATCTGGGGCGAAAATGATGCACGCTGCAAGGTCACAAAGCTGAGACGAGTTGACGGAAGAAGCTATGTCGGTGGGTTTGTCGGAAGTTCCAGACCAGGAAGTGTAGCAACACTTAATCCTACTGCAGGAGAAGGATTGCTCAGTCAGCTTCTGAATAAACTGTTAAGTACACCGGCAGATTTGATAAAAGTATTAAATGCTACAGTCGCAACGATCCGTTATGCAGATGTGGAATCATGGGACGACTGGGGAATCATCGTAAATGGTGCTTACGCAAGTGGAAGTAATAATACTTCTTATGCAAAAGCAGCCGGAGGATTTGCCGGAAATCTGGAAGGAACGGTACTTGGTGAGAAGGATACTGAAGCGGCAGGAGTTTCCGTACAGAATATCCGTTCCGTAGTCGCAGGAGAATATGCCGGAGGATGCTTCGGAGTTGCGGACGTAGCCGGAGTTGCCAATATCAGTGCAGAAAATGAAACCTCGCTCCTTGATAAATTGTTAAAGCTTGGAAGAACCGATGTGCTGGATGCATTTAGAAGTTATGTATATTACGGAACTGTAAGCGGAAGTAAGGATGCTGGCTTAAGTGTCAGTGCAAACACAGCGATAAAATCCGGACAGAACAATCAGGTTACCTATAGCGGAACAGCCGGAGGTTTTGGCGGCTCTCTGTTAAATGGTTCTGTGAAAAACAGCAAAGTAACGAGCTTAAGTAATGTAAGAGGTTTAAACAGTGTCGGAGGATTTGTCGGCTATTCTGGAAAGAGTGGAGTAGTTAAGGCAGACAAGATAGACGTTATTGGAGACAATACAGGACAGTTACTTGGTGGAGCTCTTGGAGTTATGGACATTTTTGGTTCTCACATTGATGACTGTGCAGTTACAGGAACTGATGACGGTTACACCGTGCAGAGTGCAAATGGAGATGAACAGATTGCCGGAGGATTTATCGGATATGCAAATCTTGCAAGAATGTCGAATTGTACAGCAGGTGACAAGACGAACCAGAAAATCGGACTGAAACAGGTAGCGTCAGGTGGAACAGCCGGCGGCTTTGCAGGACGAACAAGTTTCGCTTATCTTGCAGATTTGAAGTTGGATTCTGGAGCAGTGAATGTAATATTCTCACTTGTTAATAAACTTATAAAGGCATTGTATCTGGATAAAATCCAGGACTCCAATCTTCTGAAGATTAATCTTGGAATTATTAAAGTGGATGCACTGTATGATGGCAAACTGCTTCACGTAAATCTGCTTGGATTGGATATCTCTGTAGGACTTTCGAAGAAGTCAACAGATAACAACCAGGAGACAGATCTTGCAATTATTAAGATCGGAGATTCATCCATCAAACTTCCATGCGACGAAAATGGACTTTTGAATGATAATGATACCAAATCCAATATCAGTGTGAGTCTGATCAAGGCGAATCGAACAAGAATTACAGATAGTAATGTCTACGGTGTCAGTTATGGATATGATGTCTATGCCGGTGGAGCCGGAAATGACAATGACGGTAATGCTAAAGACGGACGAAGTGGTGGCTTTGTTGGATTCAATGATGAAGGACTTTTGAAGAACAACAACATGTATTACTGTGATGTGGTTCGTGGAACAAAAGATCTTGTTGGACCATTTAGTGGAAAAAGCAAGTTGGATTCTGTATATGAAGCTAACACACAGGAGAAGGTGGAAGGTGAGAATAATAATTACCGTATTTACAGAAAGCTGGATGTGGCACTGAATCAGATCAAAAAGAATTCAGAAAAGTTGAATCTCAGCTATGAAAAAGACGCTTCCAGTGGATGGGATATTTACACACTGGGGCATATGAATTCGGTAAAAAGCTATGATACATTGCAAAATGCAAAGCTGACAGATGATACTTCATCTATGACAGCAGAGCTTAAAGCATATGAAACACCAGCAAAAGCAGTATTGATGGAAGATACCAAAACAACATTGAACACAGGAGAAAGTGATACTCCGGAACCGTCCGAGTCACAGGATCCATGTGATGAGAACATCAAACTGACAATAAATAAAGTTTGGAAGGATTTAAACAATTTTGATAATTCAAGACCAAACAGTATCACGGTAACAATATCACGTACCTGGACAGATAAAGCCGGAAAGAAAACGACAGAAACAGTTTCAGATTACGAGAGTTACACTATAAAAGGTACCATCGATAAATCTAAATGGCAGGAGGTGATAAAAGAACTCCCGGCATATAGGACAGATGGAGATGATATTTATTATTACACGTATTCCGTTACTGAAGCGGAGATAGATGGTTATACGACGACGATAAAGACATCGGATGATGGATTTACCTTCACGATAACCAACAGCCATTTCCCAAGTCTTCCGGATACCGGAGGATATGGAAGATATTTTATTTATCTGATAGCGATTCTGCTTTTCTTGATATATTTCATCATGAGATATAAGAAGTACAAAGAAGACAAAAGGCAGAAAAACTATAAAACAAAAGAATTCTCAAAGAAAAGGAGATAAAAGGCATGAAGAGAATGAAAAAAATCATGGTAACACTGCTGGCAGCAATGATGACAATGGCAATGACAATCACTGCATTTGCCGCAGAAGGAGCAACACCAGCAGCTGCTGGAACAAACACACTTACAGTTAATGTGAAATCAACAACACCAGCACAGGATCTGAATGGTCAGACAATTAATCTGTACAAATTATTTGATGTGACAGAGTCTGGTACAACAGGATCAAAGAACTATGCATATACAGTGAATACAGAAACTGGATACAAAGATGCACTGGTATCTGTATTAGGTTCACCGATTACAGCGGCATCTACAGATGAGCAGTTTGCAGCAGCTGTTTTAGCTCTTAAAGATACAGATGGTACAAAGATTCAGAAATTTGCAAACGATTTTACAGCATATGCGTTGAAGAATAGTTTGACAGCAACAGCTACCTCTGGAAAAGTCACAGAAGAAAACAAAACATCTTATACATTTAATAATTTAGACGCAGGTTACTATCTTGTATATGTAACTGGTGGAAAAGAGATTCAGTCTTCTTTAGTTACAGTAGATGAGACAACCAATACTGTAAACTTAAAAACAGAAGCACCAAGCATTGAGAAAAAAGCTAATAAAGAAACTGTAAATATCGGTGATGTCGTAACATATACCGTAAAAGGTTCTATCCCGGATACAACAGGATATGATCAGTATCAGTACATTATCCAAGATGCATTATCAACAGGTCTTGATTTTGTAAAGAATGCTGGCGGAGATGCTCTTGATAATGCAGCTGAAGCAAATGTTACAATTGCATTTACAGAGACAGGTGTTAAAGATAATGGAACAGCACCTACAACAGCAACACTTTCCGGTGACGGCAACAGAACAATGGCTCTTGATTTATCTGCATGGGTAAAAGCTAACCAGACAAACAAAGGAAAAGGATTTACCGTTACATATTATGCAAAAGTAAATAAAAACGCAGTTGTAACAGAAAAGAACAAGGCTCAGTTAGAGTATGGTAATAAGCCAGGTGAAACAACAACTACAACACCAAGTGAAGCAAAGACACCGACCTATCCGTTAGATATCTTAAAAGTTAAAAAGGATACAACTGAAAAGTTAGCAGGTGCAAAGTTTAAGTTATATTCAAACAAAACAGATGCGGATGCAAATGATGACGCTAAAGCAATTAAAGTTTCTCCAGTTACTCCGGGAGTTGCAGGAAATTATGTCGTAGATTCAACATCTGCTACTACAGAATTTGAATCAGTTGAAAATATTGAGAGAAAAGATTACAACCTCCGTGTCAATGGTCTTGCAGAAGGAACATACTATTTAGTAGAGACAAAGGCACCAGACGGATTCAATAAGTTGACAGCACCAGTCGTAATTACAATCACAAAGAGCACAGGCGCAGATGTAAATAATTGGACTATTTCCAAAGATGGAACAGTTGAAACTGACAAAATCATCGACATCGCAAACAGCACAGGTTCCCTTCTTCCATCCACTGGTGGACGTGGAGCAATCGCATTTGCTGTAATTGCAGCTCTTCTTGTATTCGGTGTAGCAGTAAGCTTCATCCGTGATAAGAGAAAAGAAGCATAATAATTTTACTAGAGATACAAGATAATATTTAAGGAATGGGCGGTTATCTTCCACGGAAGGTAACCGCAATTCCAAGTATAACAACAGGGAGAATGAAATGAAGGGTAAGAAGAAAAAAAAGAAGATAACAATAAAAGATATTATTCGTCTGATCGTACTTTTGGTTGCATTCTCCGTATTGTTATATCCAACGTTTAGTAGTTATCTGAATGAAAAGAATGGTTCCAAAGTTGTATCCTATTATGATGAGGAAAGCGTAAAGTTAAGTAAGGCAGAAAAAGAGCAGATGTTGGAAGAGGCGAGGGCATATAATAAGGAAATGCTGGGAAATATTGATTTGATTGATCCATTTTCGCAGGAAGATGTGGAAATAGATGCTCGCTATGAGGGACTGTTGAACGTAGATGGTTCTGGAATGATGGGATACATTCGTATTCCTAAGATTAATATAGAACTTCCAATCTATCACGGAACAAGTGAAGCTGTGCTACAGGCAGGTGTCGGACATTTCTGGGGTACATCTCTTCCTGTAGGTGGAGAAAGTACACATACAGTTCTGACAGGACATAGAGGTCTTCCGACAAAAACACTATTTACCAATATGGATAAACTGGAAGTAGGGGATATTTTTTACATTAAAGTTTTAGATGAAACCCTGGCATATCAGATTGATCAGATATTAACGGTTTTACCGGAAGAGACAGATGGGTTATCTATTGAATCAGGCAAGGATTATGCTACACTTGTTACTTGTACACCATTTGCAATCAATACACACAGACTTTTAGTACGTGGAGAGAGAATACCTTATGAAGAGGCAACGAAGCAAGAGCCGGATACAAATATAAAACCGGAGTTATCTTTTACTGCTAAAGTGTTGATTGTAACAATTATAGTAATTTTCATAGGGCTGATGATAGCTGTGATTTATAGTATACGAGATAGAAAAAGGAGGAAAGTAAGGTGAGAAAGAAGATAAGAAGTATTCACATTATTTTATTCGTTATGCTTTTTCTTGTCGGTAGTTTTATAGATATTTCAACAATCCATGCAGAAGCAGGAAGCAGAACAGGAAGCATTCAAATTATTTACAAGGGGAGAAATAGCTCAGATAAAGAAGTGACTCTTTCCGGAGCAAAGTTCTCAATATTTCCAATTCAATATATAAAAAATGATGAGCCGATCTGGGAAAATGATTTTAAAGATTCAGGGATATCATTACAAGATACCAGTGCAGAAGCAAGAGAAAAACAAGCAAAACAATTGTTTGCATTTGCGAAGGAAAATGATATTTCCGGCTTAATGCAAGAAACAGATAGTTCGGGATGCACGAGTTTTGGAGAATTGGATGAAGGAATTTATCTGATTGCACAGATTGGAAATGTGGAAAGTGGTACAGATAAATTTGAATCTGCTCCATTCCTTGTTAATATTCCATCTGAAATCAATGGGAATGTAGAATATAACGTAACGATAGAACCAAAAGCTGAATGGGTTTCATCAGAAATACCACCGAACAATCCAGATAAGCCAAAGGATCCGACACCTTCAAAACCGGATAAGCCAAATCCTATTCAGAAAATAATAAATACGGTAAAAACCGGAGATACAACAAATATAGTTGCATGGTTTTTAATAGCGATTGTTAGTCTTGGTTTGATTGTAGGACTCTATAAAAAGAGAAAAATGAAGTAGCTATTATTTAAAGAAAACTGATCCATTGCGATGGAATCAGTTTTCTTGTATTATACGTCTTAAAACGTTGCAAACACTAATGTTGAAGAGCGGATGCAACGGTACGAGAGATATCGTTGTTTGATATTTGAGGAGCATCGAGCAGTGCAGTGAAATTTTGTCGGATGATATCCAGTGTCTTTTGCTTTTTCTGCAATTCCTTTTTTCCCGGACAGTAGCAGCCTGTTCAGATTCAAGATGTTCGATCCGCTTCTGAATTTTATTAGAGCTTGGGATTTTGGTAACACCGAGATCCTGAAGCTCTTTTTTTAGTGAATCGTGGAGTTGGTATTCTGATTGATGTTTGGTCCGGTATGCGTTTGGATTTTTAGCAGATTTGCAATCTTCAATCACTTTACGGCAGAGCCGGTAAGAATCACAATGTTTTTGAACGACTTTCTGCGTGTTTAGTTCATTGTTGATTTGAGTTATTCTCTGTTCAGCCGCTTTAACAGAAGCATTAACATCAGAAACATGCTGTTGGAAATCTTCATAATTCAGCAGGTTATTTTCGAAAAGATAGTTGAAGGTACGAGCAGCTTCTTTCAGATTATTGAGTTTTGCCCATCGTTCAAATCCTTTGATAACAATCACGGCTGTGGCAGCCAAAAGAATTACGATTTGTTTGGGCGTCAGAGCTTTTCCCTCTACTTCACCGTTTTTTTCATCTTTATGTCTCGACCAAAGATAGAAACCGATAAAGTTCATCGGAATGTAGTAAAAGGCATTTAACATGAATTCCCCATATAAGTGATTATTAAATGTTAGATAAGCGTAAATAGCGACATTGATCGTTGCAAAAAAATAAGTGCTTACTTTTCCTTTTGCGGACGGATCTCCATTATGTCTGACGAGCACAGTGTTGCCTTATCAATTATTCAGAGAGATTGAAACATATGATTTTGAACAAAATTTCCTGTATCAGGTTTTGGAGGAGCAATATCATATTCAGATTACCACGACTTCTTTGAAATTAAAAGCTGTCTCTGCATACGGAAATATCTCCCGATTTATTGATGTAAAGTGATTACTGTTGTACAAATCGAAAACAGTTGAGTTAAAATTTTGTGAAAGAATTAAAAATAGAAGAATGAGGAAAGAGGATGCTTATATGGCATCCATGCAGAGTTTTGCAATGAGAGCAAGCTTTCAACTTCCAGTTGAAATTGTTCTGGGAGGGAACCGGCCAGTGAAGTCGGAGACATTTATGATTTGAATGCGGGTACTGATAGACAATGCCCCTATGTCGGAGAAGACAAAAGACCAATTAGTATGTATGTTGATAATGAGCGGTTTTGTGATTTTATTTTGGGGGATAAAAGGGTATAGAGAGAAAAAGAAAACAGAAGAATAAATAAAAAAGGATAGCCGAAGTATTAAGATTTCACTTTTGAAGACATAAAAAGTGAAATCTTTTTTTATTTTTAACGCAAATTTTATATAAATGTGATATTGGATTATACGAGGCAGAGGTAATCTATAAAAGAACATTGCGCAGATTGTTTGTGCGATGGAATAAAAACAAAGATGTGAAGAGGTCTTTTATGAAAAAAACGTATGTACTTGATACAAATGTGCTGATTCAGGCACCCTATGCGGTCGAATGTTTTGAGGAAAATACAGTGGTACTTCCGATGACAGTGTTAGAAGAGTTGGATAACATGAAAAAAGAAGAGGGAGAAAAAGGTGCCAATGTACGCAAAGTGATTCGGATTTTGGACGCACACAGAGAAAAAGGAAATTTGCTGGAAGGGGTGCGTATGGAATGGGGAGGGACTCTGCGTGTAGAAAAAAATTACCGGAACGTTGAATTGCCTCCGGATCTTCCGGAACATAAATCTGATAATCGCATTCTGAAAGTTTGTGTAGGGCTGTCAAATGATCTGAAAGAACAGGTGATTCTGGTGACAAAAGATATTCTTTTGCGTATCAAAGCACAGTTGCTTGGAATTCAGGCAGAGGACTTTGGGACAGAGCAGGTTGCGGTACATGAGGAGCAGTATTTGGGGAGGAGAGAGGTGTTTGTACCAGAAGAATTGTTTAAAGATTTTAAGAAAAAGGGAGTTCCGGTAGAATGTGTATATTGCTGTGATATGAGCGGGAATCACACTTGCCCGGAATTGTTTGAAAACGAATTTATTCTGTTAAAAGCGGATCAGTCTTCGAAAAAGACTCAGTTGGGGCGGGTTGAGAAAGGGATGATCCGAAAGCTTGATTATAGAAAAGCTGCTCCATATGGAGTTAGTCCAAGGAATGTAGGACAGTATTTTTTACAGGAAGCATTGATGCAGTCTGCAGAGAAAGCTCCGCTTGTCATTGTAAAAGGAATGGCAGGGACGAGCAAAACTTTTTATTCACTGGCAGTGGGACTGGAAAAATTGTTAAACAATCCATCTGGAGAATATCGGAGGATCCTGATCTGTCGTCCGAATGCTTTATTTGATTCTGACATTGGATTTCTTCCAGGTGATGAGCAGGAAAAGATTTCTCCTTTGATGCGTCCGATTATGGATAATCTGGAACAATTGGTAGATTCCAGTGATCGTGAGCGATATTCAAATGAGCAGGAATTGAATGATAAAATACAGGAAATTTTTGACAGAGGAATCATCCAGACAGAGGCTCTGACCTTTATCAGAGGAAGATCCATCATGAAAACATATTTGATCATAGACGAAGCGCAAAATATGACACCGGCACAGATTAAGGGAATTATTACGCGTGCCGGAAAAGAAACAAAAATAATTTTATTGGGAGATCCAAATCAGATAGACAAACCTTATTTGGATGAAAGAACCAATGGATTGAGTTATGCTGCAGAGCATATGAAGGGAAGTCCGTTATGCTGGCAGGTTACTTTGTTGCCGGAAGAATGTGAAAGATCCGTGTTGGCAACGGATGCTATCCGCCGTTTGTAGAAGAAAAGCGAGTAAAAAACATAGAAAGGAACTGTTTAGATGAAAGAAGCAGAGAAAAAAATAAAGAAAAGTCCATATATGATGAATCGGGAATTATCCTGGTTGAAGTTTAATGAGAGAGTATTGAATGAGGCGGGAAATCCGAAAGTCCCACTTGCAGAGAGGTTGACTTTTGTATCGATATACCAGTCAAATTTAGACGAATTCTATCGAGTTCGAGTAGGAACGCTGATGGATCAAATGGATGTATCAGAAGTTGTTCGTGAGAATAAAACCAATATGACAAGTGAAGAGCAAGTGAAAGCAATTATAAGGGCAACACGAGAGCTAGAGGAGAAAAAGACGGTTATTTATGAACAATTGATGGGGGAACTGGAGCCGAAAGGAATTCGTTTGATCAATTTTAATAAGCTGTCTGCAGAAGAAGGAAAAATTTTGGAGGAATATTTTGACAGGGAAATTGCACCCTACTTATCAGCGAATATCGTAAGTAAACAGCAGCCCTTTCCTTTTTTAAAGAATAAGGATATCTATGCTGTTGCTCTTTTGGAGTCGAAGGGTGGGAAGACGAGAACTGCAATCATTCCATGCAGCAACAATGTGTTCCGCAGATTGATCGATATTCCAACTCGAAAGGGAACCTTTCTGCTTTCAGAAGAATTAATTCTGCAATTTCTTCCGAAATTCTTTAAAAATTATAGTGTGAAAGAAAAATCTTTGATTCGTGTCACAAGAAATGCAGATATTGACACAGAGATGATTTATGACGAGGATCTGGATTACAGAGATGCGATGGAAAATTTAATAAAAGAGAGAAAGCGGATGAACCCGGTCAGGATGGAATTTACCGGAACTCTGAATAAAAAAATGATGCATGCGTTATGCAAAACGATCCACGTGGAAAAGGAACATGTATTTAGGTCGGACGTCCCATTGGATCTGTCATTTGTCTTTGCTATTCAGAGCTATCTGAAAAATACAAATGCAGGGGAGTTATTTTATCCAAGACGAACCCCAAGGCCAACCCCTCAGTTGAATGATAAGAAATCTTTGATTCCGCAGATTCTGGAAAAAGATGTGCTTTTATCTTATCCGTTTGAAAGTATGAAATCCTTTATCAATCTGCTATATGAAGCAGCGGAGGATGAGTCGGTTGTATCGATTAAAATGACGTTGTACCGTTTGGCAAATAAAAGCCAGATTGTAGATGCACTGGTGGAAGCCGCAGAAAATGGAAAAGAAGTTGTTGTACTGGTAGAACTTCGCGCCCGCTTTGATGAAGAAAATAATATTGAATATTCCAGAAAATTGGAGGAGGCCGGCTGTCATGTGATTTATGGATTAAACGGGTATAAAGTACATTCAAAATTATGCCTGATTTCCAGAAAAACAGAGCAAGGAGTGTCCTATGTGACACAGATCGGAACTGGAAATTATAATGAAAAAACATCTGCGCTGTATACGGATCTGTCATTGATTACAGGAAATCAAGAAATCGGAAAAGAGGCTGCTGAAGTGTTTGCAGCACTGTTAAGAGGAGAAACAGTGGAAGAAACCCATCTTTTATTAGTAGCACCAAAATGTTTGCAGAATAAAGTGTTGGATATGATAGAAGAAGAAATTCAACATGTGAAAAATGGAGAAGAAGGATACATCGGAATTAAAATCAATTCTTTGACAGACAAGGTGATCATTAGCAAATTAGTCGAAGCGTCTCAGGCAGGCGTAAAGATTGAAATGATTGTCAGAGGAATCTGCTGTCTGATTCCAGGTGTCAAAGGGTATACAGAAAACATAACTGTGATAAGTATTGTAGGGCGTTTCCTGGAACATTCTCGAATTTATCGATTTGGAACGAAAGAAAGAGAGAATGTGTATATTGCCTCAGCAGATTTTATGACACGAAATACGCTTCGTCGTGTGGAGGTGGCTGCCCCGGTTCTGGATGAACGATTAAAAAATCAGCTGGACTGGATGTTTGAAACGATGATGAAGGATGATGAAAAGGGAAAATGTCTGACGGAAAAAGGAATCTATGTGGATCGAAATCTTCATGTACAGAAATTGAATTCCCAGGAGTGCTTTTATGAGGCTGCTTATGCAAATGCGGAAAAAAGACAGAAATAGCAGAAAAATTTTCAGACGGAAAAATGGAATTGGAGAAGGCGAAAGAATTGAATTACAAAGAGATATTACAAAATGAGGAAGTAAAAGCGTATTTGGAGAAGGGCAACGAAAATCTCGGAATTCTTGGGTATACCGATCATTCCGAAAAACATTGTGCAATAGTTGCAAAACGTGCAGGGATGATTTTGTCAAAATTTGGATATACAGAACATGAGATTGAACTTGCAGAGATTGCAGGGGCTATGCATGACATTGGGAATGTGATCAATCGAAAGAATCATGGAGAATATGGGGCAATTCTGGCATGTTCAATCTTGGAAAAGTTGAAAATGCCGCTGAGAGACAGAATCCTTGTTATGTCAGCGATTGGAAATCATGATGAATCTACAGGGGAGGCCATCGATGCAATATCAGCTGCGTTGATTCTTGCGGATAAGACAGATGTCAGGAGAAATCGTGTAAGAAATAAAGAAAAAGCAAGTTTTGATAAGCACGATCGTGTGAATTATGCAGTGACAAGTGCGGCTGTAAAAGTGAATGCGCAGAAGCATCTGATCGCATTGAATTTACAGATTGACGAGGAGATTTGTACAATGTATGAATATTTTGAAATTTTTCTCGGCAGGATGATGATGTGTAGGAAAGCGGCAGAAGTACTGGGAGCCAGGTTTAAATTAACCGCAAACGGAAGCAAAGTATTATAGGCATGGAGGAAAAATAGAAAAAGCAGTCGGTCGGTTTGCAAGAACAGAAGCAGAGATAAAAGAGTTTGCAAAATAGAGTAACTCTCCTGAAAGAAAATATGGTATAGTAAAAAGAAAAACGAATACATGGAGAGAAAATATGAAAACGATTATCATAGGAATTGCAGGCGGAACGGGGTCAGGAAAATCTACATTTACGAGAAAATTAAAGAAAGAATTTAAAGATGATGTGGCAGTTTTATATCATGACAATTATTACAGGGATCAGAGTGACATCCCGTTAGAAGAGCGAAGAAAGACAAATTATGATCATCCGGATGCAATGGAGACAGAGCTTTTGATCCGGCAGTTGATGGACCTGAAAGCAGGAAAGGCAGTAGATTGTCCGGTATACGATTATACACAGCATACAAGATCGGATCAGGTTGTGAGGGTGGAACCGAAAAAAGTAATTCTTCTGGAAGGGATTCTTGTTCTGGCAGATGAGCGTCTGAGAGATTTGTTGGACATCAAGGTTTATGTGGAGGCAGATGCGGATGAACGAATCCTGCGTCGGATCATCCGCGATGTCAAGGAGAGGGGACGTGATATGGAAGGTGTTGTGGAGCAGTATCTGACAACAGTAAAACCGATGCATTATTTATATGTAGAGCCGACGAGATGTATGGCAGATATTGTGATCAACAGCGGAAAGAATCCGGTGGCATTTACACTGGTAAAAAACACCATACAAAAAATATTGGATGAGGCAGAGTAACTGCAGATATCCGGACAGGCTGTAATAGAAAGGATGAGATTGTGCAAAAGAGTATAAACAAATTGCGAATTCTGACACCGGAAAAATTTCAGGCGGAGTATCCGCATATTTTTAAAAGAAATTTTGGTGAAATTGCGTTGAACAGAGTGCATTTCTGTAAGGCAGAATGTCTGCGTCAGGCAGTCACAGGAACATTTGCGATTCCAAGAAAAACAAAGCTGACAGGAGATAAGATCACGTTTGGGTACTGTATTGCAGAGGAACAGCTGATCTTTATTGAAAATCAGGATCATATCAAAATAGAGATGAAAAAAGTCCGGGAATATCAGGATGAAGAGCGTACTTCGCCATTGTTGCTTTTGTTTGACTGGATGGAGTATCTTATCAAAGATGACATGCTGTTTCTGCAGGATTATGAAGAAAAGCTTTCCCATCTGGAAGAGGAACTGCTGGAGGGAAATATGGAAGATTTTGACAGAAAAATCCTGTTATCCAGAAAGGAACTTTCTGTGCTGAGTGCGTATTATGAACAGTTATCGGATATGGGGGAAACTCTTCAGCAAAATGCAGCGAGACATCAAACAGAACAGGAAGCATTGCTTTTTGGGCTTTTCTGTGAGAAGGCAGGACGATTGTATGACATGGTGCAGACACTCAAAGAGTATTCCATGCAGCTTAGAGAAATGCATCAGACGCAGATCGATATCCGGCAGAATGAAATTATGAAAGTGCTGACGATTGTTACAACGCTTTTTATGCCGTTGACGCTGATTGCAGGATGGTACGGAATGAATTTTGCACATATGCCCGAACTGACTGCACCGGGAGGGTACGGGATCATCTGTGTTGTATGTCTGCTTCTTATTGCAGTGGAAATCTGGATTTTTAAAAAGAAAGGATGGTTTAAGTAGTCATCATTTCCAATAACGCAGCCCCTTCAGTCACACCGTTATGATCGCAGTCCGGAAGCATATGATCGGCTTCTTTTTTCAGAATCTCAACGGCATTGCCCATGGCAAACTTCATTTCGGAAGCCTCAAATATACTCAGACCATTTTCTCAGTCCCCGATGCAGGCAATCTCAGATTTTGCAATACCAAGTGATTGGGCCAGATGCGTCAGAGCGCCCCTTTGGAGGGGTTCTGATGAAAAGATCTCTGCATACTGACCGGTGTAGGCAGCACGAAGAGACGAGGAGTTTGCAAGATGCATTTTGAGCTGCGGCATGGAGTTTTTGGAAAAAAAGTAAAACTGCAGTTCTTCCACATCACATGAAAGCTCCTGGATTGTCTGTTCCATATTTTGGACATAACGGACTTTTTTGGCATCTTTTCCATAGATCAGACGTCCCAGAAAAACAAGGCTGTGTCCCTGCAGCAGATACTCATGTCTGATATGCGCAGTGATACCAAGCTTCTCGCTTTGACAGGCATTTAACAAAGAAAGAGCAGTCTGCTTTGGAATTTCAGACTGGTAGAGCGTCTTTTGCGTGTGATAGTCTGTGACCTTTGCTCCGTTTGAGGAGATGACATAGCGAAACAGGGAATTCTGATCTGTCAGCTGATGCGGAAGTCAGGTTCCATCCATATCGATTGCCAGTAATTTGATCATAATCGGTGCCTTCTTTCAAGTCTGTGAATTTATGGAGATTATTATTTATAGTGTAACACCTTCAAATCGATACGAAAAGACTTCTAAAAAATTTTTTCCCACATAAAATTAGAAAAAATATAGTAATTCTATCAGATTTATAGTATACTTAAAACATACTGAAAAAGTAGGAATTATAAAGAGTGAGGGAAAGGATGAAAACAATGAAAAAGATTTTAAAAAGTCTGCCGTTTCAGCTTCTTTTGGGAGTGATCATCGGAATTGTGCTGGGGCTGATTTCAAATGAAGCGGTCATGAATGTGATCGTCACGATCAAGTTTGTATTAGGAGAACTGATTAATTTCTGTGTACCGCTGATTGTGATCGGGTTTATTGCGCCATCGATTACGAAGCTCGGGAAAAATGCGTCAAGGATATTAGGAGTGGCTGTTCTTCTTGCTTATGTATCCTCCGTTTTGGCAGCGCTGGGATCGATGGCAGCCGGATATGGACTGATTCCGCATTTATCAATTGTTTCGGAAGTAGACGGGCTGAAAGAACTTCCGGAAATTGTATTTCAGTTGGAAATCCCGCAGATTATGTCCGTGATGAGTGCGCTTGCATTTTCTATTTTGATCGGGCTTGCGGCAACCTGGACCAAGGCAGAGACAGTGATCCGGCTATTAGATGAATTCCAACAGATCGTACTGATGATCGTATCCAAGATTGTCATTCCGATCCTTCCGGTATTTATTGCGCTTACATTCTGGTCTCTGGCATACGAGGGAACGATCACAAAGCAGCTGCCGGTATTTCTCAAGGTTGTGCTGATCGTGATGGTGGGGCACTTTATCTGGATGGCGGTTTTATATGCAGTGGGTGGAATTTACTCCGGAAACAATCCGTGGAAAGTTGTAAAGCATTATGGTCCGGCATACATTACTGCAGTGGGAACGATGTCCTCTGCTGCAACGCTTGCAGTGGCTTTAAAATGTGCCAGAAAGTCGGAGCCGGTACTGAGGGATGATATGGTCAGCTTTGGGATTCCGCTGTTTGCAAACATTCATCTTTGTGGTTCTGTTCTGACAGAAGTGTTTTTTGTAATGACAGTTTCACAGATCTTATATGGAAAGGTTCCGTCGGTTGGAACCATGATCCTATTCTGTGCGCTGCTTGGTATTTTTGCAATCGGTGCGCCGGGAGTTCCGGGAGGAACGGTTATGGCCTCTCTTGGACTGATCACAGGTGTGCTCGGATTTGATGCGACGGGAACGGCTCTGATGCTGACAATCTTTGCATTACAGGATAGCTTTGGAACTGCATGTAATGTGACAGGAGATGGGGCATTGACAATGATTTTGACAGGATATGCAAAACGGCATAATATCGAGCAGCAGACAGAAACGATTGAATTTTAAAAATCGTGGATAAAAAAGGCAGGGACATATTGCGTAGCAGGCGATATGTCCCTGCTTTTTAGCGTTCTTTTACTTTACAACAGAAGAGGAGAATTCTATAATAAAGTCAAAAGAAAATCCACAGGAGCAGAACTTATGACGATAAAGGAAATTGCAAAGCTTGCGCAGGTATCCAGTGCAGCAGTGTCGAGATATATGAACGGGGGATACGTAAGTGAAGAAAAGAAGGAGAGGATTCGGGCAGTGATCGAAGAAACAGGATACCGCCCGTCTGTACAGGCGAGAACGCTTCGCACCAAACGAGCGTGCCTGGTCGGAGTGATTGTTCCAAAGATCAATTCAGAGTCGATCAGCAGGATTACAGAGGGAATCGGTCAGGTACTTTCAGAAAGAGCCTATCAGATGCTTCTGACCATCACAGATAACGATCCGTCCAAGGAGCTGGAATACATGGATTTGTTTGAATCTTATCCGGTGGACGGAATCATTCTGGTAGGAACAGTTCTTTCCGGTGCGCACAAGGAAAAACTGAAAAAGTGCAGAGTGCCGATCGTCGTGATCGGACAGCAGACAAACGAGGTCAGTTGTATTTACCATGATGATTATGGGGCTGCAAAAGAACTGGCAGAACAGATCGGAAAAGAAATGTCCGGACGTATTGCTTATATCGGTGTGACAAGAGCGGATAAGGCGGCAGGTGCAGCCAGAGAAGACGGCTTCCGGGATGGTCTGAAAGCAGTTGGCAGAGAACTGGAGGAAGGATGTCTGCGCCGGGCAAGCTTCACAATGGAGTCCGGATATGAGCAGGCATGTGATCTTTTGAGATTAGAGAGTGATATCGATATCATATCTTGTGCCACAGATACCATCGCTGCAGGAGTGATCGAAGCAATTGCACAGCTTTCGCCCCAAAGGAGTATTCAGGTGACGGGATTTGGGGACAACCAGTTTTTGAAAGCGGTTACGGGCGGAATCAGAACCGTGCATTTCGGATATCAGACAAGTGGTGTAAAAGGCGCCAGATTGCTGTTGGATATGGTAGAATCAGGAAAGACACTCACGACAGAGATTAAGCTTGGATATGAACTGCTGTAAAACAGAAATCTGGCAAAATATACAAAAAAATAAAATATAAATTAGTAAAAATGCCATCTTTACAAATGGCATTTTTTTCACTATTATAATCTTACAAGATATGAAATCGATTACATGAAACATGAGTCTTGCAAAGAAAAAAGAAAGGGATGAAGGTATGGATTACAAAAAAACCGCACAGGAAATTTTGAATCATGTTGGTGGGAGCAAGAACATCATTTCAGCGGCACATTGTGCGACCAGACTGCGCCTGGTTATTGCAGATAACAAGAAGGCAGACAAAGGTGCGCTGGAGAATGTAGATGGAGTCAAAGGAGTGTTTGAGGCATCAGGACAGCTTCAGATTATTCTGGGGACAGGTACGGTCAACAAGGTATTTGATCAGTTTATTGAGATTGCAGGAGTGACAGCAAGCTCCAAGGCAGAAGCAAAAGAGGCAGCGGTACAGAAGCAGAACTGGTTTATGCGGGCAATCAAGCTTCTGGGAGATATTTTTGTTCCGATCATTCCTGCCATTGTGGCAAGTGGATTTTTGATGGGAATCATGAACTCTCTTGATTTTATGAATACGAATAATTTTATTCATATTGACACGACCAGTTCACTGTATGTATTTGCAAATCTGTTCAGTAATACAGCGTATACCTTTTTACAGATTCTGATTGCTTTTTCAGCTGCAAAAGCGTTTGGTGCGAATCCATACCTGGGAGCTGTAATCGGAATGATCACAATTAACCCGGCGCTGCAGAATGCGTATACTGTGGCGACAGAAGGTGTGAAAGCAACGCAGTCGGTATTCTTTGGACTCTATCAGATCGATATGGTTGGGTATCAGGGACATGTCATTCCGATTATCATTGCCGTATGGCTGATGTCTGTGATTGAGAAAAAGCTGCACAAGGTTGTTCCGGAGGTACTGGATCTGTTCGTAACACCTCTGGTAAGTGTATTTGTGACAGGGTATCTGACACTGGCAGCGATCGGTCCGGTCTTTGTATGGGCGGAGAATGCGATCCTGAACTGTATCCAGTGGCTTCTGACACTTCCTCTGGGATTGGGAAGTCTCGTAATGGGAGGTCTGTATGCACCGACCGTAGTGACAGGAATCCATCAGATGTATGCAGCGATTGACCTGGGACAGCTTGCACAGTATGGAGTGACTTACTGGCTTCCGCTGGCAAGTGCGGCAAACGTGGCACAGGGAGCAGCAGCGCTTGCAGTTGCAGTAAAATCAAAAGATAAGAAGATCAAAGCGCTGGCACTTCCATCATCTTTAAGTGCATTTATGGGAATTACAGAGCCGGCAATCTTTGGAGTGAACTTAAGATTTTTCAAACCGTTCATCGCAGGATGTATCGGTGGAGGATGCGGTGCACTCTATGCATCAATCGTACACCTTGGAGCAAAAGGAACCGGAGTGACAGGTATTTTTGGTATCCTTCTGTGCCTGAACCAGCCGGTACAGTATCTGATCGAGATGGCGATCGCAGTCGGAGTTGCCTTTGCGGTATCCTTTATCCTTTATAAAGATAAAAAGGAAGACATAAAAGAGCAGGCAGAAGCAGTGATTCCGGCAGAAGAGCTTCCGGTTTCACAGGCAGAGGCTGTCACAGAAGAGACGCTGGGAAGTCCCGTTTCCGGAAAAGTTGTTCCGACAGCTGAGATTTCCGATGCCACATTTGCGGAGGAAATCCTGGGAACAACTGTTGCTGTAGAGCCGGAAGCAGCGGAGCTTGTAGCCCCTTGTGACGGTACGATCTTGAGTATTTATGATACGGGGCATGCAGTTTGTATGACCACACTATCCGGTGGAGAGCTTTTGATTCATGCAGGAATTGATACCGTAAAAATGGAAGGCAGAGGATTCCAAAAGTGTGTGGCAGACGGAGATTATGTTCATGCGGGAGATGTACTTCTTAAGATGGATCTGGATGCGATCCGAAAAGAGGGTTACGAGACAACAACGATGATGATTCTTACCAATGCAGATGACTATGATGTGGAAAAAACTTCCGCCAACGAGGTGAGCTGTGGAGAAAAACTGATGGTACTTCATAAAAAACAGGAGATGGAAATATGAATGCATTGACAAGAGATCTTGCTGATCTGACGAGGGTGGCGGAATCACAGACAGACGGCAAAGACCGTTTCCGCCAGAAGCTGCATCTGATGCCGCCGACAGGATGGCTCAATGATCCCAACGGACTGTGTCAGTTCAAAGGAATTTACCACGCATTTTTTCAATATTCGCCATTTACTGCAACGGGCGGTCTGAAGATGTGGGGACACTATACAAGCCGGGATATGATCGAATGGAAATACGAGGGTGTCAGCCTGTATCCGGATCAGCCGTTTGACTGCCATGGCGTGTATTCAGGATCAGCGTTTATTGAAGACGGAAAGATGTATCTGTATTATACCGGAAATGTAAAGCTTGAGGACGGAGAATTTGACTATATCCGAACCGGCCGGGAGGCAAACACAGTTCTGGTGGTCAGCGAGGACGGAGAGCATTTTGGCAGAAAAAGAGAACTGATGAGAAACAGTGATTATCCGCAGGATCTGACCTGTCATGTAAGAGATCCGAAAGTCTGGAAAGAAAACGGCATGTATTACATGGTGCAGGGAGCCAGAACGCAGAAAGATGAAGGAAAAGTGCTGATTTTTGAGTCTGAGGATCAGCTGAACTGGATCTACAAAAGCGATGTAAAGACAGCAGAGCGATTTGGATATATGTGGGAGTGCCCAGACTATTTTGAAACAGAAGGCAGAAAGATTTTATCGACTTCCGTGCAGGGGCTGGAAGGCGGCGTGTGGGATGCACGAAATGTGTACCAGTCCGGATATTTTCTGGTAGAGGGGGATATCCTTTCCGAGTATGTGCTTTCTGACTATGAACTCTGGGACTATGGATTTGATTATTATGCACCGCAGAGTTTTGAAAGTGAGGATGGACGCCGGATCCACATCAGTTGGATGGGAATGCCGGATTGTGAGGAATACACAAACCTGACGCTGGAAGATGGATGGCAGCACTGCTTTACATTTCCAAGAGAAGTGCATGTCAAAGATAAAAAAGTGCTTCAGCAGCCGGTAAAAGAACTGGAAGCACTGCGCAGAGGAGAAGAAAGAGCAGTCTCTGTTCTGGAGAAGAAAGGTACAAAAGTCTTTGAGGCAGAGGTGCAGAATATCACAGGAAATCACTTCCGCGCAGTACTGGCAAAAGAACTGGTTCTGGAATATGTAAACGGAAGATTTGAGATGAAGTTTACAAGCCAGGATAAGACGTCCGTATCCGCGGGAAGAAGTCTTAGATTCCGGGAAGTAAGTGAAGTCAGAAACGTCCGGATTCTTGCAGATGTTTCTTCTGTAGAAGTGTTTGTCAATGATGGAGAGACTGTGTTTTCTACAAGGTATTATCCGCAGGATTATGAAATAAAAATAGAAGCTTTGGATGCCAAGATTGCATTCTGGGAGCTGTAAAAGCAAAAATGTTCCCATCGGGATTTCCTGATGGGAACATTTTTGTTATGTAAGAAAGACTGTCAAATGTACAAATCAGTTTGCATCTTCTTTGTCTTTGGGCAGTACAATGTTGAGGAGTACTGCAAGCAATGTAGCCACTACAACCGGTGATTTGCCGAAGATCATCACAAACCAGTCCGGGAAGCTGGCAAGAGAATCACTTGCCTGTGAGATTCCCATTCCCAGTGCTGCCGCAAGTCCCACGATGGAAGTATTGCGAAACGTCATATTTTGTGATGTGATCAGTTTCATTCCGGTCATGGCGATGGATGCAAAGACGGAAACCGTAGCGCCGCCGAGTACACAATATGGAATCGTCGTCAAAAGAGACGAGAACTTTGGAATCAGTCCGGCGACTAACAGGATCAAAGCGGCACCGCCGAGTACACAGCGGTTAATGACTTTTGTAGTTGCAACGATACCAACATTCTGACTGTAGGTTGCAGTCGGAAGCCCGCCAAGGAATGAAAACAGGATATTGGAGATTCCATATCCTACGATTCCTCCCTGAAGTTCCTGATCAGTCGGCATACGGTTCATACCACCGCTTGTGGTTGCAGAAAAGTCTCCGATCGCCTGGATCGAGTTGATCGCGAATAACAGGCCGATGGCGATACAGGCAGACGGCTCAAAACGAATGCCAAAATGCATCGGACTTGGGATCTGAAAAAATGATGCATCCTGAATTGGGGAAAAGTCAACCATTCCGAAGAACAGCGCAATGATATATCCTCCGATAATACCGATCAGGATGGATGCAAGCTTCCAGATGCCTTTCCCAAAATGATTTAATACTGTTACGATCGTCAATGTTAAGAACGCTACCAGCCAGTTTTGCCAGGAGCCGTAATCTTTACTTCCGGTACCGCCGGCCATATAATTGATTGCGGTTGGATAAAGGGAAAGACCGATGGTAAATACAACGGTTCCCGTAATCAGCGGTGGGAAGAATCTGCGGATACTGCGGATAAAAAGTCCCACAAAAACGGCAACGGCACCACCCACGATCATAGCCCCTAAAATGGCGGCTACATCATACTCAGCAGCAATGGACTGCATGCTCGGCACATAGGCAAAACTGATTCCCATGATGACCGGAAGGCCGGAGCCGATGGCAAAATATCTGGTCTTGATAAACGGAAATAATTGAAGCAGTGTCGAAAGGGCGGAAGTGACCAGAGCCGCCTGGATTAATACGACAGAGTCTGCTTCGGAAAGTCCGGCTACACCGGATACAATGATGGCAGGTGTTACACAGCCCACGATCATTGCGACAACATGCTGAAGTGCAAGTGGAAATGCCTGATTGAAAGCAGGTACTCCATGCAGATCAAAAATAGTAGAGCGGGTTGTCTGATGTTTCATAAGTAAGGTGTCCCCCTTTATTCGAGATGGATCCTGGTGCCTGTAAGACCCTGGATTCCTTCTCTGGCTTTTTCTAGTAATGTGATCAAAGACTTCCTTCCGGGTGCTGATTCTGCAAATTCCACGGCCGCCTGCATCTTTGGAAGCATGGAGCCGGGTGCAAAATGTCCTTCTTTAATATACTGTTTTGCTTCATCTACCGTGATATCATCCAGCCATTTCTGGTCCGGAGTTCCGAAATGAATGGCGGCTTTTTCTACTGCAGTGAGGATGATCAGAAAATCTGCATCCAGTTCTTTTGCAAGCAGAGCACTGGCGAAATCTTTGTCTATGACTGCACTGGCACCTTTTAAATGATTGCCCTGACGGATCACCGGAATGCCCCCGCCTCCGCAGGCAATGACAAGATCACCGGAATCCACCATGGTCCGGATGGTTCCGATTTCAATGATCTCCTGTGGTTTTGGAGAAGCTACCACACGGCGGTAACCTCTTCCGGCATCTTCTTTCATAATGTAGTCATATTTCTGCGACATTTCTTCTGCCTGTTCTTCTGTAAGAAAACGTCCGATCGGTTTGGACGGACAGGCAAAAGCAGGATCATGTTCATCAACCCGTACTTGTGTGATCATGGTTGCAACAGGAATATCTGTAATATTGCGATTCAGAAGCTCTTCTCTTAAAGCATTCTGAAGATCATAACCGATATAAGCCTGGCTCATGGCAACACAGACAGATAGAGGGGTATTGGGCTGCTGTGCGTCTTCGTGAGTCAGAGCGAGCATTGCGTTGTTGACCATACCGACCTGAGGGCCGTTTCCGTGTGCGACAACAACTTCACATCCTTCCTCGATCAGATCGACGATGGCGCGGGCTGTGATTTTGACAGCGGCCATCTGCTCCGGAAGGGTGTTGCCCAGGGCGTTTCCGCCCAGGGCAATGACAATTCGTTTTTTCCTTGCCATTTTTATTCCTCCCCGACTGATGCGATTGTTTCTACCTCACATAAAACTCCTTTTGGAAGATCTTTTACAGCAACGCAGGAGCGTGCCGGTTTTCCTGTAAAATATTTTGCATAGATTTCATTGAATGTAGCAAAATCACCCATGTCTGCAAGGAAACAGGTTGTTTTTACCACATCTGTAAAATCCGCATTCTGGCTTTCAAGAAGCGCTTTGATGTTTAACATCACCTGTTCTGTCTGTTCTTCGATCGTGGTTCCGACCACTTCTCCTGTTATCGGAGAGAGCGGGATCTGACCGGAGAAAAACGCAATTCCGTTACAGATGATTCCCTGAGAATAAGGTCCGATTGCTGCCGGTGCATTTTTGGTTTCTACATATTTTAGCATAGCTTAGTCCCTCCTTGAATATAATCCATTTCGCATCGTGTTCTAGTATAACAGGTTTTACTCAAAAACTCTAGGTGTGGATTTTTCTTCCAGCTTCTTTAAGATATCAGCAGGATCTGCAAATTTTGCAAGAAAGATCATGGCTGCGATAATATACGGTTTGTAGCTGGCTTCTTTATAAAGTGGTGTTCTGTAGCGGTCGAATACGCTGGCATCGACTTCACCGGATTCGCAGCTGACACCTGTGATATCTGCAGGCAGGCAGTGCAGGTAGAGCGCGTTACCGTCTTTGGTCGTCTTCATCAGTTCTTCTGTACAAGCCCAGTCTTTGTGCTGTGCGTTCTGTTCCAGAAGTTCTTTTTCCAGAGCATCGATTCCCGCAAAGTCACCGTTTCCATATAATTCAGTACGTTTTTCCATGGCAGCAAACGGCGCCCAGCTCTTTGGATAAACGATGTCGGCATCTTTGAAAGCTTCTGCCATATTGTTGGTCTTTGTGAAAGAACCGCCGGATTTTTTTGCATTTTCGGCAGCAACAGCTTCAACTTCCGGGAAGACTTCATATCCTTCCGGATGTGCCAGTACAACGTCCATTCCAAAACGTGTCATCAGTCCGATCACACCCTGTGGAACAGAGAGCGGTTTTCCGTAGGAAGGAGAGTATGCCCAGGACATGGCGATCTTCTTTCCTTTCAGATTCTCCACACCGCCGAATTCATGGATGATGTGCAGCATATCGGCCATTGCCTGTGTCGGATGGTCGATATCGCACTGCAGGTTGACAAGCGTTGGTTTCTGCTGAAGAATCCCGTCTTTGTGTCCTTCTGTCACAGCATCTACGACTTCGTGCATGTAGGCATTTCCTTTTCCGATGTACATATCGTCACGGATTCCGATGACATCTGCCATGAAAGAAATCATGTTGGCTGTCTCACGAACTGTCTCACCATGCGCAATCTGCGATTTTCCTTCATCCAGATCCTGCACCTCAAGGCCGAGCAGGTTACATGCGGAAGCAAATGAGAAGCGGGTACGTGTGGAATTGTCACGGAATAAAGAGATTCCGAGTCCGCTTTCAAATACTTTTGTGGAGATGTTGTTTTCTCTCATAAAACGGAGTGCGTCTGCCAGTGTAAATACTGCTTCCAGTTCGTCGTCTGTTTTTTCCCAGGTCAGGAAAAAGTCAGAGTTGTACATGTCTTTGAAGTTGAGTGCGTTCAGTTTATCGATGTAATCCTGTAATGTTTTCATAGTGTGATTCCTCCATATACTCAGGCTGTGCCTGTTGTGTTTCTTGTTATTTTAAAAGTTTATTTACAATATAAAGTCGGCAGTGCAGCGTAAACAGCGGCACATACTACCAGGTCTGCCTTCCAGGTCTTTTCATTTGGTGCATGAGCCTGTGCTTCTGCTCCAGGACCAAATCCGATACAAGGAATGCCGTTTCGTCCCATGATGGAAACGCCGTTTGTAGAGAACGTCCATTTGTCAGTCAGCGGGCGGGCTTTTCTCATCTTAGCAGTCTCTGGTGTTCCAATCCTTTCTTCTCCGTAAAGTCCCTTGTAGGCTTCTTCCAGAGCTTTTGTGACTTTGTGGTCTTTTGGAATGACCCAGGTCGGGAAGTAGCATTCGATCGGATATACCAGTCCGGTATAGGATGGTCTGTCATAGTTGTACATGGAAACCGTTACATCCTCCCCATATTTCTGTACGCTTGGAAGTGCACGGATCTCATCCAGACAGCTTTCCCATGTCTCTCCGGCAGTCATGCGGCGATCCAGAGAAACAGAGCAGGAGTCTGCAACCGCACAGCGGCTTGGAGAAGTGAAGAAAATCTCAGAAGTTGTGATGGTACCCCGTCCTAAGAATCTTGCTTCTTCCCATTCCGGATTATATGTTTCATCCAGCATTTTTACGAGTCCTTTGATTTCAGTTGTCTCTTCGGCATCGTTTTCGTTCAGTGCACGGACATCCTGCAGGATATCAGCCATCTTGTAGATTGCATTGTCTCCACGCTCCGGTGCAGAGCCGTGACAGGATACGCCTTTGACGTCTACACGGATCTCCATACGTCCTCGCTGTCCGCGGTAGATACCGCCGTCAGTCGGTTCTGTGGATACCACAAATTCCGGACGGACTTTATCTTCGTTGATGATGTATTGCCAGCAGAGGCCGTCGCAGTCTTCTTCCTGTACGGTTCCGGTGACAAGGACTGTATATTTGTCACTTAAAAGTCCCAGATCTTTCATGATCCTTGCACCGTAAACTGCAGAGACGATACCTCCGAGCTGATCAGAAGTACCACGTCCTCCGATCTCTGTGTCAGATTCGAATCCTTCATATGGATCGAATTCCCAGTTGTCACGGTTTCCGATACCAACGGTGTCAATATGTGCATCAAATCCGATGAGTGTCTCTCCAGTTCCCATATATCCGAGTACATTTCCCTGCGGATCGATCTCGACTTTATCAAAATCCAGTTTCCGCATCTCTTCAGCGATCCGTTCAATGTGATCCTTTTCCCCACAGCTCTCACCCGGGAATTTTACGATCTCTCTGAGAAATTTTGTCATGTCCGCTTCATAGTTCTGTGCAGCTTCTTTGATTTTGTTGAAATCCATTTTAAAATCCTCCTTGATAAACATAATGAATGAAATGGTTTCCTGATCTAACGTTCATTGCCGTCCCATACGATGGATTCGTAACGGGCAGGATCGGTATCTCCTTCGGTGGAGAAAAGCAGTACCCGGGAAGTTTCATCCAGGCCCAGGTGTTCTCTTAATTCCTGATATTCGTCCATGCACATGATGCAGGCGAGCGTTCCAAACGGTGCGGCTCCGGATTCTCCGGAAGTGACCGGCGTATCTCCCTTGATCGGTGCGGCGAGCATCCGCATTCCTTTTGCAGCGACCCAGTCCGGTGCAGCAACAAAGGTATCCACATGATTCTTTAAGATATCCCAGGAAATGGTGTTCGGTTCGCCGCAGGCAAGACCTGCCATGATGGTCGGCATATCACCGTCCACGATACGGATCGCTCCGTCTCCGGCAACAGCTCCTTTGTAAAGACAGGCAGCAGATTCGGCTTCCACAACGACCACTTTCGGCGGGGTCTTGGGATAGCGGTTCGCAAAATATCCCTGAACAGCACCGGCAAGGGATCCGACACCAGCCTGGATAAATACATGAGTCGGGGCTTCGCAGCCGTCTTCATGAAGTTGAGCGTCGGCTTCCATGACCATGGTTCCATATCCCTGCATGATCCATGCCGGAATTTCTTCATAGCCGTCCCACGCAGTATCCTGCACGATGATACCATGTTCAGTTCTGGCAGCCATATCGGCAGCCATGCGCACGCATTCATCGTAGTTGCATTCTTCGATCGTAGCAGTGGCGCCTTCTTTTCGGATGTTGTTTAACCGTGTCTGTGTACTTCCTTTAGGCATCAGGACAACTGCCTTTTGTCCGAGCTTGTTGGCAGCCCAGGCAACTCCGCGTCCGTGATTTCCATCTGTTGCAGTAAAGAAAGTAGCCTGCCCGAATTCTTTTTTTAAAGCTTCGGAAGTCAGTACCTGATATGGAAGTTCACTGACATCTTTGCCGGTCTGTTGTGCAATGTAGCGCGCCATGGCAAAAGAGCCTCCCAGCACCTTAAATGCATTGAGTCCGAAGCGATAAGACTCATCCTTGATGTAAAGTGAACCAAGTCCTAATTTTTCGGCCATGTGGTTCAGTTTTACGAGTGGTGTGACACTGTATTGCGGAAAACTTTCGTGGAACGTGCGGGCTTTTTCCACCTCGGAAAGTGCCATGACCGGAAGGTTGGCATCCTCGGTCTTCGGCATATGATTGACTGCCCATTTGATTGTCTCCATGTGTAAAACCTCCTTATGATCTGCTATTTTCCTGCATCCATATAACTGTAAAGTGTAAATTTAGAAATATTGAGAAGATTTGCGACCTTATCTCCTGATTTTGTGATCAGAAACGCACCGGCATCATTCAGATAGCGGACCACCTGGATCTTATCTTCCTTGGTCATTAAAGCCACCGGTTTTCCGACCAGTGCCACGCCCTGCTGCATCAGATCGTTTAACAGCTCTTCTACATTGCGTGTGATCGTCTGCGGCGAGTGCGGCTTGCTGACTGTGTAAGTATCTGTTTCCGGTTCGGTGTGAAGAAGCGACCCCAGTGCACTGTCTATCGTAAGAAGTGCTGTGATGTCATAGTTGATGGAAAAGATATAAGAAATCTTTTCATCGGCATCCCGTATGTAAAGGGTACTGGATTTCAAAATCCGGCCGTCCTCCGTGCGTGTGAGATAAGAAAGCTTATCTTGTACTTTGGCAGCGTTTTTGTGCAAGGTCTCCAGTACGATCCCGGAAGGTCCGTCTCCGGACTTGCGGTTTGTCACCTGTCCGTTTTCAATGTGGACGATGGAGGTCTCCAGATCCTTGTTCAGATCATGAATGACAACTTCACAGGAAGTTCCGAACTGTTTTGCAATACCATGCGCCATTTGCTTTAGAAGCTTGAGTGTATGATCCATAGTCATCCCTCCCTTTGTGAAAAACATTGGTAAAATCTGTCAAAAACAACTGCTTCTAAACTCATAATATCATAAAAATCCATAAAATCAATAGTTTCTCTAAAAAAGTTTTAGAATACCTAAAAAAATTTTAGAATCGTGTTGCGTTTGTGCAGTTTTGATGGTATTCTATAAACAACAAAAGAAGTTCTGGGAGATATGTACAAAAATAGAAGACTTTCAAAAAGAAAAGGAGAGGTTGATATGCTTATTTTAGGAAACGGCAGGATGATCACAAGAGATGCGGACAATCCATATCTGGAATGCGGGGCAGTGGTGATTGACGGGACAAAAATCGTGAAGGCTGGTACGCTTTCGGAAGTGAAGGCGGCGTATCCGGATGCGGAGTTTTTGGATGCAAAGGGCAAGGTGATCATGCCGGCCTTTATCAATGCACACGAACATATTTACAGTGCATTCGCAAGAGGACTGTCCGTCAAAGGATATGACCCAAAAGGATTTTTAGATATTCTGGATGGGATGTGGTGGACGATTGACCGCAATCTGACCTTGCATGATACATATTTAAGCGCCATGGCTACATATATTGATTCGATCAAAAATGGTGTGACAACGGTATTTGACCATCATGCAAGCTTTGGGTCCGTCCGTGGTTCTTTATATGAGATTGAAAGGGCTGCGAAAGAAACCGGAGTCCGCTCCTGTTTATGCTATGAGATCTCGGATCGTGACGGGAAGGAAAAGGCAAGAGATTCCGTTATGGAAAATGCAGAGTTTATCCGTCATGCACGAAAAGAGGATACCGGCATGATCGCGGGCATGATGGGAATGCATGCACAGTTTACGATTTCTGATGAGACGATGGAGCTGGCTGCAGCGAACAAGCCAGACGGCGTGGGATATCATATCCATGTGGCAGAAGGGATCGAAGATCTGCATCATTGTCTGAAACATTATGGGAAGCGGATCGTGGATCGTCTGATGGACTGGGGAATCCTGGGAGAAAAGACACTGCTTGGACATTGCATTTATATCAACGGCCATGAGATGGATCTGATCAAAGAGACGAACACAATGGTGGTACACAATCCGGAATCCAACATGGGCAATGCCTGCGGATGTCCGCCGACGATGGAACTGGTGCACAGAGGGATCCTGACCGGACTTGGAACAGACGGATATACTCATGATATGACAGAGTCTTACAAAGTGGCAAACGTACTGCACAAGCATCATCTGTGTGATCCGAATGCCGCATGGGGAGAGGTTCCGCAGATGCTTTTTGACGGAAATGTCAAAATTGCAGAGCGTTATTTCCCGCAGAAGCTTGGTGTATTGAAAGAAGGAGCTGCTGCAGATGTGATTGTTGTGGATTATGATCCGCTGACACCGATGAACGGGGACAATGCAAACAGCCACATTTTATTCGGTATGACTGGAAAACAGGTAGTAACCACAGTGGCGAATGGAAAAGTATTGATGAAAGACAGAGAACTTGTATCTATAGATGAAGCAAAAGTGATGGCAGACTGCAGACAGGCGGCAAAAGAGCTGGCTGAGAGGATCAACGCATAAGGAGGGCATGAGGATGAGTGAAGTTATGACACCGATGTCATTTGAACAGTTGGTAGACTGGGTATTACAGGAAAAGAAAAAAAGAGGAACCGTGTTCGGACAGCATCATGCGTACCGGGCAGATGGAACACATAACCGGACGATGTTCGGGCGCACTCTGGAGACGCCGATTGGACCGGCAGCCGGTCCGCATACGCAGATGACACAGAATATTGTGGCAGCCTACTATGTCGGCAGTCGTTTCTTTGAATTGAAGACCGTACAGATCATGGATGGAGAAGAGCTGGCGGCATGCATCAACCGTCCGTGTATCAAGGCGGATGATGAAGGATATAACTGCGAGTGGTCCACAGAGCTGACAGTACCGCAGGCAATGGAAGAGTATATCAAAGCCTGGTTCTTATTGAAAGTGATCGCCAAAGAGTTTGGACTTGGAGATATGAATGGATTTCAGTTTAATGTCAGTGTGGGATATGATCTGGCAGGCATCCAGTCCCCGAAGGTGGATACCTTCCTGAATTCCATGAAACACGCAGAAGATACAGAGATTTTCAAGAACTGCAAGGCATATTTACTGGAGCATGCGGATTGGTTTGAGCACGTGACAACAGAAGATATCGAGCAGATCCCGCCGGAAATCTGCAATTCCGTGACACTTTCCACACTGCATGGATGTCCTCCGCAGGAGATTGAACGGATCGCCATGTATCTGCTTACGGAAAAAGGATTCCATACCTTTGTAAAATGCAATCCGACACTGCTTGGATATGAGTTTGCGAGAAAGACCATGGATGAGATGGGATATGATTACATACAGTTTGGAGACTTCCACTTTAAGGATGACCTGCAGTATGAAGATGCAGTTCCGATGCTGACACGCCTGATGAATACGGCGAAAGAGAGAAATCTGGAGTTTGGTGTGAAGATCACCAATACGTTCCCTGTGGATGTGAAACAGAATGAGCTTCCAAGCGAAGAGATGTATATGTCAGGAAAATCCTTGTATCCGTTGTCCATTTCCCTGGCAGCAAAACTGGCAAAAGAATTTGACGGAAGGCTTCGTATTTCCTATTCCGGAGGAGCGGATTACTATAATATAGAAAGAATTGTGGATGCAGGCATCTGGCCGGTTACTGTGGCAACGACTCTTTTGAAACCGGGCGGTTATCAGAGGCTGACACAGATGGCAAAGCTTCTGGACAAGGAGAATGCTCCGTTTGAGAAGATTGACGTAGAAGCTGCAGGAAAACTTGCAAAAGAGGTGGTGAAAGACCCGCATCATGTGAAGGCAATGAAGCCTTTGCCGTCAAGAAAGATGAAAAAAGAAGTTCCGCTCATGGATTGTTTCGTGGCGCCGTGTAAAGAGGGATGCCCGATCCATCAGGATATCACAACGTATCTGCAGCTTGTGGGAGAAGAAAAGTATGAGGAAGCCATGGAAGTGATCACAGAGAAGAACCCGCTTCCGTTTATTACAGGAACGATCTGTGCACATAACTGTATGAGCAAATGTACCAGAAACTTTTATGAGACACCTGTTCATATCCGGGAGATGAAATTAAAAGCGGCAGAAAATGGATATGAGGCGCTGCTTGAAAAACTTCCGGTGCCGGCAGTGACAAAGGCAGGAAAAGCGGCAGTCATCGGAGGCGGCCCGGCAGGAATGGCGGCTGCATACTTCCTCAGAAAAGGCGGTATGGAAGTTATGCTATTTGAGGCAAAAGAATCTTTAGGAGGCGTAGTACGTCATGTGATCCCGCCATTTCGTATTTCGGAGGATGCCATTGAAAAAGATGAGGAAATCTTAAGAAAGATGCAGGTGGACATCCGCTGTAATACAAAGGTGGAATCTTTGGAAGAACTGAAAAAGCAGGGATATACAAAAATCGTACTGGCAGTGGGAGCTCCGGTTCAGGGAAGCTTAAAGCTGGAAAGCGGAATGCCGAAAAATGCACTGGAATTTCTGGCAGAATTTAAACAGACAGACGGTAATGTTTCACTTGGAAAATATGTGGTTGTTATCGGAGGCGGAAACACAGCCATGGATACTGCAAGAGCGGCAAAACGAAACGCAGGCGTGGAGCATGTTTATCTGATTTACAGAAGAACGAGACGGTATATGCCGGCGGATGAAGAAGAACTGGTGATGGCCCTGGAAGATGGAGTGGAATTCAAAGAGTTATTGTCTCCTGTAAAACTGGAAAACGGCCAGCTTCTCTGCAAAGTGATGCAGCTTTCCGATTATGATGTATCGGGCAGAAGAGGAGTGACAGAGACCGGGGAGACAGTTTGGGTTCCGGCAGATACGGTGATCGCTGCAGTTGGAGAAAAAGTGCCGACAGACTGGTATCAGGCAAACGGTCTGGCAGTATCGGAAAAGGGAAGATTATATGTCGATGAAAAGACATTAAAAACCAGTGATGACAATGTCTATGCAGCAGGCGATGGTCTGTATGGACCGGCAACAGTTGTAGAGGCGATCCGGGACGGACGAAAAGTGGCTGAGGCAATTGCAGGAGAAGTGTTGGCGCGTGATTTTGATAAACTGGCAGAGGAAGAAAAGGTCTATGCCAAGAGAGGGGTATTAAAAGAGGAACAGAAAGAGACAAAAGAGGCAGGCAGATGCCTGGGATGCTCGACAATCTGTGAAAACTGCGTAGAAGTCTGTCCAAACCGTGCAAACATTGCCATTCAGGTACCGGGGATGGAAAAACACCAGATCATCCATGTAGATTATCTGTGTAATGAGTGCGGCAACTGTAAGAGCTTCTGTCCATATTCCAGCGCTCCATATCTGGATAAATTCACACTTTTCGCAACAGAAGCAGATATGGAAAACAGCAAGAATCAGGGATTTGCAGTTCTGAATCAAGAGACCCGACGCTGTAAGGTGCGCTTCTTTGGAAAGACCTTTATCTGGGAACCGGAGAAACCGGCAGGTCTTCCGGATGGACTGGGACGCATGATTGAAACTGTGTGCAGGGATTACTCTTATTTGATTCGGTAAAATCAAAGGTTGCAGGATCTGTAGGATTTCGGTAAAGTGAAAGGGGCTTCTGATGAAGAAGCCCTAAAAAAAGAAAGAGACAGCAAACAGACATGACAAGTATATGGAAATGGGAAAGCGGAAATCTACAGATCAAGAAGTCCCTCTTAGATGGACTGCAGATTACAGAGACAGCAAAAGAAGTGATCTCTGTAGTGGGAGCAGGAGGAAAAACAACTACGATCCGCAGGCTTACGGATGAAATGGAAAAAAGACAGAAAAATGTGGCAGTGACAACGACCACACGGATGAAAAAAGAACCGCAGTTTTTACTCGGTGCGGATGCAGAGCGCATTGCACAAAGATGGGGGCAGACTCATCAGGTGTGGTTTGGAGAACAGGATGATCATCCGGAAAAGGTCAGAGGTGTTTCAGAAGCGCTTCTGGATGAGGTGAGAAAGTATGGTCCGGATTTGTTTTTGATCGAGGCAGACGGAGCCAGAAGGCTTCCCTGTAAAGTACCGGAGTCGTGGGAGCCGGTCATCTATCAAAAAAGTACACGGGTGCTGGCAGTTTACGGTCTGGACGCAGTGGGAAAGACCTTTCGGGAGGCGTGTTTTCGTCCCGGGCTGGCAGCAAAAATTTTGGAGAAGAAGATAACAGACCCGATATCAGCATTGGATATCGCGCGGCTGGCACTTGAAAGCCGCGGCGGGAAAAAGAATGTCAAAGAAACCATGCGGTATCAGGTGATTTTAAATAAAGCAGACACCAGGCGAAGAAGACAGTTTGCGCAGGAAATCTGCCGGGAATTGGAAAAACGCGGGTTTGCAGATGTGACAGTGACAGCAGAAGGAAGGCAGGAAGAAAAATGAAGATTGTAATCAAAGGAGCAGGAGATCTGGCAACAGGAATTGCCTCTCGCTTATACCATGCAGGACATCAGATCGTGATGACAGAGATTGCGGTTCCGCTGACCGTGCGGCGAAGCGTGGCGCTCTCCAGAGCAGTTTACGAAAACGAGGCAGAGGTGGAAGATTTAAAAGGGGTGCTGGTAAAGGATGCTGCAGAAGCAGACAGAATCTTACAAAGAGGAGAGATTCCGGTACTGGTGGATCCAGAAGCAGATATTATCAGGTCGTTTCATCCGGATGTAGTAGTGGATGCAATCCTGGCAAAGAAGAATCTGGGAACCCGGATCACGGACGCGCCGTTTGTCATCGGTGTAGGACCGGGATTTTACGCAGGAAAAGACTGTCACTGTGTCATCGAGACAAAAAGAGGACATACACTGGGAAGTGTGATCTGGGAAAAAGAAGCAATCCCAAATACCGGAGTTCCGGGAAATATAGGCGGCTTTACAACCGAGCGTCTGATCCGTGCCAGTGCAGATGGAATCATGGAGCCTGTGGCAGAAATCGGAGATACCGTAGAAAAAGGCCAGCTTGTTGCCAGGACCGGGAAGCAGCCGGTCTATGCAAAGATGAGCGGAATTGTCCGCGGAATGCTCCAGAAGGATGTACAGGTCACAGAAGGATTGAAGATCGGAGACATTGATGCCAGATGTGAACCAGAGCATTGTGGTACGATCTCGGACAAAGCAAGGGCAGTCGGAGGCGGTGTGCTGGAAGCGGTATCTTTGTTTGGACAGATCTATGGAAATTATGGAGTGGCACTTCTGGCAGCAGGGGAAGCAAAACGGTTTGGAAGTGACAAGTTGTCGGAAAAATTTCAGGGAATCCCGCTTTATCGGCATGCACTTGAGAAGCTGGAAGCATTTTCGGGACTTTCCAGGGTGGTCGTAACCGCAAGAGAAGCACTGGCAGAAGAAGCGCAGCGCCTGGGGATCCATATTGTAGAGAACAGACAGCCGGAACAGGGAATTTCACATTCTGTCAGTTTGGCGCTGCAGGAACTGCTCTCACAAAATCCAGACCTGGAGGGTGTGTTGTTTCTGGTCTGCGATCAGCCGGGAATCCAGGCTGCTACAATCCAGAAGATTTTAAAAGAGGGATGCCTTCATAAAAACAGCATTGTCTGTGCCGGATATGATGGAATGCGCGGAAATCCGGTATTGTGGGGAAGCACGTATTTTCAGGAGCTTATGCATCTGACCGGGGATACGGGCGGCAGACAGTTGATGAAGCAATATGAAGAGAAGATCCGGATCGTGGAGTGTGCGCCGGAAGAATTAAAAGACATTGACAGGAGAGAAGACATGACGGAATAAAACGGGGAGTACCCCAAAGGAGGTTTTCATATGCTGATGGTTCATGTAAATGGAAAAGATTATGAGGTGGAGCAGGATACGAAGCTGATGCGGTTTCTTCGGGATGATTTAAGGCTTACTTCAGTAAAGGACGGATGCAGCCAGGGCGCGTGCGGAACCTGCACGGTGCTGGTGGATGGAAAAGCCACAAGGGCATGTATTCCAATGCTTTCCAAGCTGCAGGGAAAATCTGTAGTCACAGTGGAAGGGCTGAGTGAACGGGAAAAAGAAGTTTATGCATATGCATTTGCAAAGGTCGGCGCGGTGCAGTGCGGATTTTGTATACCGGGTATGGTGATGTGTGCCAAAGGACTGCTGGATCAAAATCCGGATCCCAGTCGTATTGAGGTGGCAGCGGCCATCCGGAATAATATCTGCCGCTGTACCGGATATCAAAAGATCATCGAGGCGATCCTGCTCTCAGCAAAGATGTTTCGGGAAGATCTTCCGGCCAAAGAGAACAGCGGCGTGGTCTCGGTGGGGGCGCCGATCCTGCGTGTGGATGCAAAGGAGAAAGTTCTTGGAACCGGGCAGTATCCGGATGATGTGTATCTGGATGATATGATTTATGCCAGTGCGGTGCGCTCCGAATATCCAAGAGCAAAAGTGCTGGCGATCCATACAGAGAAGGTATTGGAATTAGAAGGTGTGATCGGAGTATATACGGCGGATGATATTCCGGGTTCTGTGAAGGTGGGACATCTGAAACCGGACTGGGATACAATGATCCCGGTCGGACATGTGACACATTATCTGGGAGATGCCATTTGTCTGATCGCAGCAGAGACACCGGAGATTCTGGAACGTGCAAAGGCATTGGTAAAGGTGGATTACGAAGTGCTGCAACCGGTGCTGAATCCGTTTGAAGCATTAAAGGAGGACGCACCCCGCATTCATCCGGGAATCCAGCCGGATGGAAATGTACTCGCCCATGAGCATCTGGTCAGAGGAAATGTAGAAGAAGTGATCGCCAACTCGAAATATAAAGTGACCAGACATTATGAAACTCCGTGGACGGAACATGCCTTTTTGGAGCCGGAGTGTGCAGTGGCCATGCCGTTTGATGACGGTGTATTTATCTATTCTTCGGATCAGGGAACCTACGATACCCAGCATGAATGCAGTATGATGCTTGGACTTCCGCCGGAAAAAGTGATTGTGGAAAACAAGCTGGTAGGGGGCGGATTCGGTGGAAAAGAGGATGTCAGTGTACAGCATCATGCCGCACTGGTGGCATACCTGACAAAGCGTCCGGTTAAAGTAAAGCTGTCCAGACAGGAAAGTATCACCGTGCATCCCAAACGGCATCCGATGTGGATGGATATTACCACAGCATGTGATGAGAACGGATATCTGACTGCAATGAAAGCTGTAGTTGTATCGGATACAGGTGCGTATGCATCTCTGGGCGGACCGGTTCTGCAAAGAGCCTGTACCCATGCGGCAGGGCCTTACAATTTCCAGACCATTGACATTGACGGAAAAGCCGTGTATACCAACAATCCGCCGGCTGGAGCATTTCGCGGATTCGGCGTGACACAGACCTGTTTTGGAGCAGAACGGAATCTGGATCTGCTGGCGGAGATGGTGGGAATCTCTCCATGGGAGATCCGATATCGGAATGCGGTGCGGCCCGGACAGGTGCTTCCAAACGGACAGATCGCAGATGCCTCTACAGGAATTGCAGAGACACTGGAGGCTGTCAAAGAGATTTATGAACAGGCGCCGTATGCAGGAATCGCCTGTGCGATGAAAAATGCCGGTGTAGGCGTGGGGCTGCCGGACTGGGGAAGATGCCGTCTGCTGGTGCAGAATAAAATGGTACAGATTCATGCGGGAGCTTCCTGTATCGGTCAGGGACTTGGAACAGTCCTGACACAGGTGGTTTCGCAGACCGCTCAGATTCCGGTGGAGCAGATTTGGTACTGTCCTGCAAACACATCCAATTCTCCGGATTCCGGAACGACATCCGGTTCCAGACAGACATTGATCACAGGAGAAGCGGCAAAACGGGCCAGTGAAAAATTGTGTGAAGATTTAAAGACACATTCACTTCAGGAACTGGAAGGAAAGGAATACTACGGAGAATATCTTGCAAAGACGGATAAAATGGGCAGTGATGTTCCGAATCCGGTTTCTCATGTGGCATATGGATATGCAACACAGGTCTGTATTTTGAATGAAGATGGAACGATTCAGAAAATGGTGGCAGCCCATGATGTGGGGAAAGCCGTAAATCCAATCAGTGTGGAAGGCCAGATTGAGGGCGGTGTTGTCATGGGAATGGGATATGCACTGACAGAACAGTATGAGATCAAGGAAGGGCGTCCGGTTTCCAGATTTGGAACACTGGGATTGTTCCGGGCAGATAAAGTACCAGAGATTGAGCCGTTGATCATCGAAAAACCGGGAATTGAGCCGGGATATGGTGCAATTGGAATTGGAGAGATCACATCCATTCCAACGGCTCCGGCAATTACAGGAGCTTATTATAAACTGACTGGGGAGTTTCAGACGAAGCTGCCTCTTCATGGAACACCGTATGAAAAGAAAAAGAAATAAAGAAGAAATGAGCAGGCGCTGATTCCTCAGGAAATTCAACGCCTGCACGATTTATACATCAAGTTGTTTTTGAAAACAACTTGATGTATAATAAAAGAAAAACACAAAACGAGGAGGTATGAGATGAAACGAAGAAAAATCTGGAGTATTCTGGCACTGGCAGCATTGACAGGTTCCCTGCTTGCAGGATGCGGAGAAGTAAAAACAGAAGAACAGACAAAAGAAACAAAGCAGGAGGAAAAACCGGTAGAATTACTGGTGGCTGCTGCAGCGAGTCTGGAATATTCTTATGAAGAAGAACTGCTTCCTATGTTTGAAAAGGAAAATCCGAATATTACCGTAAAAGGCACCTATGACAGTTCGGGAAAATTACAGACACAGATCGAAGAGGGGATTGAGGCAGATGTCTTTATGTCAGCGGCGACGAAGCAGATGAATGCGCTGACGGAGCAGGGATTGGTGGAGAAGGACTCTGTGGTAGATCTTCTTCAGAATCAGATCGTACTGATCACAGCAGCAGATTCTACGCTGGATCTGCAGAACTTTGAGGATATTACCAAAGCAAATGTGATCGCAATCGGAGATCCGGAAAGTGTTCCGGTAGGACAGTATTCGAAAGAAGTGCTGACCAATCTGGGAATCTGGGATGCAGTGTCTGCAAAGGCAAGTCTCGGAACCAATGTTACAGAAGTTTTAAAATGGGTAGAAGAGGGCAGTGCAGACGCCGGAATCGTGTATGCGACAGATGCAGCGACTACAGATAAGGTGAAAGTAGTGGCAGAAGCACCGAAAGACAGTCTGGCAGAGCCTGCAATCTATCCGGTCGGCGTGGTAAGCGCATCGAAGCACAAAGACGCAGCAGAAAAATTTGTAGAGTTTTTACAGTCCGAAGAGGCGCTGAAAGTATTTGAATCCTACGGTTTTCAGAAGAATGCAGAGTAACTGGGGAAGGAGAGCACATGGAGATTTCACCGATCATTGTTTCTATGAAAACGGCTTCTGTGTCCATTGTGATCACTTTTTTTCTGGGACTGGCAGCCGCATATGGCGTGGAGCGTATCCGCAGCAGAAAGCTGCAGCTGGTCTGTGACGGTATTCTGACGCTTCCTCTTGTCCTGCCGCCTACAGTGGCAGGATTTTTTCTGTTGTACATCTTTGGGATAAAACGCCCGGCGGGAAGATTTTTTCTGGAATTTTTCGGGACAAAGATTGCATTTTCATGGCAGGCAACAGTATTGGCAGCAGTGGCGATTTCGTTCCCTTTGATGTACCGTTCGGCAAGAGGAGCGCTGCAGCAGGTAGATGAAAACCTCCTTTATGCAGGCAGGACGCTTGGGATGTCCGAATGGTGCATTTTCTGGAAAGTATGGTTTCCAAACGCTATGTCCGGAATTTTGTCAGGCGGAATCCTTGCATTTGCAAGAGGATTAGGAGAGTTTGGAGCAACCGCCATGATCGCAGGAAATATTGCAGGAGAGACCAGAACGCTTCCGCTTGCAGTCTATTCCGCGGTGTCAGCCGGAAATATGGAAGAAGCGTATCAGTATGTGTGGATTTTGGTGATCATTTCATTCCTGGTAGTGACAGGAATGAATGCAGTCACGCACGGATTTCAGAAATTTAGCCGGAGGTAGTACAGATGAACGTATTAGAAGTGGATTTTGAGAAAAAACTCAAGAACTTTCCCCTGCATATACAATTTCAGGCAGAAGGCGGATGTATCGGGATTCTGGGAGCCTCAGGCTGCGGAAAAAGTATGACATTCAAAGCGATTGCCGGAATCGCGACACCCGATTCGGGAAAAATCTGCCTGGGAAAACGGGAATTGTTTCACAGAGGTCATAAAGTAAATCTGCCGCCCAGAAAACGCAGTGTGGGATATTTGTTTCAGAGTTATGCCTTATTTCCCAATATGACAGTGTTTCAAAATATTGAAGCAGGGATTCAGGGAAAAAAGGCGGCGAAAAGAGAGCGGGCAATGGAAATGATGGAAAAATTTCATCTGTCAGAGCTGGCATCCGGCTATCCCGCCCGTCTTTCCGGAGGGCAGCAGCAGAGAGTGGCCCTGGCGAGGATACTGGCTTGTGAACCAGAACTGCTCCTTTTGGACGAGCCGTTTTCTGCATTGGACAGCTACTTAAAAGAAGAACTCCAGTTTGAGTTGAAACAACATCTCCGGGAGTTTGGAAAAACGACAATCATTGTAAGTCATGACCGGGATGAAATATACAAGTTGTGTGACAGAACGATGGTGATGGGGCAGGGCGAAATTCTGGTTTCAAAAGATACGAAAGAACTGTTTGAACAGCCGGAGCGTGTTATTGCAGCAAGGCTGACAGGATGTAAAAATATTTCGAGAGCAAAAAAGTGTGGAATGCATAAAGTGTATGCACTGGATTGGGGCGTGGAACTGACGGTAGACCGGAAAGTTTCAGAAAAAATCACCCATGTAGGAATTCGGGCGCATGATTTTCATCCGGCGGATGCTTCGTCACATGATAGTGAGAATAAAATTCCGGTGGCTGTGGACCGCGAGGTACGCGCGCCGTTTGAGTGGACGATTTTATTTCGAAACAGAGAAAATCCAAAAGAAAATATGTGGATGAAGATGGAGCGGGAACAGACACAGATCCCGCAGTTGGTACAGGTGGACCCGAAACGAATTTTGCTTTTAGAAGAATAGGAGGATGTGGAGATGTTTCATCCGACATTAAAAATTAAAATATATCAGGAAGATCTGGTATTTGGACCGGGACTGGTCATTTTGATGGAGCACATTCTGGTGACGGAGTCCATGAAGGATGCCTGCGGGGAAATGGGAATGTCCTACAGCAAAGGCTGGAAGATCATCAACCGGGCAGAAAAAGAACTGGGTTATGAGTTGTTGGAGCGCAGGCACGGCGGAAAAAGCGGTGGAAAATGTACAGTGACAGAAAAAGGAAAGTCCCTGATGAAGCGCTATCGCCAGATGGAAGAAGAAACAAGGGACTGCCTGCAGAAGAGCTTTGAAAAGTATTTTCCGGAATATCAAAGGATTCGGTAGATTTTCCTTTCATTCAGAAGTATAATAAAAAACAGGTCACAGAACAAAACAGTGAGCCGGAAATGGAGGAAAAAAGATGCCGAACTGGACAAGAGGACAGCTGAAAAACAATGCAAAGATGAATTTTTATAAAAATTACTGGATGTGCGTAGGCATGGCATTGATTTTGACACTTGTGCTGATGATGGAGCCGGATGGACCGAAAAAAGAGATCATGTTGAAGATCAGAGATTACACCGATATTCTTCCTGCTTATGGATATCAGGGCTGGTTGTCAAGTCTGTTTGATGGGTTGGGATACTGGTTTGGAGTATTATGGTCCGTTTTTTCGTTGTTTATTGCATTGGTACTGCTTCTGATCAAGATTGTTGTGGGAAACGTGGTCTATGTAGGCGGCATTCGTTTCTTTATTCAGAACAGGAGAGAGAATCCGTCTGCGGGAACTATCTTTTTCGGATTTCAGAATGGAAATTATGGAAACATCGCATTGACCATCTTTTTGAAAGATCTGTATACTGCACTTTGGACACTTTTGCTTGTCGTGCCGGGGATTATCAAGCACTATGAATATCGGATGATTCCATATATTCTGGCAGAGAATCCGACGATGCCAAGAGAAGAGGTATTTCAGATCAGCCGCCGCATGATGATGGGGCAGAAAATGGATGTATTCGTATTAGATCTTTCATTTATCGGCTGGTTTATTTTAGAAAAGATTTCATTTGGACTGGCAGGATTATTTTTTGTAAGACCTTATTATGAGACTGTATTTGCAGAGCTGTATGAGGCAAATAAACAGAAGGCATACCGGGAAGGATATATCCGGTAATATGAAAAGGGGCTGCATCAGGACTTTCATCCTGTGCAGCCTTGAGAAAAGGGAAAATTTATCTAAAATTAGGTAATGTCAAAAATAAATATCTGGGCGAAGTCCAATGACCACAGATGCGCTGCATGTGCAGCCATCGTCTTCTGTTTTTGTTGATAGATATAGAATACCAGTGAATTGTGAATGAGATGTGACAAGAAGTGAAAAAATATCTTAATTAAATGTAATGAAAGTATAAAAAGGAGCTTATAGATTTTTTAGAATTAGGAAGTCTGATTGACGAGATGCATCGTGTTTTTGGAAACAGAGTTCCAGAAATCCCTGCGTGCATCGTACTGCTCCAAAAGCCAGGAAATCGCAGCATCCATTCCATCCTCGGTCATTGGAAATGTATTCTGTGTTTTTTGTTCGTCTGGTGTCTTTTCAAATGACCATGGCTCCGGATATACAAATACGAGAAAGTTTTCTTTTGTATCGTCAGCACAAAAATAATAGCGCATTCCAAAATGAGAACCTGAAAAGGGTTCTTTTTTTAATCCTTTGACAGGGATGAGTTTCTTATCAATCATGGTGTTCCCTCCTGAAAAGTTATTAACTATAGAGTAACACTGCATCAGAGAAGATGCAAGAATAAAAGGACAAAAGGAAAGAGCCACATTTCTGTGACTCAAAGGGGGAAAAAGTTTATGAAAAAGTGTTCTGTTCTTTTGAACAATTATAGTATAAAAAGAAATTGTGTAAAAAATGTGATATAAATTTGAATCTAATGTTAATAAAACCAAAAGAAATTGTGAAGCACTAATTTTGTCCGGCATTTTCTGCAAAATCAGTTGTGACCAGCTTTTCATAAGGCGCGCGGGATTTTAATTCGCCTGCACTTTCCAGAATATCCTGGAGCAGTTCAAAGCTGTCACGTTCAAAGATCAGATTTTCTTTCCAGGAATCCTGCTCATAATAGCGGGATACGATGGTTGTAATCGTGGAAAGGTCTGTTTCCGGGAATTGCGGTTCAATGATTTTGGCAATCTCTTTGGGAGAATGTGTCTGTACGTAGTCCATTCCCTTTTGCAGGGCATTTACAAATCCCTGAATGGTATCTGAATGTTCGATGATATAGCTTTTGCGGGCACTGAAAGCGGTATAAGGAACGTATCCGCTGTCGGTTCCGAGAGAAGCGACCACATATCCTTTCCGGCCTGTTTCCAGGGATGTGGCTCCTGGTTCAAATTCTACGGTATAGTCGGCCTGACCTTCTGAGAATGCGGCGGCAGTGGAACCAAAATCAATGTTTTGTACAATGTTCAGATCGGTTTTCGGATCCATACCGTGTTGTTTTAAGATATATTCAAAAACCATTTCCGGCATTCCACCTTTTCGTCCGCCAAGTACAGTGCTTCCTTTTAAATCTGTCCACTCAAAATCGGGCATCTCTTCTCTGGCAACAAGAAAATTGCCTGCGCGCTGGGTGAGCTGGGCAAAGTTTACAACAAAGTCAGAAGCGCCTTCGTTATACGTGTAAATGGAAGCTTCCGATCCCATAAATCCGATATCTGCTTCACCAGAAAGTACAGCAGTCATCGTTTTGTCGGCTCCAAATCCCGTGACGAGCTCCAGTTCAATGCCCTCTTGCCGGAAATAATCTTTTTCAATGGCAACATACATAGGGGCATAGAAAATCGAGTGTGCAACTTCATTTAAGGTGAGTTTTGTCAATTCCTCTTTGGAAGAATCCGGATTGCCGCCGGTCGGGGTACTGTTGTTTGAAGAGTGGCATCCCGTAAGCAGGATCATGGATGCGGCAAGAAGAAATGTGAGAATTCTTTTTTTCATAAGCACTCCATAGTTTTTAAAGATGTTACTAAAAGTATATGCCGGAAAAAAAGAAGCGTGAAAAAAACCGGTCTGAATGAAATCAGACCGGCATAAAATTATAATTTAAAATTAGTAGTTATCGTGATCCTCTTCGAATGGATCATCATAATCATCAAAGTCTTCGTCTTCCTCAGTGTCACGTCTGGACAAGATCGTCAGGATCAGGAAGATCACTGCAAGTACAACACATGCGATCGCACTGTATAAGAGCATCTTGTCATCACCATGTTTCAGGAAACCGATCACGCTGCATCCGATATAAAAGAGCATCGGGAGCAGGAATGCAAAAATCGTATTGCTCTTCTGAAGAATGAGAAGAAGCAGTCCGGAGATCAGCATGCAAAGTGCCATGATGACATAGAAAGTACCAATGTTGGAATTACTTCCGGAGGTAATGCTGTCCAGTCCGCTGATCACTCCTTTGTATGTAAAGAAACCAAACGCTACGATAGAAAGAAGTCCGAAAATCACACGGAATACCCGGAATCTTGGAGTGATGTAATCATCCTCATATTCTTCCTCGTCTTCGATTTCTTCCGGTTCTTCTACTGGCTTCGGCGCCGGCTTGCGTTTGTGTACAGACTTTCTGTCCGGATCAGATGCAAGCATATCCTCGTAACTTTTTTTCACTGCACGTTCACGTTTTGCACGTACTTTTTCAGAAGGAATATTACCGTAACGCTGCTCTTCTTCGGAAGGTTCCTGTTTGAATTCTTCCGGAACAGAAATCACTCTTGTTTTTGAATCTGCAGGAGCCGGGCGTTTTTTCTTAGGTACAGCATCAGAAGCTTCGGAAGCAAGACGTTTTTTCCGAGGCGCTTCTTCAGAATGATCAGAGACCGGACGTTTCTTTTTCGGTCTTTCGGAATGCTCAGAAACAGGTCTTTCGGAAGCTGGACGCTTCTTTTTCTGTACAGGATGTTTTTGCTCGTCTGTGTGCTCAGCGATTTTCTTTTGTTCTGTTGCTTTTGTTTCTTCTGTTTTTTCTACAGGTGCTTTTGGCGCCTCCTGCTTTGGAGCTGCTTCTGTATGTTTTGCTACAGAAGCAGCCGGTTTAGGAGCCGATTTTTTTGCACGTTGTTTGTCAAGATTCCATTGTTTTTTGCAGTCTTTGCAGATTGCGTATTCGTTTAAAACCGGATTGCCATTTTCATCAACCCCTACTTGCTTTTTCTGTAAAATGACATCCTTTCCACATTTTGGGCATTTCATTATTTATATCTCTCCTTTGTATCACTTGTTGTGACTCGTTTTACCTACGATAAAGACATTATAGCATTTTGTTTGACGAAGAACAACGTTTTTTGTCAAATTATCGTGATTGGAGAGCGGGTGTGTTACTGAACAGTAACCGGGTGTGATCCCCCTATGATTTTGGTTTGACGAGTGGAGTCTGATATTGATAAACATCATTGTAGGCATCAAGCTCGTCCTTGGATTCGGGCAGCGCCGGGATCAGTCCGGTGCAGTCTGTGGAGGAAGCGGCATTTTTTAAATAATCATAATGGTCAATCAGTTCTTGATTTTTTTTCATTTCTTTTTGTTTTTCTTTATCCAAAATTATCACCTCGGATCTAGTGTATCCATGATGAAAAATTGTATTCAGAACAAAATGTGGTATACTGAATAAAAAATCAAAAGAAATGGAGTGGATAAATTATGAGATTGATCGCAGATACACACGCACATACAATTGCAAGCGGACATGCATACAGTTCTTTGAAAGAAATGGCATATGCAGCATCAAAAAATGGACTGGAAGTATTATCTTTGACAGAACATGCACCTCAAATGCCGGGATCTTGTCAGGAGATTTATTTCCGGAATTTTAATGTGATCCCGCGCGAAATGCATGGTGTGAAACTGCTTCTTGGAACGGAGCTCAACATTATGAATCCGAACGGAGATCTGGATCTTTCAGAATCTCTCTGCAGAAATCTGGACATTGTGATCGCATCGATTCATTCTCCATGTTATGGACTTGATCATACCAGAGAAGAAAATACGAAAGCTTATACGGCAGTTATGAAAAAGCCGTATGTTGATATTATCGGGCATCCGGATGACGGCAGATTTCCGGTAGATTACGAAGTGTTGGTTCAAACTGCAAAGGAGACAAAGACGCTTTTGGAGATCAATAACAGTTCCTTAAGACCGGATGGATTCAGAAAAAATACCAGGGAAAATGTGCTGCAAATGTTAGAATTATGCAAACAATATGAAGTTTGTGTGACAACGGGAAGTGATGCACACATTGACGTGGATGCCGGTAATTTCAGCTATGTAAAGGAAGTTTTGGAATTCTGCAAGTTCCCGGAAGAGCTGGTGGTGACAACGAATTTTAATAAATTAAAGGAATTTTTGAATAATTATAAAGAATCGTAATATTTCTTTGAAAAATTGGAAGTTGTCTGAATCTCTAAAATCTCTATAAAAAAGTGGACTTTAAAAATTTAGTGTGATAAAATGTAAAAGTAGTGACCTGACTGACAAAGGAGAGGTAAGAGATGAGTAAAAAAATCAGAACAGAAGCAGTAGATTACCTGTTTGATGCAATCTTGAGTCTGAAGGACAAAGAGGAGTGTTATACATTCTTTGAAGATATTTGTACCATCAATGAATTGCTCTCACTTTCCCAGAGATTTGAAGTGGCAAAGATGTTAAGAGAGCAGAAGACATATCTGGAGATTGCAGAGAAGACAGGCGCATCCACAGCAACGATCAGTCGTGTGAACCGGTCATTGAATTATGGAAATGACGGATACGATATGGTGTTTGAGCGGATGGAAAAATAAAAGATGTGAAGAAATAAAAATGCCCGGCCAGTATAGCCGGGTATTTTTATTTCTTATGGGAAGAATCTTCGCTGGAAAACGTATCGATCAGTTTTTCAATCATCATTTTTTTTACGTATACGTCAAAACTCAGGCTGCAGATAAATGCCAGAATCTGAAAAGTATCTTTGCTGGTATCGGGAATCTCAGAAAATGTCTCTCCGGCAGTCTCCCAGGCAGAAGCGATATTTTCTTTGAGCGGTTCAAGCTGGCCTTTGCACATGGTGCAGATCTGCTGGTACATATCGGCAAGGCTGTAAGCATCCTTGTCAGAATCCTGACCAAAGCCGGCATCTGTCATCGGCTTTAACAGTGTCTCGATATCCTTGATGGAAAGAATACTTTTAAAATAGTAAATAAAAATCAGAAGGAGCAGATGATCCTTGGAATATTTCTTTTTAACAGGCGGCGGAAGCAGATTGTTCTTCGCGTAATTGTTGATCATGGTCTTGGTCAGAATCTTGTCATCTGCGTAGCGCTTGGTTGAAGAAAGCTGAGTATCCATAAATGTGGTCACCTGATCCATATATAAGTCGATATTCGGAATATCCTCGGGATGAATGTAGTCGATCCGGGACAGACTTTCCAGTATGCTGTTTAAAATATCATTTGTATCAATTGTCATATAATCACCTCGATGTACTTATTATATAGTAATGAAAACCAGATAGTCAAGCAGTATTTATTATTGATATATGATCATAACGAGAGTAAACTAAAAGAAAAACGGGAGGATTTCAGATGTTGAAAGCAGAACTCAGTCGATTTAAGGTAAAAGAAGGAAAATCCGGGAAAGTAGATGAATGGATGGCCTTTCTGAATGAACATATGGAAGATACACTTCTTACCTTAGAGAATGAAAAAATGTTTGTAGAATCGATTCACCGGGAAGTGGTCAACGGAACAGAATTTCTGTATTGGTACTCTGTACAGGGAGAAGGTGGTACAGAGGTGTACGATTCAGAAAGCTATATCGATATCAGGCATCTGGAATATTGGGACGAATGTATCGATGATAGTTATAAAGATAACGATATCCCGGCAGAAGTAGTGATGATTCCTCATAAGATCAGAGATGTTATGAAGTGAATACAGTCATTAAAATCTCCGCTGTTTTGTAAGGAAATGGCGGAGATTTTTTATCTGTTTCCATAATATAGTTGACTTGAACGAAACTATGTTCGATAATAGAGTCATGACAATTAAAGGAGATCAATTATGAGCATTTATGATACACTGAACGAACAGCAGAGGGAGGCGGTCTACTGCACAGATGGTCCGCTTTTGATCCTTGCGGGAGCGGGATCGGGAAAGACGAGAGTGCTGACGCACAGGATTGCATATTTAATAGAAGAAAAGGGTGTGAATCCATGGAATATCCTGGCGATCACGTTTACGAACAAGGCGGCCGGGGAGATGCGGGAGCGTGTGGATAATCTGGTAGGATTTGGATCAGAGAGTATCTGGGTGAGCACGTTTCATTCGACTTGTGTACGGATTTTGAGAAGACATATTGACCGCCTTGGGTATGATACGAATTTTACAATCTACGATACGGATGATCAGAAGACATTGATGAAAGATGTCTGTAAACAGGTGCAGATCGATACGAAGGTATATAAGGAGAGAAATCTTTTAGCGGCGATTTCGGCAGCTAAAAATGAGATGATTTCCGCGCAGGAGTATGCATTGAATGCGCAGGGAGATTTTGGAAAAGAGAAGATCGCTAAGGTATATCAGGAGTATGAAAAGCAGATGCATGCCAATAATGCACTGGATTTTGATGACCTGCTCGTGAAGACTGTGCAGTTGTTTGAGACTCAGCCGGATGTGTTGGAGAATTACCAGGAGCGGTTTCGTTATATTATGGTGGATGAGTATCAGGATACAAATACCGTACAGTTTCAGCTGGTGAGTCTGCTGGCGGGCAAATACAGAAATCTCTGTGTGGTCGGTGATGATGATCAGTCCATTTATAAATTTCGGGGAGCGAATATTAAAAATATTTTGAATTTTGAACAGGAATTTCCCGATGCGACAGTCATCAAACTGGAGCAGAATTATCGTTCTACAGGCAATATCCTGGATGCTGCGAATGCAGTGATCAGCAACAATGTGGGCAGAAAGGACAAGCAGCTTTGGACAGACAACGGCGAAGGAGAGAAGATTAAGTTCTGCCAGTTTGATACCGGATATGATGAAGCAGAATATATTGCAGATGACATTGAAAGGGAAGTAAGAAACGGGGCATCTTACAATGATCATGCGATTTTATACCGGACTAACGCGCAGTCCCGCCTGTTTGAGGAACGGTTTGTGGCACAGAATATTCCATATAAGATTGTCGGCGGTGTGAATTTCTATGCGAGAAGAGAAATCAAGGATGTGCTTGCATATCTGAAGACCATCGACAATGGAAAAGATGATCTGGCAGTCAGAAGGATCATCAATGTACCGAAGCGAGGCATTGGCCTGACTACGATCAATCGAATTCAGGAGTCAGCGGCGTTCAGAGGAATCGGATTCTATGATGCTCTTTTAGGGCTGGATCTGATACCGGGGGTGGCAAGAGGTGCTGCAAAGCTGGAAGGATTTGTGGCATTGATCGAGTACTTTAAGGGAGTGGCAGAAACCTTAAGTCTGTCGGATCTTTTGCAGGAAGTAATCGATAAGACTGGATACATAGAGAGCCTGGAAGCAGAAGGAAAAGAAGAGGCAGAGACGAGAATTGAAAATATCGACGAGCTTCGAAGCAAGGTTGCGGTTTATGAAGAATCCTGTCTGGATCAGGATGAAAAACCGACACTTAGCGGATTTTTGGAAGAAGTCGCATTGGTGGCAGACATTGACAGTCTGGATGAGGAACAGGATTATGTAGTTTTAATGACACTGCACAGTGCAAAAGGTCTGGAATTTCCACATGTGTATCTGGCAGGAATGGAAGACGGACTGTTTCCAAGTTATATGACAGTTACATCAGATGACAGGGAGGATATGGAAGAAGAGCGGCGCCTCTGCTATGTGGGAATCACAAGAGCAGAGCAGAAGTTGACCATGACCAGTGCTATGCGGCGGATGGTGCGGGGAGAGACACAGTACAATAAAGTGTCCCGGTTTATGAAAGAAATTCCATTGGAACTGCTTGACAATGGCAACCGTTCTTCGAAAATGTTTGAAGAAAGACAGGAGATTCCGAAACAGACTGCGTATACGCAGGCAAAACAGACCTTTAAGGCAAAGGCATTTTCTGCGGCTGCGCCAAAACAGTTTGCAGTCAGCAAAGAAAAGGGGCTGGATTATGGTGTGGGTGACCGTGTCCGGCACATGAAATTTGGAGAAGGAACCGTGACACAGATTACGGAAGGCGGCAGAGATTTTGAGGTAACCGTAGAGTTTGACACCGCCGGAGTGAAAAAAATGTTTGCCGGATTTGCCCGTTTGGTAAAATTATAGAAATTATGTGAATTTGGCATAAATCAGTAGTAATCTGAAAATGATAGTGTTATAATAATGAAAAGCAAACCTGTACGGCGGCAAGGAGAAAGGACGTGAATATATGAGTAAAGTTGAGGAATTGATCGCAGAGTCAAAACTGAATGAATTACTGAAAAAGAAAGATGACGAAAAAGTGAAAAAGACAGTCATCTGGGTATTGGCGATTGTAGGTGCTGTTGCAGCAGTGGCAGCGATCGCATATGCGGTATATTGCTTCTTTACACCGGATTATCTGGAAGATTTCGAAGAAGATTTTGATGATGATTTCGATGATTATTTCAGTGAGGAAGATCAGGTTTAATCAGAACGAAAAGAGAACAGAAGACAGGATGTGGTCGGAATACACTGCACCCTGTCTCTTTTTTCGTCAGGAAGCATTACAAAAACAAAGAAAAGATAAGGATAAAAGAGAATGAAAAAAGGACAAGTATTAGAAGGAACGATAGAAAAAGTGGAGTTTCCCAATAAAGGAGTTGTCACAGTTGCAGAAGAAGGCAAATCTGTGATCGTAAAGAACGGGATTCCGGGACAGAAGGTAAAATTCTGTGTGAATAAGTTTAAGCGAGGAAATGCAGAGGGGCGCCTGTTGGAAGTGCTGGAGAAATCTCCGCTGGAAACAAGAAAACCGGTGTGCAGCATTTTCCCGGCATGCGGAGGGTGTATGTACCAGACCATGTCTTATGAAGCACAGATGGACATGAAGGCAGAACAGGTGAAAAACATTCTGAATGAAGCAGTGAACGGTGAATATCTTTTTGAAGGAGTGAAGGCAAGTCCGAAAGAATTTGCATACCGCAATAAGATGGAGTTCTCGTTCGGCGACGAGTATAAGGACGGGCCTCTGACATTGGGACTGCATAAAAAAGGCAGCACGTATGATGTGCTGACAGCGTCAGACTGCAAGCTGGTACATGATGACATGACAAAAATCTTAAATTGTGTGCTGGAATATTTTAAGGAGCGAAATGTCAGCTATTATAAGAAAATGCAGCATACAGGCTATCTGCGTCATTTGCTGCTTCGAAGAGGTGACCGCACAGGAGAAATCCTGGTCAATTTGGTTACAACGACACAGGAAGAACACGATATGTCTCCATTAAAAGAGGCACTCCTTAATTTGGAACTGGAAGGGAAAATCGTGGGATTTCTTCATATTTTAAATGATTCTCTTTCTGATGTGGTGAAAAGTGATGAGACCAGAATCATTTACGGGCAAGACTATTTTTATGAGAAGCTGTTGAATCTGGAATTCAAGATCACGCCGTTTTCTTTCTTCCAACCAAATTCAAGAGGGGCGGAAGTGCTTTACAGTACAGTTCGTGATTATATCGGAGATATCAACGATATGACAGTGTTCGATTTGTTCAGCGGAACTGGGACGATCGCGCAGGTGCTGGCGCCGGTGGCAAAACAGGTGATCGGTGTGGAGATTATCGAGGAAGCTGTGGAGGCAGCCAAAGAAAATGCTGCACACAACGGACTTTCCAACTGTAAATTTATTGCCGGGGACGTATTTAAAGTGTTGGATGAGATTGAGGAAAAACCGGATGTGATCGTCCTGGATCCGCCAAGAGACGGAATTCATCCAAAGGCTTTGCCGAAAATCCTGGATTACGGAGTGGACAAGATTGTCTACATTTCCTGTAAAGTGACCAGTCTGGCACGGGATCTGGAGATGATACAGGCAAGAGGATATGAGGTTGTGAAGAGTGTGGCGGTGGATCAGTTTTGTCAGACGGTGCATGTGGAGGCTGTGGTGTTGCTACAAAGGAAGAATATGTAGAAATCCTTGAATTTACGCACTTTGTAGAGTTTTTCAGTTTCAGAAAAATAGGTGAAAATCACAAAGAAAAGAGCCTTGTGAAGAAAGTAACCGTTGTTGTTGCGTTAGACCTCGGGACGGGGAACACAAAGAATCTTGAATATGAAAATGAATAGAGAGCTATCAGATCATTGATAGATTATAGGGATACTTGTTAAAAGCGGGTGTCCCTATTTTTTATAGGGCATTTCAGAAATGGAGTGTCTTTTTTATTAAAATTTAGGAGGAAAACAAAAAATGACAAACACAGCGTTAAGAGCAGGGAATAGCAATTCTCGCACAATTACTTTCAAGGGCAAGGAACACGAAAAATTTTATGAGGAATATCTGGAAAAATGCAGATATCAGGATGTCTATCATCAGGCTCTGGTTTATTGCCTGGGCATCGACAGAGACACAAGAGAAAATGTGAATAAAATCTATAATTTTAAAACTGGATGTGTAAAAACGGAATGCCTGCAAGAAGGATGGCAGACCAGTGGAAGTTTACGGATTGTCCGCATGGCATTTAATCTTTACTGCAATGTCCGCGCAATGACCAAAGCAACAAAAAAATCAAATCAACTCGAATTTCCCGTGCTGGTTCTTATTTTAAACCAGTTCGGGTACAAGTTGCAAATGGTTTATTACGTTCTAAGAAACATCCGGAAATAACTGACCGCTATAAACGTATAAAAGCACGTCGTGGTCACAAGAAAGCCATCATTGCAATCTGCCGTATGCTCCTGACCGCTATCTGGCACATACTCTCAGATTTAAAACCTTATACAGCGGAAGGCTTTCGTGAATCACGTCCTGTGAACGAATCAAAAGTACTGACCACCTCACAGGCTCTTAATTTATTAAAACAACGTGGTTATATTATTAAAGATGATTTCACACCTGCCATGAATTAAGTGTCGTGTCTATATTTACTTTTTTTGAAACCACCCTAAGGATGGTTTGTTTGCTATGCAATTTTATTTTTCTCTAACCACTACCTCTTTGTTTCAAACTTCACCTCCTGTAGCAAAGTCAAAAGAGTTGAGTACTAAACTATTTGGACTTTGTAGTGATGAGTCTATTATCTCACATCGGATGATTTTGAACAGGTACTCGCTATTTTGCGTTTACTCTATCCTATCTATTGTTACTTGTTCTGTTTTTTCCATTCCCGCGGAGAAACACCATAAATATTTTTAAAAGCACGGGAAAAATGAAGCTGATTTTCGTATCCGACAGCAGAGCCGACATCTGCAATGGATAAGGAAGTCAGCTTTAATAATTCCGTAGCCTTTACCATGCGGTAGTTCATAAGAAATTCCTGCGGGGAGCGGCCGATCGAGTTGCGGAAGATTTTTCCGAAATAACTCCGGTTGATGCCGCATACCGCAGCGATATCTTCAATCGAAATATTATTCTGAAAATTCTGTTCAATATAATTGATCGCTTCTTTTATGTAATAATCACTCATGCGTCCGCTGGAGACCAGCTTTGTCGATTTTGCTGACTGCAGCAGATAGTCTAAAAACAGATATAGATGCCCGATGAGATGGAAGGAAGATTCCTGTGGATGATTGACAATATAAAGCATTTCATCGGCAAGTTTTTCCCGCAATTCTTTGGAGTGGGAATGATAAACGGGCGCGTCTTTGCACAAATCTGTGACACTTAAAGCCTCTTTTACACGTAATCCGTCAAATTCAATCCACATATATTTCCACGGAAGCTGTTCATCGGCAATGTAAGTGTTAATCTGGCCGGGAAAAATCATAAACCCCTGTCCGCTTTTTACAGAATAGGTCCGTGTTTCTCCTTTGGAATTGTTTGCCATGAGTGTTCCGGTTCCGGAAAGAACGTAGTGAAACAGGTAGTGGTTGCGTGTTGCAGGCCCGAATGAATGGCCGGGATCACACTGTTCATATCCAAACTGATACATGCACAGATCGATAAAATTTTCATTTGGAAAAATATTAAAAAATGTATTGCTCATAAAATACTCCTTATATATCAAAATGCGACATCAATATCTATTATAGCATAAAATATTGCATTTCGGTATAAAACTGAAAAAATGCAGATATTTAAGGACGCATAAAGGTATGTTATAATTAGATTATCAAAAACCAAGCGCATATATCTAAGAAAAGGAGAGAGGAATATGGCAAAAAGGAATATTTTCCGTGGTCTTGCGGCTGTGCTTGCACTGGGCATGTGCATGACAGGACTCGCTGGATGCGGAAGCGAAAAAAGGGCAGACGGGAAAACAGAAATCGAAGTGGTTTCCTACAAACCAGAAGCAGTTAAGGCATTTGAAAAAATTGAAAAGCGGTTCAATGAAACACATGATG
>OGYQ01000268.1_pt1 | contig 64946 bp, 52 predicted proteins | sample 1576641 | NCBI WGS metagenome assembly OGYQ01 (sample SAMEA3541476, study PRJEB24748) | human gut metagenome | biome: human gut; feature: human-associated habitat; material: faeces | place: China | collected 2012 | reverse complement strand
AAAACCGCGGCTGCAGTTTTCTGACTGTTCTGACGGTCTTCTGCCGACAGAAATCTTCGCCCGAAACAGCGGTAACTGTCCGCCTTCCTCTGTCATGCGGATCGTATCTGAACATCGCTTGCCGAACATCCAATATCCCCGCCAGCGGAATACTGACCGTTACCTGTTAGCCGAGCATGGCCGGAAAATCTCCGATCCACAATGCTCTGTCAATTACTCTTCAACTGTTTCCTCGGAAACTTCTTCCTCGAATACTTCAGCAGTATCCTCTGCCTCCCCCTGTCTTGCCTCGATCACAGCGTCTGCCATCTTGGATACGATCAGTTTTACGGCACGGATTGCGTCGTCATTTCCCGGAATTACGTAATCCAGTTCTTCCGGATCACAGTTGGTATCAGCAATTCCGATCAGCGGGATTCCCAGGGTGTGTGCTTCCTGTACGCAGATTCTTTCCTTCTTCGGGTCTACAACAAAGATTGCATCCGGGAGCTTCTTCATTTCTTTGATTCCGCCCAGGTTCTTCTCCAGCTTTTCCCATTCTTTCTTTAACTGAATGACCTCTTTCTTCGGCAGCACGTCAAAGGTTCCGTCCTCAGACATTCTTTCGATCTCTTTCAGACGTGCAACTCTGCTCTTGATGGTCTTGAAGTTTGTCAGCATACCGCCGAGCCATCTCTCATTTACATAGAACATTCCGCAGCGCTCTGCCTCTGTCTTGATAGCATCCTGTGCCTGCTTCTTTGTTCCTACGAACAGGATTGTACCGCCGTCTGCCGCGATATCAGATACTGCCTGATAAGCCTCGTCTACTTTTCCTACAGACTTCTGCAGGTCAATGATGTAGATACCGTTTCTCTCTGTGTAGATGTACGGAGCCATCTTAGGGTTCCATCTTCTTGTCTGATGTCCGAAATGAACACCTGCCTCTAAAAGCTGTTTCATTGAAATAACGCTCATGTCTTTTTCTCCTTTTGGTTAAATTCTTCCGCACAGATCTCTTTCCTATCGGACCCAACCTCACACCGTCAGGGCACCATCCATGGGAATCTCTATGCGTGTTTGATGGTTTACAACTTTTGCATTATAACATGACAAAACCCTCCGTGTAAAGAGGGTTTTTGCAAAATTTTCCGCTATTTTCAGGCTTTTTTCCTTTTATGCAAATATTCTGCCGGGCAGACTATCTGCCTTCTTTCAGAGCTGCCAGTTCCTCTTTTGTCAATTCCCGGCACTGACCTTTCGGGAAATCTTCCGGAAGCACCAGCGGCCCCATGGACATTCGCTTCAAATAGATCACCGTTTTGCCAAGCGCTTCCATCATGCGCTTCACCTGGTGAAAACGGCCTTCGTGGATGGTAAGAAGAATCTCGGAACGCCACTTAGCTTCTGATTCTGTGCTTTTCACCGATGCAGAAGGCATCTGTACTTCCCAGGTTTTCAGGATCTCCAGCTTTCCCGGAAGGGTCAGCTCCTCGTCTCCGATATCCACGCCTTCCCGGATCTTCTCTATATCCTCCGGCACCACTTTACCTTCCGTCACAGCGAAATAAGTCTTGTCCACATGCTTTTTCGGGGAAAGCAGCTGGTGGGCCAGCTGGCCGTCATCTGTAATAAGAAGCAATCCTTCCGTATCTTTATCAAGGCGCCCTACTGGAAAAAGATTCCGCCTGCTATCCTTTGGAACCAGCTCCAGAACCGTCTTCTCCCTGGTATCCTCTGTGGCGCTCACATACCCGGCTGGCTTATGCAAAAGATAGTACATAAACTCTGCCCGTGCCCCAAGGCGCTCTCCGCCCAACTCCACCACATCGTTCTCCGGGTCCACCTTCAGTTCCGGCTTTTTCACCTTCTCACCATTTACCTGAACCATTCCCTTCTGGATCAGCTTCTTCACATCTGTTCTCGTGCCGGCTCCTGAATCCGCCAGAAATTTGTCCAGTCTCACTGCTTTTCCCATTTATTATCCCTTACCTTCTATCCTTTATTCCTCTTCTAAAACTTCAAAAGACAATGCCCTCTGTGAATCTTCTTTCATAAATTCCGGAACATCCTTTTCCAGAATTGCCCAGGATGCCTCCGATTCCACACCACCAATCACAACCTTCAGGCTGTCCCAACTTTCCTCTTCTCTTTTTTCCCAGAATGGTACCAGCTGATAACATCTCAGAACTTTTTTCAGTTCCTTCAGCTGCTCTGGCTGATCGTAAACGATTGGGGATGAAACTTCATTGTGGTATTCATCCATATAATATTGTACTTCCACAGAACTCAGATCCACATCATCCATAGAGATAGGATACCCTGTTTCCTTCAAAATTTCAACTGTCCTTTTGAACTGCGGAAATACATAGAAACATGGGGAAAAATAATAATTTCCTGTCTGCCCCGTTCCCATAGCGTTCACACTTTCCACAAACGGCACACCAGAATAGCCAATACTCAGGCCTGCACAAGGTTCCCCTGTCAGCACCTCTGAATCCGCTTCTTTGATATCCTGTCTCAAAGCATCCACCAGCAGCTGCTTCTTCGCCTTATTATCCTGGAAAAGGGAAATCGACTGTCCCGTAATAAAATCACATTTCACCTCATCCACATATTTGTCATCCAGTTCCAAAATGGAATAGTACTCTGACTTCAGGGTTCCCTCAGTCATGCCCTCTTTCCACAAATTCTTGATATCATCCAGGCCCACCATATATTTACGATAAACAACACTTCCGGATTTCAGATTATACCGCACCTTGATTCCTAATGTATTTCCAGAAGGATCCCACAGATTACTGGACCACATGGAATGGCTGTCCTGCAAAATTTCTTTGTAGGCTGCCTTGCTCTCTTTTGCAAGTTTTTTCATGATTTCATAAATATTCTGGTCAACACCCAGATCATTTCCCACAGAATCCCCTGAATCCAGCATGGTGACAGTGCCGTCCTCATTTACTTTCACGTTATAAGCAATTTCCCAACTGTTATCTGCAGATCCGATCGCTATATTTTCAATCTTATCATAGGAAGGAATATATTCGTCATATCCAGTCAGATCAAAAAAGAACACACATGCCACAAGGGCTACACAAACTCCATTCACTGCAAACTGAAGCTTATGGGAAAAGAATTTCCGGAAATCCCTGTAATAAATAATTTCCATAATACCGCCAGAAAGAATCGTTCCAAGAATCAATCCAAAAATCCACCAGATCGTTCTGGAACTGTCATTTGACAGCATATAGAAAACAAAGCCGATTCCAAGACCGCCTGAAACCACCACCAGGAATTTTACAGCAGTGCCTGCCCAGGGAAAAACAAATGCCATCCCCGTTCTTTCTGATTTTCGGTGTACAAAAGCGCAGTATCCAAGGCCGCCAAGCACAGCTGTCACCAGAAGCACCGCGATCAGCATCCCGCCATAATTTCCTTCTGCATATTTTTTCACAAAAGTATAGGCAAGGGCAACTGGTGAAATCAGTTCTTTCAGCACCTTCACAAGGCAATAGGAACTCTCACTGCGGGTATAATAAAATGCCCTTTCATAAAGATCCAGCAGCACAGAAAACACTGGCCCATAAGCTGCCGCAGCCACCAGAAGCAACGCTCCCATAAGCAGATGTCCTGTAATGCAGATCACCAGCACAACAGAAAAATACAGCAGCAGATACAGAAGCAGATGAAATACCAGCATAACAAATGCCATTCTCATCAGATGCAAACTGAAAAATCCCCGCATTGCCCCGATACACACGCTGAAAAATTCCATCACCAGATAAGGGAGCAGAAAGTACAAAAGGGACTGCAGGCTTTTGTACCAGAACATTCTGGAGCGCTTCACCGGAAGACTGTGGTAAAAATCAATTTTCCTAGGGGAATACAGATACCAGAACTGGCTGATCCCGTTAAACAGCGCCGCAAGAGCAGCCACCGCAAGACCACTCACCATAAAGCCATTCCGCCATAAATTTTCATAGAGGAGGCTGATCTGCTCGGCGGTGTACTCCATTCCGAACCAATTTCCCAGCATGATCAGCTCCGTCACCGGAAACGCCAGCAAAAAGCCGATGGTGACAAATGCCGGAATCCAGATCATTCCTTTCGATGAAATTTTCATATAACGGCTAGAATAAATTTTTGATTTCATAGCCAGCCACCTCCGTTTCGCTGATAAAAATTTCCTCCAGAGTCAGAGGAAGCACCTCCATGAAAAGAGGATTTTTCGCCTGGACTTTCTCCACGATTTCTGATCTGGTTCCCCTTGCCGTGATCATAAGAAGGGAGCCCTGATGCTGTACCTTCAGCACCTGAAGTTCTTTTTCCAGTTCCTTCTCCTGCTGCCTGCCTCCAAGAACGCACTGGATCTTGTGGATATGGAATTTCATATCCTCCAGGTCTTTGGAAAGAAGGATTCCGCCCTTGTGCAAAAGCCCCACATGGTCGCAGATGTCCTCCAGTTCCCGCAGATTGTGGGATGCGATCACAGGAGTAAATTCCCGGTTCATGATCTCTGATGCAAAAAGGCTTTTCACTGCCTGGCGCATCACCGGATCAAGACCGTCGAAGGTCTCATCGCAAAGGAGATATTTGGTGCCGGCACAAACGCCGATGATCACAAGAAGCTGCTTCTTCATTCCCTTGGAAAATGAGGAAATCCGCTGCTTCTTTTCCAGATGGAACCGATCCATCAGTTCATGGAAAAGCTTGATGCGAAACTCCGGGTAAAAGTTCCGGTAGAACCGTACCATATCCACCGCTGTATAGTTCGGTGGAAAATAGCTGTCATCTGAGATATAGAAAAACAGCTTCTTGGCTTCCTCATTCTCGTACACAGGCAGATCGTCGATAAGAATTTCTCCCTGATCCGGTCGGATAATCCCTGCCATCATCCGAAGCAGAGTGCTTTTCCCGGCGCCGTTGCTCCCTACAAGACCGAATACTTCCCGGTCTCCAATGTCAAGAGTTGCTTGATTCACAGCCTTTGTCTGACCAAAGGCCTTGCTGCATTCCCTGACTTCTATCATGACATTCCCTCCTTGTAACATTCCCTGATAATGTAGATCAGCTCCTCTTCTTCCATTCCCATTGCTTTTCCTTTCTGGATCAGGGATTTCAGTTCTCTTTTGTAAGCATTTACGCTGGCCTTTCGCACTTCCTGGCTGTCTGCAATAAAATTCCCCTTCCCTTTCACCGGGTAGATCAGGCCTTCCTGCTCCAGCTGCATATAAGCCCGCTGTATGGTGTTGGGGTTGATGGATAAATCCATCGCCAGCTGCCGGACAGAGGGCATCTTCTCCCCAGGCTTTAGCGCCCCGTTCAGGATCAGATGCCGGAATTTCTCCACGATCTGTTCGTACAGCGGTCTTCTGTCCTGATAATCCAAAACGATCATAGACAGGCTGCCTCCTTTTTCTCTTTTTAATAAAGTCTCGGTGTGCTTATGTGTATTAATACGTTTAGTACACTTAAGATAACATATTTGCTGGTACTGTTCAATAGGTACAGTTATTAAATATTTATAAACACAAAAACTCAGAAAAAGCTTTCTGGCGGAACGCAGCTGCGATGGCTGCGAAACGGCAGGAAAGTTTTTCTGAGTTTCTGTATGATTTTTATATTTTTCTAGTACAACCTCTCTTCTGGTACTTCCTGTAACAATACCAGATTCCGTAAGTTCCCGCCAGAACCAGGAACACATTCAGTACCATAACGGACATAGTTCCTGTGTGATCCAGCATGTACAGCATCACATCACTTACGATCAGGCTCCAGATGTTTGCGCCCATGTGAAGAAGCACACTGGTGAACAGCTTCCCGCTCCATTCCAGAAGCAGCGCGAAAAGTGCTCCCAATATCGTGGCGTAAACGCCCTGGAGCAGATTCATGTGGTAGATTCCAAAGCAAAGGCCGGACAAAAGCGCGGCGGTTACCACGCGCATGTTGTCACGCATGCGAAGAAATACCAGCCATCGGAAAATAATTTCCTCCGCAAGAGGCGCGATAATACCCATCCAGAAAATTAAGCTCCAGATGCTTTTTCCATCAGAGATCAGGGACTGAGTTTCCTGGTAGACTTCCGGGTTTAAATACTGCTGGAAAAGTCCGATGAGAATATTTCCGTACTGTCCCAGGAATGCACCGATCACAAGGAACATGATCATTTCCGGAATGTGAAGATGTCCGCCTATGAGGCTGGAGCAAGATACATTCTTTCCGCTTCCAGCACCAAAGTCCTGTATTCTGCCATCTGAAATGCTGGCAGGCGTCAGTTCTTTTCCCAGTCTTCCCAAAATTCCAGTCAGGCTTCTTCTCCTGTAATCCCCCCGGTATAGCCAGATGCAGGGCACAGATGCCAGGATTCCAGTGAGCCCGGTGAGCAGAAGTGCCTGTTGGTAATAAGCCGTAATATCAGCTCCTGTCCGCCACACCAGAAGATACATTCCCAGATAGGACAAAACCTGGGAAATAGCAAAATGGATTCCTATTGGGTACAGGCATTTCCATGCCAGCACAGGAGGTTTTTGCTTTCTTCTGGGGCTTAGGCGAAAAAATCCAGGATCTCTTCTGCGGAATTTACAATCTTATAGGGATGAGCGTTTTCCAGTTCTTCTTCGGTGCCATAGCCGTAGGAAACCGCAATGCACTCAAGCCCTGCACGTCTTGCGCCAAACACGTCATGCTCTTTGTCGCCAACCATCATTACCTGATCCCTATGTTCAGAAAGCCCCAGCCGTTTAAGTGCTTCCTCAATCACTTCCGTCTTATTGGTTCTGCCGCCCTCCGGCTCACTTCCTACCATCTCATCAAAATAAGAATCAATGTGAAAATGCTCTGCTACGATTTTCACAAAAACCTCTGGCTTTGAGGAGGCAATGGCCAGTTTATATCCCCTGTTTTTCAGCCCGGACAGCATTTCTTCGATTCCAGGGTACAGCTCGTTTTCGAAAATACCAATGGGAGCGTATCTCTCCCGGTAAATCTCCACTGCCTTTCTTGCAGTTTCCTCATCGATTCCTGCATATTCTTCAAACTGCTCCAGAAGGGGCGGTCCTACGAAAATACGCAGCTTCTGAAGATCCGGTTCCGGCTTGCCGATTTTCTCTAGTGCGTACTGTACAGATTTGGTGATTCCCTCACCGGAATCTGTAAGGGTTCCATCTAAGTCAAAGAAAATTGCTTTATACATCTATATGTCAGCCTCCTGTTTATCAAGTATTTTGAAGCGTATGACTGCCAATGTACCAGACGGTTACGCTTTTTCTTATATGGTTGTTTATTATATCATCATTTTATTCTATCGTCCAGACTGGCATTTTCACGATCTTCTTTCCATCTAAGACAGCCAGCAGTTCTATGAAATTGGTTTTCTTCGTAATTGGCTCATCCAGGATAAGAGCATCCCCCTCCTGGTGCCAGGAAGCTTCTTCCCCGTTTAAGCGTAAGGACAAAATTGTGACATCCTGATTCTCTTCTGTTTTTACAAGCTTTATTTCGGGATATTCATTGATAGGGACAGTTTTTGCGTGATGAAAATATATGGTTTTGTTATAATTTTCATCCGTATTTTGTGTTTCTTCTTTATTTTCATGATTACTGTTATAAAATTTAAGTTCCGGTGAGTTTTTTGCCATGCCAACTGCTGAAAAAACCGTGCCAAGTGCTGTGATCTTATGCACAGAGGGAGCGGCTGTGGGACTGATTTCCTTGGAATCTTCTTTTGAATCTTCTTTTGAATCTTCTTTTGGATTTTCCTCTGGCTTCTCTTTTGCTTTTTCATCTGTAGTTGAAGCTGACTTTTTTTCTTTGGAAGCTTTATTTCCTGTACCATCACTGCTTTTTTTCGATTGACTATTTAGAGCGTAGCTGGGGTTGGTATTCTCATTATTTCCCGCCCCGCTGCTGTTGTCGTTGCTGGCGCAGTATCCTTCACTGGCACCCGCATTTTGCTCATAGTTTTCTGTAGGACTATTGTTGTTATGATTCCCATAACTGCTTTCACCACTGCCATTATTTCCCCCATAGCTGTTTTCATTACCATTAGGATTCCCCCAGGAGCCGCCTTCATTGCTGCTGGTATTCTCCCCTTGGCTGCCTTCACTGCTGTTATTACTCGCTTCGGGATTGTTTACGCTACTATTATTATTTGCTCCAGAACCACTTGCGTTGCTATTATTATTTGTTCCAGGACTGCTTGTGCTATTGTTATTATTTGTTTCAGGGCTGCTTGCGCTGCTGCCTCCATTTGGACTCTGCTCTGGCTTCGCTGGTTCCTGGGGCGCTTCCGATTCTTCTGTCCAGTCATCAAATGTACCCCCATCCCCTCCAATGTCAATATCGAATCCGCCGAACTCTCCTGCATAGATTTGGCTGTGAATACCGCCGCATATGATACCAGCCATAATAATCACAATCGCTCCAGTTCTCCACCGTTTCACTTTCTTTTCAACCGTTTTTCTCATATCTTCACACTTCAACTGCCTTCCAGTTATTTTTCCATAGCTTCACGCTTCAACCAATTTCCAGCTGCGTTTCCCATATTTTCACGCTTTGACAGTCCGTTCCGTCTGCCCCGCTTGTTTTGTATAAAGCCAGAAGCTTTCTGCTGGAGCTTCGCTGGCCTCTTCGCAGAAGAAACAGGCCATATTTTCCATAGCCTTCTGCATATTCCGGTGCGTATAAAAGCAGCTGTTCATAATATACCGCTGCCCGTTCCCACTCTTTCTGCAGTTCTGCATTCGCCGCCAGCAAAAGTAAAATACGCCTCTGCTCTCTGTCTTCTTTATATTCTTTTTGTATTTTCTGCAATTCTGTCTCAGCCCTTTGGCACAAATTTTCCCAGGATTTGCCTACCTGCGCATTTTCATCAGTGTTTTTTTCTGCCAAAGTGTCATAATAAAGCGTCGTTACTTCTGTCAGCGCTTCCTTAAAGGAAGGCTTTCTCTCCCGCACTGCAAAAAACATGCCGCCAGCAAGCAGAACTGCGGCCGTTCCCAGCACTACTGCCATATTCTTTCTGGTCCGCCCTCTTCTTTTCCCTATGTTAAGAAGCATTTTCTTTGCCTGTGCCGCACTTTGCAGACGTTTTTCTTCCTGCGGCTGCACACAGCGATGCACAAACAGCCACAGCCCCGGAATCTTCCACAAAATTCTCCCCCAGTTTTGCCCGGCCAAAGAGCGGATGGTTTTTCCAAGAGCAAAAAGATCACTTCTTTCACTGACTTTTCCCTGATACTGCTCCGGCGCGGCGAAGCCCTCCGTTCCCATACAGATTCTGGGCTCATTTCCAAATCCCAGTACTGCACTTCCAAAATCCACCAGATACAGCCTGCCAGTCTCCGACAGCATCAGGTTATCCGGCTTCAAATCCCCATAATAAATGGGCGGCTTCTGATTATGTAGATATTCCAGCACCTGAAGCACCGTATCTGAATAACTCAGGATTTCCTCTGCTGTAAATACATGCCCCACTCTTTGCAGCTGTCCCAGGGACTTTCCCCGGATAAATTCCATCACAAGATAGCAGGCTTCTTCTGTCTCAATATAGTCCACCATCCTTGGAACAAAAGGATGTTCCAGCAGACGCAAAAGCTTTGCTTCCCTTTTTTTGGAGATGGGAAGTTCCTTCACTGCCCAGTAATTTCCAAGCTCCATATCCCTGGCAAGGTACAGATGTCCCTCTCCCCCGGAGCCGATTTCCTCCACAACGCAGTAACGCATTTTTAAAATCATGCCTGTAAGACTGATCATGACCACCTCTTTTTTATGTAAAAAACTGTCTGGAAATAAAAATTAAGTGAATAAAACCAATGATAAATCAGATAAAATTAGAGATTATGAAATGCCCGCGTTTTCCATCTGGGCATTTAAGAATGTAATCGAAATTATAACACTAGAATCCTCATCTGAAAAGTACTTTATAAAAATTTCAGAACTGCATAAAATCTCAGCAACCGACCATTTATACATTCCTTTCCAACTATTTTTCCATAAAAAACTGCTATATGATCACAGAATAAGCTCTTCCTTAACTTCTGTTTTCATACAGCAGTTATAGCTTTCTCTTAAATACTGATAGTTCTTCCCAACTCCGCCGATGTTCTGTGGGAAATGGAAATCACCGTGCGATCCTTTGCCACACGCTTCAGTGCCGCCAGCACACTTTTCTCCGTCTCGGCATCCAGGTTTGCGGTGATCTCATCCAGAAGCAGCATTTTAGGTTCGGCCGCAGCTGCCCTGGCAATGGACAGCAGCTGCCACTGGCCCTTGGAAAAAATCTCCGGTGTACAGATCGTGTCATACCCATTTTCCAGTCTTTCAATTGCCTCCTTTAATCCGGTAAGCTCTGCAACTGCTTTCACCTGACGGTCAGAAATCCGGTTATCATACAGAGTGATCTGATCCCGAACCGTTCCTGGAACCATGTGGAAGGACTGCTCCACATAGCCAAAAAGCTTTCGTCTTTCCTCTGCCCGCACTGCAGCTGCCGGCATACCGTGGATCAGCACCTCTCCCTGATCCGGCTGGTAAAGTCCAAGCAGCAGCTTTAATATGGTACTTTTTCCTGCACCGGTACGGCCAAGAAGCGTAACCTGGTCGGTGTCCATAACTTTAAAATTCAGGTGTTCCAGCACCACATGCTCATCATAGCCAAAGGTCACATCTTTGAATTCTACGAATGGAACTCCACTCTTAGAAACAGACTTCTTTGAAAAATCTGACAGGTTTTCCCTATCTCCTGCATGCTCTGCAAATTTCTCATCCTTCAGCACTTCCATATTTCCTTCAGCCACAACCTGGCTCTTCTCTTCCAATGCCAGAAATTCATTGATCCTGTGAATACCAGCCACAGCCGACTGAATGGTCTGAATCTCCATTCCAAGGCTTTCTACCGGAGTAAAAATCTGGGAAATGTAATTGATCACAGCCACAGCAGTTCCCGCGGACATTCCAAAGAAGGTCAGTACAGACTGATTTCCGGACGCAGAAAGCAGTATCACAACCGCAACCACAATCGCATTCAAGATCAGAATTACCGGAGAATACACCGCATCATAGAAATTGGTCCGCTCCATTGCCTGATAGCTCTCACCAATATAGGTGTCATAACGCTCTTCCATATATTTTTCCCTGGCAAGACAGTGGATGGTGCGGATGTTGTGCAGGGTCTCAGGAACATGGCCGGAAGCTCTTCCCACTGCTTTTCGGTTTTCAATCTGAGCGGTCAGCATGTTTTTCTGCACATGTCTGGTGAACCCAAACAGGAAGGGCAGCATTACAAGAAGCACCACTGTAAGTCCCTTATTTTCAAACCAGATTACCACCAGGATACTGATAATCTTGCAGGCATCTGCAAACATACTAATGATTCCTGATGTAAAAAGATTCTCTACCGTATCAACGTCCCCTACAAAACGGGAAACCAGGGTGCCGGGCTCCTGCCTGGTCAGGTTATCAGAGGTAAGGCTTACGAATTTTTCCATAAGACTGCTTCGAAGAGCATGGGTAATCTTCTGTCCGAATACAGTCAGAAGCCCTTCCCTTGCAGATTCCATAAACCCGGTAAGTGCAAGCATTGCAAAATAAAGGACCAGGATATAAACGGCTGCCTTATTTCCGCCTGTGATGGTATCCACGATCCGGGCCAGGATCAGAGGCGGGATAAGCGCAGTCACAACAGCGCCGACAACGGCCAGAATAATTCCAAGGGACAGCCATTTCTGCTTTTTCACAGTCTGCCAGATGACGGTTTTTACCTGTCTTTTTGGGGCTCCCATAGCTTCCTTATTTTTCTTCATTGCCTGCGCCTCCTTCCTCCATAAACAATTTTTCATATTCCGGCACCTTTCTCAGAAGTTCCTCATGGGTGCCTGTCACTGTTTTTCCATCCTCCATCCAGATGATCTGATCCATCTGTGGGAACAGATACAGACGGTGGGAAATCAACAGAACCATATTCTCCCTAGACTGCTCTTTCAGATTTGCAAAAATCTGCTTCTCCGTGCTTTTATCCAGGGCAGAAAAAGGATCGTCCAGAATCAGCACAGGCTTCTGATAGCAAAGGGTTCTGGCAAGGGCAAGACGTTTTCCCTGACCGCCGGAAAGACGTACCCCGCCATTTCCAACCAAAGTCTGTATGCCGTTGTCCATTTCCTTTACTTCCTCATCCATGCAAACCATTTTAAGGAAATCTTCTGCATTTTTCTTTGTTCCCATAAGAACGTTATTTTCCACGCTGTCATTAAACAACTCTGGATCATGACCAAGATAGCCTATGATACCCGTACGCTTTGATGGTGTCATCTTTTGAAGTTCTTCGCCATCCACCAGGATCTGTCCCTCATAGGGATATTCGCACAAAAAAGCTTTTCCCAAAGTAGATTTTCCGCAGGCCACCGGACCGGTGATTCCGATCATCTGGCCTTTTTTGATCTGAAAGGAAATATCGTTCAAAATCTGTTTACCATCCGGGTAAGCAAACTTCAAATGGCCGATCTGTAATTGAGTTACATTTTCTAAACCAGCTTCTTTTCCTTCTGTATCCTGTCTTTCAGAATTTTCCCTTGCCTTGGCCCCGTTCTCTTCTTCCTGCTTTGTCAAAAGCGGCTTGATTCTTTTCCAGGAAACCTGTGCCTTATGCACTGCATTAAACAGCTTCGCCGCACTGGAGGACTTTACGGACATCTTCACAAAACATGCCAGGAAAGTCGTAAAGGACGCAATGGTCCAGGTGCTCCAGCCTGTTCCAAGAACATTTTTCTGGCCGAAATACAGGATAAACAAAACTCCGACCATGGAAATAATCCGATACACCGGCGGCATTACGGAATTCCAGATATTGGCCTTTACTGCTGATTTTTCATAAGAAGTGAGGTTCTCTTCGTAAGCAAGCTGCCGCTCCTGTTCACATCCAAAAACACGGTATGTAATGGCATTTTCTGCCCTGTCCAAAGTGGCATTGCTCAGATATCCGGACTGCTCTTTGTATGCAGCCCCTGTCCTCTGAATCATCTTTTTCATCTTTTCCGCCGTCATATAGGAAATTGGCGGGAAAATCATGCAAAGCAGTGCCAGCCGGAAATCATACCACAAAAGCATTCCCGCATAAGCAGCCAGGGCCACTCCTGTATCAAAAATCTCCGTGGTAAACTTACGCATTCCTTCCACGCAGTCATCTACGTCCAGGATTGCCTTGGTCATAATGCTTCCCTCGCCCTCTTCCCGAAGGCTTGCGCGGCTTTTCCTTACCAGGCCTGCATACAGGATTTCTTTCATCCGGCGGTTTACATTGTTGGCAAAACGCCGCACATAAAATCGTTTGATGTATCTGGCAATCTGAACAACCGCAATGGCTGTCACATATCCAAGCACCAGAACCAGCATGTCGGAAAACTGTCCCAGCCCTCTCAGAATTTCAACCAGACAGCCGGTCATTTTTCCCTCAAACCAGGGGCCTGCCAGAAGTCCCAGGTTATAGATCAGGCCGGAAATGGTCACGATCAGAAGAACCTTCCATTCTTTTTTGAAATAGGAAAGCACTCTGTCCGGCTGAAAGGTTTTGTCACTTTTCTCCATCTTCTGCTCCCTCATCTTTGTGTTCCATTACCTTTTGTATCACATCCGGGAATCCAGCCTGGCGCTGCCGCTTTGATTTCCAGTAAAGGGTATCTAAAGTTTTGCAAAACGCTTCTTTTTCCTCTTCTGGAAGCTCTGATAAAAGCCATTCATAAAAAATGGTCTCGATCTGTGCTTTGGAATTTTTCAGTTCTTCCGCCTTGGGTGTAGCGTATAAAAGCTGGCTTCTTCCGTCTTCCGGATTGTGCTTTCGGATCAGGTAGCCTTTGTTTTCCAGGCTTGCCACCCGCTTGGCTGCTGCCCCTTTGTCAATTTTCAGGGACTCTCTCATCACAGTCTGGGTCACTCCTGGATTGTGCCGGATAAAATGTATCACATCAAATTCCGCTGTCCCGATGCCGTCTTCCTTCATCATCTGTACGGTGAATTTGCTGATCTCACGGGCAATTTTTGTCATTTTACGCTGCGTGCTGTCCATGGTTTTCTCCTTTCCCGATTACTTATTTCAAATTAATTAGTTGTATGTTCAACCAGTTAGATGATAGTACAACTAAATTATTCTGTCAAGAACTAGAGCCTGTTTGAAAAAGGGCTGTGCCCTGCCGAAATAACTTGGCAGATACACAGCCCTGTAAAATACGTTTTCTTTATGCGAAATAATCTCAGGAAATTTTCCTTACAAATCCCATCACATCTTATCCGGTGCTTCAAATCCCAGAAGATCAATGCTTGTCTCAAGCACTCTCTTGGTCAGCTGGAGCAGGCGGATATAGGATTCCTTCTGTGCCTGGTTCTCCTCGCTGAGAATCTTGGTCTCGTGATAGAAGCTGTTGAATGCATTGGATACTTCGTAAATATAAGCGCAGATCTTGTGAGGTGCCTTCTCCTCAAATGCACTCTCAATCATGCTGCCAAATCCGGAAAGCTGAAGCATCAGGTTCTTCTCGCTTCCATTGGAAGCCTTCAGAAGCTCTCCAGCCTCAAGGTTTCCGCCTGCTTCCACATAGCGGTTCAGGATGGATTTGATACGAACAATGGTGTAAAGGATGTACGGACCTGTATTTCCCTCGAAGGAAGTGAAACGGTCTACATCAAAAATATAATCCTTGGTTGCCTGGTTGGAAAGATCACCGTATTTGATTGCAGCCAGACCTACGATCTTGGCAGTATCTTTGGCATCCTTATCGCGGACGCTTCTGTTCTCCACGATCTTATTAAACATTTCCTCGTCAATGTCTGCGATCAGGTTCTCAAGACGCATAACGCCGCCTTCTCTTGTCTTAAACGGCTTGCCGTCCTTACCGTTCATGGTACCAAATCCAAGGAAGGAAAGCTTGGTGTCATCCTCTACCAGTCCGGTCTTTCTTGCACAGCGGAATACCTGGATGAAGTGCAGCTCCTGACGCTTATCTACAACGTAAAGAATCTCATCCGGGTGGAACAGCTTCATACGCTCTACAATGGTAGCAAGGTCTGTAGTTGTATAAAGAGAAGCTCCGTCAGATTTCAGAAGCATGCAAGGCGGAATTTCCTTGGTATCGGTATCTTCCTTTACATCTACAACAAGTGCGCCCTGATCCTGGTATGCGAAGCCTTTTTCCTTCATCATCTCTACCATATCCGGGATGTATGGCTGGGCATCGGATTCCTTTTTCCAGAGGTCAAAGGATACGTTTAAGTTGGCATAGTTTCTCTTAAGGTCTGTAACAGAAACATTCATAATGTGGTTCCACAGAGCCATGTATCCTGGCTTGCCCTGCTGAAGAAGGTGAGTGGCCTCAAGTGCCTCCTGGCGGTATGCCTCATCCTCTTTGGATTTGCCGCTTGCACATGGATAGATTTCTTCCAGCTCGCTGATGGTAAATGGCGCTTCTGTTGGATATTCTCCTGTAAAGCTGTCATCAAAATATACAAGCTCCGGCTGTCTGTGCTTCAGCTCGGTGATGATCAGTCCCATCTGAAGTCCCCAGTCCCCAAGATGAACGTCACCGATCACCTTGTGTCCCACGAAACGGCCGATTCTCTTAATGCTCTCGCCAATGATGGCAGAACGAAGATGTCCTACATGGAGCGGCTTGGCAACGTTTGGTCCGCCGTAGTCGATCACGATGGTCTTCGGCTCTTTGGCTGTGTCTGCACCAAGCTTCTCGTCCTTCTCCATCTCCTTCAGATAATCTGCAAGGAACTCCTCGCTGACCTTCAGATTAATAAATCCAGGCTTTACCATTTCTTTCATGGAAAAGACTTTGGAGTCTGCCAGGTTGGCTACTACGTCGTCAGCGATCATAAACGGTGCTTTTTTATAGGCTTTAGCTCCTGCCATGGCACCGTTGCACTGGTATTCGCAAAGATCCGGACGGTTGGATACGCCTACTTTTCCGTAGGACGGATCATATCCTGCTTTCTCGAATGCAGAAGAAAGCTCTTCCGCCATATAGTCTGTAAGTTTTTTCATAAATCCTCCTAAATTCCCCGAGGGGATGTTATTTCTGTTATCATTTCTGCAATTTCTGTCACCCGGCAGTTCAAAAAAGTTCATTCACAGAACTATTTCTGACTCTGTAACTCCTGTCTGTATATTACACGGTCACTTTACGTGAACATGCAATTGCCAGGGAACCATGTCCAATGTGACATGCCACGCTAAGGGACAGCGGATCCATGTGAATCTCCATTCCCGGGAATGCCTCCTGCATCTCCTGCTTCCACTCCTGTGCCTCTTCCGGGTTGCCGGTGTAAGCAGCCTGAAGACACATCTCTCCATTCTGGACAAACTGGGCAAAACGTCCCTCGAAGTCTGCCTTCATGGCCTTCAGCATAGTACGTCTGGCCTGCTTCTTGCCTCTTACCTTGGCAAAAGCATCTAGCTTCTCTCCCTGGAGCTGCAGTACCGGCTTCAGGTTCAGAACCGTACCGATTGCGGCTGCCGCCGGGGTGATTCTTCCGCCCTTCTTCAGATATTTCAAAGTCTCAAGGGTAATATAAATACTGGAATTGAATTTCTCCTCCTCCAGGATCTTCTTAATCTCTGCACCGCTTCTGCCTGCCTCACGAAGGGCAATGGCGTCCTCCACAGACTGGCGCTGGGTTACGGAAATTCGCTGATTATCTACCACATGCACTCTGCCCTCATATTCCTGGGCAAGTCCCATTGCAGTGGCGCAGGTAGCACTAAGTCCGCTGGACATAGGGATCTGTACGATCTCATCATATTCCTTCAGAAGGGTATCCCAAAGTCCCATGGTCTCTCCCGGGCTTGGCTGGGAGGTAGAAATCAAAGCGTCGCTCTTCAGCCACTGATAAAATTCCTCCTGGCTTAAGGTGATTCCTTCCAGATACATTTTCTCATTAATAAAAAAAGGCATAGGGATCACAGATACTCCAAGTCTGCGTCCTTCCTCCTGCGTAATGCCGCTGTTACTGTCCGTTACAATGGCAATCTTACTCATTCAATCTCTCCTTATCTCTTATAAAAAATCGTCACTGTCCTGCCCTTTCGGCTCTGATTTTCCAGATAAAACAGCAACTGTAAATCCTCATCCCTGCTGAAGCCTGTTTGAAAAGGGATCCAGGGTCTTACACTCCATTATAATACCTCTGGTCCCTTCTGGCAAATACTTTAGAGAAATCTCTCACGAAAAAATGTACCAAAATATTCCTTTTCCAGGAAAATTCTTTTGACAAAACAGGAAAAGGACGTCTGGTACAGCATTTTGTGTATGCCCTACCAGACGCCCGCAATCAGCATGATCACAGTTGCTGCCGCACATTTTAGCATGCATCCCATGCCTGCGCACAGACGCTCTGCCTGGGCAGCTGTTTTGGGAAGCATCACATACCACCGGAAAAGTTCCATTTCTTTTTGGATTTTTTCCGGCCAGAAAGAGAAGTCGGACCATTTATCCGGCAGCCAGTCGTAGGGAAAGGTAATCCAGCCTGAGAGAAAGAACAGGCATCCTCCCCACAAAAAAGCTGTCAGGATCCATCTTAAATAGCGACTGCCTTTTACCAGCCTGCCAAGGATTCCCTGAATACAAAAGGCTGCAAGCAGAACAAACGCGGCGGGAAACCATGGAGTCAGATTTTCAAGCCAGCCGTCATCCACCAGTGTTCCAAAATAGCCGTTGCTCATGAGGAATCCGGAAGCTGCATTTTCCTTACTTTGTCCTTTTGCCGGACGGACCAGCACCTGGGTGTAAATGGTGTCCTTTGCATCGGGGTGAATGAGAATCCGGTGCATATTCCAGGATGCCGCCTGGCGAACCAGATAGGTTTTGTCGTTCAAAACCACTGCTCCTCCAACACAGTTTCTGCTTCCAAATAACTCCACTGCTGTTTTTTCATCTATAATGCAGCCTTCCTGGTCGTTCTCATCCAGGGCCATGCCCTCCCGGTCGTACAGGGATGCCTTTCCAAGAACACCAGTAACTGCCACCTGTGTCTGGCGGACGTATTCGGGATTTTGCAGATCTGTCATTCCGCCATTCCATACAAAACAAAGATCTGTGAACTCCTCTGCTTTTGCACCGGACAAAAGGATTTCTTCTGCCCGTTTCTGATCGGGGTATGTACCGTAGAGTTCGATCACAGCTGCATTGCTTTCTTCCATAGATGCATAATTCTGAATTCCCGAATAAAAAAGCAGGGCTGCGATGATCCACAGGCAGATGTTTTTCCAGTATTTAAAATTAATTTTTCCTTTATTCACTTTCGTTCCTTCTTTAATTTTCCACCAGCCTTACACGGCTGCCATCCTTCAGCTCCCGATTTGCAGAAACGATCACCTGCTGCCCGGAGGATATGCTTCCGCTCTCCAGGGCTGCTGTTGTCTGGTTTTTGTCCTTGACCGTCACAAAAACCTGCCGGGCAACCATCACAGTTCCAAGCACGGTGTTTTTTGTGTCTGTCACATACACGTAATTCTGGCCGTTTTCCTCATAAAGTGCAGTCAGCGGAACGCAGCAGTCATAAGGGCCAGCGTCCTTTGATATGAAAAACTGCGCAGTCTGTCCGATAGACAAGCTGTCTTTTGGAAGTAAAATGGAAAGCTTCCGAATATCAGAATCTTCTTCATCTTCTGTGATACTCTCCACAGATGCACCAGATATGTCATTATTGTTATTATCTGTAATCTGAACATCCATGCCGGTATCAATGTATTTCAGGTTTTCTTTGGAAATGCTTCCGGTCATTCGGAAATCATCGTCAAGAAGATAGAGGACTGCAGCAGCGCCCTGCCCGGTAATGTCTCCCGTCTGTACGGACAGGCTTTTCAGAACACTGTCGGAGGGTGATGTTATGATTCCTCCCGTATCTTGAAGCAGGGTCACTTTTTCCAGATCTTCCTTTGTGTTTTCCAGCTCCCGCTTTGTATTTTCCAGAGTACTGTCAGAGGCCTGGGGTGCGTTGGCATCGGATATATTTTTGCCGGCACTGGCAAGAGTCTGGTTTCTTCCTGCGATTGCCTCGTTTAAAGCCTCCTGTTTCCCGCGAAGGTCGTCCTGGAGGGCTTTTTCTGTGGCGGAATCATCCTGGGTGGAAGCAGCGTCGGAGCTTGAACTTGTCCCGGAGTTTTCCTCTAACTCGCCGTTATCCGATAGCTGTGAACTGCCATCTAAAGTCTCATTGCCAGATTGCGCCGCGATGCTATAATCGGTATTATCTTGCTGTGCTTCTTCCCGAGCGGTCTCCGTCTCGCCTCCGCTCTCAAAGCTATTTACAGAAGCTTCTGACTCTCTAGCCCCGTCCTCTGCCTCCCCGGTATCGCCGGAGGTAAAGCCTGCCATTTCATTTTTTTCCTGCGCAGCTGCTTCTCTCTCCTGATAAAATTCCTCCAGGCGCTGTCTGGCAACATTCACCTCTGCCCTTGCATTATCCACAGAAACATTTCCGCTCTGCGCAGCAAGCGCATAAGAATTCTCCGCCCAGGACTGCTCAGACGCTCTTTTCTGGTTATCCACACTTTTCTGGCTTTCCAGATCCTTCACCTGGCCTTCCAGGGTTTTGATCTTATTTTCCAGTTCCTTTGCGGCAGATGAAATGCTCTCGCCTGAAAGCTTCATAAGGGCATCCCCTTTTTTCACCGTTTCCCCGGCATGGACCAAAACCTGCTCCACCTGCAGGTTTTCCTGGACAAATACAGCCATCTCCTGGCTGCCCTCCACTTTTCCGGTGCCTGTCACCTCATGGGTCACCATCTGATTCTGGGGATTTTTTACCTGGATCTGTATCACATTCACAGAATCCGCCGCTCTTGATAATATAGCAAAAATCAGCATCACGGCAAAATACATCCCCGCCGCACCAATCAATTTTTTCTTCATGTCAATCTCCAATCTTCCTTTTCCATTTTTATTCCTTCACAGCTGTAGAGACAATTCCCTGCTCCAGGTAATCCTGCCCGGCAAAAAACACCAGTACAGCCGGAATCAGGGCAACCATAGACGCCGCAAAAGCGGTGCCTGCATGATCCATGTCAATATTGGGCAGATACAAAGACAGGGGCCACAACTCCTTTGTCTTCAGAAATACCATAGGCTGCTCAATCAGGTTCCAGTATTCCAGGAACCCAAGAACCATGGCAGAAATGACGCCAGGTGAACCTAAGGGGATGGCAATCATAAAAAACAGCCGAAGTTCACCTGCGCCGTCAAGTCTTGCCGCTTCCAGAAGCGCCAGAGGGATTCCCTCAAAAAAGCGGTACATAATAAATACGGGGAATGTGGAGAAAACCGCCGGGAGAATAATTCCCAAAAGCGAGTCCAAAAGCCGTAAATCATCCAGCACCAGATAATTGCCAAGGAGCATAACCTGAAATGGCATCATCATCAGTGCGATATACAAAGTAAACAATCCTTTTTTTCCTGGAAAATCAAACTTGGCAAATCCCCAGGCCGCAGGCATTCCTACAAGAAGCTCGCCTGCAAGTGCTCCTAATGTGATCTTCACGGAATTCCAGAACATGACGAAAAATTCCGGGGAATCTAATAGCACCTCCACGTAGGATCTTAAAGTAGGATACTCCGGGAACAGCTTCCAGGAGGCATAGCCTGTGCTTCCTGTTTTTAAAACAGGAAGAAGCAGATCCGTAAGCTCGTTTTTTCCCATCAGGGAGCCCACTGCAAGGAACAGAACCGGGAATACGAAAACAAGGGCCAAAAGGGTAAGCAAAAATGCGGTTATCTTTTTCATCCTTATGCATCCCCTTCCCAGGCCCTCTGCAAAAGCAGGATCAGTGCCATGATCACAAGTCCCGTGATCACAGCTGCCGCGGACATTTTGTCTATGGCAAGGTCTCTGTACCAGTTATTGAACAGATGCTGAAGAAGATACATTTTTTCCTGTGGATAGTCTCCTGCTGCCAGATAGGCCTCGCGGTACACCTTAAAGCCATTTAGCAGAGACAGTACCACAATGGTAAAAAAGGAGGGGAGAAGGTTTGGCATGGTGATACAGGTAAAGCATTTCCAGGTTCCTGCCCCGTCCACATGGGCAGCCTCATAAAGGGACTCCGGAATGGCAGACAGCCCCGCCAGCCAGAGAACAATGTCATACCCCAGGTTTCTCCAGATATAGCTGATCACAAGCACGCCAAAGGAGGCGCCTGTATTCATCCAGTCCACGTTTTTCAGGGACAGCATGAACAGTAAATGGTTTAAAATTCCCTGTCCATTAAACAGAGCTCTCCATAAAAGTACAACCGAGGCAACCGGGATTGCCATGGGAAGTAAAAAGGCTGTTTTCAAAAGCTGTCTGTGCATTTCCTTTAGTCCATTTATCAGTACAGCTGTTATTAATGACAGAAGCACCAGCAAGGGAATACAGGTTCCGAAAAAACGAATGGTATTTTCTCCAGCCAGCAGAAATGCCTGATTAGCAAAAACGGTCTCATAATTTTTCAGTCCTGTAAACGTCCCTCCCACTGCACTGAAAAAGGAGCGGCGGATCACATCCATATAAGGAAGGAGCCAGAACAGGCAGACGCCTGCAAAGCTTGGCAGAATAAATAAAATGCCTTTGAAGGCACGTTTTCTTTTCAAAGATAAACCCTCTTTTCATCACTCATTGTCTGGAGGAAATGATGTTTTCTGATGAAGTAAAGATAACAGTGGAATCTCTATTTTTTCTCTAAATGAGTAATTGATTTTTTTAGAAATTTTTTTAGAGATATTTTTTAGATTTCTGTGGTACAATGAGAAAAATGCCAAAATTGAAAATAGATCAGAAAGGTTTTTGCAATGCGTATTTTAATGATAGAGGATGATAAAGAACTGGCGGAGATTACGAAGCTTCGCCTGGAGAAAGACAATTTCACAGTGGATGTGTGCCTGGACGGCGCGGAGGGGCTTTATTATATGCAGGAAAACATGTATGACCTTGTGATCCTGGACCGCATGCTTCCTTCTATGGACGGCACCCAGGTTTTAAAGGAGGCGCGGAAAGCGAATGTATCCACACCTGTGATTTTTCTTACGGCACTTGGAGAACTTGAGGACAAGATTACGGGGCTTGACTGCGGTGCAGATGATTATATGGTGAAGCCTTTCGCCTTTGAGGAGCTGCTGGCGCGAATCCGCAGCATTATGCGCCGTCCTGGCAAATGGGGCGATCTGGGGCTTTTGAAGCTTGGGGATGTGTCTTTTGACCCAGAATGCGGACGGCTCTCTAAAGGCGACAGGGAGTGTACTCTTTCCAAGCGGGAAAGCAATCTGATGGAGGTGTTCCTGCGCAACCCTGGCCAGGTGCTTCCCAGAACCCTTCTTCTCTCCCGCGTCTGGGGCCTGGAATCTGACGTAGAAGACGGCAATCTGGACAACTACATCCACTTCCTCCGTCGCCGCCTGCACGCCGTAGACAGCAGTCTCCAGTTAAAAACCATCCGCGGAGTTGGGTATCAGATGGAGGTGTATCACTGAAAGGGGATTTAGTGAATCAAGGGGAACGCTGGCTATTGAAAACTATTCCCGCGATCTGCATGCCCCACTTTGCGATATATTTTGCAGAAAGCCTTTTTCAAACACGCTCTAGGAGTAACAGGTGCCCAGAGGCTGTGCATCGCTGGAATTCCCTTAGTGCCGGTCAATAGGCTTCGGGTTTGCACCTAGAAACAGCAGAGCCTTAGAGTATGTGTATCTGTCTGAATTCCCTCCCAGCGCCAGCGAAGAAGTATCGTTTTAGCACATTCTCTTTGCCAGTAACCAGTGAGTTCGCAATGTATATTCGTGAGCAGGTCATTCCAGGAGCGCTTTTAACGGAGACGAGATCCACTGTCTACGAAGACTTAACATCGAAGGCTCTCCTGAGATGTTTAGTCGCAGTTGACAGTTAGCTCGGCGAAGTGTTGCGACGACCTGCGATGAATATACATTGTGAACTCACGTCCTGGTAACAACTGCTTCACTAAATCCCGCCAGACCTGCATAAACGCAATCCCAAAAGCCTCTGTCACTTCGGCAGCCGAACCACAAAAGTAGTACCCCCTCCTTTTGTATCCTCAATCCGAATGCTTCCATGATGCAGCGTCACGATCTCCTTTGCAATGCAAAGCCCAAGTCCAAAATGCTGCTTATCCTTCCTGGAGGAATCTGCCCGGTAAAATCTCTGGAACACTGCTTCCTTATTCTCATCCGAAATCCCCGGTCCATTATCCTCCACATAAATTCTAAAATATTTTTCCTTTTCTTCCACGCCAAGCCTGATTTTTCCGCCAGCAGGAACATAGCTGGCACCATTATCCAGAAGGATTCCCAGAACCTGACTGATCCGTCCGCCATCGCATCTGCACGGGGAAAGAGACTCATCTGGAAGCTCCACGTTCATGGAAATTCCTTTTTCCCGAAGCAACGGCTCATACTTCTCATACGTCTCCAAAAGCAAAGTATCCAGCTCACAGGGCGACTTCATAATACTCCAGGACTTATTGTCCGCATTTGCCAGCGCCAGCATATCCCCGATCAACCGGGACATCCTGGTTTCCTCACTTTTAATAGTGGAAAGGAAGCGCCTGCACTCCCCCGGATCCGCCTCTATGGCCTGAACGCTTGATAAGATCACAGCCAGCGGTGACCGCAGCTCATGGGAGGCCGAAGCAATAAACTGAGTCTGCCTTTTCCGGTTCTCTTCCAGCGGCCGCAGCATTTTCCCGGTAAAAAACCAGGAAAACACAACCAGTGCCAGCACCGCGATCAGCAGCAATCCTCCCCACAAAATCCTCTGGTGAAAAATCTGTCCCTTCAATCCGTCAAGGGGATACACCAACACCAGGCTTAACACGCCGCTTCCCTTTGGAATCAGCGCCGTACATGCATAAAAATCTGCTGTCTCAAAATAAACTTCTTTGGGAAGGGAAATGCTTCCCGTATACTCTACATCCAGCCCTTGCTCCTCCCTGGAGATTCTGGCAGCCTCCGCCAGCATATTTTCCACAGAGCTTTTCCGGCCATTTTCCCCTGAAGCATTGGAGCTGCTTTCCTCATTCAGCTTGTCAAAAAACAGCCTTTTCCCATTATTCAGGATCCGAAGCTCCACTCCATATTCCTGCTTGGCTTCCAGGATCCATTTGTGGGAAAGCACGCTCTGGGTTTCCAGGTAAGCTACACAGGAATTTCCATTATTTAAAAACCTCTCATAGCTGTTGCGGGTAAGTCCCCGCTCAAAAATCACAAGACTGGCAATTGCCATCAAAATCAGAATCCCGCTTGTGATCAATGCCGAAAATATTGTCATTTGCCTGTGCAGCTTTTTAAACATTTATACTCTCCATACTGCGCTGCAGCTGGTACTTTCTCTCCAGCTGCAGCACCCCTCCTGTTAATTACAATCAAATTTACTCTGCAAGATACAGATTCACCTGCTGAATCACTGCATTTGCAGCCTCATCCAGTCCGATTTCCCCGTTCAGATAGCGCACGCCAGCCTCACTGACCGCACTGGTAATAATGGCATTATCCAGAATCGGAGTAGTCAGTGTTTTTCCAAGCTGCTTCAGTGCGTCTACCTTATCAGCAGACGGAACCACAATCTTATATTCCACTCCCTGACCGGTTTCGCTGTTGTCTCTATAGCCGCTGCCAAGAACCTTTCCTTCTTCGCCCTGATTCCAGTAGTCCTCTCCATCGTACACGCTTTCCACTACAGGGAATCCGTCCTTCTGCGAAACTGTTTGTCCCTCTTCTGAAAACAGATACTGTACAAATTTCTCTGCTGCCTCCTTCTGGGAGGCCTTGGAGCTGATTCCGATTTTGTTCACCGGGATAAAGCAGTTTGCAGCCTGTCCATTCCAAATTCCATAGGACAAGGAAGAATCGGTGTCTGCCATGGAAGTCACATATGCAAAATCCATAGGAGAATAGACACCGCCCACAGCAAAGCTGCAGTTCCCGTTTAGCAGCATTATGGTCTCCCCTGAGATGCCGTAAGACCTGTCATACTCTGCCTGCTGACCCTCATCAAAGGCCTGCGGATAAGCAGATTTTAATTCCTCGATGCCATCCTTTCCAGCCTGATAAATTCTTCCGGCCTGCTCAAGGAACTCTTTCACTTTTTCTTCATCCAAGGTTCCGTTTTCTTTCACCCAGGCTGCTGAATTGTCATCTGCCAGTTCTTCCAGAAATGCTTTCGGATACATGGAATATGTAAGAGGAAGCTTACAAAATGTTTCTGTAGAAAGCCCGTATTCCTCTTTATGTTTTTCCGTCACATCTGCCAGAGAGGTAAGATCCGTCACGGCATCCACATCCTCTTTCTTTCCTTCGATCATAGGGACTCCAAATTTCACAGGCATCTCATAAATGCTTCCATCTTCACTTTTATACGCCTCTTCAATATTGGAAAGCAGTCCCGCAGCTTTTAAAATACCGCTTAAATCCTCCAGCATTCCCTGCTCCACATATGTCTCAGAAGAAATTCCATCCAGGATCAGAATATCCGGTCCTTTTCCAGCCATAATCTCTGTATTCAGGGTTTTCAGCGCGTCTGTACGGGTCACGCCATCATCCCCGGACATTCCCGTTTCCAGAGTCAGATAAATATCCGGATATTTTTTTTGGAACATGGCCACAGCCTGACGAATGCTGGAATTGTCTTCCAGAGAATAAATGGTAAGCTCTGTATCCGGCACAGTCGGAGTGTCTGCTGAATAAGTATAGGAATACAGCTTTCCAGACATTGTACTGGAATTGTAATCGATTTCTGCTATATAAATTTTTCCGTCAGGACCTAATACCATATCTTCAAAAGCCTTATTCGCAGAGCTAATGGTATTCAGACTTCCATCAATCACCTGTTCGATCACATTGCCCCCAAAAGCATACCGATACAGACCGGTGCTGTCCACATAAAATACGGTTCCTTCCTCATCTCCGTCCATAAACATCAAAGAGGTACCAGATGAATTTCCAAATTCCAGATTGGAGGGCGTCTTTTTCAGCTGTTCCGTAAGAACATCACCACCCTCGGCAGGTTTACCGGTGGCCACATCATAATAATACACCTCACCGGCTGAAACTATGATCAGATACTCAGAAGTGACACCCATATAATCTGTAGAACTTCCTTTTTCATATTCATGAACGATGCTGCCATCCGTTGGATTGATTTCCTGAATTCCGTTTCCTGAAAACTGCAAAAACAGATTCCCGTTTGCACCGATCTTCATCCCCCAGGCCAAACCATCTGCTGCATTTTCAAATTCCAGCTTTCTGCCTTCACCGCCAGCCGGACGGTAATAGTAATCCATGATTCCCAGGCCATTTTCATCCTTAGCTTCTACATATACGCCGCCCAGAATGCTTCCATCCTTTCCCAGGGCTGTTTTATAAAACAGCTCCCCATTGGAACTCTCCAGTCCAAAAATACTTGCAAGCGTCACGCCTTCATCCCAGTCTGCTCCCTGATCTGCTGACTTATACAGGCACAGCACGCCATCTCCATTTTGTGCGATCATTTCCATGCTTCCGTCTTCCAGAATCTGCAGACTGGAAATTTCCATGCAGCCCTTTGGCACTGCCAGTTCTTCTTCCAGATAGCGTCCCATTGCCTTTGACTCCCCGGAACCAGATGCGTCCTTTTTTTCTGCATTTTCATTACCTGACTGACTGCTTCCACTGTCACCGCCACTGCATCCTGTCAGGCTGGCTGCTGTAATTGCCATGCACGCGGCTGTGGATACAGATACAAGCCGCTTCCATTTCTTATATTTTCCCATATTAAAAAGTCTCCTTCCATTGTTAAGGTTTCTGTCAAGAATCCACCTGGAGCTTGTTTGAAGCACCACACAGATTTCTATATTTCCCACTTTAACAAAGGAATCTCTATTCAATCTCTAAATATTATAACATGGCCCATTCCTGTTCTGCAAAAACTTTAACGAGACAGCAGGCCGCAGAACGCAGCATATGAAAAACCTCCGATGCAAAACAAGAAGCAGCCAGAACACGAATCCTCTCATTCACATTTCTGACTGCTTCTTTTAAAACAATTTTATCTTTTATTCACTTCTCAGCGCGTCAATCGGATTTAAGTTGGCTGCCTTCACAGATGGAAGCAGACCGAAGATAATACCAATGAGCATAGAGAACACTACAGAACCTACAATAGCAGGAACGCTGATAGCGGTAGGCGAGCCCGCCACCTTGGATACCACCTTGGAAAGTCCGATTCCAAGGATGACGCCGATAATACCGCCTACACTGGTCAGTACAGCTGCCTCTGTAAGGAACTGGTTCAGGATGGTCTTCTTCCTTGCCCCAATGGCTTTCTTAAGACCAATCTCCTTGGTACGCTCGGTTACAGATACCAGCATAATGTTCATAACACCGATACCGCCAACCAAAAGGGAAATACTTGCGATCCAGATCAGCTGGGAGTTGGTGCTCTCACTTAGTTTCTGAAGATCCTGTACACGCTGCATCACATCATCCGCTTTGTATTTCAGATTACTGCTGCTGTTCGTGTTTGTACTGCTGATGGATTTGTTCAGGATCTTGGCAACTGCGGAACCAGCAGCACTCATATTATCAGTGCTGTCCACACGGATAATAGCATTCTCAGGCTCATCAAATTTGTACGGGATTGCCCAGCACTTATTTGGAATCAGCACCGTTCCCATAATGCTCTCATAGTAATTGTAAAATTCATTTGGAGAATCCATATTGGGAAGACTGTCGGAAGCCTGCCGTATAACCCCTACAACGGTAAAGGGCTCAGAGCCGATCTCGATAATTTTTCCCACCGGATTTTCTCCTGGAAAGATAGTATCTGCCGCATAGCTGTCCACCAGCGCAACCTTGCGGAAATCATCGTAATCCTGCTGTACAAAGCCTCTTCCCGAGCGCACCTGATAGCCGCAGGTATCCAGATAATTCTTGTCTACGCCATACACCTTTCCGCCGGAAAAGCTGCTGTTTTCATAGTAAACATTGCTGTTGTAATCTGTTCTGCTGTAGAAAAAGGTTGCATTCACAACATGGTCAGCTTTCAGAACCTCGTTCTTCAGCTCCTGGCTGAGAAGCGGGGTAACGACAGAGCTGTCGCTGTAATAGTCCGCACTGTAGGCACTGTCGCCCTGGGAAAGAGTGATATTCACCGTATTGTTGCCGGAACCGATCAGATCCTCCTTGATCTGCTCACTGGTTCCCTTGATGGTGGACACAATTGCAATAATGGATGCAATACCGATGATAATACCCAGCATTGTAAGGAAAGATCTCATCTTGTGTGACCAGATTCCCTGGAATGCCAGACGTATATTTTCAAACATGAAATCCCTCCTTAACCGATGCCTGAATACGAGGTGGAATCATATCCCATAAACGTATCCAGAGAGCCTTCTTTTGTCTTCACGCCTTCCTGTGCCGTTTTGGAATATGGGAAAGCAATCTTGTCTTCCATGGATAATCCGCCGTTAATCAGCACATACATGCCGCCGTTTACATTCTGCGTCACCTTGACGATCTGTTTCTTGAGGACGCCATTTACGTCCTTATATACATAGCTGACTCCGTCCTCAGTACGGACAAAGGCCTTGGAAAGCACAATTCCTTCTGACTCCTGTTCCTGATTTTCCAGCTGGATATCCACCCAGTCGCCTACACTTACCTGCGCCGTGTCATCTACAATCTTAGCGGTAAAGGTATAAGAGGAAACATTGGGGTTGGTATCTCCGTAATAGGAATAGGAGCTTTCTCCATTTACTGCATAATCCGATACCTGTACCACTTCTGCCTCAAACGTGGCGTATCCGTATTCCCCGTAGGAGTTGCAGTTTAGCATGGTTCCTTCCGTCATCTTATCCAGCATAAGTTCACTTACAGTTCCCTGGACATAATAGCCGTCCTTGCTTTTCACTGCCAAAAAGGAATCAGATTCTGAATTCTTACCTGTGGCAGCATCACCTACTGTAGTTACAATACCGTCAAGCTTGCTGGTAATCAGTTTCCTGTTTGCTTTTTTCTCCAGTTTGCTGATCTTAATTTCACTTTCCTGTATATCCAGCTCCAGACTGGCAATTCGTTTTTTCTGAATTCGGATTGCCTCTGCACGGGTAAGAGCGGAAGAACCGCCTCCATTGTCACCGCCCCCACCTGGAGTGTCCGGATTATCATTATTTCCCTTGTCATATTGAAGGGCATCCTCCACTGTGAAATCCAGCTCTGCGAATCGGTCCACAGGGTTGGAGAGCAGACTTCCCTCAATCAGGTAATAGCCTGTACAGGACTGCTTCCTGTTCTCGTAATCTGCTATGGTATCGTTCTGATGAAACTCCAGAAGATACCAGTAGCCGCCTGGATGAATCAGCATGGTTCCATCAGCATTATAGCCTGCCATCTTATTGAGGAATGCTCCTGTCACGGTTACCTTGCCCTTAGCGCTGGAACACAGATACAGATACGGATTCTCTTCGGTTCCCTCTCCCATAAAGGGTTCTGTATCATAATCCAGTGTCTGATAGAACGGTTCGTCTCCATCCACAAACCCTTCATTTTTATTCAGGGAATTGTCTCCATCCTGAGTAGGATCTACGTTATTTCCATCTGAAATAAAACCATTCTGGTCGGATGCAGACGCATCGCTGCTGAATCCGCTGTCATCCTCTGTTTTTCCATAGTAGTCAGATGCAGAGGTGGAATCCCCACCTAGATCCTCACCAAGGTCTTCGCTGCCATCTGCCATATCGGAATCTGCCATTCCCAAATCTTCGCTTCCTGCATCTGTCACCTCAGCTGCAGCTTCAGCACTTTCCTGTCCGTCCCCGAAGCCATCTGCAACAGCAGCCAGCAAAAGAGGCTGCATGGCAACTGCCAGATAATGATCGGATGCGGTTACATTGGCAGATGCCATATCATCTGCACCATCACTTCCAGAACCAGTTCCGGAATCGGAGCCAGAGCCCGAATCAGAACCGGAATCAATCAGGCTGTCCGCAGAATTGGCATCGGAATCCAGGATCGGACCACCATTCTGCAGGCTTGTAAGACGCTTCTTTGCTGTTGCAAGATCCTGCTGCTGCTTCTGAAGCTTCAATTTGGCAATATTCAGCTCCATATCCACAAGGGTCATATCAAAGGAAATCAGCTTATCTCCCGGCTTCACCTCGTCTCCCTTGCTTACAAAAATATCCTGAATGATCATGTCCTTGTCCACCGTGATTCTCTGGGTGGCATTGGCATAAACATTTCCGCTTAACGTGTTATCGGAGCCGTAGTTCTCTCCTGCCAGATCACTGACGCTTGCCACAAGAACCTCCTTCTGGCTCCCCTTGCGCACATACAGAAGTCCGCCGCCGATGCCGGTTCCCACAAGAGCTGTGACAACCACGCCTATGATTACTTTTTTTACTTTGCCCATGGGATCACCTCTTTTCCTGCAGCTCACCGTCACGGATCATAACCACCCGCTTGGCATGGGCTGCGATTTCCGGATCATGTGTGATCATCAGAACTGAAACGCCCTCGTCATTCAGCTTCTGGAACAGCTCCATCACCTGCTTGCCGGACTTACTATCAAGAGCACCCGTCGGCTCATCTGCAAGCAGAAGCTTGGGGTTGTTCACAATGGCCCTGGCAATGGCAACTCGCTGCATCTGACCTCCTGACAGCTGATTCGGCCTGAAATCCACACGGTCTGCAAGCCCCACTCTGTCAAGGGCTGCAAATGCCCGCTCCCTTCTCTCCTTCTTTGGCACATGTGCATAGTTCAACGGCATTTCCACATTGGAAATGGCAGACTGCCTTGGAAGAAGATGAAAGCTCTGAAATACAAATCCAATCTTGTTCAGACGGATATCTGACATCTCATTCTCAGAGCATTTGCTGATGTCTTCTCCATCCAGGAAAAAGGTTCCCTTGGTTGCCTGATCCAGACAGCCGATAATATTCATCAATGTGGATTTGCCAGAACCGGAGGGACCCATAATTGCCACATATTCCCCCTCCTCCATGGAAAAATTCACATCCTTAAGAACAGGAACGGTCATTTTTCCCTGCTGGTAATCCTTATAAATTCCCTTCAGTTCAAGAATCATCCTGCTGCCTCCATATCATCAGAACCGTACTGCTGTGGTTCATCCATGTTCTCATCCGTGAAGCCTTCCATATCCTCTTCTGTATAGTCCCCATCCATAGAAGAATCCTCTATGGCGGCATCCATGCTGTCATCTGTACCGCCTTCTATGAAATCAGCGGAAGCCTCTCCGTCCATTGACTCCATGGTATCTCCATCGGAGTATGCTTCATCAGGGTACATTTCATCAGAAAGATCTCCGTCTGCACTGCTCTCCATATCCAGCATATTGGCGTAATCCTCATCTGTCATATCCGCCATGTCCTTGGTGCCCATGCCTTCCTCAAGGCTGTCTGACGGGAATGCAATGCTGTCATCCTCAGTCAGACCGTCTGCAATCTCATATTCGGAAAGCTCATCATCATGCTGTCCAAGGATTACGGAACGCTTCTCCAGCCGTCCCTTGGAATCCACAGCCCATACATAAGGGTTCTCTGTGTCTGCATCTACAATGTAATAATCTCCGATCCAGACGCCGGTCTTCTTGTCTTCCTGACCCTCGTCCATCTCTATGTATACATGCTGTCCAAGCATAAGCCCGTCAGAGGAATCCAGAGTTACATAGAATGGATAGCTGCTGGAGCTTGTGGTGTCATCGCCGCTGGAACCTCCCCACATATAGCTGTTGCTATTGTTGCTGCTGGATGCACTCTGCTCATCTACAGCTCCCATAGTGCCGCGCCAGATCTGATTCTCGTCTACTCTGGAGCGCACGATCACAGCGGATCCCGGAACAACGGAATTACGGTTCTGCTCATTAACCAATCCCTTGATTCTGTAAGCACCTGTGCTCAAAATGGTAATAAATGAATTATCGGAATCAGAGCTTCCGGAATCAGAGCCCATGCTGTTGTCAAGAGTATCTCCATCTGAGCTGCCAAGCTTGCTGGTATCAATTTTCTGGATGACGCCATCGATCTCGCTGCGCACCTCTGTATTGGTGGTGGCTGCCTGCAGATTGTCAATTTCTGCCTGCTTGCTGATCTGGTCATATTCATTCTTCTTGAGATTCATCTTATTGGTCTCAATCTCAATGGTGTAGGAAAGCTGGCTGCTCTTGTTGGCTTTCTTCTTCTCTTTCTCAAGGGTGGCAATCTGCTCATTCAAACTGAGCGCCTCATTCTTCAGACGGTCAAGTGCAAGCTGTGCTTCCTTTAAGCTGTCCTGGATGCTGCTTAAATCGTATTCAAAAAGCAGCTGGCCTTTCTTGACCTCGTCACCGGTTTTCACCTTTACCTCGGTAACGGTTCTGCCGTTCTCAATATTTACCCTCACAGTATCCTGAGGCTCTACCACTCCGGCAAACCGATTCACCACACCGGAATCCTCTCCAAGCAATGTGCTGATCTTAGTCACATAAGCCACCTGCCCGGATGCGGCGGATGAGTTCGCATAATTCTCTTTATAATAATACCAGCCGCCAGCGCCTGCCGCTCCAGCCAGTATAATAATTCCTCCGATGACAAAAAATTTTTTCTTCATAGTTACCTCCCGTACGATAACTGGAATGTAACTGTTCAGTACCTTCACAGTTACACTGGAATTATTCTTTATATCATTTGCATTATAACAGATAGGTACATTCTCCTGTCATCTGCATTTACCTAACTAATCATAACAGATTCTTTCCCAAAAGAAAAGCTTTCCTGGCAAACAAGGGTCTTTTTCAATACAATTTTCACAATTTTTTCACTCTTTTTTTAGAAATATCGTATATGTTTTAGGGATTTTTGACTTTTATACCGAAAAATGGTATAATGCACCTACTTATAATGAAAGGAAAAAACTGTATGAAGTCAGTCAAATTTCTGCTTCCTCTTTTGCTTCTGTGTGCAGTTCTTTTTTGCGGCTGTACAGGTAAAGAAGAAAAAAAGATTGACGAAGTAGTAAAGCGGGAACTGGATCTTCTGAAGCATCTGGATTCCGACACCACACAGAAATACATTTCCTACCAGGAAATTTTCCCCGGCGACCTGGAAGACGCCGCAATGTCCTCAGATGTTGAGGAAGTTTTCTCCCTGTTTTTCCAGGATTTCGATTACAAGATTCTGGATACCTCCGTGAACCGGAACAAAGCAATTGCCAAAGTAAGCCTTCGTCTGTTTACCTTGGATGCCCGGGCACTTGCCGAGGATTTTTCCAAGGCGCTGCTGAAGCATGAAATTGCGCTGGCTGCTTCAGATGATACCGAGGATGACCAGACCGTCACCCTGGAAGACCGGTACATGCTTCTGAACCAGCTTCTTAGCTCCAACAAATACCAGACCGTAGAACGCAACTGCAGCATCACCCTTACCGCCTCCGAAAAAAATGAGGAAACCATATGGGAGATCAAGCGTACCACCACACTGGAAAATGATCTGGTAGGCGGTCTTATGAACTATCTGTCGGATCCCGATATTCTCTCACCTGAGGATACCCTTCTTGTGTATCTGGACACGCTGAAAAATATGTCCACTGAGGAACTGGCCAATTACCTGAATGCCGACTCTATTGTAAGCACAGAGGATCCCAACAAGATCAGCCTTGCAAATGCCCTGGTGGAACAGGTTCATAACATTTTTAACTACAGCATCGGGGAAACCTCTGTTTCCGGCTACCACGCTTCTGTAAAGGCGGATATCACCACCTTTGACAGCGAGGCGATTTTAAACAGCTATCAGTCTCAGTTAGATGATTACCTTTCCTCTACGGATGCGGTCATCGACGGTGCCCAGAAGCGCTATGACAAATCCTACCAGCTTCTGATCGACTCCATCAAGGAGAACAAAGAAGAAAAAACAGTGACCACAACCTTTACCCTGATCAACGACGGAGCTTCCTGGAAGCTTGAGGACGCAGGCTCTGTATTCGGACAGGCACTGTTCGGAACCTTAAGCTCCAGCCCTGTAGAAGACAGTGAAGAAGATTCCTGATCACATAAAAAATCCCGCTCTGGCGATTCAGTCAAAGCGGGATTTTTTTATAACAATCATAACATTTCTGCTGTCTTTTTTATTCTTCTGTCTCTTCTTTTTCCACTTCCAGTCCAAGCTCATTCAGCTGTGCCTCGCTTACGCGCTGGGGAGCCTGAGTCATCAGACAGGATGCATCTTTCACCTTCGGGAATGCGATTACGTCACGGATGCTGTCAACCTTGGCGATCAGCATAACCAAACGGTCAAGGCCATAAGCCAGTCCAGCGTGAGGCGGAACTCCGTATTTGAATGCATCCAGAAGGAATCCGAACTGCTCATGGGCAGCTTCCGGTGTAAATCCAAGTTCCTTGAACATTCTCTCCTGAATATCATCCTGATGGATACGAACGCTTCCTCCACCGATCTCATTACCGTTCAGTACGATATCATAAGCCTTGGCACGAACTGCGCCCGGATCTGTGTCAAGAAGCGGGATATCCTCGTCCATCGGCATGGTAAATGGATGATGCATAGCTGTGAAACGGTTCTCCTCCTCGCTCCACTCAAGCAGCGGGAACTCAGTTACCCATACGAAACGGTATTCGTTCTTGTCCAGAAGATCCATCTGTTTTGCAAGCTCCAGACGAAGTGCGCCAAGAACATCATAAACCAATTTTTTCTTGTCTGCTGCGAACAGAAGCAGATCTCCTGCCTTACCATCCATAGCAGCTACCAGTGCGTCCATCTCCTCATCTGTCATGAATTTGGCAAAGGAGGATTTTCTTGTGCCGTCTTCTGCGATTGCAATGTATGCAAGACCCTTTGCGCCGTAGCCTTTTGCAAATTCTACAAGCTTGTCGATCTTCTTACGAGGCATGCTTCCCTGTCCCTCAGCGTTGATACCGCGAACGCTTCCGCCGTTCTCAAGGGCACTTGTAAATACGGAGAAGCCACAGTTCTTCACAATGCCGCTTACATCATGAAGCTCCATGCCAAATCGCATATCCGGCTTGTCGGAGCCGAAACGGTCCATAGCTTCCTGCCAGGTGATTCTCTGGATTGGAAGCTTCACATCGATGCCAAGAACTTCTTTGAACAGATAAGAAAGGTATCTCTCGTTTACATCGATTACATCATCAACATCAACGAAGGAAAGCTCCATATCGATCTGTGTGAACTCCGGCTGACGGTCAGCACGAAGGTCCTCGTCACGGAAGCATCTTGCGATCTGGATGTATCTGTCATATCCGGAGCACATCAGAAGCTGTTTGTACAGCTGCGGTGACTGCGGAAGACCATAGAAGCAGCCTGGATGTACACGGGATGGTACCAGGTAATCTCTTGCTCCCTCTGGAGTACTCTTGCCAAGCATAGGAGTCTCGATTTCCAGGAATCCCTCGTTTGTAAAGAAGGATCTGGTAAGCTGCATTACGCGGCTTTTCAAGATCAGGTTTTTCTGAAGGTCCGGACGTCTTAAGTCAAGATAACGGTATTTCAGACGAACGTCCTCTTTTGTTTTGCTGTTCTCCTCAACCGGGAACGGAGGAACCTCTGCCTCGGAAAGAACGCGAAGGGATTTTGCTCTTACTTCGATCTCACCTGTTGCAAGGTTCTCATTGACAGCACCGCCACGTTTCTCAACAGTACCGGTTACTGCGATTACAAACTCGCTTCTGAGCTTGCCGGCTTTTGCAAAGCCTTCCTCATCAATGGAGCCATTCTCGAAGATCAGCTGCATGATACCGCTGCGGTCACGTAAGTCTACGAAAATGATTCCTCCTTTATCTCTAGCCTTCTGAACCCATCCCATAAGGGTTACTTCACTGCCAACCATCTGTGTGGTCACTTCTGCACATCGGCAGGTTCTGTGCAGTCCCTGCATACTCTCAGCCATTTTGCTGCCTCCTTTATCTCTTGAAGAATTCCACAAATTCTGTATAGCCTTCTGCAGCCATCTGGTCTTTCTGGAATTTCTTGTTCTTTTTCATAATGGAGATGTTAACCTGGATTCCAGTCTTTCTCTCCTCTTCCGCCTGGCGGAAAATCTCGATCAGCTTGTCAGCCGGCATATTTTTCTCAATGAGATATGCCTTCTTGGTCTTCGCTGTGGGGATCTGGTAGCCTCTCTCCAGAAGGAGCATAACAATACGCTCAAATCCGATGGAGAAACCGCATGCGCTTGTATTGTTTCCGGTAAATTTACCGATCATCTCATCATAACGTCCACCGCCGCCAACGCTGCCGCCGAACTCATCCATAGAAATCTCGAAGATCGGACCTGTGTAGTAGGACATGCCTCGTACCAGAGTCGGATCAAATGCCATCTTGAAATCAGCAGTTTTCACAGCTTCTACTGTGGAAATAATGGTCTCAAGATCTTCTGCGATCTGCTTATCCAGCACACCAGAGAGCTTCTCCTTGCAGTATCTTACACCCTGGATGTCAGAGCTGATCTCCTTGAACATCGCAAGGTAAGTGTCAATGCTCTCTTTTGCAAAGCCCTCTTCCTCAAGCTCTTTGGCTACACCCTCAAGACCGATCTTGTCCATCTTGTCAAGGATGATAAATACAGTGTCAAAGCTTTCCTTCGGGAATCCGCTGTACTCAGCCATAGCCTTCAGGATACGGCGGTCATTGATGCGGATGGTAAAGTTGTGAAAGTCAAGCTTGCCAAGAAGGGTGGTGGTTGCAAGCACCAGCTCGATCTCAGCCATATAAGTGGGCTCACCTAAAATATCAATGTCACACTGCATAAACTGACGGAAACGGCCTCTCTGAGGACGGTCAGCTCTCCATACATAGCCCATCTGCAGTGCCTTAAACGGTCCCGGCAGCTCATTGGCGTTGTTGGAGTAATATCTGGAAAGGGGTACTGTCAGGTCATAGCGAAGACCGGAATCTACAAGATCTGCCTCCTCTTTTGCCTGGTCAAGCTTCAGCTTCTCGCCTCTTTTGAGGATTTTGAAGATCAGCTTCTCATTGTCTCCGCCCTGCTTGCTGCAAAGGTTCTCAATGTGCTCCACGCTCGGAGTCTCGATTGAAGTAAATCCAAAGGAGCCGTATGTCTCGCGGATCAGTCCGGTAACATAGTTACGGATTTCCATCTCCTTTGGTAAAATATCTTTCATGCCGGTAACCGGCTTCTTCTTTAATGCCATGTTTCCTCCTTCATCAACCAGTTTTCCTGGTATGTACTACTCTTTGAAATGCAAGAAATACTTCCAAATCAAAGTTTTTTATTTCATCTATCATCAGTTCCATCACGGTGCGCCGGTCAAAGGCCTTGCGGTAGGAGCGGTCCTGGCTCAGGGCACAGAACACGTCGCATACCCGCAGGATCCTGGCGCCGATGGGAATCTCTTCCCCTGCCAGATTGGACGGGTAACCGCTTCCATCGTAATTTTCATGATGATAGAGAATACTCTCAAGAACAAAATCTGAATAGCCCTGGCCCTTTAGTTCCTCGTAGCCAAGGGTGGAATGCATACGGACATATTTCAGTTCCTCGATCACAAGAGGGTTCTTCTCCTGTCCGTTGATGTAGCTTCTCAGCTTCAGCTTTCCAATGTCGTGAAGCATTCCGGCTATGGCAAGGTCATAGCACTGCTCATGGGGAAGGCCAAGCTCCGTGGCAAGGGCATAGACCAGATTGCTTACTGCAATTCCATGCTTCAGCTCTGCAGACAGGTCAAATTCCAGAAGTCTGTCCGTTCCTTCTGACTGGGTTTTCGAAAGCTCTTCCAAGAATTTTCCCTCCCCTCTATAACCAGGTTCCGATTCCTGTACGCTTTCTTTCGATCATCTCATCGATGCGGGCAATGTAGCTGGTTACATCCTTTACATTCTCCACGCGCTCGATCCGTTTTCCATGGTCAAACACCAGCTTGGAAGAACCGCCTGCTCCAAGAGCGATGATGGGCTGTTTTTCTTCCATAATCAGTATATTGTAAATCCCGGCTTTGTCAACCTTTGCATAGCCTACATTTTCAAAATTTCCCTTCATGTTCTTTTGACGGTACAGATAGTAGGGGCCCATTTCCATGGAATAAGCTGTCTGCTGGGTCAGATCCATGATCTCCTGATTGTTCTCAAAGGTCATTTCCTGATATTTGTCACGGAACATATTCAGGCGGGCTGCACGCTTCACAGCCAGGGAATGGACGGTCAGGCTGTCCGGGGAAAGTTCCTTGATCTTATCCAATGTGTTTCTGACCATGGAAATATCCTCTCCAGGCAGTCCCACAATAAGATCCATGTTAATATTGTTATAATCTAATTCTCTGGCAAGCTGAAATGCCTCAATGGTCTGCGCCACTGTATGGCGTCTGCCGATGATTTCCAGAGTTTTCTGGTTCATAGTCTGAGGGTTCACGGAAATTCTGGTCACAGGATATTCCCGGATGGCTTCCAGCTTCTCTCTTGTAATGCTGTCTGGTCTGCCTGCCTCGATGGTAAACTCCACCAGCCCGTCAAATCCGAAGGATTCTCCCAGCTGATCCAGAAGCCGCCTTAGCTGATCCGGCTCCAGGGTGGTAGGCGTACCGCCGCCAATGTAGATGGTGTCCAATTTGTAGTTCTTCATCATCTTAGCAGTTTCCCGAATCTCAAGACACAGGGCATCCAGATACTCATCCACACGCTTGTGCCAGATCTTCAGCGGGTAGGAACTGAAGGAACAGTACAGACAGATACTGGGGCAAAAGGGAATGCCTACATAAAGGCTGTAGCCGTGCTCATAATCAATATCCTGGAGAAGTGCCCGCTCCCGGTTTGCTATGGTGATGGCAAGCGCTGTTTTCTTGGCACTGACCAGATAGTGATCCCGCATTACCTGAGCAATCTCAGTATTCTTCATGCCGCTCTCGATCATCCCCATGGCAAGCTTGGCCGGGCGGATTCCGGTAAGGTTGCCCCATGGAAGGGTTCTTCCGGTAAGCTTCACCAGCACATTGTAGAGAACATATTTCAGGCCGTCCTTGTTGGCTTTGCGAAGCTCATGGGCATCCATGATTTTGGGACTTTCCTGTGCGCCGTCCTCTGGCTTCTTGGCCTCACTGCTTTCTTCCTTTAAATCTGCACCTGTGATCACAGCCGCCCGCGCTGCACCTTTTTTGTCCTTTGTCTCATAACGGATGATGAAATCCTTCTCATCCCTCTCCACAGTAAAGAAGATATCGTACTCCTCTTCGTCCTTTTCGTAGAGGCTGTGGATATCTCCTTCCGGATAAAACGCTTTTATTAATTCATATACATCATGCTCGAAATCCCTGTCAAGCAGCAGGATTCCTATTTTACACAAATGGATTGTACCTCTTTTCGTAGCCGATTGTTGTGGAAGTATCATGTCCCGGATACACACTGGTGTCATCCGGCAGAGCGGCCAACAGTCTGTGCAGGCTGTCCCGGATCTGGCTGGCACTTCCTCCCGGAAAATCTGTCCTGCCTACAGAGCCGCAGAACAGAGTATCTCCGCTGAACAGAACGCCTTCCTCTTTCAGATAATAGCAGCAGCTTCCCTTGGTATGTCCCGGCGTATGGATCATCTGGATGGAAAATCCCGCCGCTTCAAATACCTGCAGGTCATCCAGAAATACATCCGGGCGGATGGAGCAGGATTTCCCCATCTGGTCTGTCATATTCACAGAAGGCTCCCGGAGCATTTCCTCTTCCTGACGACAGGCATAAACAGGAATCTGATACTTTTCCCGCACTGCCTCCACGCCCATAATATGATCGAAATGACCGTGTGTGAGAAGCACTGCCACAGGCCTTGCGCCCATAGCGTTCACTTTTAATTCTATCTTGGAAGGTGAATCTGCCGGATCGATAATCAGCGCTTCACCTGTCTCTTTATTTTTTGCAATATAGCAATTGGTATATACAGGGCCAAGAACGCACTGCTGTAATTCAAGTTTGCCCATATTCTATCCTTTCACGGCATCAGCCTGTAGTTCTCTCCACATCTAAAACGCTCTCCAGCTGGCGGATCTTCTCAATGAGAGAGTTCAGTTCCTCCTTGCAGCTGACGTTAAAGCTTACGGAAATCGTCGCCTTCTCCTGCTTACTGGTGCGGCAGTTGATATTGCGGATATCGATCTTGCGCTCGGTAAAGATCTTGGAGATATCCACCAGAAGACCGGTACGGTTGTTGGCATACACATTGATCTCTGCCATGTAATGCTCATCCTGCTTGGTCTCCGGCTGCTGCCACTCTGCCTCCAGAAGACGGCTTCTGTCCATCTCAGACATATTCATCACATTGACGCAGTCTGTTCTGTGAATGGTAACCCCGCGGCCTCTTGTGACATAACCCACGATCTCGTCTCCAGGGATCGGGTTGCAGCACTTGGAAAAACGCACTGCCACATCATGGATTCCACGCACTACAATGCCGCTCTTGCTCTTAATGTGATGCTTCTTATCCTGATTCTCTGCAGCTGCTGCCTCCAGAACTTCCTCATCTGTAAGGTTCTTCTTATTCTCCTTGTCATAAGCCTCTACCAGCTTATTAAATACCTGGCCTTCCTTCAGGCCGCCATGTCCAATGGCCGCCAGCACGGAATCCCAATCACGGAAGCCATACTTGTGAAGAACCGCATCCATATACTGAGGCTTGGCATAGTTGGCAAATTTAAAGCCCTTGCTCTTGGCATACTGAGCCAGCATTTCCTTGCCTTTCAGAATATTATCTTCCTTCAGCTCTTTCTTAAACCACTGATTGATCTTGTTCTTCGCCTGGGTACTCTTTACCACCTTCAGCCAGTCACGGCTTGGTCCCTGGGAGTTCTGGGAAGTGATGATTTCAATACGGTCACCATTCTGGATCCGGTACTCAATGGGAACCAGCTTGCCGTTTACACGGGCGCCTACCATCTTGTTTCCTACAGCACTATGTACGCTGTACGCAAAGTCAATAGGGGTAGAACCGTTGGGAAGGGTCTTTACATCTCCCTGCGGGGTAAAGCAGTATACACTGTCCGCAAACAGATCCAGGTCATTCTTAAGAAGGCTCATGAACTCTTTATTGTCAGACATGTCCCTCTGCCACTCCAGGATCTGGCGCAGCCAGTTTAATTTCTCTTCCTCACGGTTGCCGGAAGAGGCCTTGCCGTCAGATGCTTCTTTATATTTCCAGTGTGCAGCAATACCATATTCCGCAGTCTTATGCATCTCAAAGGTTCGGATCTGGATCTCAAAAGGCTGTCCGTTCGGTCCGATCAAAGTGGTATGCAGGGACTGATACATGTTTGGCTTAGGCATTGCAATGTAATCCTTGAAGCGTCCCGGAATGGGCTTATACATCTCATGGATCACGCCAAGAGCCGCATAACAGTCCTTCACGGTATCCACCAGAATACGCACTGCAAACAGATCGTAGATCTGGTCAATAGTCTTGTTCTGGTTCACCATCTTCTTGTAGATGCTGAAGAAATGCTTCACACGTCCGTCCACCTGTGCTTTGATGCCTGCTTCCACCATATGCTGCTTCACAGTCTTCACAATATTGCCCACAAATTCCTCTCGGACGCTCTTGCGAAGGGCTACCTTCTCAACCAGATCGTAGTACACATCCGGCTTCAGGTATTTCAGGGAAAGGTCATCCAGCTCTACCTTGATCTTGGAAATACCAAGACGCTGGGCAATGGGCGCATAGATGTCCATGGTCTCCCTTGCCTTCTCCTTCTGCTTCGCAGGAGTCATATACTGAAGGGTACGCATGTTATGAAGACGGTCTGCAAGCTTGATCAGGATCACACGGATATCCTTGGCCATGGCAAGAAACATCTTGCGAAGGCTCTCTGCCTGCATCTCCACCTTATCTGTGGAGTAGGACAGCTGTCCGATCTTGGTCACGCCATCAACCAGAAGAGCCACCTCAGGCCCGAATTCCTTGGTGATCTCCTCGCAGGTCATCCAGGTATCCTCCACAGCGTCATGGAGAAGTCCTGCAACGATGGTCTCCTTATCCAGTTCCAGATCTGCCAGAATAATTGCTACGCATAACGGATGAATGATATAAGGCTCCCCGGACTTTCTTTTCTGGTCCTTGTGGGCCTCCCGCGCAGTCTCATATGCCTTCTGGATCAGCGTAATATCTGTAGAAGGATGATATTTCTTAATGCTGGCGATCAGCTCATTATATAATACTTCAGGGCTTGTAAAGTCGTGCATGGATTTCACAGCTGCATCTGCCTTCTTCACAGACTCCAGCTTCTCCATATCCTCCTTGGACATTTCAGGTGTCCCGCCCCTTTCTGTAATAACATCAGCCATAATTTACACCTGCCTGTTTCTATACTATCTGCGTCAGCATTTGCCCTCATGATCCATGACAGGCATCTGGCGAAACAGACTCATCCATTTATTTGCCTTCGTAGCGGATTACGGAAGCCACATCATATTTCTCCAGTTTCTTACGTCCCTCAAGGCCTGCAAGCTCCATCAGGAACACGATTTTCACAACCTCTCCTCCAAGCTGCTCGATCAGCTTGGCAGCAGCCTCAACAGTACCGCCTGTAGCGATCAGGTCGTCGATAATTACAACCTTCTGGCCTGGCTTGATGGCATCCTTGTGGATTTCGATCTCTGCCTTGCCGTATTCCAGATCGTAGCTTGCGGAAATGGTCTCGCATGGAAGCTTGCCTTTCTTGCGGACTGGAACAAATGGTTTGTGAAGATTGTATGCGATAGGCATTCCAAAAATAAATCCGCGGGATTCGGTACCTACGATCACATCTACATCAACGTCCTTCAGGCAGTCCTGCATGGAATCAATTGCAAGCTTCAGTCCGTCTGCATCCTGAAGGATACTTGTCACATCTCTGAAAATAATTCCCGGTTCCGGAAAATCCGGTATGCTTCTTACATATTCCTCTATTTTTTTCATAAAGAGCCTCCTCAGATATAGGGATGTGGGGAAAGCAGCAGCCACCCCCGGCATCATAATTATTTTTCAGTATACCACTTTTTACATACAGAATCAATGTCAAACCGACACGCTCCCTGCAAATACCGCATTTTTCGTGGTTTTACATGATTATTCACTGATCAGCAGTAATTTTGTATAACAATTTGCAGAGATTCTCTTCCCATATAGGAATTGATCCTTGGGTAATAGGTCACGGAAATGGTCTCATGAGACCTGGCAAAATCCGCGAATTCTTTCGCCTCGCCCCAGTAAAGGCCGTCCATCACAGCACCGGACGGGTCCCTCAGCTGCAGCTTCACTGTATTCTGAGTCTTTCCATATATTCCCACTTTTAAAACACGAAGATTTTTCTGGGCAAAAAGAGGCTTGGTGTTTCCCTTGCCAAAAGGTTCCAGAATGGAGAGCTGCTCTACCAGTTCTTCGTTAATATAGGAAATAGGCATAGGCACATCGATTACGATTTTGGGAATCATGTCCTCTTCTGTCAGGGTGCAGTTGTCATTCAAGGTCTGGCGGAATTTTTCCACATTCTCTTCCTCAATGGAAAGGCCTGCTGCCATAGGATGGCCGCCATACTGTACCAGAAGGCTGTCACATTTCACCAGTTCCTCGTACATGGAATAGTTTTCCGTGGATCTGCCACTGCCTTTTAAGGACTTTTCCCCTCTTGTAAGGACAAAGGTGGGCTTATGGTACTTTTCCCGGATTCTTCCAGCTATAATTCCGGCAAGGCTTTCGTGACATTCCGGCAAAAATACTACCATTACCCGGTCGTTTTTCAGGTCGCTGCTCTCGATCAGCTTGTAGGCTTCCTCCGTTTCTTTTTCCGTCAGGGCCTTGCGGCTGTCGTTCAGGGCTTTCAGATCTCCCGCAAGCTTTGCAGCCTCTTCCTCATCCTCCGACTGCAAAAGTGCCAGGGAGCGCATTGCGGTATCCAGTCTGCCGCTGGCATTGATGCAGGGGCCAAGACGGAATCCAATGTCGTAAGAGGTGATTTTCTGGTCTTCCAGGCCGATGGCCCGGATCAGCGCTTTCAGGCCTTTGTTTTTGGTAAAAGGCAGACGGGCAAGTCCCTCCTTTACCAGAATACGGTTTTCTCCCTGAAGGTCCATAATATCCCCCACTGTAGCGATTGCCGCAGGCTCCAGGAAATCTTCTTTTTCTTCTTCCGGAAGCCTGTATTTCTCATAAAGGGCAAAAACCAGCTTCATGGCTACCACAGCCCCGCAGATATTTTTGTTGGGGTATGTACAGTCTGCCTGCTTGGGATTGATGATGGCGTCCGCCGGGGGAAGGATGTAAGTTCTTCCTTCTTCGGTATCAGTAAAAGGCACCTCGTGGTGGTCGGTCACCACCACAGTCATCCCCAGTTCTTTTGCATAGGTGATCTGGCTTGATGCGGAAATGCCATTGTCACAAGTCACAATGGTGTCGATGCCGTCCTCCATAGCTTTTTTGATCAGATGGTCGTGAATTCCATAGCCGTCTGCCACACGATCTGGAATGTAAGTGTCCACATTTGCTCCAAGGCGCTTAAAGCCTTTCAAAAGAATGTAGGTAGCTGTCACTCCGTCAATATCGTAATCCCCGATAATCCGCATTTTGGTTCCTGCATCTATTTTCCCGGAAATGATTTCCACGGCCTTGTCAATGTCCTTCAGAAGTTTCCAGGAGGGGATATCTGCCAGGGTTCCATTCAGATATTCTTCTATAGCCTCATCACCTGTTATGTCTCTGTTGCGGATGATCCTTGCAATTACCGGATCAATCCCATATTTCCTGCCAATTCCCTGGAAATCAGCCTTTTTCGCGGTTACTACCCATTTTTCCATTCTTTTTCTCCTCGTATCATATGGTCTTACGCAATTTTAATATGAATTCGGATAAAAAGCAAGCCGGGACAGGTTTTCACGCCTGTCCCGGCTTAACATCTCTTTTATTTATTTTCTTCGGAAGAACTGTTCTCGGCATTCTTTGCAGCTTCCTGTGCTGCAAGACGCTCCTGAACTCTCTTGCGGTTTTTCTTCTTCGGCTGAGCCTGTGCGTTGGAAGCCGGAGCACTCTGTGTATTTGCACTCTGTGCTGTCTTCTTAGCAGGTGCTGCAGCCGCTGCAGCTTTCACAGTATCCTGTCCTGCGCCGATTTTCTTTTTCATTACCAGCCACAGTGCACCTGTAATACATACAGAAGAATATGCACCGCAGATAATACCAACCATCAATGGTGCAGCAAACTCACGGATAGAAGAAACACCCATGATATAAAGAACTGCTACCATGATAAAGGTAGTAAGGGAAGTATAAATACTTCTGGTAAGTGTCTGTGTAATACTTCTGTTGACCACTTCCTCAATCTCATCCAGACGTCTGCTTCCGTGAAGGTTCTCACGGATACGGTCAAAGATAACGATTGTAGCATTGATAGAATAACCAACGATGGTCAGCATACAAGCGATAAAGGTATTTCCTACGGAAATTCTGGAAATCGCATAGAAGGTAAGGACAACCAGAACGTCATGGAGGAGTGCAAGTACTGCACTGCCCGCAAAGCGGATATCCTTGAAACGGAACCAGATGTAAAGAAGCATGAAGATAGTAGCAACGATAACGGCAACTACTGCATCTCTTCTCATCTCATTGCTGACAGTAGCGGAAATGCTCTCTGCCTGAATTAGAGACTCATCTACATCAAACTTATCCACAAGTGCCTTGTTCAGAGCTTCACGCTCGTCCAGAGTCAATGCGCGGGTCTTGATAATAACCTGATTGGTTCCTACAACCTTGGTAGGCTGTACATTCTTATCTCCTGTTACTTCTTCTACAACAGGTGTAACCTCAGAATCAATGGTCTTAATGTCCAGATCCTCATTAAAGGTAACATTGGTAGAAGTACCGCCTGAAAACTCAAGGCTGTAGTTCAGGGCTTTTCCGCCTGTTGTACTGTGGATCAGCATGACTGCCGGTCCTGCAAGAATCAGGATAATAGAAAGAGTGAAGCAGAATTTTCTCTTTCCAACAAAGTTGATAACCTTCTTCTCTTCTGTCTTTCCGTAAAATTTCTCATCACGTACTCCGACTGCATATAATGCATTAATCACAAGTCTGGAGAATACCAGTGCTGTGAACATGGAAACCACAATACCAAGTGCCAGTGTGTAAGCAAAGCCCTTAACAGAACCGGTACCCAGCCACATCAGCACGAATGCTGCGATCAGAGTTGTGATGTTTCCGTCAAAGATTGCAGAAAATGCTTTGGAGAATCCGGCTTTGATTGCGGCGCGCACGGTAGAGCCTGCGCCGATTTCCTCACGGATACGTGCATAAATAATAACGTTGGCATCTACTGCCATACCAATGCCCAGGATGATACCTGCAATACCCGGAAGCGTAAGGGTAATGTCAAATGCATTTAAGGTAAGCAGAATAGTTGCTGTATAGAAAATCAGGGATAAGCCTGCAACCGCACCAGGTACACGGTAAGCAATGATCATGAACAAAATGACGATGATCAGACCGATCAGACCTGCGATAAGGCTGGTGGAAATTGCTTCCTCACCAAGCTGTGCTGCTACAACACTGGAACGAAGCTCTGTAAGCTCAAGGCTAAGAGAACCGATACGAATATAGGAAGCAAGCTCCTGCGCTCTCTCAACACTTTCCATACCGCTGATCTGTGCCTTACCGCCTGTGATGGCTTCATTTACTCTTGGAGCACTTAATACGCCGTTATCATAAATGATGGCGATCTGTTTGCCTACATTGTTCTGGGTAGCTTCTGCAAATTTGGTCTTTCCTTCATCTGTAAGAGTCAGGTCAACTACATATTCCCTGCTGCTGGAATTCTGCTGCTGGATCGCACCGCCTGTAGCATCTGCCACGTCAGTACCTTCCAGTACCACACAGCCTGCCTCACGGATTTCATCCAGGCTTCTTGCCAGGGAGTATCCGGTCTCGCTGTTAGCATCAGTCTGGAAGTTTGCGTTTCCGTCCTCATCCTGCTGTGTGATAAAGCAAAGGGAACCTGGCTGGCCAAGTTCTTCCAGAATGGCATTTGCATCTGTTACACCCGGAATTTCAACATTGATACGGTCGGAGCCTTCCTGGTATACCTGTGCTTCTGTGCTGTACTGTTCAACACGTTTCTGCAGCTTGTAGACAGTATCCTTCATGTCCTCACTGCTTGGGTCGCTGTCTTTTGCCTGATAGGTAATGCTCACACCACCGGCCAGATCAAGTCCGGTCTTAATGTTCTTCGCAGCTCCGGTTCCTGTAGGACCGATGCCTACTGCGGCTGTAAAGCAGAAAAACACTGTGATGATGGCAGTCAGAATCAGGACTAAGATTCCTCTTGATTTTTTCATTGTTCTGTCCCTTCTTTTTGGTTTTTCGCAAAAGCAGGGCTGACAGAAATCTTCGCAGCTGGCGAAGAGCTATCAGTCTTCTGCCAGTGCGGCTTTTATCATGATGGCGCACTCCACACGCTTCCTCTGGAGTTCACATCCGATTTCATAATTACTTCTGATATCCTGATGAGCATGATATCCGTTGGCTGCACACCCGCCGCTGCAGTAGAATCTTGCAAAGCATTCCTTGCAGGCTGGCTTGGTATAAACATTGCATCCGCCAAATTCCTTCTGGATGTCTGTCCTTACCAGTCCATCGTCTACATTTCCCATCAGATATTCTTCTTCACCAACAAACTGATGACAAGGATAAAAATCTCCCCACGGAGTTACAGCAAGATACTCTGTACCGCTTCCGCATCCGGAAAGTCTCTTATATACACACGGACCTCCGGTAAGATCAATCATAAAGTGGAAGAAGTTAAAGCCTTTGCCTTCCTTCTCGCGTTTGATCATCTCTTTGGCAAGGAGGTCATATTCTTCCATAATCTTCGGCAAGTCCTCCTCACGAAGTGCGTATTCCTCTGCAGGATCAGCTACCACCGGTTCCACAGAAATCTGCTTGAAGCCAAGATCTGCAAGATGAAGCACATCCTTGGAGAAATCAAGATTATGATGAGTAAAGGTTCCTCTTACATAATACTTGTCCTGATTTCTGGATTCTGCAAACTTCTGGAACTTAGGCATAATAAGATCATAGCTGCCGGCACCTTTGCGGAACGGGCGCATGAAATCATGAACCTCCTTGCGGCCGTCAACACTGAGGACCACATTTCCCATTTCTTTGTTGCAGAATTCCATTACCTCATCGTTGAGCAAGACACCGTTGGTGGTAAGGGTAAAGCGGAATTTCTTATTATGGATTTTCTCCTGCTCGCGGCCATATGCTACCAGATCTTTTACAACCTGCCAGTTCATAAGCGGCTCGCCGCCGAAAAAGTCAACCTCCAGATTGTGCCTGGAGCCCGAATTGGCGATAAGGAAATCCAATGCCTTCTTGCCCACCTCAAAAGACATAAGGGCACGTCTTCCGTGATATTCCCCTTCTTCTGCGAAGCAGTAACGGCAGGCAAGATTACAGTCATGTGCAATGTGCAGGCAGAGGGCTTTCACCACTGTCTGACGGTTCTTTGTAAATGCATCAATGGCATTCTCGTATACATCCTTTGTGAAAAGCATGCCTTCTTCCCTCAGCTTCTCACATTCTGCCACTGATGTCCTAATATCTTCCTCTGAAAACTGATTTCCCAGTTTTCCTACAATGGCTGCTGCGTCAAGGCCTTCTTCCATATAAGGAAGCACTTCATAGGTGACCTCGTCCACAACATGGATACATCCGCTGTTAATGTCCAGCACAATGTTATAGCCATTGTTCTGATAACGGTGAATCAGACTCATGTTATTATATCCTTTCATTTTTCCTATTGCATGAATAAGCAGCGGCTGTTACACCGCTGCTTACATACGTTTCCAGCTGCTTTAAATAGAAATGTCTCCTACTTATTTGTTCTCGCAGCTCTGGTTTCCTACTGTACAGGATGTCTTGCATGCGGACTGACATGATGTCTGGCACTCGCCGCATCCGCCCTTCTTTACAGTGTTCTGCAGATTCTTTGTATTTAATGTTTTGATATGCTGCATGATATAGCCTCCTTATGTATATTATCTTCGCCTAGTATATCATATCTTTTTTTATTTTTAAAGTATTTTTTTCACGAAAGCATTCCTCCCAGTGCGCCGCCCCCAAGACACATGAAAAATGTGGTCACAGCGTGCATCAGGCTCATATCCCATTTGCCTTTTACCGCAAAGGAGACCGTAATCAGAAGAAGGTAATAAAAGACTCCTACCAGGATTCCCCAGAGATATTTGTCCTTTCTTATGATTTTGCCTGCCATAAAGCCTCCAAGCAGACAGGACAGGATATACACCGCCACAATCCCGGCGGATACCGGCTTTTCCCCCAAGTCAAACTGAAACAGAAGAAACGCCAGAAGCAGCAGGAAAATTCCTGTTACTGCATAAGAAAAAAGCAGTGATCTCAAAATCGCTCTTACTTTCATAAAAACAGCCCTCCTATATGGAATATATGGGAGGGCTGCTGTGGTTATTCGCCTGTAAGCTTATTCATTTTCTTTTTATTCATTTTCTTTTCTGCGGATGCCAAATACGGCTGCCACCATTCCAGCTGCTGTCATCAGCAGAAGGACAAATGGAAGGACTGTAGTCTCATCACCGGTTTTAACTGCGTTGGATGTCTGGCTCTGTCCGTTATTGTTTGCAGTGCTGTCGGAGGACTGGCTGTTTCCATTGCTGGAACTGCTTCCGTTTGCAGAAGAGGTTCCGCCAGTTCCTGTGCTGCTGTTTCCACTATTTCCGGAAGTGCTGTTTGCATCGGAAGTATTTCCTGTGTTTCCAGATGTGCTGGTATTTCCGGAATTATCAGCTGTGCCAATTGTACTGGATGCTGAACCGCCATTGCTGCTGTCTGTTCCGGTTCCGGCTGTTCCATCAGTGCCGGTTCCTGTGGTTCCGTTTGTACCAGTCGTTCCGCTTGTTCCACCAGTTCCTGCACCTGCGGTTCCGGTAACGGATGGGGATGGTGTCGGTGTTCCGCTGATAGTCACGGTAGGTGTGGGAGTCGGAGTTCCGTTATCTCCATAAGCGCCGTTGGCGATCTCATCTCCGATGATCGGGCGGAAGCCTGCAATTCCAAATGGGCTGAAGGAATGGGTACTGAATACCATTGTGCTTCCATTCACGCTTGGAACGATTGTCTCTGTTGCACCGTTGGCAAGCAGATGCTCGATGGAATACTCATAGCCCTCTTTTACCGGAATGGTAACACTTACATACTGGCCATCCGGAATCTCGTACTCGGTATTGTTCTTCAGATCCCATAATTTAAACTCATAGGACTGGAAAATATTGGCTTTCTCTTCGTTCTTGAATTCGTAGCTCTCGCCGCTTTCCACCTGGAACTGTACATACCACGGAAGGTCAATGCCAGATACGGTAATGCCCTCGCAGGTATGGTTCTCTGCGGCTCTTGCAGCCTGCTCTTCCTCTGTCAGATCGTCCTCTGCGGTATTCGGTCTCGTGTCAGAAACAGTGAAATCTGCCGGATTGTCAAAAATATTTTTCTCATCGGAAGAAGTATCTTCCTCTGTAGCTTCGTCCGTATTCTCAGATGGCTCCACTTCATCCAGCACAGTTGCTCCTGGCATAAGGTCTCCGAATTTATCGTTCAGCATTCCGCCTGCGCTTTCATTCTGGGCGGTATCCTCTGCCGGCACCTCGGAAGCTGCAGGTTCTTCGGCCTGATCCGGTGTGCTGTCTTCTTCAGCTGCTTCTGTAATCTTAGCGGAGGTGTCCTCTTTGGTCTCTTCACCGGAAGCAGCTGTCAGTGCATTGTCAGCTTCTGTCTCATCTGGCAGGATTGCATCTGCAGCGGACGGAGCTTCTGTAACAGGCGCATCCTTTAAAAGATCGTCTGCGGTATTTCCTGCCTTCTCTGCGGTATCAGCGTTCTCCGGCTGGTCAGCTTTGTCGGAGTTCCCGGTATCCTCTGTACTGTCGGAAGCTGCCGGAACATCCGGGTTCTCTGCCGCTGGCTCCTGGGACGGAGTCTCTGCTGGAGTCTCTGTCGGTGTTTCCGCAGGGGCTGCTTCCTCCGGGTTCTGGGTTTCTCCTGCATTTTCTGCCGGAGCCTGGGTATCAGAAGAACCATTCTCCTGGGATTCCCCGGCAGACGGAGTCTCTGCCGTGTCTGATGAATCCTGAGTATCATCAGCGGTATCCTCCAGACTGCTTACCACAACATTGACGGTGCCTTTGACAACCTTCTTCTGGGCATCCCATCCCGGAAGATAAGAAAGATCTACATTCTCAGCCGGCTTAAAGATTACTTCGCAGGCCTGCACTCTCTTATCCGGTACGAAGGTTCCATCCGCCCAGGAAAGAGTTCCGTAGTCGCTCTTTGGCAGTGCCACCTGAGAAAGGGCTGCCGGCTGGTCAATGGTTACATTATCTGGAATAAGACTGGATGTCTCAAGATTCGCTTCAATATTTCCAATTTCTGCAAGGACCGGATAAACCTGTCCTGTCATCAGCACTGCTGTCATGGCAGCTGCTGCAAGTAGTGATACACTTTTTCTGTACATAACGTTTTTTTTCTTCTTCATCCTGGCACCTCTGTTGTATGTATATATAAAATTATATTTATCATCAATGGAACGGTGTGTTTCTGCCTGATCCGGCAGAACATTTATGTTTTTTTGCGCCCATATTTATACTATATCAAATCTTTACTCTTTTGTAAATGTTTTGTAACATTTTATTTTATTTTCTACCAAATCGAATTATAACACAGTTCCCGTTTTTTCGACACCCCTAAATTCTACTTTTTTACATATACTTTTACATTTTGTTAAAGCTGGCTTTTCCGTTTGTCTTCCAGTCCGGATGTTTTCCTAAAGTCATTTATTGCCAAAATTTTTCCTTGCTTTTTCCCACTGAATCATGTATATTTTTCTTATTATAATTATCAAAAAGGAGTGAATATAGTTTGGATTCAAGTGTCCCTATACAGGCGGTCACCATACTGATTCTGGTGTTGCTGTCCGCCTTCTTTTCCTCTGCGGAGACGTCTATGACAGCTGCCAACCGCATTCGGATCCATTCCCTTGCAGAGCAGGGGAACAAGCGGGCCATTACGTTAGAGAAGGTTATTTCCAACTCCAACAAGATGCTCAGCACCATATTAATTGGTAACAATATTGTAAACATTGCGGCATCTTCCCTTGCCACTACCTTTACTATGAAGGTGTTCGGAAGCATGTACATCGGTGTCGCCACAGGTGTTATGACTCTGCTAGTGCTGCTTTTCGGCGAGATCACCCCCAAGACCATTGCCACCCTTAAGGCCGATGACCTGGCACTTACCTATGCAAGACCGATTTATGCACTGATGGTGGTGCTCACCCCTGTCATCTACATTGTAGGGAAATTAGCCAACGGCATTCTTTTTGTTCTCCGTGTTGATCCCAATGCCAAGAGGGACACCATCACCGAGCACGAGCTTCGTTCCATGGTAAATGTAGGCCAGGAAAACGGCGTGATCGAGCGGGAAGAAAAGCAGATGATCTACAATGTGTTTGATTTCGGTGACTCTGCCGCCAAGGATGTGATGATTCCCAGAATTGACATGACCTTTATTGAGGTAAACTCCACTTACCAGGAGCTGATGGATATTTTCAAGGAAGACATGCACACCCGTTTCCCAGTTTATGAGGACAATACAGACAATGTAATCGGGATTATCAACATCAAGGATCTGCTTCTCTACCCGGAGAATGAGCAGTTTTCCATCCGGAAAATTCTCCGTGAGCCTTATTTTACCTATGAATATAAGCGTACCACAGATCTGATGATGGAGATGCGCAAGGCTTCCGTGAACCTTGCCATTGTACTGGATGAATATGGTTCCACAGCCGGACTGGTCACATTGGAGGACCTGCTGGAAGAAATTGTTGGGGAGATCCGGGATGAGTATGACGAGGATGAAGAAGAGCCGATCTGTGAAATCCAGCCTGGAAGAGAATATCAGGTGCTTGGTTCTGCCAAGTTAAGCGACCTGAACGAAGCCCTTGGAACCAAACTGGAATCGGAAGACTATGATTCCGTCGGCGGCTACATTATCGAGCAGCTGGACTGCCTGCCCCGTGAAGGCGAATCCGTCACTCTGGAAGACGGTATGCGGCTGGTTGTAGAAGCCCTTGACAAGAACCGCATTGAGCTGGTTCATATCTGGCTGCCGGAACGCAAAAAGACCGATGAGAACCAAGAAGACTGATCATATCCCGATACACGATTCACAATTATATGTTTAAAATGCAAAAAATCCGAACCCCTTTCGATTAAAATGGGGATTCGGATTTTTGTTTTCGAAATCACATTTTAACGCCCCTTATCTCCCAGCATCAGGCAGAACTGTTTCACGATCCGGTCAATTTCTCCAGTGACGGCTTCCACCCCGACTTCCGTTTCCCGCCAGTTTTCCCTGGTGATTCCATCCGGGCAGGCCGGGCAGACCAGAATCTTCGCCTCCGGGTACAGGATCTGATAATACATCAGAGAGCGTCTGGCATGATAGGTCTTGCAGCACAAAATTGCCTTATTCACCTGAATTCCCGCCCTGTCTGTCACCTGTCTGGAATAAATGGCATTTTCATAGGTAAAGGTTGCCTGGTCTTCCCGCAGGATTGCCTCTTCCGGAACACCGTTCTTCATAAGAACGCTCTTTAAGAATTCCCATTCCGTCTCATATTCTCCGTCATAAATTTCCTGGTGAGACTGCACTCCCACAAATTTCCCCAGGGTAATGCTGTATCTTCCGCTGGGCAGAATATAAGGAGCATAGCCTTCTTTATATAACTGCGCCGCACGCTCAGCCATCTGGGGAAACCCGTTTCCCGGCACAAAAATAATATCCGCCTTCTCAGGCTGATCCTCTGCAAATACAAAATCCTCTGCTGTTCTTAGAAATTCACTGTAATCCATTCTTTTGTTCCTTTCATAGCTCCTGCCAGCTTTTACCAACGAAACAGACATATCTGATCATGCATCCATTCCTAATTTAAAAGCCTGTGCATGTTGTTATCTGCATTATAATGTTTTTCCAGCTATTTTTCCACCCAGGAAATCTCTCCCGTCTTATTTTGTCACGATCAGGGTGCTGTAGCCATCATCCCGCAGCTGCTGTTCCATGCGGATCGCATTGTCCAACTGCACGAAAGCCCCGACCTGCACTTTATAGAATTCCCCATCCTGCAGAATATACGCTGGATATCCTTTTTCCTGCAGCATATACAGCATGCGGTCCGCGTTTTCCCGTTTGCGGAAAATACCGGTCTGCACCCGGTAATACAAAGGCTCCTCTCCCTGCTGCTGATCCAAAGTTCCAAGAATGGCGCCGGCAATCGCCTGGGCAATCTCCTCCTGCTTCTCATCATAAAGCTGATTGTCCTCATCAGAATTGATAAACCCGGTTTCAATCAGAAGAGCCGGCATCTTGGTTTTTCGCAGCACTACAAGCCCCGGTCTTGCCTGAACCCCGATTTCCCGAAAGCCCAGTTCTCCAAGGGCACCTACAATATTCTGTGCCATCTCATATTTCACACCGGATTTGTCGTAAACCAGCACCTCCACTCCATTGTACTGATTCACCTCCGGGCTGCTGTTCCGATGAAAGGAAATGAAATAATCCACCTTCGCCTCATTGGCAAGTCTTGCCCTCTCAAAGGGGGAAATGTAATCATCCGTAGTTCTGGTATACAGCACCTTTATCCCATTTTCGGAAAGAATTTTCCCAACAGCCATGGCAAGGGTGAGATTGTCATCCTTTTCCCTGCGGCCTTTATATACAGCTCCCGGATCCGATCCGCCGTGCCCGGCATCTATCATAATGGAATATGGCATGTCAAAATGACCTTCCTTACACTCTTTCTCTATTAGAATATGTAAAAAACTGCCAAAAGCTACTTGGTTCTTAGTGTTATGCGGTTTTCCCCTGATTTTGTGCGGTTTCTGAGGTCTGTAGCCTGTTGCCAACTGTTGCCAGAATCGCTGCATTTTTTTGACATAGTGTTGATTCTTTTTTATGGCGCTCTTTCAGATAAATGTTCGCTGTTGTAGTATGATATTTATGTCCAACATCAGAGCTAATATCTGCCAATGTGATTCCCTTTTCATACATCATCGTCACATATGACTTTCTGCCTGAATGGCTGGGTTTGTATGGCAAGTTTGCAGCATGGCAAAAAATTCTATACCTCTTTGCCATATCTGGTTGCGGGATGAGTGTGTTCCGATAGCTTGCACAGATGAATTTGCTGTCAATTCCTTTTACATCATTTCGGTGTTTCATCTCTTTCAGCCAGTACAGCGCAGCGTCATTTAACTCAATTATTCGGCGGCTATTTTCGGTTTTTGGTGTGCTGCTCTCTCTTACCATCATTCCGGTTTCATAATCTTTATACTGCGCGTGTGTTTTGCTGATATGGAACTTTTTATGCTCAAAATCCACATCATCCCATGTAGCCTCAACCAGTTCTCCGATTCTCACTCCTGAAAAAATCTGGAACATTAACACCGCGCTGAACCGATACTTGCATCTTGTCTTCCAAAACTTCTCGGATGCATCCCACAACTGCAAAATTTCTTCGTCAGTCCAGGCATCCGTTTCGTGAGTACGTTTTGTACTGCATAAATTCGGATTTATCTTGACATATGAAAAATAGTTTCTTAATATAATGTCATGCGCGACCGCATACTCAAAAACCATTGACATTGCACTCTTTATGTGGCTCATAGTGGATTTGCTCAGTTCTTTTTTATAGAGTGAGTTGATGAATTCCTGGCATTCTGGTAATCTCACGTCCGCAATACGTGTCTTGCCGAATGCCGAATTTTTCACATGATTTTCGTAGTATCCGTAATATCCGCTCTGAGTTTGACCCTTGACTCCATCTTTTCTGCTCTTTAACCATTTTTCCATCACGTTTGCAACCGTGATATTGTCTGCGTCTGCTTCGGTGATGGCATCATATGCCGCCTGCTGGAATCGCTGTTCTACTTCCTCTTTCGTGTTACATACAATCTGATGTCTCTTTCCATCTCTTGAATATCTCGTCGGCAGTACACAGTAATACTGTGTCACTCCGCCTTTTTGCCTTTCTGTAATTTTCGGCGTTACAATACTGTTATTCATTAAAACCTCCTGAATTTCCAGCATCTTCGCCGCTTTCATGTCATCTATAGTAAGTTTACCATATTTTACCAGCATGTCCACTAATTTATCGCTAATTTTATTCATGTATCATTTCTCCTTAAGTTTGATACATGACATATATGGATATTTAATCTTTACGATATTTTTTTGCGAATTTTTTGGACAAAATTGGCATCTCAAAAAATTTGTTTTTGTGCCTTTTGACAATAGAAAAGAGACCGCCGAAACGGTCTCTCTAAAATCCTCTTTACACAATCAGTCTCTTTCTTTCCTGCCTTTACAGCAGCACAGACTGTATCGGTTATGGCTTACCACGACAGGTTCTCGCAGCCGCAGAGCATCCGTCCTGGTATGGAAAAACATTGAAGCAAAGGCTGCCGTTCCGAAGCTCTCAGAGGATGCAGTAGCCTGCATCTAGGCTATTGATGCAGGCTGTGCTCCAACGGGGCTGGCTATCTTGCTCACGCTGCTGGCTGGCCATTCTGTTTCGTGCTATATTTCTCACGGTTCTCCTTTTCTGCTTCCAAAGCCTTTTTATAGCAGCCTGATGCAAGGAGGTTTTCAAAAGTTCTGATGTTTGTTTCCAGCATATGTTCCACCCATGACCACTGGTCCATGGTAAGTGAGATTATATTTCTCGTTTCATCTGCTCTGTCCTTCGCCATCACATTTAACAGGCCGTTCTCCCTCTGGACAACAGGGGCATAGTAGTTCCGAATCTCAACCTCCACAGGCTTATCAGCACCACCATTCCATCGGATAACAATTTCATATACAAAACTCTTTCCATCCGGTCGTTTCCTGCGGATAAGGGGCCGCATCCCGGAACTGTAAACGGTTTCTGTATGATATCCTGCATCCGCATCTTCTGCAGTCAGTTTCCCGGCATCAAGAAGGGTCAGGGCATCCTCAATAGCTTCTATCTGCACTTTGTTTCTTGGATATTGGGCCAGGTTGCTTTCCAGCCAGTTTTTCTGGTTAAGGAGCATTCCACGGTTTTTCTGTGCATCTTCCAGAAGGAGGGCTGCTGGTGTCTTACCCTTTAGTTTCCCGCTTGTGATGACCGTAGTATAGGCAGGGCTTTTGGTTGTTTCCCCTTTTTCCTTACCGGATGACAGCATCTCCTTTAACTCCAGGTTGCGGACTCTTCGGAAGATTCCCGGTATCTCTTTTACATTGATATTGGCTGTGGCAGCCTTCTTTTCCTCATTGATGAGCACGAATGAAAACCTGCTGAAGGTATCGTGATGGAACAATAACGGCTCGCTTCCGTCCTTATATTCCGGCACGGTCAGTTCGTTCAGGATAAAAAATGTCTGTTTCTGCTGGATGCATACGCATTCTTTTGGATTCTTCATATGTAATGTCTCCTTTTCAATATGGATTTTGTCCGGCAGGCCTGTTCACGGCCTGCCAATAGTTTATTTGATATATGTTTGTTATCTGCACTGGCAGCTTAAGCAGTACAGCCATCTCTCAGGCATCTGCACTCCAATTTTCACATTCCTTTATTAGTACATCTGCCATCCGTTTTAATTCCTTTTCAACACTCTCTTTTATATTTCCAATCATTCCTGCCTCATTAGGATACTTTACCGCCAAACGGTCCAGTACATTCACGAATGCAGCAATGGAATCCTTCACGGCTTCCAGTTCCTTTCCACACTTCGTTGTAACCAGCTTCCAGTATTCCTGCCGAAGCTCTTCCCTGGTTATCGGCTGTGGCAATAGAAAGGTCTTTGTGAAGTTCAAAATACGTTCAAGCAAAAGGCTTTTTTCTGCCTCTTCCTGCATCTGCTTTGCCTTTTTATAAAAGACCTGGTATGTGGAAACCAGGTTCTGATATCCCTTTTCAATTTCCTTTCCAGACTTCATATCTGAAACTGTACCAAAGATTTCTTTTAACTCTCTCACGCTGTATCTCTCCTTGTCTTCATTGTGTCTTTTATCCTGGCAGGATGCTTACGCATCCTGCCCTGAACGGTTCAGCGGAATATCCGTCAGTACCTCGCTCCAGCTTGCACCGCAGAAGGTTACTCCCCAGATATAGGCATTAAGTACATCATTGTAAAATACGATTTCTTCCTCGGATTCTTCCATCAGGATATTGGTTGCCTTCTCAGATATCAGGTAATACTGGTGGATATCCCGCACCTCGTAATCTTCCAGGCTTTCAATATCTGCTTCCCATTCGGCAATCTTGTCTTCCTGGTTTTCACCTGCCTCCTCAATGAGTTCTTCCAGTTCCTGGATTCTCGCCTGCGCCTCCTTGTCTGTATAGTAATTGCCAGCGCAGTCATAGTGGATATGCAAAGAACCATTGACCACCTCCCAGGTTCCAATCCTGTGTTCCATTGTCTGTTTAAAGATTCCATCTGCGGGAACTCCCTGGATTACCTGGCCAAGCGCCTCCATATCAACGCGATTCTTTTCAATCCCGTATCTGCTTACCTCTGCTCCATAATATGTCATTGTATTTTTCATATTCTTGTCCTCCTTAAGGGTATTTAAAATTGTGATTGTTAAAACCTTTTTCCTTTTACAGGATTATTTTCCATATTCAGTTGTCAATGTTGTGTGATGCCATACCGTCTTTTAAACCGGGATGCTGCTGCAGACCAGACGCCAGCTGATTCCGCAGTGGCAGACCCCCAGGACATATACATCCAGTTCCTTGTTGTAATAGACCAGTTCCTTGGATTCATCCTTCAGGATTCTTGCGCCTTCCTCTGAAGCGTAGGTGTCATAAGGCTCTGCCCCCGTCACCTCCGCAACAGTGTAGTAATCGATGAAGCCGGATTTCACAGCGAGAGGGCTGAGAGGATATCCGTGCCAGGTATTTAATTTTCGTCTCATTCAAAGACCTCCTTTTTCTCTTTTCTATCCTATAGATGACGAAATTTTGGAGGGCCGATGAATTTTTGCGAATTATTCCAAACCAGGTGCATCGGTGCATGAAAAAAGCCTGTGGATTTCACTAAGAGCCATCCGCATCTGACGGATGCGAAGGTCCGGGTGTCGTCCACAGGCTAAAAAAAGGAGCGAATCAGCTTCGCCCCTTTTGGTATAACATCTTATTCAGTTTTATTCCCATCATCAAACGGGACCTTCCCGTCCTGCTCACTGGCCGGAACAAATTCCGCCTCTTCTGCCGGAAGGGTGATTACATACATACGGTTTCCCTTTTTAAGTAATGGTGAGTACACATTTTTCGTATAATTCCCTTTGGAATCCTTTTCGAGCAGTCCCTTGTCATCCAAATACTCCGCAAACAGTTTCAGGTCCAGGTTCTCCTCATCTGCCAGGTCTTTGAGGACGTTGCGCATAATTGCTACCTTTCCGTTTTTTGCGAAGTATTGTCCCCAATACTGGGAATTATTTGTACACTCCGTCATTCCAAGGCCTTCAAATCTTCCGCTGTTCTGGATAACCGTATCTTCCAGCCTCTCATAAAATCTCTGGTTCTGGTTTGCCTCATCAACAGCACTCATCCACTTCACGGCATCTTCCACACTGATACGTTTTCCATCATGGAAAAGGTGTTCTTCTGCAATCTCATCTGCCAGCAGCATAACCGCAACCGGGAGGGTCTGGCCTGCGGATTTTCCAAGTTCCTTTGCCTTTTCCTCAACTTCTTTTCGGATTTCTTTGAGTCTGGCATTCAGTTTTTCCCTTCCGATTTTCAGCAATGCCTCTATGAAATCCCTTCCGATAAATCCATAATTGTTTTCAAAAACTTCCATAAGTTTTGATACCTCCAGTCCATTCTTCTGATACGGGCAGTCCTCAGGATTAGTGCCCCTCATCAGCAGCACCCGGTTGACAGAACCATTATTGTGAAAATCTTTGACTATTCGGTTTTCAGAAGTAATAATTCCAACCGTCTTCCAGATATAAAGTATCCGCAATGTCATATCACGGTTCATACGCGCTTTTCCAATTCCATTACAGATTTTCATAATTATAGTCTGCAACTCCTTCTGTCTCCGTTCTGACATGTTATTCGCATCTTCCATGATAAACGGAAGACTGGAAAGGACATATAAGATGCCCTCTATTGAGTTCACTGTGTTTTCAGCCCCAAACATGAAGTGCCCCTCTGTTCCGGGTTTTGCCCAGAAACTGCACCCAATCTTGCTTGTAACAGATTTTCCACCTCTAGAAGGCCCATATACATTTGCCACGAAACCTTCCAGTTCAAGTAATCCGACCAATGGGGCTGAAAAATTTGCTGCTGCAACAAAATCCATCATTGGAATCCCCCGAACCGTTCTATAAGTGTTATAGCATAAATTACGGTCACCTTTTGATTGCAATGTCTCCCAAAGCCACGGCAATATTCCCGTCTGTTCATACTGGATATCCTTGACTGTGTAAGGAATGAATCCATCCTTTGCCTCGTTCCATCCCATTTTTTCGGTCGTTAATGTAATCGGTATTAAATTTTTCTTCTTGCTGTAATCCAACAAATCTTGTAAAAACGCAACTACTTCTCTTGCATTATTGCTGGTAACGCTAAGTCCTAATTTATACAATACCGTTATCTTTTGCGCGGAAGCCAGTGTATCTTTGTCAACTACAATTTCTTTCCATTCCCCGCAGTCCCAAAACTCCAATTTCACTTTCTCGGCTCCTGTATTCATAGATTTCAGGATACCAGTAATTGTGATTGGCTGCCTGCATACAAGGCGGGGATATTTACCATCATTGATATAAATACCATCATCTGTGGCTATCCAGTTTGACCCACAGTCCAGGTTCATCGCCCCTTCTGGCAGGTTTGTATAATTTGTGATACCTTCCACCGTTCCGTAGACCGCCAGGGGTTTTGGTATTGCCCAATTCTTTTCCGCGTCCAGACTCGTGAAAAAGGCTTTCTTCTGGTCCTTGTATAACTTTACCAGCGCGGTTCCTCCAAGTTCCTTGGCCTTTGTCATCAGCAGGAAATCCACATTGTTAAACCTCGCAAGGTCGTCTTCCTTTATCTTATATATCCCCCGATAAAGCCAACTCTTCATAAATGTTTCTTTTGCGGTTATCGTCTTCAGGAAGTCTTCCAGAGGCGGGCGGTTATCTTTCATTGGCGCTGCCGTTACAAGTGGTGCCTTTACGGTTTCTTCCTGTGGTGTGTATGTGTCTTCCACCAGGCATTCCTGAAGTGGTAGTTCCTCTATGTAACCAGCCACTTCTGCCTCCCGTTCCTTATCCTGCGCCGCCCAGTCATTCAACATTGCATCCGGGGTATCAAAGACTGAGCTTCCATATATTACCTCTCCACTTTCCGGTGAATTTGTTTCTGTATATGTTTCTTTCTTCATATTCATTTCCTTTCTCCGCATCCTTGCGGTTTCATCTATTGTGAATGTGTTTCTTTTTGATTTGTCCTCATTATATACGCACTACTACATTGTGTCAACATCATTTTTGTAAGTTGCGTCGCATTTAATAATTATTTTATATTTTTCTCATTTTCTTTATATTTTCAGCACAACTACTTTGTGTATTTATCATTTCTATTGATTTACCCACTGTCATGTGCTACAATAAACCCACCAAACAAAGAGCACTATGAAAGGAACAAAAATTTATGGAGAATACCTATTCGTGGACCTGCGAAAATGAAATCGGGACAACCATCCCCCAGTACGCAAACAGCCAGGGTATTACCTATGAAGCGGCAAGACGCCAGGTCGTTAAATATCTGGATAATGAACTTCAGGGACATATCCGTGTCAGAAATAAAACAAAATATCTGGATGACTTTGCTATAGAATTCCTCAACGAACACCGGAGGCCACAGGCACAGTGGAGCAGTCCCGCTGTAACAGAACTTATAAACGCCGCTAGAAACTATCTTGGCAGTTCTTCCGGCGAACTCAAGCTTTATTCTCCGCACAGTGAATTTACCGCTAAGAATAAGGCTGCCGGAGAAACCACCCAGGAACCAAACCCTTTCCTCCAAAAGCAGCATGTCATTGAGATATCTAGCGAAGATATCTTAAAGCGTCTGGATTCTTTACAGGAAAGCCGCGCTAACGAATCCTCACCTGTGGACTCTTCTGCGGAATCCACTCTGGAACAGCAGCTGACCGCCTTAAAGGTGGAGAATAACTTCCTCAAAAAGCAGCTTGCCGACATGCAGGCTGCATACAACAAACTCCTGGCGGATACCAGCAGCCTGAGCGCCAAAATCTATTATGCGGAGAAAAACGCGGAGAACGCGGAGAAAAATTCCAAGCGCTGGTACAACCTTGCCCTGGAATGTATCAGGACATTCAGCCAGCAGCAGACCCAGGATGCAGCGGCATCTGAAAGCACGGACGGGAATCCCTCTGAGGATTAACTGCACTTGGCAAAGGAAGGGCAGATACACACCACCGTAAAATCTCCCCAGAACTTCCCCGCCATTACACACCACTTTCCTACACACCACCCATCTTTCCTACACACCACCGGGGATATTCCCATACCCACCACCAGGATATCCCCGGGAACCACCACCATATATCTTGCAGGCCATCCATTTCCCTGGATTTCACCTCTATCCCATCCAAAATCCCCTGTCAGAGACCTTATAAAGGCTTATATTGTGTATATTATTAGTATATTAATACATTATATGATATATTTTTGAGTATCCCAGAAAAAGGAAGGGCGCAATAACACACCACCTGTTCGGTGGATGTCAGCACCACGCCGTGTTGTCTTCCTTTGCCGCCCGTGCGTCACCCCAGAACCGTTTGAAAAGAGGAAAAGATTAAGAAGTGTCTTTGCAGACAATATGTAGAATTTCACCAGATAAGATGCAGCAGGATTACGAATTTCCCGCATTTTGGCATATTGCTTCCCACATTTGCGCCATTCATTGATTTATGACAGGAAGAAGCCCACAGTACTGCGAATACTGGGGGCTTCTTCCCGTTCTGGCTTTTGGGAGTGAGTAAGTTTTCAAGAGGCTCTTTCGGCTGCTTCTTTATTGTCTTATGTCCTCTGTAAGTTCTATTTTATTGGATTTGTCCCAAATATACAATCAAAACCGTTCGAGAAAAAACGTCAGGATTCGACACGCTGTAGCCCGTAATGTTCTGTTTGTCCAGGTTTGCGCCCTTTCATTTTTCTTATTTTTCGCAAAAATTTTTATTTTTTTCTTTTTCCGTCATATTCAAATTACAGGACAACGGGAACGGTTCTTTCTGGCCAGAAGGATTTTCTTTCACCCTGGCAATCCCGTCAAGGCTAAATGGAACGTGCCCTGCACGGCCTTGACAGGCTTTCCAGTGCAAAAGCAGTCTCAGCCAAACCAGAAAAAAGGCAGGGAATACTTCCTGCTCCCATCCGTTCCTCTGCCCGAAGTCTATATTACGGAGGATAAGATTTATGAAAGATACAAAAAGCACCAGACAGGAAAAACTGGAGGCCCTGACCGAGCAGCTGGAAAAATCCATCCAGGATTTTATGGAAAGTGAGAAATACAAAGCTTTTCTTTCCAGTATGGCAAAATTCCACCATTATTCCCTTAACAACCAGATTCTGATTGCTGTACAGAAACCGGACAGTACCCTCTGTGCCAGTTATACTACCTGGCAGAAACAGAACAGATATGTAAAAAAAGGGGAAAAAGGAATCCAGATTATCTGCCCCGCCCCATATAAAAAGGAGTATCTGAAAGATGTGATAGACAAGACTACAGGCAGGCCGGAATTATTACCGGACGGCAAAGCCAAGCAGGAAATTGTCCAGAAAGTCATACCCTTTTTCAAGGTCGGTTATGTCTATGATATTTCACAGACAGATGGCCAGCCGCTTCCAGAAGTTATGCACAGGCTGAACGGAGACCTGGACAGTGACCTTAAAAGGCTCAAAGAAGCACTCTTGGAGGTCAGCCCAGTACCAGTTACCTTTCAGCCGATAGAAGGCTCCGCCAATGGATTTTACAGCCCTGCCACAAAGGAAATCGTAGTGGACAGCCGGATTTCCGAAAAGCATTCCTTAAAAACCCTTATTCACGAAATTTCACACGCCATGCTCCATAACCCCGAAGCATCCGGCTCCCAATCTACCCGGGAAACAAAAGAAGTCGAAGCCGAATCCGTTTCCTATGTAGTCTGTCAGTATTATGGCCTGGATACATCTGAGTATTCTTTTGGATACATTGCTGACTGGAGCACAGACAAGACCACGCCAGAATTGAAGGCAAGCCTGGAAAACATCCGCAATACCTCCAATGAAATCATTTCAAATGTGGAGCAAATCCTGACGAAAGAAGAAACCCTGGAGCAGGCTGTCTCTCAGATTCTGCCAGAGGTCCACAGAGGGAGGTGTATGTAATGGATGAGATAGATAAAAGACTGGCCGAATTAGAAGAATTAAAGAAAAAACAGGCCCTGCACAGACAACAACTGGAAGAAAACCGGAACCGTGCCCTTGCAAAAAAGAAACAGACCAAACGCCTGGTCACACTTGGCCAGATGGTGTCTGCATACCTGCCGGATGCAGAAAACCTGTCTGAGGAAGAAATCTGCAAACTTTTAAAAGAACGGCTGAAAAACTAAATCCGTGTCTGACTTTTTTGGTCTGATATCTTCCATTCTGTCCTCCTTCGTAGTACAATAGGGTCAACAATATTTGTTTTAAGGAGGACAGAAACGATGAAAAAGAAACACTTTCTCTCAAGGCTATTCCTATGCTTCTTGCTGGCAGTGCTGCTTATCCCGGCAGCTTCCACAACTGCACAGGCAGCCTCATCAACCGCAAAACCCGGTAAAGTCACCTTGACAAGCGCCAAATCAACGGCATACAACAAGGCGACTA
>OGYQ01000260.1_pt1 | contig 66371 bp, 86 predicted proteins | sample 1576641 | NCBI WGS metagenome assembly OGYQ01 (sample SAMEA3541476, study PRJEB24748) | human gut metagenome | biome: human gut; feature: human-associated habitat; material: faeces | place: China | collected 2012 | reverse complement strand
TCCATCTTTAAGTTTAGTGAATTAAACTCACTTGCCACACGATCTTCCAGATCATTCATGTTGGCTGCCGAAAAAGCATCGCCCTCTTGTGAAATTGCCCCTTCTTCTCGTGAGACGGAAACAATTTCATCTGTTCCGTCTGACTTTTTCAGCCGTCTTCTTGTTGGGTACTCTGCGATTCTGTCTAACCATGTTTTCTTACTAAATGCCATAATTTCATCCTCCTATAAAAGTAAATTAGTATCATCACCAGCACATAAGCCTTCTCCGGCATAATATGTGAAGTTTGAGTTATACACCTCATACACATCATGAAGTATCTTCTCCAGATCATTGACCTTCTGATATGTGTTGATGGGTTGCGGCGGCACTTCGGGTGTCTCGATAAAGCGATAGCCGACATCTCTTAATGCCTGCACATTCTTTCGCAAATTTTCAAAGTATTCTCGATCAGGATGTTTTGGCAGGTTGTCCCGATAAGTAACCAGTGAAACATTGAGAAGTTGCGCCAATACAAAGCAATTATTCTCGTTTCTTTTCACATCCGATAGATTAAAGGCTCCCTTTAGCCCACCAAGCCACTCCTGCTTTTGCTCATCTGATAAATTCTGCCAGCCGATCATCCGCAACTCTTTGACACGGGCAACATCTTCTGCTGTCCGGTCATATACGAATTGCGGCAAAATATACTCGATTGTATTGTTATACTCACTCTTATTGCCAGCCTCGTCATACATCTCCAGATAAATGCGATACAGATTATCGGGATCAGCGTCCACCGTTGCTCTCCACCGGATCGGGTATGCTTCATCTTGAACAAAGACTGTCTCTACATCATTTACTGTACCAGCAACATAGGCAATGTCGGTTGGCAACTCAAAGGTAATAGACTGTGTCATCAACTCACCTCTACTGTTATTGCTACGCTTGCACTGGTATTTGCCGGATTTGGTGTAAGTACAATACTATTAAGTTGTGGTACTGTCGTGTCCAATTTTACAGACAAGGTAATACTGCTCGTCTGTCCGGCTCCATCTTTCGCCGTCACAACGATACTATTTGTCCCCTCTACCAGCGTAACGTCTTTACTAAAACTTCCGTCTGATCCTACAGATACCGTTCCAAGGCTTGTTCCATTCAATGTCACTGTTAAGGTGATCGGACTTGATGTTGCATCATTTGTCACACCCTTAATGGTCAATGCCGCCTTATTGGTAATCAATCCAGCCGATGGGGATGATACTGTAAGCGTCGGCGGCACTGTATCAATCGTATATGTGGATGATACAGCCGTTGCAGCATTACCATCATTGTCTGATGCATTGATCGTAATGCTATGGCTGCCATCCTTTAATGCCGACTGTGGTGTAAAGGTAAACTGATAGCCATTGGTAATACCTTTACTTACCATGCCCGTACTGGTTGATGTGTAAGTTGTACTATCAATCTTCAACTTCACGGTGGACAGATTGACACCACTGCCCCCAGCCTCATCCACCACCTTAAAGACAATAGGCTGCTTATTGTTCGTCACATAAGCCCCCTGGGATGGAGATACCAGGGTAATCGTCGGCTTCATCGTTTCTTTAACAACCAAGCGCAGTGCCTCACCTAATGTCGCATCCGTAGCATCCTTAGTTACCACTGTGCCTGCATCATTGGTCACTTCAATCTTGATCGGATAATATTTATTTGCCAGATTGTAGGATGTTGTGGATGGTGCAGTTATCGTACCGGTCCATTTACCATTACTGAGTGATAAATTTGTCCACACACCATCAATCTGTACTCTCACTTTTACAATCGCCATTAGATCACTCCTATCTCCTGCCCGGCAATCAACTCATGATTGCTGCTTTTCGCATACTTTGTTTCTGCATAATATGTCTCTATTTCATCCGCCACAACTGTAACCGTTACCTTCGTCTTGGTATTTACTTTCTGGCTGGATAATTTTGCGCTATATATAATTGGTCTAATCTCCATCAGATAATCACATCCTCTCCGGCATACAACTCCTGTCCGGCATAATACAGGTCCGTTATCAGGGCTGAATATCCACGGCAAGTCGCCGTACCAATAAATCCACCTGTCAGATCTATACTCTGGCTCTCGATCAGCGACGTTGCTATATTGCCAAACATGGAATGGATATTTACCCACTTTCCTGCCTGCTCCAGATCCACCAGATACCTCATGCTCACTTTCTTTCGTAGAGCATAGTAATTAAGCAACCGCTCTGCGTGTTCCTGCATGAGATCTGCACTGTATAGGGTACTTCCGGTAAATGACTTAATATTTTCTACCTCGCCAGCCTCTATACGCTCCACATTTTTCTGATATGAAAAGGTAGATCCTGCATATTTTCTGCCTGTGATCGTACACTGTCCTGCATTTGCCATATCAATAATCAGATAATTTGTCTTGACCTCAAGTACCTCTCCCACTGATACGGCTATGGACTCCGGCTGATATGGATCTGAAAATGTGATCTTTGTTTCTCCGACCGGAAGCACATCTTTATATATTTCAGATGCACTTTGCTCCAAGGTGTATTTGGTATATTCTACAGACACACCCGAAACATATTCATCTAATGATATAATTGTACCCCCATTGAACTTACGATTTGTGCCAACTTCTGAGCTGACATATCTATCCGGATAAAACACCCGAATCGTATCACTACGGCTATCATCTGCCACTGCTCCACATGCAAAACAAACCCTCTGTAATGCCTCTCTGCACTTCTGTATGCCCAGAAAACCACTCAGACGCACATCTCCAACTTCTTTAGCAATGACATACTTTGTAATGCCTGCCGCTGCAAAAATCGTCTTTAGAATGCTCTCCGCTCGCTCATTCTCGTAGATCCTGCCATCATAAAAGGTGTACTTATCCATCAAGCCAATACTGTCAACTAACTCAAACTTGGAAATATTTCCGGAAAACGAAAAGTCATTGATGTAAAAAGTCCCCATCGGTCGGACACTCTCGTCTTTATATTCTGGCAATGTAACCTCTTGGTTTTTTTGCACGGATTTCCATGCTCCATTTTCGTTGCCCACATCAAAATCATTATTGACATCCACAATGGAGACATCTGCCTCGTTGATTGACAGTGTAGCAGATGTCAGATCTATATCCTCCTGCACGGTAGCAGTCTGGATCATATCCCTATCCCAGACAATATAACGTCCATACAAAATGTACTGTAATTTGATATAGGTCTCTGGGAATGTCGTTCGTATAAATTCGATCTCGATCTTCCCATAGTTCTGTACCTGATGCTTACATACGAAAATAAGACTATCCGGATAAAAAGTCTTAGCATCCAACTTAATGCCATCCAGCGTGTACCAGATAACTTGCATTTCTGCCGGGTATGTATCTTCAAAATAAAAAGTAAGCCCAGACGAAGAGTGTTGCTTTGTAAAGTGGATGCTCACTTTGGGGTTGACCTCAAAAGAGCAATCTTTCTTGGAAAGATTTTCATTCCAAAAGGCTATATCCTCCGGCTCATCCAACAGTCTTTTACTAGCATCCAGAACAAACTGATTTAACTCCAATGTTCCATAATCCGCCTGTGCTATTTGCTCTTTGAAATTGGAAACATTGCCGATGCTCTGGTTGTCCTCTGTAGATACCTCGGCATCTGACAATGCTGTTACATCTGTAAATTTCATCTCAACCTTGCAATATGTTCCCATCCTAACCTCTCTTAGTCGGCTTTTTACTCGTCATTTTCCATGTAAGCCCCTGATATTGCGCTCCCCGGTCAAATACCTTTTCGACCTCATCCGAAATGGATGAGAAATATCCATAGAAATCAAACTGCTTGCCAGCATCCGGCAGGAAAACATGGTGGTATCTGTTTTCGCAGTCCGTAATATGCTCAATCAATGCATCATACGTCTCGGGATCATCAATGGTTCCCACCTCGATCGTATAATTCTTATATAAACCGATGGTTTCTATCTGGATATCTCCGTCCTCGGTACGTTCTGCAAACTTTTCCAGAAAATCCAATGTCCTCTTGATAGATACCAATGGCACCTGGTATGTCGTGCCATCGATAATCAACCCCTGTGTATATTTAGCCGTCATATGTTCATCTCCTAACCCGATACCACGGTCACACCAAGACGCTGTTGCTCTGCCTGGATGTATGGAAGTTGCGCTCTGGCAACTTGCTTACCATTCATCTCCAAGATCAAGGTGCTTGGTGTACGTCCGGTCGGCATCTTACTTGCTATCTTATATGCCAGATCATCCATCCACTCGGTATGGTTTTCCAGCGGAAGTACCGCCTCGCGTCCTGCTTCTCCAAGATTTGCATACGTCGAGCCTATAGCAATGCCGCCATATCCCAGACGCGGCACATTGACTGCATGCACATGGGCAATATTAAAGCCAAAATTCTTGCCACCGATCTTCGGCACCCAGTCCGGGATATTGAAATGCAATCCGTTAAAGGAATCGATGATTGTATTGGCTGCATTCACAACACCATTTGCCATGACCTCAACACCGCCAAGAATGGCATTGATGATTGCCTTAATGATAAGCCATGTTCCTTGGAATATTTCCGCCATTCCCTGACATATTTTTCGCCAATCTCCGTTGATAAGCCCTGTGATAACATCTATAAAGCCTGTAAAAATTGCGATAATTCCTGTAATGATATCTGCAATAGCCTTCGCCATGCCAAATACCAGAGATGTTACCGTCTGAATGATCGGTGCCACCGTAGGGATAATATATGCGATCAGAAAAGCAATAAACGGTACCAATAAGTTCTTCCACAAAACACTGACCAGATCAATGATGCTTCCGATCAACTTCAAGATCTGTGCTACCATCGGCTGGATATGCCCTGTAACCAGTTCCTCCCACTTCTTACCGATGGCATCCAGTATCGGCTTAATATAGGCATTCCAGAATGCCAGAAAGATGTTCTGGATGGCTGCAATGCCCGCCTTGATGTTGTCACCAAACGGCTTAAAGTGATCCTCCCATAAAGATTTCACTGTCTTCTTGACTTCATCCGACTTCTTGCCAAACAAGATCATGGCGGCTACGATCGCAACAATCGCTCCAACAACGACCGCTGCCGGTGCGCCAAATGCCATAAAGACACCAGCCACAAGTCCAAAAGCACTCACCAATGCCAGTGCCACATTCTGAGTATTTGCGCCATGCTCCACAATATCTTTTAGTGCCAGCACCAGACCGGCAATAGATGCAACCATAATCACGATCCCTGCCGCTAACGGTCCGAACAGTGCAAGGACACCGCCTGCTGCAATCGATACACCTGTGATGTAACCGATCAAGCCTTTCCAATCCACACCCTTTTCCCACATGTGAAAATAACTCACAACCGCAAGAGCCGTGCCAGCAATGATCGCGATCGTGCCGGCAATACCTCCTAATAATGGTGACATTGCTTTCAGACCGGAAATCAGATCATATACTTTCCATGTCAGAAATGCTGCACCAATGGCAAGAACAATCGGCAACAATCCCTGCAATGCTTTTTTTACAGTATTGATCCATTTAAAGTCATCCTCGGTCAGTGCCACTTCTTCATACTCCGGGCTTGTACTGCCGCCACTGCTTCCACCGCTACCGGATGTGTCATTTTTCTGTAACACATTTAGATCATCAAATGCGGCCAAGGCTCCTGCCGCCTGCTTGGCAGCACTTGCCGTATCTTTCAGCGAGCCGGCATAGTCTTTCTGCTGTTTCTTGGCTCTGGTCCATGTGCTTTTACCACTCACGGCAGATATAAACTTGTTGATCGCATTGATCGCGTTAGTGAGCCATCCACACAAAGTCACAATAGCCGGTGTCAGTGCCGAGACGATCGGTGCCGACAATGCCCCCAGTGATGCCTTTAATAGTTCTGTCGCACTCTGCATCTGCGACATCTTGGCATTAAAGTCACTGGAATACTTTGCCATATTCTGCACCCCTGTCTTAAATGCAGAAATCATGGCATTAAAGCCCTTGGTGATCCAATTAAAGATAAGAAGTGACAGAATGATTCCCTTTAGACGAGATAAAAGAGTGGAAAATAAACCGGATGTTTTCTTGGCAGCCTTAGAAACCTTTGATAACTGCTTGTCTGCCAATTCATCATGCTTCTTCTGCAAAACATCCATCTGGTTGTTGCAATCCCGGAGTTGATCTGCATACTTCTTGTACTTATCTGTCTCATTCATATTCTGATAGGCAGTACCTTCCTGCACCATCTGGCTCAAATACTTCTCTGATGCCATAATATCTGCACCAGCATCTTCCAGTTTTCTCTGAATACTATCCCAGGTCGTACCTGATGTTTGCCCTTTTGCAATCATGCTTTCCTGACGTGCCAATAATTTATCAAATTCTGTGTTTGACTTATGCAATGCGTCAGAGACATCTTTAAACTCCTCCGTCGGTACCTTTGCCTGCTCCATCTTGCGCATCTCTGCTTCCAGATCCTGTGCTTTCCGGGCAGTCTTTTCCATACGGTTTTCCAACTGCATCATCTGACTATTCACTTCTTTATTGTCAATTCTGGTTAAAATCCGAACCTCTCCATCATAGCCAGACATATCTCTTACCTCCTAAATTCTTTCAAAACTTCTTCTTCCTCATCCTTTTGCTTTCGCATCTCCGCCATCATCTGATCGTATGCATCAATCTTGGCTTTTTCTTCCTCTGTATATTCTCTTTCCACTTGCTGATCCAGATCATAGATACGTTTCGCGTTTTGGATGGCATCCTTTTCCGTCTTTGACATATTGGCATCTATTTTCTTCTGCCGAATCTCGATCACCTGCATAAAGGACGACATCTTATACGGCATATTCCACAAAAGCCCATTGAACATCCACCAATGCATCTCAATCGTAGACAGATCAATATGATAGACTTGCAGGAAGTCTGCATAAATGCGCCACTGGTCGATATCATAATCGACCAAGCGACGCGTTGTCTTGGATTTTTCCTCCCGGTCATGAAACCAGCCATTTAAGAACCATATGATACATTCCTGAAGGTCATCCCCTTGCGGGGTCTCTCTGAGTTCTCCTTGTTCATCCTCAAAGAGCAGGCACTCGATCAAGTAGGATTTTTCCGCCTTGCTCAGGTCTGGATCATACTCTAAGATATATACCTGCATACCCACACGAAAGTCTGTATTCACTTCGTACCCATTCCACTCACTAGGCAGTGGATCTAGCATGACGTTTATCATCGTCTGGCTCCTCTACGACGGGTGTTGTACTTCTTTCTGCTCAACTCCAGTCTCTTGCCAAACAACTTATTCATCACTGGCACAATACCCTCAATAAAATCAACCAGTGCCATCTCATCCGGCACCGTATCTCCATAGATGGAATGCATTGTGTCTTGACCAAACAGGCTATCCAAAGTATCCATGATCTCTTTGATGTATTTCACGCGGATCTGGTTGATTTCTACAGCCTTTGGGATCTGTGCCATGACATCATCTGACTCCGCTACCTCTTCTGCTGCCGGATGCATCTTTTTGGCTTCCGCATCACATCTGGCTGAGATGTTATTTAGGTCATCAATGACCTTTGCAAACTTCTCGATCACCTCAGCATCCGCTACATTGATCCGCAGCACTGCAATCACTTCATCATCCTCATCTTTAATTGCGATTTTCTTAACCCCACTGTCTAATCTGATTTCTTCCATAATTACCATCCTTTCAGAAATAGGGCAGGACTGAAAGGAACCCGCCCTATTATGCTAATTATCCATTAACACCTATTTTGATTTCTGTGTGTTCACACTGGCGGCTTCTACCTTTTCTGCCCAGGTAAATGTTTCGCCAATGGTGATCGTTCCAAGTTGTACGTCACCATTTCCATTGATCTGAATCGTTGCCGTCAGATCGTCACCGCCTGCACCACCAACGGATGACGGACACACAGTTACCGGAACCTTGATACAATCTCCGCTCTTTCCGGTAAGATCCGACTTGAAAAATCTGTAATAGAATGTTTCGCAGTCGGTTCCTGTCGGGAATGTTTTCAACAGGTGGTTTGTAGCCTCCTGCACTTCGTCTGACAAGAAATCTCGCTCCGGTGACATGCTGAAAGCATATCCCTTTACGGAATTGCTGGAATTTTTCATATTGACATAATGTTTCTGCCCTGTGTCAGGTCCCCAATCCTCTGTGATCTCTGAATAACCAGTACCTAATTCCACGATCTTCGACTCCGAAAGCCCTAATAATGGTCCGATGTCTAAAAGTGAAACCATATTTGTTCTATCCATTTTTCTACCTCCTGTAACTGAATTTGAATTGCATATTTATTGCATATGCTGTGTTCTGCATATCCCGGCTATATCCTATAACCGGACTTGTCCGCTTGATCGCCTCAAATGTGAAATGTTCATCCTGCATCATAAAATAATGTTGCTCCATCCACTTTGCCAGATCATCCAGCATCTTTTGACACTCAATACTTCCCCGATTTGATGTCGGAGCACTCTTGAATGCTATCTGTAGTGGCATCTGCGCCACATATGATCCATCAACATATCTCTTGATGTAATATGCCCCCAGCAAAGGAAAAATCCCTATACCGGTCTGCTCTGCTATTCCATTCCATATCACGGCATCTTCCTGTGCCGGATCAACCAGATCACCATATCCCGGATATGCCTGCACCATGGATAGGATGCCTGCATAGGCATTCTCTGCATCTATGGTATCTAACGGTATCCTCTCCTCGCTCACTATTTACCTCCTACTTCAAAATGTGGCAGTACATCCTCGTACCTAGCCACACTTGCCACCTTAAAGATGTTGTCGTACTGCTTGCGCATATACTCAAAGAAGTTTGCCTTATCCGTGTCCTGCGATGTCGCATCACCTTCCACAAAGAAGTCCTTGCCATCTGTAAAGGTCATATACTCCTCGGGATGTTCCTGCCTTGCATATACTAAAGGCGCAAGATACCGCTTTTGTAATACAGTGTCATCCACATACAACTTGGCTGTATCTGCATCCGCCGTATTGCCTTGGCTTACATTGATGCCCTTTGTAACCACCAAATCAACACCGCTTAGGAGCGTTGGATACCAGCATTCTTTCGTGCCATCATAGAATCGATTAAACAGGGTCACTGTCTTGTTATCCCAAAACATCCTCACACCCCCGCATATAAAAGCCCGGTACCGGACAGATACTCACAGATGGTGTCATAGCATAATCGACTCTGTGCCACCTTATCATTGAGTACTTTGTCGATCACAGTCTCCGCACTTCCAAAACTAACAGACCGACCACCAGAGGACATAGCGGTTACATTTCCGCCATGTTCGTCTTTCAGGTGTTTAGTCTTATAGTCTATTTCATAAAGCAGATCCGCCAGCGCACATGTGGCTTTCTGAATTTGCTGATCGTATAGTGCCAGCGTCTCTTCCGTAATGTTGCCATAGGTCAGACTATCTAACTTTTCTGATGCGCGATCATTCCATTTAGGAAAAGAGGATTCCACAATAGAATCCCCATAGTATTTGTCTGTATAGAACTTATACTCTGTATATCCCATCTTGAAATCCTCTCTTTCTCTTAGCCTCTGGTCTTAATACGTGCAATGTTGATTGCCTTGAGTGGGAAGTATTTGGCATTGTTGGAACTGTTGTTCCATGCAATCTCCCAGTTATTGCCATCCTCCAACTGCTCGTTGTTCGGTGAGATGATACCGGTATTCTTAAAGGAAATACCATATGGCGCAAACACCTTACGCTGTCTGGAGTAAAGTGTTGACTCTCCACCATTTTTCTTCGGATCTCGATCCATCTCAGAAGGTGTCTTAGTTCCACAGTTTGTGTACTCGATAGCACCCTGACCAAACACATAAGTTGTGTACTCTGTGTATGCTTCAGAAACAAGTTCATAATAGTCAGATTCAGATGGATTGCCTGTTGGCGATGCTACTACCGCATGGTTCTTTGTATAATATGTCTTACCTTCCACAACCTGTGTGTCTGTAGACTTTGCATACACTGCATCCACCTGCTCGGCTGGCATAGTATCATCAACAAGCACAAGACGACCATTTAATGTTGCAAGTGCCATCGGTCTCTCAATTCCCTGTGCATCTGTGTACTTCATGTACTCTAACAACTGCAAATTTTCCAAATGTGTAGCAACCATAGAATGCATGATCGCCATGGAAAATTTGGCTTTCTTATCGCCAAGAGCCTTCTGCATGCCGTTGTTAAGGGTTGTAGCATCAAAGTTGCCATTTGCATCTCCTGTAACATCGTAGGTGTGTTCTTCCACAAACTTCTTGCCTTCGCCCTTGCTCATACCAAACACACCTTTCATTACAGAAAGGATAGTGTCCTGATCCACATCATCCCAAAATTCTGCAACTTCGCCTGCACCAGCGGAATAGTCATCCCCGGAAATATCAGAATTAAAATCTTTCTCTGTCCATCCCTGCGCACGACCTACAACAATACGTCCCATCGTGTAATTTCCACGGCTGGTTGATCCGATGTCCGTGTTACCATCATAATTAGAGGTTGTGCCTCCCAATCTCTCCTTGATTGGTGTAATCACATAGTTTCCACCCATCTGATCCGGAAGCATTGCCGCATATTCAGAATGTTCCACGATCGCTCCGGATTTCAAGAGTTCATTCAGTCTTAAATTAGGTGTATTACGCACCGCTGCATCAAAGACCTCTCCGTTAAAATTAACTAAATCAAATAATGCCATCTGTTAGTTCTCCTTTCATTTCAGATATGGTGTGATATCCATATCCGGATTCTGGTTTTTCAGTTTCATAAGTTCAGCCATGGAGAGTTTTGCTCCTCCCGGCTGGTCGATATTGGCACCACGAAGTGCAGCACGTTTCTTCTGCTGTGCCTCATAGTCCTTATCATCAATGAGGATATCCGGCTTATATTTGCCGTCCTCTCCTTTGACAAGTCCATCAAACAGATCTGAAATACTCTTACCTCTGGCTTCGTCTGAGTTTAACTTACTAACCAACTGCTCCTTAATAGCATTGGCAGTGATCTCATTCACAAAGTGCTTGTCCTTAAAGAAGTCAGCGACCAGCCCTCCCAGCCTGTCCTTTTCATCCTTTTCGGCACGTTCCTTACGCTCTTTTTCCAAGGTCTCGGTCAACTCGTTGATCTTGGTATTGAGTGCGTCCGCATCTGGAGCATTGTCTTTCAAGGTTTGCAACTCCTTTTCCAGATTTGCCTGCTCCTTAATAAGAGTTTCTTTGTCCTGTTCCAGAACATTGATCTTCTCTGTCTTTTTCTCCACCTCCAAGGCAGATACAAACTCCCCCGGAAATGCCTTTTCGATTTCTTCTGTCACTTCCACTCCGAGTGACTTCAACTTGTCAATAATGTTCATCCTCTGTTCCTCTCTTTCTTAAAAGTTGTTGATCCGGTCAGCCCGGCACGATAGAGTTGTTATTTGATCCATAACTGGCAGTAACAAAAAAGCACGCCCAGAACCGGACGCGCCATTTGTGTCCTATAATTGTTCTAGGTCAGCGAACAGATCCCTTTTTCTGTCCGGTACTTTTCTTTTGTTACTATAATTCTATCATGGGTTTTTACATGATTTGTACCAAAATAAAAGAAGGAGCATCACGCCCCTTCCTTACGTTTTTTCTGGTTCTGATAAGACGTAGCACGACCATTTGCTTTTGCGGACTGTTCTCTCTTAAAGCCTGCCACCTTGAGCCGGTCAGCCTTGGTTGACAAGCCATTATCCTTGCAAAACTGCTTGTATCTCTGGTTTTGATTTCTTAATCGGTATGCCATGTGATCATATTGTGGCTGCAAGATTTCTCGGACATCTGTCTCCGCTATACCATCCAACTCCAGTTGCTTGGCTAGAAGTTCTCTCTTGGTCTGTCGGATGGCTCGTTCCATGATCCTCTGCTTCTGTTGATTTTCATAGACCGATTGACTTTCATGCACATCAAATTTGGGATTTCCACTTTCGTCTATATATGGATTGCGCAAGGACTTATCCCATGGTCTATGTGAATGTCGGCAGTTATATCCATGCAAGCCCTCCGGATCTACCACTCTGCCTTTTCCGGTTGTCACATCTATATCATATCCGGTAGATACTAATAGGTTGGGAGCATCCGGATCACTCCCAACGATCCTATATACTTTTCCCTGCCAGAAGTCGTGAGACTCCACACCTTCTGGATGTTTATCATTATGTCTCGCTCCCATATGCGCCGAAACAATAACATACCCTATATGATTATCTGCAATATACTTATTGGTCACTGCTGCCGCCGTCTGGTTCATGGAAGTAACGATACAACATCTTACCGCTGCTTCCAATGATCTCTTGGCTCCTGTCGGATAATCAATCATCACACCTCGCTTGGCATATCTATCCAAGACCTCACAGACGGCACTGTTATAGGACTGCACACCGGATGCCACACGAAAGTCCACCTCATTCAATAAATCCAGCAGATCTTTCTGCGACTGCAACATAGTTGTCCGAGTAAGATTGTCAAGTTCTCCATAGGTCTTTTGCAACTCTGCATCCATCGCCAAAATAACCGCATTATTTTGTAGTGGTGCCTGTACGTCTCCTAACCTCTGCAAGACTTTCTCATCATCAGAAAATGAAGTCATCGCGCTATCCTGCAACAAGCGTCTGACTTCACTTCTACTCTTTCCTGTAATCTGGGAGATACGCTTGACGATCTCTGTGTTATGCAAGCCCATCTGTTGCAGTTTCCACAATTCACGATCTGTCGTACCCGATACTTCCCCGGACTTCATCAGACGTGCAGCAATATCCCTTATGATCCAATCCTCCAGATCCTGATACATCTCTATTAACTTATCTGATTTCCCATAAAAGTAATCCGGTGTAAGCATCTATCCTTTTCCCATCTCTCTCCTAACAATGTTGGTCCATTCTTCCTTATGTGTCTCCTTGGCTGTCTCAAACCAATGATCTCCCGTACCAGGATAGCCATAATGAAGCAGTCGCCCGGCTGGATATTTCGTCTCATACTTCTTTGCCCATGAACTTCCGTTTTCTGCCAGATACAACTCGCCCATATACTGATAATGTGCATAGGGGGTATTCCACGCAACGACACCACCGCCAAGATCTTTGGGATAGTATGCACTCTCCCGCAATGCTCCTACGTCCATTGGCACATACTCGTTGGTATCATTCAAGACCTGCATATCCAGTTTCTTTTGCGCGTTCCGTAGGTTCTTATCCAGTCTATCGGTATCTAGTGTTATATGTACCGCGCCAACTACCTTATTTCGCTTCATCTCTACTCCTCAGCAAATAAGCCTTCCTGTGCCGCCCTTTCAGCATCACACTCAGCGAACATATCGTCTATCTCTTCATCACTCAATCCTTCATACTCTTTGAGATACCTCCGCTTACTATAGACACCTTGCAACATCAGTTGATATGCTCTGGTACGATCCTGCTCAAAGGATGCCAGCAGATCTTTGAAGTAAAATACATTCTCATCCGGTACATCATCATCCAGAACATTGACATACCCATTCGGCATATCAAAGAATACATCGCAATACACATCCAGTGCATAGATCAGACTCTTGATCGCCTCTTGCAGATTTTTCCGAATGTCATTGATGGTCTCTACCGTCTCACTATCATCACTCTCGATCTGCGTTGCCGTAATATTTCCGGTCTTGCGATCCAAGATAAATTGCCCCTGTGAAAATCCCGCCTTTGTCGAGATCATGGATAAGATAGAGTTGATGTCCTTGATACGTTCATCCGTGATCATGGTAGGTACATGTTCCTGCACGGTATTCCCCTCATTTACACCACTTCTCAAGCCCTTAACAAAACGTGGCAACTCTATACGATTTTTGACACCTGTTTTCGGATCTGTTCTCATCAGAGCATTATCATCTATAAAGGTCATGTGCTGCGAGTCATACCCCTCATCGCCTTTTCTCGTCCATGCCACATCCAGATCCTTTAACTCCTCAATGCAGTTAGCAAACATGGACACTCCTTCGGGTGATGTGTAATCGATCGTATTATTATATGGCATTTTGAAATAGCCAAACAAAGGCTCCTGCACATTTTCAATCACATAGTTTTCTTCGATATTTGCCCACTCGGGAACATCATCTAATTTGATTTTTCTTCCAAGCGCGTCCTTTCGGTTCGACTTATATGCCTTGTTTTCCATCGCATATAATGTCTCTGGCTCTTCCTCTGATCCACTGGCAATAAAATGATGGTATTCTAACCGCGTATAATAATCGTCGCCTTTAATCAAACGGCTGATAAAGATAATACCGCGGATATCGCCATTGCTGTTCTTTTCCGTGATGATGTAATTACCAGGCAATATATAATCAATCGCTCCTGCCGGATTGTATGTGCCTGTCGGCTTAAAGATAATTCCACCCAGACCACAGGCATCTTCCACCTTATCACGCAGCGACTTGTCAACCATTGCCTGTATGCACTGATTGATATAATCTGCCCGCTCGCTTCCATGGATATCCACCTTTAGATCAATCGTGGTCTTCTTTGCCGTGTAATAACACAGGAACTTTGCGAAGTTGATGGTACGGATGTGTTCTCCTACCCAAAAAGGTCGCCCTTGGATGATATTCTGCCATTGATCCTGTGCTATCTCGACAAGTTCAGACGAGATAATGTTGACATCAAATTCACTTTTTACATCTGTCTTAAATAAATTCATGAAAAACTCCTTTACCCTTGCAAATATGTTCATCTTCCACCACCTACCTAAATATCATCCTCGTAATCGTCATACTCTTCCTCATCGTCTACCTCATCATCATAAAGTCCATTGTTACGACGGCTCTCCATAATCACACGGTTAAGCCCATAGATCAATGCCATCACACAGTCCTCACCGAGTGTCGGATATGCATCTGAGAAAGACCCATCCGCCAACTGCTCATGCTCCAGCGTATTCAATTCATGCGCAAGATGCGGACAACGTTCCGGATCTACTACTATCTTTGTTGTCTGTTGCAGCCACTCCCAGCAATAATCTCTGCCCTTGCCAGATTCCCAGCGTTTCTTTGCACCGATTACATGAAAGCCCCAGTCCTGCATCTCTGCTATGGAGTCAGGTCTTGCAGAATCGGCAATGATCTCAAATGGCATGAATTTCTTTATCTTTCGGGCAAAGGTGCTATTCTTGCATTTCTTGGAATATCTCTCGTCCACGCAGTACAATGTATCTGTCTCATCATCGTAATATGACACCTCAAACGTCTGCGGATGCTCAAAACCAAAGTCCAGACCATAATAATAAAATGGCATATTGGCTATCTCTATATCTGATATGGTCCTTTCTTCCACATTGTCAAAAATACCTCCACCTGTTCCGGTAACCTCTCCGAGATAGTTATTCCTATAAAACAGAGGCTTTCTGACTTTAAAATCCTCCGCACGTTCAAAAAATCGTTCGCCCAGCCACTTGACCGGAACATTGTAATAATAACTATGGCATATTCTGGTATGCGGCTTGGTCTTACATTCTTCCACATACTGGTTCATGAAGTTATTCTTCGACTTGGGCGGGTTGAATATCTTAATATCCAGTGCCGGTGTATCAGATCGCAGGAATGTATCCTCGATATTATCCATCTGCTCCACTCCTGCCATCTCGTCGCATTCCTCATGTATCAGCATTTTCACATAGCCAAAAGGAACATTGAAAGATTTTAGGGAGATTGGCTTGTCCGCACCCACAAACATAACCATCTGTCCTGTCGGCTGATAAATGGCACACATCGGAGACTTCCTAAACTCCCAATTCTCCAGATCATCATATCGGATCACTGTTTTCATAAACTGGTTATAGACGGAACTTCGTAGATCCGTCTTGTAGCGTCTGGTATATACCACATGTGCTTGATTGTCCTGTCTGATTGTCTCATATGCCAGATTGCTCCAAAAGTTCGACTTGATAGATCCACGTCCACCCTTAGATATGATTTCATGGACATCTATCTCCCCGTCAAACGTTTCATGTACAGTGCGGTAAATATCCACAAAGTCTGATGTGATGTCTGTGATCGGGATCGTCCATTTTGCGCTCTTGGCACGTTCCTCTTTCTCTAATTCTCTTTCGTCTTTTTCCTCCTGCTTTTCTACAAGTGTAGTCACAGCATTAAAAGCCCGACTATCGCCACGCATTGCCGACTTGATCTGTCCTGCCATCATAGCCGCCGCCACTGTCACATCCTCATCCGCCATGCCGCTGCACATGTTCTTTATCTGCTCTTTTGTATTTCCATTGATCTCTGCATTCAGCATCATTGTGGCAAGTTGAGACATTGTTTTCTTGGCTCTGCGGACTTCTGCTGATCTCTTGGCTCCCTTCTTGGAGTCCTCTTGGGTAAACTTATATTCGCACGGTCTTAAGTTCTGCTCATTTGCCACACATCTTCACATCCTTTCTGCAATAAAAAAAGATACCGCATCCTAATAAGGATATGGTATCCCTTAAGCAAATGTCCGGATTTCAACCGGAGCCTCCTCCATCAAGGCGTACTCACAGGCTATACTACTTATGCTTAAGGTAATTATACCATATCTTTTTTACTCTTTCCACCATAGCCTCCTCTTTTGTGGAAAGATTTGTTGCGCCTTTCTTCCCATCATTTTCCTTGTGATAATACCCATGATGCACATGTGGCTTCATCTTTGCATGACTATGATCTAAATCTATCTGCTTCGTTCTTTTGTTCTCAGTGTCATAGTATGTAATTCTTAAAATATCATTTCCACCGACTGTGACATATACCCGACCTCTTGTCCGTGTCTCAAATAGACTTTCTGGATGGTCCGTCTTGGCTTTTACAAATGTAATGTTTCCATCCCTTAATACTGTCTGATACTGACTGCCATATGGTTTACCCTTATCACTTATACCACTGCTTGCTCCTCTGCCTCCCATTAAGCATCATCCCTTGATCTCAATCTCTCCACCAATTTCCTTTACCTTGCTTGATGGATTCATAAAGTATTCATATGGCATTTTCTTCTGTCCGCCTTTCTTCATAATAACGAAGCCACAGGCTTCTCCGCCAATGGTTTCCCCTGCTGTATTATCAAAGAAGAAATATGCATCCTGGTATTCCTGATAGCAATTACACTGCAGATCTATTTCCTTTGCCCTCTTAATTGCATCCTCAACCGTCACAATATCTTTTCTCATGTCAATACCTCCGTTTTACTTTCTACGCTTTCGTACCATTTTCGTTACATCTCCGTTAAGAGCCAAGTTGTCAGATCTCATAATCTGCACATTACTTTTAACAACATGGTTAAATACCTTCTTAGGATCGTACCGGATACCAACCTGAGCATCATAGTAATGCAATTTGCCATTACGGTACTCCACATTAAACACATGACCAGATGTCTTATTGTAGTGCACTCTTACAATACCACGAGATCCCTCACCCCAGCCTTTCATCTTCTGGGTGATCTTCTCATTAACCTTTGCCGTTGTCCCTGCTCCTACTGACTCTAACTTAGCATTTTTAAAGGCTTTCGTCCAATTATTCCCTTTTGGGTATGGATCACTCTTATATGTACTCTCAGCCTCTACCTTATATCCTCTTCGATTTAACTCATAAGCAACAACACACCTCTGACAGTTTTCACTATAATCAGCATATTCGCTATTGATATTAGGATTTACCTTCTTGATTGCAACACCAGCCTGCACCGGCTTACCCTTTTCGCCTACCTGTCCTCTGATAGATGCCGTCGGCGGCACCTGTGGCGTGCCAGGTTGTCCGTACTTTTTCTCTGGATTTTTTCCACCTCCACTTGGTCCATCGTGAAGATCTCCGCTTGCTCCTCGTCCTCCCACTTTCCTCTCCTTATCCGCTTATGCCTCACTTAGTCTTTCTGTATTATGATTATTTATATACACAACATGGATATTGCCAAAATCATAACCAATATCACCACCATATACGATGATGTTCTTTGGCTCTAATTGCCGGATTGCTTCATCCATTCCGGCAACCCAAATGTCTCTTGCATCATCGTCCTGCTTTACTCCAATCGTTGAAACGGATACCGTTCCGCCACGCTCTATGCCATCAAAAGCAAATGGATAGGTATTTTCCTTGCACCACTGGAGCGTCGGAATTACGGTAATTCCATAATCCTGCATGATCTGACCAACCATCTTGCTCCTATATACATTCCACATCTGCATTGGCAGCGGCATTTCTGTATAGAGACTAAAGTCCGGAGTCAAGACACAATCAAACTGCTTTAAAATGTCCATGTAATCATGTGGCGCACTCCATATCCTCTCAAATTGGTAATCGTCGATGTAAAAATGTATGCCCTTTTGAAAATCCTTAGATGTCTTAGCATAATTAAAGCCCAGCAGATCCTCCGGGATATGATCGCACTTTTTGATGATCGGCATCTGCCACTTATCCGTCAGCCGCCGCTGATCGACATCATAGAGATTGTATGCTTCAAAGGTTCTTTCGCGCTCATCTCCGTAATATGACGTATCGTCCCTATCAGTATCCTCCATATCGTCAAGGAAATCCGGGACCTCAAAACCGAAGTCTGACATATCAATATCTAAAATATTATCTAACTCCTCTGCCAAAAGAGAAAAATCCCATTCAGAGGCTTCCGCCACTTTATTATCAGCCAGTCGATACGCGCGGATCTGCTCCTCTGTTAGCGATGTAGCCAGCACACATGGCACAGACTTCAATTTCAGTTTCTTTGCGGCTGCATACCTGGTATGACCGCATACAATCACATTGTCCCTGTCTAATACAAGCGGCTGCTGGAAACCAAATTGACGTATGGACTCTGCTACCTTTTCCACCGCCTTTGCATTGTTTCTTGGGTTCCTCTGATATGGTTTTATATTTGATAGATTGATATTCACAACTTCCATAGCGTTCTCCTATAGTTATATTTTAAGGTATGTGGAAGATGTATTTGTACCAAATTTGGAGTTGAAAATAAGCACCCACACAAGGTGCTTATCCCCATTTCATCACATACTGACCATTCTTTTCTTCCTCGATCCGTCCAAGTCTCTGCTCTATAATTCGACAGGCGACTCTTTTTCTACGATAGAAGTTAGTCCTGCTGATCGGGAGGATGCCATGATGGGCTTCCAGCATATCGTATGATATTCCTGTCATAATAGACTCGGTCAATTCCGACGCTATGAACGGATCAACTCTCTGACATATGATATACACTTCGTTTTCTTCCAAAAGACACTCCTCCTTTCAGCATCAAAAGTAACCAATTAGTCTACGTCCTCTTTTCCTTCCCAGTCCATGCAACTATCGTTAAAATCCGTCCAGTCTGCCACATTCTCGCTTTCCGCATTGCAGCATACCCAGTCATCTGTTTCCTTGTCGTACTGATGGTATGCACACGTTCCACAACATTTATCCATTTACTCCACCTGCCTTTACAACCTCTATTATGTCCGATAACATCCCAGTGCAATTAAACTGTTCCATCTCGTCTGTCAGTTCTTCCAACTGCTTCACAACCTTGTCTGGGTCATAGGCGGTCGGATGCGCATCAATAACAGAGGAAATGCGCAAGAAATCTAAGCAATCCATGTCTTCGTTCTTTGAAATTGCTTCTTCTAAAGCCGTTTTTATTTTATCCGCATCAATCAATCTTCCCATCGTTCGCCCTCCTGTTCCATACTTCCCTTGCATTTTCCTGTGCGTCCATCTTGTTATCAAAATCTTCGATTTTTACATATGGACCAGCACTTCCGCATTTACCACATATAATCTTGTAACCCTTGCTTCCCATCTTTCTCGCGCCTACTCTGCGATCATGGCAACCACAGAACGGGCATGGTTTAAGTTCTTCACTCATTCTTCATCACTCCAATCAAATTCAATTTCTTCCGAACTGTCTACCCCTAACTGCTCGCACTTCGCTCTGGTAGATGTACCGCCGGAATGGTGCGTACACAAAAGGAACAATTCTTGTACAATGCGGAAGTATGACTTTTTAAAGCAAAATCTCTCTTCCTCGTCAAGTTTCTCGATTGCATCCTCTCCATGTTGCCATCTGTACCATTTTGCAAATTCATTAACCATTTCCTGCATAAGGCTGATACAGCATTCAAGAATGCGTTTTTCATCGTGGCTTTCCAATTCCTTGTTGGCACTGTTCTGCTTTTCCATAGCCGCCCGGCATTCTTCCGGTGTGCCGATTGCACGGTACTGTTGCACCTCTTCCAGTGCCTTGATTGCTGTATCATAAGCACTGTTCAAATCTTCTACCTTCTGCACAATATCACATTTCGCGCAATTTCGGTCACAATTACGATTTATGCACTGTTTTTCAATTTTCAAAAATGCTTTTGCTTCATTCTCCGTCATGGCTATCCTCCATTTCTGCCAGTTTGGCTTCGGCTTCCGCTCTGGTAAGAAATACCGACTTTCCAAATTCCATTACATCAATTTGACCAGATAAAGTTTTATCATTTGATTCATAATTGCAAAACAGTATAACTTCTCCATCTTCAAAACAATCCAAATGAAAGTCTTTAACTGTAAATTCGTCTATATCTTTTCCAAATCCTGCAAAATCAAGAAAAATTTTATCTCCCACCTTGCAAGGCAATTTGATAACTCTACCCTGCTCCTCTAAGTCCTCGTATTCTGCAAGTTTTCTAAGGGCTTCCTCTACTTGGTGTGAATCCATTTCATAAGGCTTTAGCCGTAGTTTTTCTCCTTTGAAATATGCCACTCCTTCTCCGTTCCTAATGGTCAATCTATCCATCTCTGTACCTCCATCTTTTAGTTTATCCATCACTTCTGGATAAATCTTCTTTAATGTATTCTTCCAACTGTTCTTCAAATTCGCCCAAGGATGTTAGTTCAACAATTTCCTCTCCATCTTCCAAAAATGATAGCAACTCTTCCTTTAATGTCTCTGCATCCAATTTCTCTAAAAATTCCATGTCAGTTCTCCTCTCTATCTTTTAGTTTTCGTTACCTCTCGGCTCTTCACATGGCTCAAATTCAATCACCCAGACCCACGGATTCGCATTCCATCCGTAGCGGTCAAGGTCAGATTTCTTGATGGTGGAATCCCATACATCGGGAAAACCAAGTGCTGTCGATGTATAGTCGAAACATCCCTCTGCTTCTGCATCATCCTCTGTGATATCCTGCAATCGCTCCACCCGCACGTCCGTAACCTTCAGCCAGATACGGGCCGCTTCTTTCGGCATGTGGATGGACGGGTGCCACTTCGCATCTCCGCTTATTTCATCGGTTGCTCTATACATATAGCATCCATAACTATGCTTATCTAAAACGTTTTTTTGTGGTTCCTTGGGGCAAAGTCCTCTTTCGTCTCCCTCACAGTTCCAACACTCAAAACGTTCCCATGTTTCTCTCACATACAATATATCGCCTGGCTTATATGGGGCTTTTCTAATACACGGTTCATTATTTTCGTTATATAGCATAAATCCATCCTTGGTATAACCAGTCCATGCTGGATTCTGCCCTGGCAGAAACTTTACTAACCTCCTAGTGCATGTCTTTCTTCCTCCCAAAATGGCTTCTACCATTTCCGTGTTGAAAAGTATCGGTTTTACGCTCTTCTTCATTACTCCTCCGATCTTTCTTTTGCACTTTCAACAATCTTCCAAAATTCACTGGCTTTCATTTCTTGGAATGCTTCGGTATTGCTTAACTCCCAGTCGCGATCAATCTGATAACTGCCATAAACCACGCCATCCAGGTCAAACATTCTGGATCGAAATCGGTTCTGAAAGCCTTCAGAAGACTCTCCTATCATGTGCACCATTATCCAAGTTGGCTTGCTCGGTGTTTCCAGATTATTCTCCTTACAAATGGCTATCCATTCTTTTGCCATTTTAGAATTTGCTCTGAACAAACCATCTGTCCCCTTTTTAATCTGCGAACCAAATTTCTCGAGATCCGATTTAGTCGCCACAATTCCCAACTCTCTAGTAGATGGATAATACCCATCTGCTTCTATCCCATGCTTTTCTGCAAAATTTTTGAAGCATTCATTCATAGCCTGCAGCATCTCCTTGTATTTTTCATACTCACCGATTAGTCTCTGGTCCTTTACAACAAAAAATCTTTCCATCTTCTTACTCCTTTCTACTGTCCACTTCTCACCATACAAAACAACAACTCTATTGCTGATTTTGATCTATTCCTGCAATTACAAGGGATCATGTTTTCTAACTTCCACTGGATATCCTCTGAAATCGGTGTAGGGTCTTCAAACTCATCAACCTTATCTCGCAGGACTGGTACCGCCACATAAATTCCAAAGTTTCTTTTCGACTCTGGATTTGTTTGCATCAAATGTCGCATGAAATTTCCGTTATTAAGATCTGGCAAGATATCCTTATAACATTGCATAGTCGTAACTATATAATTTTTTTCACCGTAGAAATTCAAACCATTTCCACTAAAAACATCCTCTCTGCAACTCTTGATCTCGTAGCAAACAAATATCCCTTTTTCTAATCCACTGATCGAATATTGATTTTCTGGGATAAACTGCATGAAGTCCACTCTTCCACCTTTTCCAGTCGCCGTAAACGGATCTATACTGACTTCACTCGCCCAGTATTTTCCCATCCCACTAAACTTGCTCTGAATCAGTGTCCTTCCTAGCATTTTCGTTATGTCTTTTCTGTTCATCTCTTATGGCTCATCCTCCACTTCAATCTTCAAATACTTCATAGGACTTCTTTTCTCTCCCCGGTATGCTCTTTTATCTTCCGCTCCATATCCATGGCTGATCGTTGACGCAACCGTTGATCTGGACTTTCCGAGAACATCTGCCAACTTCTGGCAAGATGTTTCGACGGCTATCGGCAACTCATAATCATCATTTGTTACCGCCATAAATAATGTCATAGTCTCCCTCCTGTCCTCTGCTATGCAAATCGAAGTTGCCCACCTTCATCCGGTAGAATCTTCATGTTCGGTGTCCTTTTGCACTTGCATATCTCCGGCAAATTGGCATGTACTAATGCTGCTGGAATTGGTGGACATACTGCGTTCCCACATCTTCGGACCTGTTCACTTCTTGGATATGTTTTTCCGGTGTAGTCATGATCAATGATGTAATCATCTGGAAATCCTTGGCAGCCATACAACTCTCTTGGTTCCAACATTCTCAGCCCAATATCCACAATCTGATAGTCCACACCATTGATCGTCACCAAGCCAAACCTATCCTGTGCCGTCACTGTATCCAACGGAGCCTTTATGTCTTGTCCTGTTCCCTGCCCATAATATTTAATTAAAAATGCTCTTACTTCTCCGAAATGTCCGTCACCGGCAGTAATGGTCGGAATAGGGTCACGCATATCTCTTCCATCACAATGATTATTCATTTGGATGAGATTTGCAGTAACTACGCTGTTATGATCCCAGGCAGTTACTGTTGGCAATGGATTTTTCATATCTTCTCCTGCACCTGTATAACCTCCGTCGTAATATTTGTGCAAAAAAGATGTGACCAGTCCGTACCGATTTGATCCATCTACTGTCATAATCGGATCTTTAATCGTCTGCCCCCGGACTTCTCCCTGCGCTGTCTCGGAATGATACTGGATCAACGTGGGACTGATAAGGCAATGCTCATTCTTACTCACAATGGTTGTAAGCGGTTCTCGAACATCCTTGCTTCTATCTTCTGAAAAACCAGTCTGACCAATCTGCACCACATATGGCTCCACAATCCCATACCCATGCTTTCCGGTTATGGTCGGCATCGGTTCCCGAATATCGTTCGGTCTCCGTTCGCCACCATGATTACATTGGATAATAAACGGTTCCGGATTGTTTAATACAAATTTTTTCAAGCCCCTTGCTATCCGCTCCATCGTCTTCGGAGCCAGTGGACGCACCGCCCGGATGCCGTACTTCTCCTTGATTTCTTCCGATGTTTCAAAGATACTTGGGCATGGACGACTAAAATCAATCTGGGTGTACGCTCCCACATATGGCTTGCGTAGCCCATTTTTAACCTCTTCACTGTCTGCCGGTCCATGTGTGGGCTCCGGCCATACAATCGGCTTGCCGTCACATCTGGCAATCATAAAAAACCTTTTGCGCATAGTCGGTGCGCCGTAATCCGCTGCCACAAGTTCGCGAAACTCTACTTGATACCCAAGATCTTGTAACTGGCTTACAAATTTCTTAAATGTAACGCCCTGCTTTGCCTTGATAGGTCTATGTGACCGATTCAGAGGTCCCCACGTTTTAAATTCCTCCACATTCTCCAACATAATTACCCGCGGTCTGACAAGCCCCGCCCACCGACAGGCTACCCATGCAAGACCTCTAATGTTTTTATCTTTAGGTTTTCCACCTTTTGCCTTACTGAAATGCTTGCAATCCGGCGAAAACCAGGCAAGCGCTACAGGATGTCCTTTACATGCTTTAACCGGATCTACCGCCCAGACATTTTCACAATAGTGTCTGGTATATGGATGATTTGCCTTATGCATCTTGATAGCCTCTGGATCATGGTTAATGGCTATGTCTACGCTATAGCCGGTAGCCAGTTCTATCCCGGTAGAAGCACCGCCACCGCCGGCAAAGTTGTCTACGATCAATTCTCCATCAATCATCTCCCACCTCACATTGCTTCCGGAAACAGATCAAACAGAGTCGGCATATCTACCTCACTCTCTGCTGCTTCCAGATACCCAACACCATCTCTAAAGTAATCCGGGTTAAGTTCACACCCTTTGCCATAGCGATGCATCTTGACCGCCGTCATCGGTACAGTCATCAGTCCGCCGAACGGATCATAGACCACATCCCCCTCATTGCTATAGCGGTTGATGATACGCTCCACAATATCCAACTGCAAAGGACATACATGCATCTGGGCACGTCTGCGGCTCTGTGTAGTGTTCAACGTCCGCATCCTGTTGATGTCATCCCATACTTCCAACTGGTTCCATGATCCTGGTGCCACTACCATAAAGGTTGCCGGCAGTCTGTCCTCGGTATCTAACTTCTTGGCAAGTGCAACGTGTTCGTCGTAGTTATATACCGTGTCCCTGCTATATTCCCGGTAGACCGCCTGCAAGGTATCAACCGATGCGTTCTGCAAATCTTCTTTGCTGATAAGGCAGTCACCGGAACTTCTCCAGTATGCGTGAGCGTCAATCTGCCACTGCGCTCTTGTATAGTCCTCTTTGCTTTTCTTGACCGGTGTATCTGCATATGCCGTGGATCTATCTGTTGGAAGTTTGCGGAATAACAGGATATACTCCGGGCACCCGACTCCCATCTTAGATCCGTCCTTACACTGCTCCGACCAGCCTAAGCGGTAGGTCTGATTGTTCTCCCTTACCACATCCGTCACTACTGTAATCATGCCGAAATACTGAAATCCATGCTTCATATAGTGCTCGATGCATACCGCATGAAACGGCTCGATCGTCGGCATCCCTGTCCCGGTCGCATTGCCAAACAGCACTCTGTCTTTGACATGAATGGCTGCAACTCTTCCCGGCTTTAATACCCGGAGCAGTTCCGGTGTCAGATAGTCCATCTGCTCAAAAAACCTGTCTGTGTTCTGGTTGTGCCCGAAGTCGTTGTAATTTGCCGAATACTCATAATGATTTCCAAATGGTATCGACGTATGGATCAGATCCACACTGTTATCTTCCATGGCGCGTGTCTCTTCCACACAATCACCATACACCGCTGTATAATGTGCTCCCTGCACTGTCCTTTCTTCTCTTGTACCTTCCACACCCATCTTCCTTTCCAGCCTCTCAGCCTTATTTGCTGCATTTAGTCCATATTTCTTCACAATGGCGATCATCTTATCCACCATGTGATTATGATTTTTCCATTTCTCCATCAGCGCATCCTTGATGGCTTTCTCGTTCTCCATGTAAATGATGTCGATCACTACGGTATCCTGTTGCAGAAAACGATAGCACCGATGCACTGCCTGGATAAAATCGTTAAATTCATAATCGATCCCCAGAAAGATCTCCCGGTGGCAATGCCTCTGAAAGTTACATCCAGATCCGGACAAGGACTTTTTGGTTGCAAACAGTCTCATCCTGCCCTCGGAGAAATCGATCACCCGTTTTTCCCTAAGGTCATAGTCCATTGATCCGTAAATATCTACCACGTCCGGCATGGCTTTCTTGATCGCGTGCCGCTCTGCTTCCAGATCATGCCACAACAGGAAGTTTTCTTCCGGTGATGCATCCACGATCTCTTTCATCTTCTCCACACGCTTGTCAATACTCTCACGCTTTACCTGTGCCGCCTCTTTCAGACCTTCCGCAGCCTCTTGGAAAAGTTGCATCTGACCATCTTTTTCCATGGCATCGCCGTAATGGATTGGGATCTCATGCCAACGGACTTCCAATGGTGGCAGATCATAGCCCTCATCCGAATATTCGGGGTTCAGATCCGATGGCTTTGTGATAAACAATGCCCATGATGAAATCCATAGCCAAAACTCATCTTCCATGTTTGGGTATAAGGTCAAATGGTTTGCCTTGGTACTGTCTCTTTGGAAGAACCGGGTCAATGCCTGTCCGGTATCCATGACTTCCAGATAGCCGGCATAATGGATCAGTTCCTTGTACTTGTTCGGGCTTGGTGTAGCCGTTGCCACCAACTTATACGGCACATTCTTAAACTTATCCAGAAACGTCTGATAGGTCTTACTGCCAAAAGACCGCAATACGCTGGCTTCATCCAGTGACGTTGCCACGAAATATGACGGATCTATATCACCGTCTCGCACACGCTCATAATTTGTCAGCACGATCTGGCTATCACATGCCTTGACCTCATCCATTGTCCTGCAATAGATCGGTCGCTCATACCCAAGGATCTCTACTGCATCCCGGGTAAACTCCTGCTTTACTCCAAGCGGTAACACGATCAAAGCACGTCCCTTTTCATGCTCCGCTGCCAAATGGCAAAACTCCAATTCCTGCACCGTCTTTCCAAGTCCAAAAGACTCAAACAATGCTCTCCTGCCACCTTTTAATGCCCACATAACAGCATCTCTCTGATGTGGCTTTAATATTTTATTTACTTTTTCTGGCTCTATAACAAATCCACTGTCTGTTGCAAGTTCTATCTTCGATTCTAAAAACTCCTGATATGTCATACACTCCTACTTTCTCAACAATGCCTGTTCCAGATCGTCATAATACGCATCATCATGTTCCCGCTCATCAAAGTTGCGGAAACGGTTCTTTGAACCACTAACAGGCTTATCTCTTTCTCTCAGCGCCTTACGATGCCATCCCCGGACCAGTCCCTGCCAATCGCGGATTGGCTCATCCCCTTTCATCCAATCCGGTGCATATGTCTTAAAAAATTCTTCTGGATTAACAACAAGGTTATTTTCTTTGCAATAACTCTTGACATCCTCAAGAGTTGGTGGTATCACGCGCGCGCCTGCGCCCGGCGCTAATATATATATATTCTTTTCTTTCTTTCCCTTCTTGTGTTGTGCTGGGTTAGTTGCTGGGTTAGTTGCTGGATTTGGTGCTTGCTTAGTTGCTGGGTTAGTTGCTGGGTCACTTTCACCACAATCTTGATAAACGCTGTAATTTAGCACCTTTACAATGGTTTTCCTGTTGCTGGTTGTGTAGTCTATCATGTTGTCGGCTTTTAACAGATCAAGATATCTCTTTACTGTTTCTCGGTTCACATTCCATCTCTCTGCTAGTTTTACTTGGCTGGTCACAAATGAACCTCTTTCCAGTACAACAATTTCATTTCCACAACGAATGCGTTTATCTTCATATCCTGCAAGCATTATCAAATCTATCCACCATTTCAGATATTTGGGTTCTTCCCATATCCAACTCTTACGGATGCCTCTGCTTATCTTTATCCAATTACCACTCACTAGATCTCCTTAATCCGTATATGATGCATATAGAGCATCAACTTACGCTTAATGATATATTCCTTGGTTCTAAACCCTTTTGTGTCCTCCACGACCACCTCGCCGTTCTGGTAATAGACAAAATCAGCAATATATGTGCATTCTCTTTCCAGCACTTTTCCGGGCTTGTTTTTGCCCTTATTTTCGCCCCTGGTATAGATCTCATCACACCACTCACGCTGCGCCGGAATAAGCACGTATCTGACCTGTCTACGCAGTCCAGAGATTGCTCCTGCCTTTTGTAACAAAAGCAGTTCTTCATATCGGCTGGCTTCCTTCTTAGAATCAAAAACCATACCATCTACTTCAATTTTCCTGTTGTTATATTTTCTGTATCTTCTCATCGTATCTCCTAGTTAAAAGGCAACTCTTCCTCGATGTTATCCGGGATATTCATAAAGCCTCCCTCGTCCGGCACATCACCGATTGGCGGTTCCTGTCTTGCTCCGTTCTGTGCACTCTTACTTTCTGCAAACTCAATGGAGTGTGCCAAAATCTGATCCTGGTAGACCATCTGTCCGTCTTTCCCGGTGTAATTATTGTTTCTGATCTCACCTTCCAGTAAGATCTTGGTTCCCTTTTTCAGATACCTCTCTGCAAATTCTCCCTGCTTGCCAAGGGCAGTGATGCGAAAGAAGTCTGCATCTGGATCTCCATCCCTCTTAAATCTCCGATCCACGGCAATTCTAAAATTTGCCACTGCGGTGTCATTATTGGCACCGCCATATCTTACTTCTGGATCAGCACACAGCCGCCCCATCATAATCAGTTTGTTCATGCTCTACCTCCTACAAATAGTTCTTTCCGAACTCAGCCATGAACTTCTCATGACCATATACTTTTTCAAATTCCTGCTGCGCCATTTGCTTTATCCTCCGATCCAGCGACGGATTGAAATGTACGCCATTATTTCCGGTATGACAGTTGTAACAAAGCCACAACTTCATGCCCCATTTTTCCGATTTTGCCCGGTTAGCCGTTCCGTAAAACACATGATGGCAAGCCAGATCGTGCGTCGAACGGCATACCCAGCATTCCTTTTTATCCTGTAATATGCTTTTCATGCTTTGCCTCTTTCTTCTGCAACTGCTCCATCATCCGATCAAGTTCTTCCGGCGGCAAGGTTTCTATCCCCTGTTCCTTAGCCTCTGCGACCGAACCATCGATCAATATGCTCATTTCCCTAGAGTCATAAGTGTGACTGCCGCGGTAGACCTTATAGAAGAAAACTTCCTTTCCGTGTTCTTCCGCAGCCTTAACACAGATCGTGTGTAAGGTTTCAAGTTCATTCATATATTCAACCGGAGCATTTGTCTTATAGATCATAGGCTCGCCGTCTATCATCTCCACCTGTCCGTATCGAGTAATCAATATGTTCTTGCAATATGCCTTGGATATCCGCCGCACATCTGCGATTTTTCCGACCAGTACATGAAAATATGCGTTTGCATCCAGACTTCTCTTACTGGTCCATTTCGTGATCTTGATCTTCAACTTTTCGATTGCTTTCAGATGGTCTATCTGGCTCTCCACCACCGACGGCTCGTTGATCTCAAGGGTCAGCAGGAACTTCCCTGTGACCCAATCCTTCGACAATGAAACAATCTTTCCGCTTACATCCATCAACTAGCCTCTTTTTCCTTGGATTTCTTGTACCAGTATTCCACCTGCTCAATGATCTTGTCTGCCATTTTGGCGGTAATTTCACTGGTACTCTTGAAATGGTACATATCCTTCAACTTGTTCCAAATATCAGCCTCCTGCACATTCTCACACATATCAGCGTAGGCACTGACAAACTCATTCATCTTATGCAACTGATCTGTGGTTGCTGGAACAAACGACGGCTCCTGTTGTAAAGGCTTGATTGGATCTGGTGTATCGGCATCCGGATCTTGCATTTCTTCTGTCGGGATGCAGAATACCTGAAAGCAGGCATACTTAAATGCAATGGACATTGCCTTATTTGTCGCCTTATCTCCACTATCCATACCCTCTCCGATTGTTGTTGCCTTAATGAAAGAGCCATCTTCCGCATAGAAGGTAAAACAGATTTTACAGATGGAGTAAAACAGAGTGCCGCCTTTATTTGTCTGTCTCTCAGTTCTCTGCTGTTCCAATACTTCCGGAACTACAAACACATGATTCTTTACCAGAGCGGGATTAATTGCATTCATAACGGCATCAATACCGCGGTACATAAAGCCTTGTGTCTTGTTTTTATCGTTCTTTCCAACTGCTCCTATATCTTCCATACACTTAGATATGGCTTCATAAATATTCATCTTCTTTGCGGTCTCTGCCATTACTGCACCCTCCTATACTCGATACCATACTCACGCATAGCGGACTCTAACTGTGCGATTTGGAACGCATCCGCTTTGATCTCATACCTGGCATTAAAAGTTGTGTCTCCTGGATAGACATTATCAACACTTGCCGCTTTTACCTCTTGTGCTGATGTAATATCAGCAACCACATGATTTTCAACTTTCTCCAATACTTCCTGTGCCTTACGTTCTTCCATCTCGGCTTTACGCTTGGCATCTTCTTCCTTCCGGCGCAGAATTTCTTCTTTCTGTTTCTGATACTGGTTCATTGTAGAAATGGCATCTGCCAGTTCCAATGATCTTGCATATGCCGCAATGCCTTTATCTTCAAATTCAGATCCCATGCTCCGGATCATTGCCAGGTCCTTTTCTGTATGTTCCACACGCTCCATAATCTCCTCATTGATCGCTTTCATGGAGGTTGTAGCATTCTCCCACTTGCTGTTGTAAATGCGTGAAAGCGGCAAATACTCTTTTACGTCTTCATGCTCCTGCATAATGCCATCATAGGTATCTGTAATAAGAGCCTTGCGTTCCTCAATGCGCTTCTGCTCAAACTCCTTGATCTGACCGTCAATATAATCGATAGGTTCATCAATAAGGCTCATCAGTTCCTTTGCCTGCGTCTCAAAATCCTCGTAAGGAGCCATATAACGCTTTTTGACTTCAATCTTTCTTGCATTGACCTCCTTCTTTAACTTGCGAAGATCGGCTACCGTTGCCTTTGCTTCTTTCTTGGTTTCCTCCGTAAAGACCATATGCTTGTACTCTTCCAGTCCAGCCGCAATATGCTTCTTAATAACTTCGATATTTGTTACGATACTTCCATTTTCTGTTGATACTAATAACTCAATTTCCTGCATTTCAATACCTCTACTTTCATTGTCATTTGCCCGAACTGATCGCTCTCTATCAGTTCAGCCAACAGATCTTCTTTCTTCTGTTTCTGATCCCGACACTCGCATTTCTCGCTGGGATCAAGATTGCACCCACAATAAGGGCATTCCCTAAAAAACATGATCGCCACCTACTTTACATAGCCATCTTTGGTCATCCGATGTCTCATTTCATTGACTATCTCTTGGATGGATGCTTTGCCCTCCTTGTCGATATACGCACTCATAGTCTCCATCTGTGCATCCTTCTTGTACTCGCCGTCGCAGATGGTTGTAAACACACTCGCCGCGCCATCCGCACAGCAGCATATGTTGATGGCGATATCTCCCTGCTCACTGGCATCCATGGCAAGGTCTAAGATCCTGTGTAGTTTGTATCTCGTCTTTTCATTCATTGCTTGTCCTCTCTAAAAAATCCTTTCTAATGTCTTTCCATGCCTCAGTTTCACACTCCCAGCAAAACCACCGGTCGTTGAAACTGATCGCTTTATCCTCCCAGATCACACCGCCACATATCGCGCAGTGTGGTCTGCTGTCCTCCGATCGGTCATTGATTCGATCGTGTGCTTCCTGCATCTGATATGGCTCTTGCATCTGTTTACTTCCTCCGTTATAATGAAATTGGTTTATTTGAAAGTTGCACTGCTTTGTCAGTGCTTCTTTTATTTTGGGGAAGGATCATACTCTGCATCTGCCATCTCCCTTTCTACGTGTCGCAGAACCTCTATGTCTCGCGCCTGCTCCACTTGCATATCTTCCATGACTGCAATGCCCTGTCCGATATTCCGTTTTATGTTCGGGACCATATCTTTGGATAGGCACACGATCCAGATAACACCCCAGAAAATCACCGCGAACGCTATCGCTAACATCAGATCCTCGAACCATCCTTTACGCACTTTTCTGTTTCACTCCCTTCTTCAACCGATACTCCGTGAACTTACTTTTTTGTCCGTATCGGTTCACTTCTTCTCTGGTGATCCGCTCAAACTCATATCCACTTTCTTTCAGATCATGGATACGGCTTGCCAGCCGATACACTCCTAATTTTTCCATTGCCTCTTTTGAGGTAATGCCTACGTGACTATCCAGGTAGTCAACGATCCGTTCACACTGCGTCATCTTCCACCTCCTCCGGTACAACCATCGCCAATGCCTTTTGCAGATTGAACGGCGGCACGTACTTCCGCGCGTTCTTATCCTTTAGCATCCGACGATACTTAATGTAATCAGCAAATACTCCAACATTGATCTCATTGTCGATGATGGCGTACTCGTTATAGCGACCTTGCGCGATCTGCTCCCTTATACCGGCTTCATACCGGTACATTGTCTGCCGCCCTATACCAAAGGTGCGACAAATGGCTGTTTTATTCTGGTAAATCGTCATGTCATTTTGCATCCTTTCTCCTTTCCTTCCAGCAGATCTACCTTCTCTCTCAGGGACATCTGGTTATGTTTACTTTTTGTTTCCTCAAGAAAACTTTGAAGTCTCTTCCAAGTCTCTGACTGTTGAATTAAGCACCAATCGTCATTTAACACTCCGAAAGACACTGTCACTTGAGAAGAGTTTACATATCTCTCAGTAGAAAACACTTCGCTATCCAATCATCTCTCCTCCTTTCTCTTATTGTTATGTGAATTTAATTCACTTCATAAGGTAAAAAAATATCATCTCTTTCCTTCCGAGTAAGACGAAGGGTCTTTGTCAATGCTGATATTTCTGATGCATAAAAGTTCCCATTGTTCATGCGATTATACAATGTCTCCCTGCAAATGCCCGATTTGTCAGCGATTGCCGTTACTGTCATGCCAGACTCTTTCATTTTCTTTCTTAAAAGTTCTACGTTAGCCACTTTTTTCTCACACTCCTTTCCGTGAACTAAATTCACTATACCATCGGTGTGAATTTATGTCAACACTTTTAAATAAAAATGTTGAATTTATTTACACATCGTGCTATTATAATCTCACAAACATATTAGGAAGGAGTTCTGCTATGTTACCACTATATAGAAACATCAAACTTCGACGAAATGATTTGAAAATGTCACAGGATACTTTAGCAGAATTGACTGGATATAAAGACAGATCTTCTATTGCCAAAATAGAAAAAGGAGATGTCGATTTATCAGAGTCTAAGATCAGAGAATTTGCCAAGGCTCTTCAAATATCCCCTCAAGAACTCATGGGATGGGAAGAAGTAGATGAACAGCCTCAAACAATAGCCGCACATTTCGATGGTAACGAATATACCGAAGAAGAATTAGATGAAATCAAGGCTTTTGCTGAGTTTGTGAAATCTAAAAGAAAGTAGTCCCATTATTGGGATATACATATTGATATACTACTTGCAGGAGGTATTGTTATGAACGTATACGAAGAATTACAGGACATCGCCTGCAATGATGGTATAGAAGTCGTAGATGACTATCCTTTTAATAGTGATCGCATAGATGGTCTTTACTGTGATAATGTGATCGCTATCGCAAGTCATTTGAAGAATAGTTCCGAGAAAGCATGTGTACTTGCCGAGGAACTCGGACATCATTACACCGCCGTTGGAAACATCATAGATCAATCCAATGACGAAAACAGGAAACAGGAAATTCGTGGCAGAGTGCTCGCATACAATCAGTTGGTCGGACTAACCGGACTGATCGACGCATACAAGAACCACTGCCAGAATGCTCATGAGGTTGCAGAATACCTTGGAGTGACCGACGAGTTTCTGCTTGATACATTAGAATACTATAAATCCAAATATGGTTGCTGCAAAAAGGTACGAAATCATATAATATTCTTTGAGCCGACCATTGCTATAATGGAAATAATTTAATCAGAAGTGGAAAAATACAAATGGAAAATAATTACGAAACCATAGAGTATAGTTCATCCAAAAAGACGACTACTCTCCTACTATGTTTATTTTTTGGATACTTTGGTGTGCACCAATTTTATACTAAGCATTATGCCAAAGGCATTATATACCTCTTGACATTAGGTTTATTTTTTATCGGCTGGGTAGTAGATCTTGCGCTTATAATCACTGGTCGATTTAAAGATGCAAACGGCTTGCCATTAAAAATGGCGACATACGATACTGATACAGTCCCAGCACCACACACTGTTGCAAAGGGAATAAGCCCACGTGTATATTATGCTGGAATTGAATGTACGACTCAAGGCAAGGCATCTATTGGCATGATCCAACGTAAACTCACCATTGGATTTAGCGCTGCATCAGAAATATTACAAGAACTGGAAACGCTCGGAGTTGTCGGACCAGATACAGGAACGACACCACGAAAGGTTTTTATGTCTGCAGATCTATTTCTTATAAACTTTAAACCCGATTACTCTCTCTCTACCGATGAAACCATCAATAGCAGTGAAGAAACAACACCATCTTTTACCAGACCTCAATACGATTATATGGACGGTCACACCTTTGAACATTTTTGTGCTAACCTCTTAGAACAAAATGGTTATCACAATGTAGAAGTTACTCAAGGAAGCGGGGATCATGGCGTTGATATACTAGCCCAAAAAGGTGACATCACTTATGCTATACAATGTAAGTGTTATTCTTCAAACAACGTTGGCAATGACGCTGTTCAACAAGTATATTCTGGGAAATCAATATACAATAAAGATATTGCTGTTGTTCTTACAAACCAATATTTTACACAACAAGCCAAGGATGAAGCAACTCATCTTGGTGTAAAATTATGGGATAGGGATAGACTAGAACAGATGATTGACTTTGCTGAGTTGTTCCAATAAAAAAAAACACCTTGTATGCGAACTGGTGTTTGATTATTGGGAGGTACAAATGAGTGTAACATTAACACAAACAGAAGCCGAAGAAATTTTAAAGATGTTAAAATATTCTCTGACTGATGAAATTACCTTTCCTGAAAAGGGAAACGCAACAGAATTTGACGTTAAGGGAACTACCGCCAAAGATTTATTTTCAATTAGAATATATCGTGGTAAAATTAACCGTAATAAATACGAAATTGGAGCAAGAATAAGAAAAAACGGAACTATGTTATTAGAATTACATATAAATCCAGGGAAACCTCATCAAAACCCTGATGGAACAAAATTAGTCGGCTCGCATTGGCATATTTATACAGAAGAATATGGTCGGCATTTGGCTTTTTCCGCTGAAGACATTCAATCTGAAAAATTCATAGACAATACACTACTCTTTCTAAATAGATTTAATGTAATTGAAAAACCACGGATAAATTGCCAACTTGAATTACTATAATAAAGTGAAAGGAGTGCATAATAATGGATATAGAGAAGTATATTGATGATTATACAAATTGGCTAAAAAGTGAAATTACATTCACAAAAATCGGTGAATATTATGAAATTAATACTCCTTTCTTAGATTCCAAAAATGATTACCTTCAATTTTATGTAAAACAAGATGGAAATAATCTATTCTTTACTGATGATGGTTACACCATAAACGATTTAGAGGCAACCGGCTTTAAAATGACACCTAATAGAAAAAAACAATTATCCTCTATTCTTAATCAATATGGTGTTCATTTAGATAATAAAGATTTAATTCTCTCTGCACCAGCAACAGAATTTGCAAAAAGGAAACATGCATTTATACAATGTATACTGAAAGTCAATGACTTATATATGTCATCACGTTCAAAGGTTACCTCATATTTTCTAGATGATATACAAGATTTTTTCACGGAAAAAGAGATTTACTGTTTTAATAATATGCAATTTGTTGGAAAATCTGGCTATGCACATAATTATGATTTTGCCATACAACGAACTCGCAATATGCCAGAGCGATTATGTCTTGCCATAAATAATCCCTCTCGTACTTCCCTCAGTAGCACGATCTTTGCTTGGGATGATACCAAACCAGATAGACCTAAAGACTCCAAACTTATCGTTTTTTTGAATGATTCCAATAAATTGGGAAAAAATGTTGAGGATGCATTTCATAATTACGAAATCGATACTATTCGCTGGAGCGAGCGTGATCAACCGGCAAATATTCACTTATTAACTGCATAAAAAAACCGCCCTGCTCATAAGAACAGGACGGCAAGCCTTTGAATGATACAAAAGCCCTACACAAGCATATTGTATCATTCGGGGCAGCCATTCGCAAGCGGAACAGACGTTCCTTGCTGGCTGTTATTTTTGTACCCATTTTTAAGGAGGATGATACTATGTGGGCTGAAAATACCAAAAACGGAAAAGTACGATTTGTCGAACGTTACATGGAGCCTCTGACAGGTCAATATCGCAAGGTATCGGTTGTCATGGATAAAAATACCGCCGCCGTAAGGAAACAGGCAACAGAGATCTTACAGACCCGCATTGAGGGCGCAATAGCCGCCACTGCTGTATATACCAAGCAGGATAACCTCACACTGCAAGAGTTGGTCGATCTATACCGAGAATATCAGAAATCGACAGTCTCTGCATCTACCTACCAGCGAAATTTCTTTGCCACCCAATCCATCCTAAAATTGCTCGGACCATCAACATTAGTAGACCAACTCTCTGCCGGCTATGTCAAAACACAATTTATCAAAAACCACGATACACCAGGCACTATCAACGAACGAATCACACGCTTTAAGGCTCTGATCCGCTGGGGCTATGATAACGATTACATATCCGATATCAATTATCTCAAAAAGATCAAGCCTCTGCCCGATAAAGAGGCACGCGAAAAACTAGATCATAAGTTTTTAGAAAAATCCGAACTCTCCACCCTGCTTGATGCCATGCGTGTCAAGCACTGGCACTACCTAACTGCGCTCATGGTCCTTTCCGGCTTGCGCGTGGGTGAGGCTCTGGCTCTTACCATGAATGACATAGATTTTGCCAACAAGGTAATACATATCACCAAAACCTATGATGCCGTAAACCAGACCGTCACAACACCTAAGACCCCGACTTCCAACCGGGATGTATTCATGCAGCCAGAATTAGAGGATCTGATGCATGAAATTTGTAACGACACCAACCAAAGGAAGAAACTCTGTGGCTTTCGCGGAAATCTTCTCTTCTGCGATAAGAACGGTCAGTATTTGCGATACTATGCATTTAACAAATATCTGAAAGAAACATCAGCATCTGCTCTTGGCAGATTGATCACAACGCACGTACTCCGGCACACACACGTTTCCTTGCTCGCAGAGGCTGGTGTGCCGCTGGAAACAATCACAAGACGTGTCGGGCATGAGGACAGCGACATAACCAAACGTGTCTATCTTCATGTCACAAATCGCATGATCGAGCGTGATAACGAAATCGTATCAAAAATATCTTTACTATAGGAGAGTTGAAACATGGAAGCAAAAACTATCATTATCAATAAAGTTATTATGGAAATGGAAAGAATATTGTCCCAGGATCAATTAGATATTCTCTACAATGTCCTCACGATCACCTTATACGACTGTGAAATCTCTGAGTGCAAAAATGAAATAGTCGAATATGATGATTATGATCGCTTTTTATGTGAACAATACTATGCCACCTTAAAGGTCGAGGGTAAGTCCGAAAAGACCATTGAGCGGTACATGGATCAATTACGCTTGATGATGGAATATATGCAAAAGCCGCTCAAGGATATTGACTCAAAGGACATTTTATATTATCTTGCCTTGTATCAGAAAGAACGTGGCATTGCCAACAGTACACTGGATGGTATGCGCCGATGTATCTCCGCATTTTATTCCTGGGCGGAGTTTGCCGGATACATAGAGAAGTCACCGGCACGTCGGATCAAACAGATTAAATTTCAAGTGACCAAGGAGCCTGCTCTCACTTCCGGCCAGATTGAAAAAGCCATGATAAACTGCAAATCCACGCGCGACAAAGCAATTATCTCTTTTATGTATGAAACCGGAGCGCGGGTCTCCGAGGTCGCAGGTGTACAGTTATCAGATATAGATTTCAATGAGCACACCGTACTTTTACACGGCAAAGGTGGCAAGGATCGTATTTCCATGTTCACGGACAAGTCAGCGATGTATCTGGAAGAATATCTTACCAACCGCGATTTGTCGGTAAATGCTCTGTTTGAGTCCAAGAATAAAGGCAGCGCCCTTAGTGCCGCCGGTATCCGTAGCATGATCCACGATGTAGGTGTCCGGTCCGGGATCACCAGATTGCATCCGCATCGGTTCCGCGTCAGCCGGATCACACATCTTGTCGATCGGGGCATGCCATTACAGGACGTGCAAGAATTAGCCGGGCATACCTCCATCAATACCACACGAAGTTATTATCGAAACACTCTGGAGAATGTAAAGCACTCCTACCTCAAGGCGGCACAGTAGTCGTGGGGCAAAAATGGGGCAAAATGGGGCAAAAACAGGGGCGTTTTCCAATACAGTTTGAGACACCAAAAAGCCCCGAAACCCTTTATTTTCAAGGTTTCGAGGCTTTTTTCATACATACGTCTCATATGTTGTTAGTGCCGGCGGTGGGACTTGAACCCACACGAAGTTGCCCCCGCAAGATTTTGAGTCTTGTGCGTCTGCCAATTCCGCCACACCGGCTCGTTGATACTATGGCTATGCGCCATCAACGAATAATAGTTTATATCAACATGATAAGATTGTCAATCTCTTTTTTCATCTTTTTCAGTCTTTTTAAACAAGTCCCTTGATGATATCGAAGCAGTCAAAAGTTGCGAAATAATCCTTCGGGGTCTCTGCACGACGAATCAACTGGTAAGAACCATCCTCCTTCAAAAGCACCTCAGCAGACTTTAACTTACCATTGTAATTATATCCCATCGCGAAGCCATGTGCTCCCGTGTCATGGATATAGAGATAATCCCCCATCTCCACCTGTGGCAGCATACGATCAATGGCAAACTTGTCGTTGTTCTCGCAAAGAGAACCTGTCACATCATACTTATGGTCACATGGTGCATCTTCCTTGCCCAGGACTGTGATGTGGTGATATGCGCCATACATTGCCGGACGCATCAGATTGACCGCACAGGCATCCACGCCGATGTACTCCTTATAGGTATGCTTCTCATGAATTGCCTTTGTTACCAGCGCTCCATACGGTCCCATCATGAAGCGTCCCATCTCTGTGTAGATGGCGACATCTGTAAGACCAGCCGGTACTAAGACTTCATCATAGACACGATGTACGCCCTCACCGATCACGCGGATATCATTCGGTATCTGATCCGGTCTATAGGCAATCCCCACGCCACCGGAAAGATTGATAAAGGAAATCTCAATACCGGTCTTTTCTTTCAACTCGACTACAAGTTCAAACAAAGTCTTTGCCAAAGCCGGGTAATAATCATTCGTCACGGTATTGCTTACCAAAAAGGCATGCAGGCCAAAACGCTTTGCACCTTTATCGCGCAGGATCTGGTATCCCTCGAAAAGTTGCTCTTTAGTCATGCCATACTTGGCATCCCCCGGATTATCCATGATCCCATTAGAAATCTCATAGACACCGCCCGGATTGTAACGCAAACTGATCGTCTCCGGAATGTGTCCGATCGTATCCTCTAAATACTGAATATGGGTAAAATCATCCAGATTGATGGTCGCACCAATCTCATCGGCATAGACAAACTCCTCTGCCGGTGTATCATTGGAAGAAAACATGATCTCTTCCCCGGAAAATCCCAATTCTTTGCTGAGCATGAGTTCTGTCAGGGAAGAACAGTCTGTCCCACATCCATACTCCTGCAAGATCTTGATCAGAAAAGGATTCGGATTGGCTTTCACTGCAAAATATTCACGAAATCCCGGATTCCATGCAAAAGCCTCTTTTACTGCCTGCGCATTGGCACGAATTCCCTTTTCATCATACAAATGAAACGGGGTCGGAATACTTTTCACGATCTCTTCTACTTTTTCTTTTGTTACAAAAGGTGTTTTAGCCATGTCGATCTCCTTCATCTATTCTGTATAAATATGCATTTTTTGTCTGAGAAAATAATAGCATGAATTCCGGGCAGTGTCAAAATTATTTACAAATCTGATGCCGGATTTTAGTACACTTTTGCCAATGCACCAATGGTCGCAAAGAGCGTACTGACCACAACAAGGATCTGAAATGGTAAAGTGCCCCAAACACCGCAGATCGGCGCATTCTTTTCCCTTCTTCTGGAACGGTTGTAGGAAATGATGATACCCACGCCTGTCAATACCTGTACTACACTTGCCAAACGGGTAAAGCCTACAAAACTGGATACGCCCACCAGTGCGATCAAAAGACACGGCACACTGGATACCAGCCATGAGACCTTGACATTCCACTTGGTCTGCTCATGCACGATGTCACGCAGATTTAAGGTATTTGCCCAGAAAGACGTAGACAAAGCCAAAAGGGAGAAGATATAACCGATGATGCTGACCCAGCCGCCCAGATGTGCGGACAGATCCACCAATGCTCCGTTTTCCGAAATATCCGATCCAGCCCCCAGCAATGTCATAAAGGTGATCAAAAGGATCAAGCCCGTATTGATCCCTGTTCCTGCCGCGATGGCTCCACGGATCCGTTTGATATCGCCCTGCAATCCCTTTACCACCTGTGGCACCGACATCACGGCTGACAGGGAGAAGGAGATCATACTGTAAAGTGCGACCAGATTGGTCGTCGCAATAAACTTGGTCGGCAGTGGGCTGATCTCGGAAACCAGCGTTGCCACGAACAAAATGCCGATAACCGCCACCATGGAACCGACGGAGATCTTTTCACAGATACCGACCAGTTTCATGCCAAAGTAGATCACACTGGCAGCCAGTATGTAATAAAGGATCATGCCTGCCCAGTTAGGCAGACCGAACCATGCATGAAATACGGCTGCTGCTCCTGCAATAAAACCACTGACATTGAGGACAACGGACAATCCCAAAAGTCCGAATGCCACCCATGTAGCAAATTTCTTGAAACGTCCAACAAACAGTTCGTTTTCAAAACATTTGATAAACTGCGCGCCCCCATTATTATAGGAAAGTTCTGCGATCATATAATGCATGATCAGATTGATCAGATATGCCACTGCAACGATCCAGAGCATATCCTTCCAGTCATTTCTGGACGCCAAAAAAGGAACCGACAAAATGCCGGATCCCACGCCATGTCCGACGATAATACTGGTCGCCTCAAAAAAGGTCAGTCTCGCCTCTGTCTTAATTTCTTTTGTCATAATACCCCACCTCTCATTTTGTACCTTTCTTTGTACATTATAGTAAAAAGAATACCATCCGGCAGGGGTATTTACAACCTTAAAGTTCGACCGTAAATGTGCTCCCTTTTCCCGGCTCACTCTCCACTGAAATCTTGGCATCCAAAAGTTCCACAACACGTTTTACCATGGCAAGTCCCAGTCCATTTCCCTTGGAAATATGCGAAGTATCTCCCTGATAAAACTTATCAAAAATACGGCGGACAACCTCCTCGCTCATGCCACAACCATTATCCTTCACAGAAACCAGAGCATCATTTTCTCCATATTTTTTCATTGAAATATCGATCGTGCCGCCTTCTTGTGTATATTTGATGGCATTGCTTAACAGGTTGTTCCACACGATAGATAAGAGGCTCTCATCGCTTACAATATAAACTCCCTCGTCCAGATCAATATTGACCTCTAATTCTTTCTCATCAAAAGGTTCATCGAAAGCGATAATGCACTCTGCCAGTTGTTCATCCAGACAGAAACGTTCCTTCTCAACGATGGCCTGACTCTCCATCTTATTCAAGCGCAAAATATTCTGGACAAGACCGGACAGACGCTCCGATGACTCCACGATCGTATGAATGTACTCCTTTTTTTCTTGCTCCGTCAAATGTTGACTCTCTAACATCTGGGCATAATTCTGTATGATGGCGATCGGTGTCTTGATCTCATGCGATACATTCGCGATAAAATCACTCTTTAAGGTCTCATTGGCGGCAAGTTCTGTCACCATGGTATTAAAATCTTCGATCAGGACTTCCATCTCATCCCGTTTGCCATCTCCACGCTGTGGCAGAATACGAACCGTAAAATCTCCGCCAGCCACACGCCTGGCTGCACCGCGCAACTCCTGTATAGGCTTTGAAAAGGTCATACGATAGTTGATCTTGGTGCAAAGCATAGAAACTGCGGCCAAGAATATGGTATTTAAGATCAATGCCACATAAATGCCCCAATTTCCCAGCGTGGAAAGGGCATGGTTCTGATACAGACCAATGCCGGCGGAAACACATACTGTCTGCACCACAAAGACCATGAAAAACTCTCTCCAGATTGGACGCTTGGCATCAATGCGCAGATCTTTCGGTTCCTCGTAACTAATCTTCACTATGTATCACCGCCTTATAGCCTAGTCCGCGCACCGTCAGGATCTCCACTTCCTTAACAGTAGAGATCTTGTCACGGAGTTTTGTAATGGAAACGTCTACCGTTCTCGGATTACTCTCACTGTCAAAGCCCCAGAACTCATCCATCAACTGCATACGGGTAAAGGTCTTTTTGGGATAGGAAAGCATTTTAAAGAGAATCTGGAATTCCTTTACCGTAAGCGGAAGTTCCTCTCCCTCGTAATAAGCCATAGTCTCTTCTTCCTTTAGAACCAGATTGCCCGCCTGCAACTGCTTTTCGGTCGCAATATCCGCTCTGCGAAGCAAGGCTTCCACGCGCATCACAAGTTCCACCAGATCGATCGGTTTTACCATATAATCATCAATACCGATATCATATCCTTTTTTCTTGGAGGCAATATCATCTTTTGCTGTCATGAAAAGGATGGGCATCTTGTCATCAAAAGACCGCACTTCTCTGGCAAACTCATAGCCATCCATCTGCGGCATCATAATGTCAGAAACAATCATATCAACTTTGGTCTTCTCCATGATATCAAAGGCCTGAATTGGATTTTCCGCACGCTTTACCTCAAATCCTTCCTCACCTAATTTTTTGCTCACGATAAAATTTAATTTTGTATCATCTTCTACAACAAGTATGGTAATCATGTATCTTAGCCTCCTTCGTTTCCGAGAATCCGGTCAGCCTTTTCACAGGCTTCATATATTTTGTCATACAAAGCGTTTTCCTCTGCCGCATAATCGTCTTTGTGCCGATCCGATTCCCAGGTGTAAACAACCAGCGCCATGACACAGACAATAAACCCTATGATTTCAAAAATGGTAAACAGTATCATGTGCCGGTAGGATATCGCGATGACCGATGCGGTCAGCCAGCCGGCACCAATCAATCCAGTCATAATTGCGAACATCGTCGGTGTCAGACTCTTTTTCTGCTCATATTCCTCGATCGCCATAAGTGCATCCTCCATCTTGCGTTGCTCTGCCATCAGCCGGTTACGCTCACGCACATTGCGCGATCTGCGCATATGGATGCACTCATCTTTTCCTCTTGTATTTTCCATTACTTCCCAACCAAAGGCTTCGTAGGACTCCCTGCATAGACCCGCAAGGCTTTTTAAGATGGTCACATTGACATATTCGTATTTTGTAAAATCCTTTTCCATGCGTTTCCCTCTTCTCTCCCCATATCTGCCATACTAGTATAGTTTTGTTAATAATACATTAAAGACTAGGCTATGCCAAGCAATTTCTTGGCGCGTTCTACCTGCTCCTTTGTCGGTGGTTCGGCATCTTCCAGACCGTAAGGCAGTCCCAGTTCCTTCCATTTGAATACGCCAAGTGTATGATATGGCAATATTTCCACGCGGTCTACCGTTTTTAAGGAAGCCACAAAATCCCGTAATGCCAAAAGATCCTCTTCCTGATCCGTCACACCCGGCACAAGGACATGACGGATCCACATTACCTTCCCATGGTCAGATAAATATCTTGCCATCTCTAAAATATTAGCATTATCCTGTCCGGTCAATTCTCTGTGTCTTTTTGCATCCATCTCCTTGATGTCCAGCATGACAAGGTCGGTCACTTCCATCAATTTCTCAAACTTTGAAAAGAAGGGTTCTTCTGTCGTAAAAGGATTCCCGGATGTATCAAGGCAGGTGTGGATACCCTCTTTTTTGGCCAGTGTAAATAATTCCAGTAGAAAATCAATCTGTAAAAGGGCTTCCCCACCACTAACCGTAATGCCACCATTCTTTTTCCAGTATGCTTTGTAGCGTTTTGCCTTTTCGAGCACATCTTTCGCCCGCTGCCAGTTTTCCCCCTCTTTGGGCGCATCCATACTGCCACAGGCTTTTGCCCAGGTATCCGGATTGTGGCAATATTTGCACCGCATCTGACAGCCTTTCAAAAAGACGATATAGCGCACGCCCGGACCGTCTGCCGAGCCAAAACTTTCCACGGAATGAATGTTTCCCAAAATTTCTTTTTCCATATTTTCACCTTTTTCTAAGAAAGCCGCGAGATATGAGATCCCGCGGCCTGCTTCTACCTAGACTTTACTTTTATCCTTTTCAAAGGATGAATGTTACATATGATCGTGGCAAGTTCTTGCGATCACATCCATCTGCTGTTCCTTGGTCAGGTCGATAAACTTGACTGCATAACCGGATACACGGATGGTAAAGTTTGCGTACTCTTCCTTTTCCGGATGTTCCATCGCATCGATCAGTTTTTCCTTGCCAAAGACATTGACATTCAGATGATGTGCTCCCTGATCGAAGTAGCCGTCCATAACCTGTACCAGATTATCCACACGCTCCTCCTCGGCATTGCCAAGTGCTCCCGGATTGATGGTCTGGGTATTGGAAATACCGTCCAGCGCCCACTCATATGGGAGTTTGGTCAGAGAGTTCAAAGATGCCAGCAGACCGTTCTGCTCTGCTCCGTAACTTGGATTTGCTCCCGGAGAAAGCGGCTCGCCCGCCTTACGTCCATCCGGCATAGATCCGGTTGCCTTACCATAGACCACATTGGATGTGATGGTAAGAATGGATGTGGTCGGGATACTTCTGCGGTAGGTATGATGTCTCTTGATCTTATCCATAAAAGTCTTTAAGAGCCATACGCCGATCTCATCGGCTCTGTCATCATCATTACCGTATCTTGGGAAATCGCCCTCGATCTCGTAATCTTTTGCAAGACCATTTTCATCACGAATGACCTTGACCTTAGCATACTTGATCGCGGACAAAGAATCAATCACATGTGAAAATCCTGCAATACCGGTTGCAAAAGTACGTTCCAAATTGGTATCCATGAGTGCCAGTTCGGCTGACTCATAGTAATATTTATCATGCATGTACTGGATCAGGTTCAGTGTATTGACATAGAGATCTGCCAGCCATTCCATCATGTCGTCATAGCGTTCCATGACCTCATCATAATCCAGATACTCTGATGTGATCGGACGATACTTTGGTCCGACCTGATCGCCGGTCTTTTCATCCACACCGCCATTGATGGCATAAAGCAGACATTTTGCAAGGTTGGCTCTGGCTCCAAAGAACTGCATTTCCTTACCGGTACGTGTTGCAGAAACACAGCAGCAGATGGCATAATCATCGCCCCATTCCGGCTTCATGGCATCGTCATTTTCATACTGGACAGAACTTGTCGCAATGGAGATCTTGGATGCGTATTTCTTGAAGTTCTCCGGCAGTCTGGAAGAATACAATACTGTCAGGTTTGGCTCCGGTGCCGGTCCCATGTTCTCTAAGGTATGCAGGAAACGATAGTCTGTCTTTGTCACCATAGATCTGCCGTCTACACCCGTTCCTGCCACGTCCAGTGTTGCCCATACCGGATCCCCGGAGAACAACTGGTTGTAAGATGGGATTCTGGCAAACTTGACCATACGCAGTTTCATGGTAAAGTGATCGACCAGTTCCTGTACTTCTTCTTCTGTGATGATGCCCTTATCCAGATCTCTCTGGAAATAAATATCAAGGAAGGTAGAGACACGTCCTACAGACATGGCTGCACCATTCTGGGTCTTGATGGCTGCCAGATAACCAAAGTAAAGCCACTGGATCGCCTCTTTTGCATCCTTTGCCGGTCTGGAAATGTCATAGCCGTAAATGGCTGCCATCTCTTTCATGCCTTCCAGTGCACGGATCTGCTCCGCGATCTCCTCGCGCAGACGGATGACTTCGCCCTTCATGCTGCCACTGCCGCATTTTGCCTTGTCTTCCTTTTTCTCCTCGATCAAAAAGTCGATACCGTAAAGCGCCACTCTACGATAATCGCCGACGATACGTCCGCGTCCATAAGTATCCGGCAGACCGGTCATGATCTTATTGTGGCGGGCCTTTAACATTTCCGGTGTATATGCGTCAAACACAGCAGTATTATGTGTCTTGTGATACTTGGTAAAGATTTCCTTTAACAAAGGATCTACTTCATAACCATAAGTCTCGCATGCCTGCACCGCCATCTTGATACCGCCATATGGCATAAAAGCACGTTTGAGTGGTTTATCTGTCTGAAGACCAACGACCTTTTCCAGATCCTTGAGGTCTTCATCAATGTATCCCGGACCATAAGCGGTCAGACCTGAAACCACCTTGGTCTCCATATCAAGCACGCCGCCCTTGGCACGTTCTTCTTTTTGCAATTTCTGAAGTGCATCCCATAAACGGTTGGTCGACTCTGTCGGACCTGTCAAAAAGTCCTCATTGCCTTCGTACGGTGTGTAGTTATCCTGGATGAACTGGCGGACATTGATCTCTTCCTTCCAAAGTCGTCCATCAAATCCGTCCCATTCCTTCATTTCTACCATTGTGTTTGCCTCCTATTCTAGTAAACGATTTGTTCCTTATAACTCGAGTTAGGCTTTTCTAACTCTCGTTAATTTTATAACAAGATTTTGAAAAAAGTGCAAGTTTTTATTTAGATACAATCTTTGCACATGTTTTTCATCTTGGCGCGTTTTTCATTATACAGGAAGTGCGGCACAATATCTAGTGGTTTTTATAAATTTATAACTACAATTTATGGTATTTTTTCAATCACATACCAAGTGTCGTCATAAACCAGTAGATCAAACCAAGGATCCAGGACGAAAAAATCCCATACAGGATCACCGGTCCGGCGATCTGAAAGATCCTGGCACCGACACCAAAGACATGTCCTTCAACCTTAAAACCATGGGCGGTAGCCGCTACACTGTTGGCAAAGCCCGTGATGGGAACCAATGCTCCCGCACCGCCAAAACTGGCAATGACCGGGTAGATCCCCGTGCCTGTCAAAAGGGCACTTAGGAATACAAGGGTCAGACTGCAATAACTTGCCGCCGTCTGATCGTCCAAACCATATTTTTTTCCTATGTTGATGATGCACTGCCCCAAAAGGCAGATCAGTCCGCCGACCAAAAAAGCTTTTGCCATGCGCAGCCAAAGATTTGCCTTTGGCGTCACACTCTCCACATAGTCATTATAAGTCTCATTGATCTGCTCTTTTTCTTCCTGTTTCATTCTCTTATCACCTCATTTTTATGAACTTGCATATGAAAAAATAAAATACCAGAGGCTGCCTGCCAGCTTTCCCAGAGCAATGGCAAGGATGGCAAAAGACAGCCCCATTTGCAGTTTTACCCTGCGAAAGAGTATGGGAAACATATTTAAGATCTCTGCCAGCGCCATTGCCTGACAGCCCACATAAATACCAGCACAGATGCCGATCAAAACCAATGCCAGCAGTCCCAGCCCTTTTGCAAAAACTCTCCCGGCTATCCCCTGGCAAAAGGAGAAAAGCACAGGGCTCGGTTCAAAAACCGATAAAAGGCAACCGCTCAGGCTTCCTAAGATGATGACATTCTCCCAATGCATGGTATCTTTCGCCAGTTGCAGCCTTGCGATCATACGCGAGACAAACCCCAAGGTCGTGAGCAGGGCAATCACACCGGCTGCCGTTGCGCCTCCAAAGATCAGCCCTGCGACAATGATGACCGTCCTTTTAAGAAACATCCAGATTTTCTCCTCTCCTTGCCCCATTTTCTATGATCGCAGTATCTACATCCTTCTCATACTTGCGCATTTCCACCTGGATCGGTGTCGGATCATGGGTCAATTTCTTCTTGCCAAAATGGTTATAAAAGAATAAGATTCCCACCGCAAGTCCGATCGAATATGCAATCTCCAGCGGACTGACCGCAGGCTTTTTGCTTCCCATGACCTGCAAATAAAAACGGTCAAAGAGTTCCGTGATACTGATATCGTTGTGAAATGCCATGATGGCAAAGGCTGCTCCGACAAAGAGCAGTACGCAAAGGAATCCCGTCTTTGCCACTTGCATAAAGGGCTCCGGCTCCTTGCTCCGATACTCCATGATGACATCGGTTTCGCCCAGACTCACCACAGTCAGTTTAGGATAAAGGCTGTGGATCTCCTCGACCACCTTGGTAATGGATACAGGCATATTGCCCGGATGTTTGAAATGGTAAACGGCATGTGCCTTTACCCTCGCTAATATATCACTGTTACTGCACTCTATCCCGCCCAGATCCTTGATGTAAAAATCCGCTTCATAGCGCAGGGCAGACCGGTCTAATTTGATATAGAGGGTCTCGTTGTTTCCATCATATCCCATCTTGCCATCATTCCTTTCCTTTTCTAACTATTGTTTCCAGTTTTTCCGGCTCTATGCATTTTTTACAAAAGAAAAAGACCTGTCAGACTGACAGGTCTAAAACCATTTGGGACACTCCTTGTGGCAAAAGGAACGTCTCTTACTTATTCCTTACTTATTCTTTCCATAAAAATAGGTTGCAAAATAGATCACAGATGCCACGATCACGATCATAGGTCCGGTCGCCACATTGGTAAAATAAGAAATGACCAATCCCACGATTCCGGAAAAGAGACTAAAGATCACGGCATAGAGATGATATTCCTGCATGTTTTCCGATATATTCCGGCTGGATGCCGCTGGCAGGATCAAAAGGGCATTGATGAGCAAAATACCGATCCACTTGATCGACAATGTCACAATGAGCGCAATGATAATAGCAAAGATATCCTCCACCAGACGCACGGAAATATTGCGGCTCTTCGCCAAGGATGCATGGATGCTGATAGCATTCAACTTGTTGATGGCAAAGCACCAGAATACCAGAGTCACCGCAAAGATCAGGATCAGATAAATGATCTCCCGCGTAGAAATGCTCAGGATATCTCCCACCAAAATAGCGGAATACTTGCTAAAATTGCCCCCCTTAGATAGGATTGCCAGACCGATCGCCGTACTGCAGCTGGCAAAAACAGAAATGATGGTATCGGTCGCCGCCAGATTTTTACGATTGATCTGATTGAGCAGAAAGGCAAATACAATGGCAAACAGCACCATGGACAGATTGGTGTCACTGATACCGCAGACCACGCCGATCGCAATACCGGTCAGGGCAGAATGTCCCAATGCATCCGAAAAATACGCCATCTTTTTATGGACGATCATAGTGCCCAAGATACCTAAAAGCGGGGTAATGATCAGGATGGCAAGAAAGGCACGACGCATAAAATCATATTGGAATAACTCTGTAAAATAACCTGTCATTATGCTTCCTCCTTCTTTCCTTTATAGCCAGCCTCATAAGGGGCTTCTTTCGCTTCCACCTTGCGCACATGTCCTACATTGTTGCCATAAGCATAGGTCGCATCACCAAAGACGCGATGAAATGCCTGGCTTTCATAGACTTCCTTGGGATTGCCGTCTGCCGTGACGGTCTTATCGATCAGTACGACCTTATCGGCATACTTTGCCACATAGTCCAGATCATGTGAGATAATGATGATCGCCATATCGTAATTTTTGCGCAGGTAATCCATTTTTTCATAGAAAAGATCCATACCGTTTTTGTCAATACCGGACACCGGCTCGTCCAAAAGCAAAAGATTTGGCTCGTCCATGACCGCAAGCGATAGTAAGACACGCTGCAATTCTCCACCGGAAAGTTTGCCGATCGGCTGGTCGATCAGATGGTCTGCCTCAAACTCTGCCAAGGCTTCCTTGATCTCCTGATATAACTTTTTGTTCTTCAAAAAGACCGGATAATCATAGCGGAAACTCGTGATCAGATCATATACATTCATGGGCGTATTTGGCTCTAAATTCAGTGACTGCGGCACATACCCGATCTTCATTTTTTTCATTTTTCCATTTTCGGTATCGGAAAAAGTAATACTTCCCGTATGGGGAATGTCCCCTAAGATCGCCTTGAGCAGGGTAGACTTTCCCGCACCATTTCGTCCGATGAGCGCCGTCAGGCTGCCACAGTGGATATGCAAATTGATGTGTTCCAACACGACCTGATCGCCAAAGGACACGCCGATATCTTTCATCTTGATACAGTGAAAACCACATGGTTTTTTGATCTTATGCATAAATACTATCTCCTATCTCGCAGCAAAAGCCATCTGTATGGCATCCAAATTTTCCTGCATGTGCTCTATATAACTGTCCTTGTCATAGTCTCCCCTGACCAGGGTCTCTACATAGACGGTATTGGCTGCGGTCTCTGCCTCCACCATATCGCCCATCTCCTTGCCATAGACATCATCCGCAAGAACGACCCGGATACGGTCTCCTGCAATGGCAGACATGACATCCGATACCTCGCCCGCACTGACCTGACGTTCCTCGTCCAGATCCAGGACATAGGATACTTCCAGCCCCAGATCCCTTGCCAGATATTCATAGGCTTCCTGAAAAAGGACCACAGACCGTCCCTTGGTATATTGTGTCATTTCTTCTTCCTGCTTTTCCAGCGCCTGTAATTTTTTCTGGTATGCCTTGGCATTTTTTGCATATGCCTTGCTATGGTCTGCGTCCGCTGCCGCCAGCCCCTCTGCAATATTGTCTACCTGCTTTTCATGCAGGGCAACGCTCATCCATGCGTGGGCATTGTCCTCGATCAGATCCAGTCCCTGACTCGCATTGATGATGGTCAGATTCGGACATGCCTTTGCCACATCGGTAAGAAAGTTTTCGATACCGCCACCATTAACGATAAAAACATCCGCCGTCTGCAAAAGTTTCATGTCTTCCGGTGTCAGTTGGTAATCATGCAGGCAGCCGGTCTGCGGCTCGCTCAGATTTTCCAAATGTATGCCTTCCACGCCATCACAGACATTTAAGGCTGCGATATACATAGGGTAAAAGGATGTGACCACGGTCAGATCCTCTGCCTTAGCATTTTTTTCCTGTTTCTGATAAATAAAAAAAGTACAGCCAAATGCCACCACAAAAATGGCGGCAAGCAGCGTACTCACAAATAATCCTTTATGCCTCTTCTTCATTCTCAATCACCTGATCCATAAAATCCCAGATTATATCTCTTCCCTGTTTTGTCTCCGCAGAAAATGGAACGATAATGGTCTCTTTATCCGCGCCCAATCCCTGACGGATGATCTTGATCTGTTTATCAATCTGGCTTCGTTTGATCTTGTCCAACTTGGTTGCAATGACGATCGGATCATATCCTACATATGCCATCCACTCAAACATCTGCTTGTCATTGGCAGACGGTGCATGCCGGATATCGACCAGAAGAAAGACCGCACGCAGTTTTTCTGAAGTGTTCAGATAGCGCTCGATCATCTGCCCCCATGCCTCCCGTTCTTTTTCGGAAGCCTTGGCATAGCCATAACCCGGCAGATCTACCAGATAGATTTCTTTATTGATATTGTAAAAATTGATCGTCTGTGTCTTGCCCGGCTGTGCCGATGTCCGCGCCAATGACTTACGCATCATCAGCGCATTGATCAGTGACGATTTGCCGACATTGGATTTGCCCGCAAATGCCACTTCCGGCAGTTTATTGTCCGGAAGCATACTCGTCACGCCACAGACCGTCTCCAGTTCCACATTCTTAATGACCATTATGCACTCTTCTCCTGCTCTTCTCCGATGGCTGTAATGCTTCCGCTTTTGTCCTCCAAGAGGAGATTTTCATCCACCATCTCTTTGGTAACATGCACGCTTGTGATCGTCTTATCGGATGGTACTTCATACATGGAATCCATCATGACGTTCTCCAAGATCGCACGCAATCCTCTCGCACCTGTCTTACGCTCGATGGACTTTCTGGCAACCTCAACCAGAGCATCATGATCGAAAGCCAAGTCCACATCATCCATCTTAAAAAGTGCCTGATACTGCTTGACCAGACTGTTCTTCGGCTCGGTCAGGACACGCACCATATCTTCCTCCGTCAGTTCCTGTAAGGAAACATTAATCGGCACACGTCCGATAAACTCAGGGATCAAACCAAACTTGATGAAATCCTGCGGCAATACCTGCTTTAAGAGCGTAGAAAGGTCATCCTGATTGCGCTCCTTGGTCTCTGACTGGAAACCAATGACATTGCTGTCCAATCGCTCAGAAATGATCTTGTCCAGTCCTTCAAAAGCCCCACCACAGATAAAGAGGATATTCTTGGTGTCGATGGAGATCAACTCCTGCTGCGGATGCTTGCGTCCACCCTTTGGCGGCACGCTGGCAACCGTACCCTCGATCAACTTGAGGAGTGCCTGCTGCACACCTTCACCGGAGACATCTCTGGTAATGGAAACATTTTCGGATTTCTTGGTGATCTTATCGATCTCATCAATATAGACAATGCCCATCTCGGCTGCCTGGATATCAAAATCTGCTGCCTGGATCAACTTGAGCAGGATGTTCTCTACATCTTCACCTACATAACCTGCCTCTGTCAGTGTCGTAGCATCTGCGATGGCAAACGGTACGCCAAGGACACGGGCAAGTGTCTGTGCCAACAATGTCTTTCCGCTACCGGTCGGTCCCAACATGAGGACATTGCTCTTTTGCAATTCCACATCAATGTCCTGTCCGGATGTGATACGTTTGTAGTGATTATACACAGCGACAGACAATACCTTTTTTGCCTCATCCTGACCGATGACATAATCATCCAGAAAGGCTTTGAGTTCCTGTGGAGTCAAAAGATTGATCTCAAATTCCTCATTTGCCTTTCTTTTAGCGTCTGAATGTTTTCCTTCCTGCTCCGGCTCATCATACTCCGGCACCAGTCCCTTTTCCATTAAATCTTCTTCTATGATCTCTGTGCAGATGTCCACACATTCATCGCAGATAAACGCCCCATTGGGTCCCGCGATCAACTTGTGTACCTGATTTTGTGTTTTGCCACAAAAGGAACATCTGACCATCTTATCGTCATTCATTCTTCCTGCCATTTTACTTCTCTCATTTCCTTATGATATGCACATTGAGGGTATCCCATATGGGGTACCCTCTTATGCATTACTCTTTCTTTGTGATGATTCCATCGATCAAGCCATAATCTAGGGCTTCATCTGCGCTCATCCAATGATCTCTTTCTGTGTCTGCTGCCACAACTTCGTATGGCTTTCCTGTGTTGTCTGCTAACATCTGATTCAACTTTTTCTTTGTCTTTAAGATGTTCTCTGCAGCGATCTGGATCTCTGTTGCCTGACCCTTGGCACCACCGGATGGCTGGTGAATCATGACTTCCGCATTTGGAAGTGCAAAACGTTTGCCCTTGGCACCACCGGCTAAGAGGAATGCTCCCATACTTGCCGCCATACCAATACAAATCGTTGATACATCACACTTGATATACTGCATGGTGTCATAGATGGCCATGCCCGCAGTCACCATTCCGCCCGGGGAATTGATGTAAAGATGGATGTCCTTGCTCGGGTCTTCTGACTCCAAGAACAATAACTGTGCAACTACAAGACTTGCAGTTGTCTCATTTACTTCCTCCCCCAGAAAGATAATTCTATCTTTCAGCAATCTGGAATAGATATCGTAGGAACGTTCTCCCCTACTATTCTGCTCAATGACATAAGGTATTGTTGCCATATTATGAACCTCTCTTTCCTGACCTTATTACGTCTGATTACTCAGCGTCTTTTGTCTCGTCAGCCTTCTTAGTTGTCTTCTTCGCTGTTGTCTTTTTTGCGGTAGTCTTCTTTGCCGGCTCTTTCTCTTCGTCAGCGGCTGCCTTCTTTGTGGTTCTCTTTGCTCTTTCCTTGACATTCTCCATGATGAAGTCTGCTGCCTTCTGGATAGCGATATCCTTCTTCATAGATTCTCTCTCAGCATCCTGGATGTATTCCTTAACCTTATCAACTTCCATGCCGTATGCTGCTGCCATCTTTTCGATCTCAGCCTCTACATCAGCATCGGTAACTTCAAGATTTTCGTCCTTAGCGATCTGCTCTAATACGAGTGAAGACTGGATTCTCTTAACAGCATCCGGGCGAACCTGCTCCTTGAACTTATCCATGGTCATGCCGGTAAACTGCATATACTGCTCCATAGAAAGTCCCTGCTGCATCATGTTATTTGCAAAATCATTGATCATGCTGTTAACCTGATTGTCGATCATTGCTTCTGGAATGTCCATCTTAGCATCATCGATGATCTTTTCGATTGCTTCATCTTCCTTTGTACGATGTGCATCTGCTTCCTTGCGCTCTGTCAGTTTCTTCTTGACATCTTCCTTGTACTCAGCAAGAGTATCGAACTCAGATACATCCTGTGCGAACTCATCATCAAGTTCCGGTAGTTCCTTAGCCTTTACTTCATGGATCTTAACCTTGAATACTGCTGGCTTGCCGGCAAGTTCCTCTGCCTGATACTGCTCTGGGAATGTAACATTTACTTCTACGTCGTCTCCGGCAACCTTGCCTACTAACTGATCTTCAAAGGTATCAATGAACGAATGAGATCCGATCTCTAAGTCGTAGTTCTCGCCCTTTCCGCCTTCAAATGCTACATCATCTACAAATCCTTCAAAATCGATCACTGCGGTATCGCCATTCTCGATCGGACGCTCTACAGAAACAGTTCTTGCGTTGTTGTTTCTCTGTGTCTCGACCTCTGCGTCTACTTCTTCATCAGAAACGCTTGTGTCGATCTTGGTAACGGTAACGCCCTTATACTTGCCAAGTGTAACTTCCGGCTTAACAGCAACTTCTGCTGTATAGATAAATGGCTTGCCCTTCTCTAACTGTACGACATCGATAGATGGCTGTGAAACGATCTCAAGACCGCTCTCGTCATATGCCTCAGGATATGTCTCCTGTAAAAGGATGTTGGCTGCATCTTCGTAGAATACTTCTACGCCATACATCTTCTCAACCATGGCTCTCGGAACCTTGCCCTTACGGAATCCCGGCATAGAGATGCTCTTCTTCTGCTTGTTGTATGCAGCGTCAAGTGCCTTCTCTAAACGCTCAGCCTCAATCTCAACTGTGAGTTTTGCCATATTCTTCTCTAATGTTTCAACCTGTACACTCATTTAATTCATTTCCTCCTTAAAATTGTAACTCATGTACTAATCACCTATAATAGAACCTCTATTATAAAAAGGACATTCAGCCCTTGTGCAGTCATTGGGATATTATATCACACCATATTTTAAATAGCAATAAGGAAAACCAATGAAAAATAGGGGCTTTTCAAGGCATCCAGACCTCGAAAAACCCCATTTATTTTTCCTGTCAAAAATTATGCTTGTGTTTGATTTGCCGGGTTGCGGGAACTGTCTTTCCACAGCCGTTCTGCGGTCGGTGTCCAGTTCTTTGCGTAGTCCTCACATTTAGCACATAGATGCTCTACCGTCTCCGGTGACTGCAAGTCTGTGGAACGTGCCCCTGTGGCTTCTACCATCTTTTGCAGAGCCTCCGGGTTTTCCAACATCGGACATGGGCGCAGATGGTTGTCGTTGAACGGCTGACCATCATGATATGCCATAAAGATCGGTGACTGTAATACCTCAAGCAGGGTATTGTGGCGGATATTGGTATTGGAATAATGGATAAATACACAAGGATCACAATCTCCGTTGGCATTGATATGTAGATAGCGTCTGCCTCCGGCGATACAGCCGCCCACATATTCTCCATCGTTCTGGAAGTCCATGGCAAAGAGTGGTTTTGTCACACGCACCTCCCGGATCTTGTGGTACATATATTCTCTCTGCTCCGGTGTCGGCAGAAGTTCCGGTGCTGCATCATTTCCGACCGGCATATAGTGGAAATACCATGCAAAGTAAGCCCCCCAGTCGATCATCTGGTCAAAAAAGGCATCACTGGCAATGGAATCTAAGTTCTGGCTGGTATAGCAACAACTGATACCAAACGGAAGTTTTCTTTCTTTCAAATATCCCATCGCGCGGACAGCCTTTTCATAAGTACCGTTTCCACGTCTGCCATCCGTTGCCTCCTCAAATCCCTCAACAGAGATCGCAGGCACCAGATTTTTGACATCCAGCATCTGATCTGCAAACTCTTCATCGATCAGAGTACCGTTGGTAAAGGTCAGGAACTGACAATCATGGTGTTTTCTGCAAAGTGCGATCAGATCTTTCTTGCGCACAAGCGGTTCGCCACCGGTATAGATATAAAAATATACGCCCAGTTCCTTGCCCTGCATGATGATGGAATCGATCTCATCAAATGTCAGGTTCAGTTTGTTGCCATACTCTGCCGCCCAACAACCGGTACATTTTAAGTTGCAGGCAGAAGTCGGATCCAAAAGGATCGCCCACGGGATATTGCAGTTATATTTCTTGCGCATTTCCTCCTGGGTCTGCCAGCCGATAAAGTTGGCATTGAGGAAGAAATTCTCAAACATGGCTTTGACGACCTCGGTATCAGTATCCTTTAATACACGCATCATCAACTGATTCATGTTATTGTCCGGATCGTCGATGACCCGACGAAATGCCTCTCTTTGCTTTCCCATCATATTCGGATCATCGCCTGCAAACTGATCGACGATGTCGAGTAATTTGACAAGATTCTTTTCCGGATCTTTTTCAATATATCCGAATGCTTTTTTCAGTCCAAATTGAACTAATTTACTTGATCTGTTCATATGAAACACCAGCCATTTCCTTAAATTTTTTATTACTATAACGCTGGTCGTTCCCTCATAAAACAGACAAAATGCCCAGATGTCTAAAATTTTGACACCAAGGCACATTTGTAGTAATTTTATACATTTTTGTCCTGGAAGGTGACCAGGGTACTCTGTAAACTTCCCTCCATAAAATGGACATAATCACTCAGGCGCACCGTTTCTTCATCCGGCATGCCCTCATCCAGCCAATCCAAAAAGAAATTGACGATCATGCGCGTATAGACATGTTCGATGAATTCGGCCTTGCCCTCCGCCAAAGTCTCTGCCTCCTCATAGGTCAGGATCAGTTTGTGGATGGCGGGCAGCATCTGCCGGTAAATAAACTGCTCATAATAAAGACGGTTCTGCGAATCGTAGGCATGTAAGACCTGCTGTCCACGAAAACGGAAAAAGACGAACAACTGCTGCAGCTGCTCTTTCCAGTCTGCATCCGTCTTGTCATAACGCTCTAAGAATTTCTTTAACTCATTATCCAGCGTCCACTCCATCAGATCATAAATATCTGCGAAATGATAGTAAAATGTCTGCCGGTTGATACCGCATTTTTCTGCCAGATCCTTAACCGTGATATGGTCGATCGTGTGCTCCTGTAACAATTCCATAAAAGTATCTGCAATGGCAGCCTTTGTAAACTCTTTCATGTATGTATCCCTCACATTTTTTATTATAGAGGAAAAGGAAAAAGCAGCCCCGGGATAGTCCCGAGGCTGCTCTCTAAGGTCTGGGCAAACTTATTTGCTCATTTCCTGCTCCTGCTTCATGATCATCTTCTTGACCATTTCACCACCGATAGAACCTGCCTGCTTTGATGTCAACTCACCGTTGTAACCATCCTTAAGTGGCACGCCAATCTCGCTGGCAACCTCCTGCTTAAAACGATTCATGGCATCCTTTGCTTCAGGAACTGCCATTCTGTTAGAATTTGAGTTTGAAGATCCGCTCATGTTCATTACCTCCAGATTTATTTTAAGACAAATCTTCTGACACCGGATCTTGTCTGATGTCTTCTGTAGAAGATTTATCTAATGCTAGTATGAACATAATACGGGAAAATATAGTTGGAAATTATTAGTATCTCTTATGCACCATAACTGTAGATAAACTTTTCGCCAAGAGCAACTGCCGTCTCATGGTCTGAAAAATATTCTACAATGGCTAGTGCAAATTCGATCGCTGTTCCCATGCCGCGGCTGGTGATGATATTGCCATCCCGCACAACGGCATCTGTCTTGTAATTGCAGCCCGGCATCTTTTCTGCAAAGCCCGGATATGAAGTTGCATCCCTGCCCTCCAAAAGTCCGATCTGTCCCAAGACGCTCGGTGCAGCGCAGATCGCTGCGATCAGTTTTCCTTCTGCATCAAATAATTTAAGGGCATCTGTCACCGCCGGACTTGCTGCCAGATTCGGTGTGCCCGGGATCCCGCCCGGCAAAACGATCCCATCATAATCTGCCCAGTTCAACTCTGAGATCAACTTATCTGCACAAAAGGCAATATTGTGTGATCCTGTCACATAAGGATCACCGGAAATGGATACGGTATCAATATCCATTCCCCCACGGCGCAATACGTCTACCACGGTAAGTCCTTCGATCTCTTCACAGCCGTCTGCCATACAAATTGCTACTTTACTCATATCTTTTCCTCATTTCTTTCTTTTGTTTTCTTCCTTCTTTCCATGGACTCCCGCCTGCGCTATAATATAAGAAAAAGCGCCAAAGGAGAATCGCATGGAAATCGAACGTAAATTTTTGATCAAAGATCTGCCAAAGGATCTGACCTCTTATCCCTGCAGTCAGATCGAACAGGCTTATTTAAATGAAAATCCTGTACTTCGCATCCGCAGGAAGGATGATGATTATATCCTTACCTACAAGTCCAAAGGGATGATGGCAAGGGAGGAAAATGAATTCCCGCTTACCAAGGAAGCCTATGAACATCTGCGCACCAAAGCCGATGGTAAGATTATCAGCAAGACCCGGTATTTTATCCCGCTTGCGCCTCACACCATCGAACTTGATGTCTTTCATGGCGATATGGAACCGCTCATCATGGCGGAGGTGGAATTTGCCTCCATCGAGGAAGCCAATGTCTTCCTGCCACCGGACTGGTTCGGTCAGGATGTCACCATGGATCGCCGTTATCATAATGTAAATATGGCTCTCTACCAATAGTTTATCTGGCGCGGTTCAATTCATACCGCGCCTTTGTTCTAAGGCAGGCTTCCAGTTGCAGGATACGGTCTTCCAGCCGCCCATCCTCAATGATCTCATCTATGGATGCCGCCATCTGATTGATCAAATGATCGTCCAGTTCCTCCTCCATCTCGGTCACGATATCATATTTTCTGCCATAGGTATCTGCATCTAAAAAATCCAGAAAATGCGGGTTGACACCCTGTAATTCTGCGTCAACTTCCGGCTCTTTTGCCACAGGTCTTTCCGGCTGTCCTGCCGCTTTTTTCGCAAGCACTTTCTGATCCTGTGTCATGGCTTTTGTACTGTCGCCCGCGGATGCCATATCTTCCGGCTGGCAGATGGTCTCTGCCGGGGATGCTATATAGGCAAAACGATATTCCTGCTCTACCTCCGGGTACTTTTCATGGTCTACCGGACTAATGAACATATCGTATGGTCGGACATAAGTCTGGTAATCTCCATACAAAGCCTGATAAACGACATATAATTCTCTGGTCTCCGAATGTCTTGCCACGGCAAGAATCTGATATGTCTTATTTTTAAAATGCCGGTAGATCTCTCCCGGCATGGGTCTGCCCTGCGGCATAAACTTCACCCTCTATCCTATCTTATTTTACAAAGGTATTGGTCTCATAAATGCATTTTGCCAAATCCTTTGTCGCAAAATCTACCACTACAATACCATAAGATGTCCCTGCCTGCCAGTCATAGGATAAGAGATAATCGTTGATGGTCGTGGCATATTTCTTTGGATGTCCTACCTTACCGCTGCCACTGGTCGAGGTAAAGTTAATGGAAAAGGTATCATCCGCCGCCTGACAATTTTCCAGGTCATCCACAATGGCATCCAGTTTGTCGGACGTGTCATAATTATAGCGGTCCTGCACCCACAAAGAGGCACTGTCACTAATGGCAGAGAGTGCATACGGCACATCCACGATCTCCCGGTCTCCCTGGTCTTCCCAGTAAAAATGCAGTCCGCTCTTTTGCTGACCAAGTTCCATGGCATCCTCAAAACGTGTTGCCAAAACGATCTTGCCCCGTACCTGCTCCAGAGTCGGAATCTCGTTGGCAAGATACCACATTTGTGGGTTCTGATCGATCTGTTCATACAAAAGTTTTTGTACCTGTGCCACATCATCCTTGCTGTTTTCCGCCTTCATACAAAGAATGACCGTCTCGGACGGATGTTCCTGCAAAAAGGCATAGACATCCGATAAGACATTGGACAGTTTGAGTGCTTTTGCAAAAAGTCCGCCGCCCTCTTTGCACTTTGCAAAATTGTGCTTCAAGATCAGTGTCTGCTCATCTTCCTTGCCGTCTAAGACCAGACGCATGTCAAAATAGCGGTAGCCATCGACCAACTGCTGTGCGATGCTGGTGTCCTGACATTGAAAGATATAGCGCATGCCTACATACTGTGTCGCGCTGTCATGTGTACCCGGAATGGAGATCGAACTCAGCATCGTTTCCCCATCGATGTCTGCCATCCAATCCTCTGCATGATCTTCTGCCGCCTGCACGCTTGATCCATCCATACCGGCAAATACCGATAGCGACAAGACCAGTGCCAGAGCCACTGCTCCCCATTTTCTGAAAAATCCCCTCATATAAAAACCTCCTGTTATAAGCACTTCCCCCAGTGCCATTATGATAAGAATATAGTATAGCATAATCCACCGGAAAAAAAGCAAATTTTTTACTTCTTTTTCTTACTATATATTATAATAGAAAGCAGAAAAGAAAATAATACAAAGAAAGGATTTTTTCATGATTGATCGTCATTCTTTATTAGCACTCAATTTTTATAAAAAGTCCCCCTTTACCGGGAGCGACGGCAATATGCGCTACCGCGTGGAAAAAATAGAGTTCCCCATCCCGGATACGGAGGATGAAAAAGAAGTCAAACTGCAAGCCACCATCTGGCCGGGACCTTTCGCCTTTGCTAAGACGGACGAAGAAAAAATGACACGCCAGACAGCAGACTTTTCCGAAGAAGGTCTCTGTGCTCTTGTCGACTGGCTAAACGAAAAACAACCGGAGTTTTGATGCTCCGGTTGTCTTTATGTATTCGTTTTCTTTTATCTCTTTGCATGCATGGAAAATGCATCCATATCGTAATGATCCAGATTTTCATGGATACCACGCTCATCCGCTTCGGAAAGAATCGTCTCACGGTTCTTTTTGAAAGAAGCCTGTGGACGGAAAGCACTCGGTCCGCCGACACAGCCGCCCTCACAGATCATACCCTCGATAAAGTCTTCCGGCAATCTGCCGACCTTCATCAAAAGCAATGCCTTCTTACACTCTGCGGCACCGTTACACTTGTTGACGGTCGCTGCGATCTCATCATCGCTTTCTTTCAAACTCTGCAAAACTGCCTCGGTAACACCACCGGAATTTGCAAAACGCTTGCCGTAGATGGATGACTCCTGATAAGAGTTGTCGTCCTCCTCCAGTTCTACGTTTCTCGCATGCATGATGGCACGGATCTCACTGTAGGTCAGTGCATAGTCTGCATTGCCCTCAATGGCATGATCCTTGACCTCGGATTTCTTGGAGATACAAGGTCCGATAAATACGGTAACCGCATCCGGTTCTTTTGCCTTTAACATACGGGATACGGCACACATAGGTGAAATGGTCGTTGATACATTTTCGATCAGTTCCGGGTAATGCTTCTTTACCATGTTGACAAATGCAGGGCAGCAGGAAGTGGTCATCTTCTTGCCATTCTTGTATGCTTCTGCCCATTCCTCTGCTTCGTAGGCTGCTGTCATATCACCGCCAAGTCCTACTTCCACAAGATCGGTAAAGCCGACTGCCTTCATGGCTTTCTTCCAACTGTTCATGGTGATATGCTCACCGAACTGTCCCTCGGTCGCCGGTGCAACCAATGCATATACCGGATGTTCTGACTTGATCGCCTTGATGACATCCACGATAAAGGTCTTGGAACCAATGGCACCAAACGGACATCTGTGAATACAAAGTCCACAGCGGATACACTTTTCTTCGTTGATCACGGAAATGCCGTTCTCGTCATAACTGATGGCATCGACCGGACAGGAGAACTTACACGGACGCTTTAAGGCTGCGATCGCATGGTAAGGACAAGCCTGGGCACATTTACCACATTCCTTACACTTGGAAGCGTCAATATGGGAACGATGGCGTCCCATCTCGATCGCACCAAAGTTACATGCGTTGATACATGCCTTTCCGATACAGTTCTGGCAGTTGTCGGTTACAACATAACTGGAGATCGGGCAATCTTCACATGCAGAACTGATGACCTGGACGATATTGCCGTCGTCATGCATGCCCGGTGCCTTTCCCTCTGCCAGGCGGACTCTCTGGCGGATAATTTCTCTTTCTTTATAGATACAGCAACGGAACTGCGGTGTTGGTCCCGGAATCAAAGACTGCGCAATGCCGTCCCTCTTCTCTTCCAATTCATCTGCAAATGCTAATTTGGCTACTTCATAAAGTACATCATGTTTGATCTTAATTACATTTTCGTCAGCATACATTTGGTATGGTTCCTCCCTTTTTTCAATACTTGTGTGGTTGGTCTGTTACTTTTGTCAAAAAAATAACAATCTTATATTGGTAATATAACACGGCTCAGGGAAACTGTCTATAAATCCACCTCATGTACTCGAAAAAGACCAACAACTAACGCAGTCTCTGATTGATCTTTTGCTTGGTCTTCATATCATACATACGCCGGTCTGCCAGCATATATACTTTTTGCACGGATTCCTTTGGACACTCGCTGCTTTTTGCCACGCCATATGCTGCCTCAATATTAAAGGTCAGTTCGCTGGATCTCCGCTTCTCCAGACGCACCATTTTATTTAAGCACTGGTCGATCAGTGGAAACTGTTCCTGGCGGACTAAGACTAAGAACTCGTCGCCGCCCATACGGAATACCTCACCCATACCGGAAAAGGCATCCTGTAAGATGGCTGCAAATTCCTGCAAGAGTAGATCTCCCTGGACATGTCCCAGAGAATCATTGATGGTCTTTAAACCGTTGAGATCCATGTTGATCAGGGCATACTCCGCATCTCCTGCATCCAGTTCGTCAAAGCGCTCATTGCACTTGGTACGGTTGTAAGTACCACAGAGTTCATCGTGATATGCACGGTCAGCCAGCCACTCCTGCTCTGCCTCATGTACCAGAATGCCATAGATGTAGAAGATATAACTTACGACCAGCATAACGATAAAGAGCAGGGTTCCCACCGGAATGATACTGATGGTCAGAAGTTCATTGTCCTGCATGACATATTTTTGCAGATTAAAACGAACCAGATCGATTGCCACACTCACGCACAGGATCACTACACCGATATGTAAGGCTCTTTCCGAACGGTCACGTTTTTTTTCTTTATCATATCCGGTCAGCGCCACCAGGAATAGGGAAATGCCGCCAAAGAGGTGGAAGTATCCCAAGAGTCTCGGATAATGCTCGATATTCAAAAAGTGCAAAATAGTCGAAACTACAAAGAACAGTCCCATCAGCATAGCCGATGCATATGCCAGTTGCTGTTTCCAGATCGCCACATGCTTTCGCATTTCCGCGATCATTAAGATAAAACTGATCGGTGCCAGATACAGGGTCAGGTACTCCACCGTCGTGTTGGAAGCCAGATCGATCTTGAAGATCTCAAACACCTTCATATTGCCCATGGACCAGATGCCCATCAAAAAACTAAAGATCCCGATATACAAAAGACGCACATACAACTTGCTGTAGCAGACAGCGACCGCACTGACAATGGTCATGACTGCTCCCAATAAGATCAAAAAGATCCCCACAAAGGTACTGAGCAGATGCTGTCTTGCAAACTCCCGATAGACCTCACTGGTCGCTGTCACCGTCGGATTGGTGATATTGGTAAAAGCGTCCGGCTCACGCACATTTAAGGTAATGACAAAGTCTTTACCTGAAACATTGTCCGGCAGGTCTATAAAATGATAGCCGCTGCCTACCAACCAGTTCTTCTCGGCATACTCCTGTCCATAATGATAGATCTGTCTGCCGTCGATCTCCACATCGATCGTGGACAGATAACACAGAAATGTCATGGTCTGATGCCGTGCCATATCCTTAGGGAAACTTCCCATCAGGACGATCTCATCCCCCACCTGTAAATGTGAGAACTTGTATGCCGCCAGTGTGTCCTCCTGCGCTAACGCTTGTCCGTTCACACTGACATGCCAGCCCTCTGCCAACTCCATGACCTCCGATGATGTCGAGTTTTTGCATAGCATCCATGCAAAAAATAAAACCCAGATCAAAGTCGCCGCAGCTGACAAGAGTGCCACTATGAGTTTGAACGTTTTCTTTTTTTCTTCCAGTCTTGTCCCCATGATACTGCCCCCTACTATTATCCTCTTAAAAGCATTGTATCATATCCCTCCCCTGCGCTCCAACAAATACGACAATTTTTAGGCAATTTTTTATATTTCTTTCTATAAATATGATATACTCCTTGTATCAAAGCAAAGGAGCATCTCATGGCAGGAAAAATAAAGAAAAAGCACCGCGGTCTGCGCTTTTTGTGTGGTCTGATCTTATTTTTAATAGCGCTCAGTGTCATCGGCACTGTTTTTTTATTGCGCCGCAATGTCACTGCCACTTTTACTCCGGTGGACTATGCCGAGAATAACGAGGCTCTGGCAAATCCTTATACCGGCTGGTATCACACCTATGAGTATGAGATCTCCGACGAGACATCTTTTGACCCATCCACCGTGGACTATGCGTTGGTTCTGGATAATTCCACACGCCTCTGTCTTGTCCGCATCAACCTCAAAAATTATGCCGCCGGTGCCATATCCGATCATGGACTGGCTGACATCCGCGCCATTTTGAGCACCTGGGCGGCGACCGACAAGCAGATGATCCTGCGTTTCTGCTATGATACGACCGGAGACAATTCTATCAGCGAGCCTTCCGACCTGACCACCGTCTATCGCCATATGGAACAGGTGTCCGACATCATCAATGACTATGCCGCACACATCTACCAGTTGCAGGGGATATTTGTCGGTGCGCAGGGTGAGACACTCTCATCGCCAAGTCTGACGGATGCCACCCTTGCCGACCTGACAGACTACTATGCTTCCCTAACCGACAAATCGCTCTATCTGGGCTTGCACGATGCCGGGCAATATTTGCAGGCGATCGGACAGACCAGTGTACCACCGACCCTTTTTACTTCCGACAAGACCCTTTTCTACCGTCTGGGACTTTTTAACGATAGCCTGACGTCTACCCTATCAAATGCAGAGGCAGAAGCCACATCTGCGATCGCATCCTTTGCCCCATGCGGCGGCTCTGTCGCGGCAGACCCTTCGCTGGCAGACGCAGCCACCGCCATCCAGATGCTTCAGGCACGCCATATTTCCTATCTGAACGCCGAGCAGACGGAAAGCACGCTGACATCCTGGAAAAGCCAGACCTACACTTCTTCCGATGCCTACAATGGTCTTACCCTGTATGATTATATGACGACCCATCTGGGTTACCGCTATGTCCTGCGGGATGCAGCCCTATCTTTTAACACCTGGAAAAACGAAAGCGGAAGTCTCACGCTTTCCATAGAAAATGTCGGTTTTTCCGTTTCTTACATGCCATATGATGTGTGCCTGCTCATGCGCAATCAGGACACGGAAGAAATGATCACCCTTCCACTGGATACGGATAATCGCAGTTGGAATCCGCAGGAAACGACCACCTTAAAGCAGTCCCTTGCCCTGCGGGATTATGACAAAGGTACTTACAGCCTTTATCTTTTGGTACAGAATCCTGCTAGCGGAGAGGTCATCAAACTGGGAAATACCATGCCTCTGACCTCCAACGGCTACATAATCGGAAGCCTTGTGATCGAATAAATCAGATTTTACAGTAAAAAGTTTACAATTTATTCTTGACTTCATGTGTAAAAACAGATAGAATACTATTTGCGCGCAGGAGTGGCGGAATTGGCAGACGCGCAGGCTTCAGGTGCCTGTGGTAGCAATATCGTGTGGGTTCAAGTCCCATCTCCTGCAT